>Ga0153966_100454_pt1 | contig 15464 bp, 24 predicted proteins | sample TSFL050MetaG_FD_104738 | JGI IMG/M metagenome (GOLD analysis project Ga0153966, IMG submission 104738) | Attine ant fungus gardens microbial communities from Florida, USA - TSFL050 MetaG | ecosystem: Host-associated > Fungi > Mycelium > Unclassified | place: USA: Florida, Paynes | collected... | reverse complement strand
TCTTTTTTATTTTTCACTTTCTATTTTTAGAATGGACTTACATAATCAGAGAAGTCACATGGGAGGTCATATGATCATTCACATAACCATCATGGGAAAGTAGTGCACAGACCAGATAGAATAGATATAAGTAGTGTACTCAAATCCAATAGGAATTCTAATAAGTTTTTTTTGTCAACTCTGACTTAGAGTGAGAGCTTAAGCTATCTCAGTGGATGTTCACTACACTAGAACTCGTTACACTTTTAGGATACTAATCATCTTGATCTCTGTCTAACTTCACTCTCATCACTCTCTCGGTATGTGATTGATTCAGATCACTCCCAACTTCTTCATAGTTAGACCACAGGCTTAAGTGAACTGACTGGGGAGTTTAAACCCCAGAGATGGACAGTTAGGACCAAACTCAGGTACTAGCCCAGACCAGACCTTATAATTGAGTAGGCTTTGTAGTATACTTATATTGCCTTCATTTTATCTAATTAATCCATTGTGATCAGTCTACATAGAGGAATAGTAGTCACTTTTTAGGAGGTTACTTAGAGTAGGGATCTTCTCCGTGAAGTGATAGTCTACCCTAGTATTAGAGCAGTAGTCAATAAGACAGTAGATACCTGGCTGGATGAAGATCTTGCACCCCAGTAAATATACAAGTGAGATAGAAAAAAAATACAACAAGTCCCTTAAGAAATATATTTTCCTTTTTTTTATGCAATATCCATCCAGAACATAATACAATGTCTCTGGACCAATACCACAACCTTATGAGCAATATGCTTAACCAAAGGCATGCCCTTGCCAAACTAAGGGCAGAGTTAGAAGGAAGAGAGGAGAGATTATGTAGGTACTGTGGGAGGTTTGGACATGTAGCCCAAAAGTTCAGGAATAGGAAAGAGAAGATGAAAAAGATAAACCCTCAAAATAGATTTGAGGTGTTGAAGAGTTGAGTCATGCAGTATGGAGTAAAGGAGGTGAGGAGGTAAGAGATAGTAAAAGAAGAAGTAAGCTACTTTAGATGTAGGAAGAAGGGACATAAGAAGTGGGAGTGTCTAAAGACAAAAGAGAAAAAGAGAAAGAAAGTGGCATTATCTAGGAAGGTATGGGAGAAGATGAAAGAACACTGTGGGGCAAAAGGATTGCCTCCAAGAGGAGCAGTGATGAGTATGGAGGGGTGGACAATGAGATAGGAGGTGGTGACTCTTGTAGAATGTAGGGGATGTAACTACAAGGGAACAAAAACCTAGGAAAATAAGGGGCAGGGGTTCCTAAACAAGGAGCACCTATGTAACATATAGTATGAAAGATATAAGAAGGTGTGGAATTAGAGAGACAGAGAAGCAGAAAATAAAAAAGCAGCAAGAGTGAGATGCAGTGCATATGGAAAAAAGGATGTAGTAATATGGAAGGTAAAATGGAATAAAAAAGGGGAAATCTTCTGTCCACCCTGTAGGACAGAAAAGAAAGTGCCATGGTGGAATTAGGGTGGAAGGATAGAACAATCAGTACCTAGGGCTCAGAAGGAGAGTGCTGGAATTACTGATCCAGAGAGTGTGGCAGAAACTATCAATCAGAAAACAGTGTAGAGAAAGGAAGCGAAAGACATAAAATGAATATTCAAGCCTCTAAGAGAAGTATGGATGAATATGGAAATAGAAAGGATAGACACTCATGAAGGAAGAACAGTGAAGGTATTGCTGCATAGTGGAGTAACAGGAATGTTCATGAGCAGGAATTTAGCAGAGAAGAGAGGGTATAAGCTGATCAAATTGAATCAACCAATATAAGTAAGAAATATGGATGGCACTGGTAATAGTGGAGGTGTGATTACTCACAAGGTAAAGGTGAACATGTTCTACAATGGGCATATAAAGAGGGTTCAAATGAACACCTGTGAATTAGGAAAGATAAACATGATTTTGGGCATACTTATAATGGTAAGCTAGTTCAGACAACCAACTTATCATACTCAACATTGAGAGAATAAAGAGAACTTGATGGAGTCTCTCTGTAGATTGCTCTACCTACTTATACACAATTTCTATTTGTCTATATATATGCTTAAGTAACTTCCTGCAATCCTTCTAAAATGTTCTATCATATGACCTGTTATATGACCAGGTCATGTGATCCCTATCTTATCTTATCTAATCTCTTGTTCTATTTTAGAGCTCTTCATCTAGTCTATTTGAAAATAGGTCCCATTCTTTTCATCCCTCTAATCATACAATTTTAGGTCCAGGTAGATTTATGACAATATTATGGTTAGCAGCTCATAATCCAGAGATAGACTAAAAAAAGTGAGAAGTGAAAATAAGAAAGTGTCCACCCTTGTGTGGAAAATCAGTGCAAATACAGAAAAAAAAGAAAAAAAAAGTTAGAGAGAATAAAAAGAAAATGGTAAGATGAACAGTAGATGAGAAAGAGGATTGGGGAAGAGAGAAAGAAATGAAAGCAGATCATAGAAAGATGGAAGAAATGGTATCTAAGAGGTTCCATAAGTGGTTGAAGGCATTTGGAAAAGTAGAATCAGAAAGAATGCTAGTTAGAAAAGTATAAAATCATATGATCAATCTCAAAAATGACTTTAGAGCGAGTAAAGCAAGAGTCTATCTTCTTTCTAGGAATGAAAAGGAAGAGATATAAAAGTTCATTAATGAGCACTTAAAGAAGGGATAGATTAGACCTTCTAAATCACCCCAGACATCACCAGTGTTCTTTGTAGCCAAGAAGAACAGAGGAAAACACATGGTTATGGACTATAAGAGACTTAACAAGCAGACAATTAAGAATAACTATCCTCTGCTATTAATTACAGACTTAGTAGACTCTATGGAAAACAAGAGAGTATTTACTAAGATGGATCTCTGGTGGGGCTATAACAATGTAAGGATAAAGGAAGGAGATGAGTAGAAAATAGCCTTCATTACATATGTGGGGTCATACAAACCAGTAGTTATGTTCTTTAGAATGACAAATTCACCTGTTACATTCCAAGACATAATAAATAAAACTTTGAGAGACATAATTAATGAGAGAAAGGTGGTGGTATTTATGAATGATATGTTGATAGAAACAAAGACAGAGGAAGGACATAACAAGATCGTAAAAAAAGTATTGAAGAGATTGGAGGAGAATAACCTATATGTAAAACCAGAGAAATACACCTAAAAGGTGCAGAAGGTGAATTTCTTAGGAGTAGTAATGGATCAAAGGAAGATCGAAATGGAGAAGAATAAAATAGTAGGTGTCATGAATTGTCCAATTTTTTCCAAGTCAATATTTATTTTCTTTTTCTTTTCTTTTCATTTAATTATGTAATATAGTTGGATTAGTAAACACAAACAAACAAATTGGACATGTATAAGTAGTGTACACAATTTAGCAAGGACTCTAACGAGTTCTCTTTGTCAAACTCCAATAAAGAGTGGAACTAAAGTTAAGGTTACTCAACCAAGACTTAAGTTCTTACACTAGAACTCAGTTACACATCCAGACACTGATCGCCTCAATTCTTGTCAATCTAACTCTCATTGCTCTCTCAGTGTGCAGTCGTCTCAGACCAATCCTAACTTCCTCATAGTCAGGCTACAGGCTTAAGTGGACTGACTGGAAAGATTAGACCCCAGAGGTGGACAGTTAGAACCAAACTCAGATACTAGTCCAGACCAGACCTTACAATTGAGTAGGCTCGATAGTTTACTTGTATCACTTTTATCGTATCAACTTTGTGCTACTGGTCCATTGTGATCAGTCTATATAGAAGAATAGTAGTCGCTCTCTAAGAGGCTACTTAGAGTAGGGATCTTCTCTGTAAAGTGATAGTCTATCCTAGTATTAGGGTAGTAGTCAGTATGGCAGTAGGCATCTGGCTAGGTGAAGATCTTGCACCCTAGTAAACATACAAGTAAGATAGGTGAAGAATACGACGAGCTCCTCAATAAATATATAAAACTTTTTTTACAACAACTTGTCTAGAACATAGTGCAATGTCTCTAGACCAATACAATCAACTTGTGAATGATATGCTCAACAAAAGGCATGCCCTTGCCAAATTAAGGGCAGAACTAGAAGGGAGAGAGGGGAGACTGTGTAGATGTTATAGGAGGTTTGGGCATCTTGCTTGGCATCTTGCTTGAAAGTGTAGAAGTGAAAAAGAAGAAAAGAAGAAGACAGCAGTAGGAAATAGGTTTGAGGTGCTGAAGAGTCGAGTAATACAATGTGAAGTAAAGGAGGTGAGGAGATAGTAAGAGAGGAAGCAAAATGTTTTGGATACAGAGAGAAGGGATACAAAAAGTAGGAGTGCCCACAGAAGAAAAAAGAAAGAAAGGAGGAAGCGGCACCACTATGAGAAGTATGGGAGAAAGTGAAGGAGTATAGCGAAGACAGAGAGCTGCCTCTAAGGGGAGCAGCAATGTGCATGAGAGGGTGGACTATACCCAGAGAAGTAGTGACTTTTGTAGAGTGTAAAGGATACAATTACAAAAGAACAAAGATAGAGGAGAATAGAGAGCAGGGATTCCTGTAAAAGGAATAGTTATGCAATATGTGGTGTGGGAGCTGTAAAGAGGCATGGAACTAAAGAGATAGAGAGGCCAAAAATAGAAGAGCAGAGAGGGTAAAGTGTAGCACCTGTGGAGGAAAAGACACAGTAGTAGGAGAGAAGATAAAAAGAAACAAGAAAGGGAAAATTTTTTGTCTGCCCTGTAGGACAGGAAAGAAAACACCTTGGTGGAACTGGGGTGAAAAGGTGGAATGGATGGTGCCTAGGGCCCAGAAAGGGAGGGCTGGAATCACTGATCCAAGGAGAGTGGTAGGAACTGTCAATCAAAAGGCAGTGTAGAAGAAAGGGAAAGGGAGAGAAGTGAGACAAACATTTAAACCTTTAAAAGAAGTATGAATAAATATGGGGATTGAGAAGATAAATATGCATAAGGGAAGAACAGTGAAAGTGTTGCTTGATAGTAAAGTAACAGGAATGTTTATGAGCAAGAGTTTAGCTCACAAGGGAGGATACAGATTGATCAAATTGGATTGACCTTTACGAGTAAGGAATGTAAATGGTACCAGAAACAGTGGGGGTGCAATCATTCATAAGGTAAAAGTAAACATGTTCTATAAGGAATATATGGAAAGAATACAAATAGATGTTTGCGAGCTGAGAAAGACGGATGTGATTTTGGATATGCCATGGTTAGCAGTCTATAACCCGGAAATAGACTGGGAGAAAGAGGAGGTTAGAATAACAAGATGTCCACCACTGAATTGTCCAATGGGCTGTAGATAAGAAGGAGGATTGGGGAAGAGAGAAAGAGATAGAAGCAAATCATAAGAAGGTGGAGGAAATGGTGTCTAAATGGTTCCATAAGTAGTTGAAGGTGTTTGGGAAGGTAAAATCCAAAAAGATGCCGGTCAGGAAGGTATGGGGTCATGCAATAGATCTCAATGGTGATTTCAAACCTAGCAAAGTGAGAGTGTACCCTCTGTTATGCTCTAGTATGACCCTTAGGCTTAGTAGTATATTACTTATGAATTAGTCAGCATACATAAAATGAGACTGTGTTAGTCAGATACCTTAGCTTTGTTCTTCCATAGGCAAAACTTCAGTTCCATTTCCTCCAGAACTATCTTGTCCTTGACCCTCATAAGTTTTTCTTGCATTACCAAGATCTGAGATTGAGGACTGGTACAGTGGTTGGTTTAACCCTTAAGGTTGTAACCTGTCCTCAGCATCAAGTCCTCCTTTCTGCGAAGTTGGTCCTAACATCCTCTCTCTAGAAATAAAAAGGAGAAGGTACAAAAGTTCGTTGACAAGCATTTAAAAAAGGGATACATTAGACCTTCAAAGTCACCCCAAACATTGCCAGTATTCTTTGTGGGCAAAAAAGATGGGGAGAAGCACATAGTTATGAACTACAAAAGACTTAATAAGCAGATAGTTAAAAACAATTACCCTCTGCTGTTAATTACAGATCTAGTAGACTCTATAGAAAATAAAAGAGTATTTACTAAGATGGATCTCCAGTGGGGCTACAACAATATAAGGATTAAGGAGGAAGATGAATAGAAAGTAGCTTTCACTACTCATGTGGGGTTGTATGAGCTGGTAGTAATGTTCTTTGGAATGACAAATTTACCTACCATGTTTCAAAGCATGATAAATGAAATTCTGAGAGATATGATTAACAAGAGGAAAGTGGCAGCATTTGTGGATAATGTATTAATAGGAACGGAGACAGAAGAGGGTCATGATGAGATTGTGAAGGAGATATTGAAAAGATTGGAGAAAAACGACTTATATGTAAAACCAGAAAAATGCACTTGGAAGGTACAGAAAGTGAACTTTCTGGGAGTAGTAATGGGTTAGAGGAAGATCAAGATGGAAGAAAATAAAGTGGCAGGGGTGCTTAACTAGCCTACACCTAAGACAGTCAGGGATGTTAGAAAGTTTTTGGATCTTGCTAACTACTATAGGTGATTTGTAAAGGACTTTGTAAAGATAGCCCAATCTTTAAATAATCTAACAAGGAAAGAAGAGAAATAGAGGTGGATAAACAAGCATCAGAATGTGTTTGAACAGCTAAAGAAAATCTTTACTAGCTGACTATTATTAGTTGCACCAGAATTAGATAGAGAACTCAGAGTAGAGACAGATGTCTCCAACTTTGCAATAGAAAAAGTCTTGTCTATTAAAGACAAAGAAAATAAATGAAGACTAGTAGCATATATTTCTAAGTCACTAAATGAAATGGAAAGAAATTATGAAATATATGACAAGAAGATGCTGGCAGTAATATGCTGCTTAGAAGCATGGAGGCACTTTCTGGAAGGATCTAGAAGTAAATTCAAAGTCTGGACAGATCATAAAAACCTAGAGTACTTTATGAGCAATCAGAAGCTTAATCATAGACAAGCAAGATGGGCTTTGTACTTATCAAGGTTTGACTTTGTGTTCAAACATATTTCAGGGAGTAAAATGGGAAAAGCAGATGGGTTGAGTAGGAGACCAGATTGGGAGGTGGAAATAGAGAAGGATAATGAGGAACAGATGTTGGTAAAAAAAGAGTAGTTGGATACAAGGAGAATTAAAGTAGTGGAAGTGATCATAGAAGAAGTGGATTTGTTGGATAAAGTTAGAAAGTGTGAAGCAAGAGATGACGAAGTAGTAAAAGCAGTAGAAGAAATAAAATGAGCAGGAATAAAGATGTTGAGAGACAAAGAATGGCATCAAGAAGATAGCCTAATATTGAAAAAGGAAAAGGTATATGTCCCTAAAGATGAAAAATTAAGAGTACAAGTGATCAGATTACACCATGATACGTCTGTGGGAGGACACAAAGGACAGTAGAAGACAGTGGAGCTGGTGACAAGGAACTTCTGGTGACCAGAGGTTACCAGGGAAGTGAAACAATATGTGGAGAGGTGCAATGCTTGCTAATGTAACAAGAATCAAACGTAACTACCGGCAGAGAAATTAATGCCAAACTCAATTCCAGAAAAAGTGTGGACTTATATTAGTGCAGACTTCATTACGAAGTTACCTTTAGCGCAAGGATACGACTCAATCTTAGTGGTAGTAGACAGATTTACAAAGATGGTACATTTTGTACCTACTACAGAAAGAACAAGTACAGAGAGACTAGCATAGTTGTTTAGAAATAATATTTGGAAGTTACATAGACTACTAGATAGCATTATTTCTGATAGAGGACCACAATTTGCAGTAGGTATCATGAGGGAATTAAATTGCATGCTGGGGATTGAAACAAAACTGTCTATGGCATTTCACCCACAAACAGACAACCAAATGGAATGAATGAACCAGGAGTTGGAACAGTATCTCTATATGTTCATAGATCACCAACAAGAGCAATGGCTAGAATGGTTGGGCACAGCTGAATTTGCCTATAACAATAAAGTACACATAGGAACAAAAGTGTTGCCCTTTAAGACAAACCAAGGACAAAATCCAAGAATGGAATTTGAGATGAGAAAGATGAGAAAGTACGAGGGAGCAGAAAAGTTTGCGGAAAAGATAAGAAATGTACAAAAGGAAGCTAAGGCAGTACTGTAGAAAGTGCAGAATGATATGAAGTGGTATGTGGATAGAGAGAGAGGAAACATAGAAGAATATAGAGTAGGCGACTTAGTGCTACTCAGCACTAAAGACCTGAAGTATTAGATGACCAAAAAACGTACAGAGAAATTCACGGAACACTTTGTAGGACCTTACAAAGTCAAATCAATTATTTCTAGTAATACAATTGAATTAGAATTACCTAGTATGATAAAAATACATCCAGTAGTTAATGTTAGTTAGATACAATAGTACAAGTCGCAAGTAGAAGGTCAAAGAAAGAAGGCACCACAACCAGTGGTAATTAAAGGGGAGGAAGAATGGGAGGTAAAGAAAATTATAAACAAAAGGAAGATGTGGGGGAAAAACAAGTACTTAGTACAATGAAAAGGATACATGGCAAAAGAAAACACTTGGGAAAGCAGAAAAAATTTGAAGAATGCAATGAAGCTGGTTGAAGAATTGGAGAGAGAATATTGTAGGGAAGAGAAAGAAGAAGTGAGATGACAAGAGGCAGAAAAAGACCAAAAGGTGTTTAGCAGAGAACTGCCAGGAAAATACACAGCTAAATTGCTCTATGGATGGAACAATAAGAAATATGATTGGGAGTATTGGAAGAAAATAGAGGAAAATGGAAAAGAAATCCATTTTCCAGATATAGTAGGAATCTGTTCTTGAAGAGAATGGAAGAGGAATAGGAAGAATACAAGGAAAAAAAAATAAAAAAGTGGGACAAAGAAAAAGACAAGAAAGATCGACAGAGGATAGAAGAGGATAGGAAGTATTTGAAGGAGTTAGGAGATGAAAATCATGATATGGGTGACCTAAGGGACCCATACAATGAGCTGTAAAGAAGTCTTCCAGACAAAGACCCTTGAGAGGGAGGTAGTGTCATGAATCATCTAATTCTCTCTAAGTCAATATTTATTTTCTTTTTCATTTCATTATGTAATATAGTCAGATCAGTAAACACAGACAAACAAATTGAACATGTATAAGTAGTGTACACAATCTAGTGAGGACTCTAACGAGTTCTCTTTATCAAACTTCAATAAAGAGTAAAACTAAGGTTAAGGTTACTTAACTGAGACTTAAGTTCTTACAGCAGAGATATTGAACTGGTCCATATCTAAAATAGTCAGAGATGTTAGAAAGTTTCTAGAGCTTGCAAATTACTATAGGTAATTTGTAAAAGACTTTGCAAAAATGGCCCAACCCTTGAATAATCTGACAAGAAAGGAGAAGAAGTGGAATTGGGGAGCAGAATAGCAGAAGACATTTGAACAGCTTAAGCAGATATTTACAAGTAGGCCCTTACTGGTTGCACTAGATTTAGACAAGGAATTTAGAGTGGAGGCCAATGCCTCTAATTTTGCAACAAGAGGAGTGCTATCTATTAAATACAAAAATAGCAAATGAAGACTAATAGTATATATCTCTAAGTTGTTAAACAAAACTAAAAGAAATTATAAGATATATGACAAAGAAATGCTAGCTGTAATAAGATGTCTGGAGACATGGAGACACTTCTTGGAAGGATCCAGAAGTAAATTCAAGGTCTGGACGGATTATAAAAACCTAGAGTATTTCATGATCAATCAAAAGCTAAATCATAAACAAGCAAGATAGGCTTTATACTTATCAAGGTTTGACTTTGTGTTAAAGTACATTTCAGAGAGTAAAATGGGGAAGGCAGATAGATTAAACAAGAGGCCAGATTGGGAGATCGAAGTGGAGAAGGACAATGAGAAGCAAATGTTGGTAAAAAAGGAATGGCTAGAGATAAAGAGAATCAGATTAGTGGAAGTAATAATAGGAGGAGTGAACTTACTAAACAGAGTAAGAAAAAGCAAAGCAAGAGATGATGAGGTGATAAAAGCAGTAGAAGAAATAAAGCAAACAGAAGTCAAAATATTAAGAGATGAAGAATGGTGTCAAGAGGATGGCTTGATGTTGAAAGAAGGGAAAGTTTATGTCCCCAAGGATAAGAAGTTAAGAGCAGAAGTAATTAGATTATATCATAATATGCCTGTGGTATTATGAACCACTCAAATCTTCTAAATTATTATTTATTTTTCTTTTTATTTAATTATGTAATGATGTCAGATCAGTAAACATGTACAAATAGTTGGACATGTATAAGTAGCAATTATAATTAAGCGAGGACTCTAACAAGTTCTTTTTGTCTACTCTGATATAGAGTGAGATTTGAGTTAGGGTTATTGCAACCATAACTTGAGTCTTTACATGTGGAAGAACATGGAAGACAGTGAAAGATGGCAGAATTGGTAACAAGGAATTTCTAGTGGCCAGAGGTCACTAGGAAAGTGAAAAGATATATAGAAGGATGCAATGCTTGTCAATGCAATAAGAATTGAATACAACTACTGGCAGAAAAGTTAATGCTAAATTCAATTCTAGAGAAAGCTTGGACCCATATTAATGCAGACTTTATTATGAAGTTGCCCTTAGCTCAAGGATACGATTCAATCTTAGTAGTGGTAGACAGATTTACAAAAATAACACATTTTATACCTACTACAGAGAGAATGAGTGCAGAAGGATTAGTACAATTGTTTAGAGATAACATTTGGAAGTTACACAGACTACCAGATAGTATCATCTCAGATAGAGGACCACAATTTGTGGCAGGCATTATGAGGGAGCTCAATCACATGTTAAGGATTAAAACAATGTTGTCTATAGCATTTCACCCATAAACAGATAGTCAAACAGAAAGAATAAACCAGGAGTTGGAATAGTACTTCTATATGTTCATAGACCATTAACAAGAACAATGGTCAGAGTAGTTGGATATGGCTGAATTTGCCTATAATAACAAAGTGTACACTAGAACTAAAGTGTCACCCTTTAAGGCAAACCAAGGACAAAATCCAAGGATAGAATTTGAAATGAGTAAGAAGGAAAAATATGAAGAGACAGAAAAATTTGCAGAAAAAATGAGAAATGTGTAGGAGGAGACCAAAGCAGTGCTATAGAAGGTGCAGGAAGACATGAAGAGGTATGCAAATAGAGAGAGAAGGGAAGTGGAGGAGTACAGAGTAGGTGACTTAGTGCTACTCAGTACTCAAGACTTAAAGTACCAAATGACCAGAAGACATACAGAAAAGTTTACCAAGTATTTTGTAGGACCTTACAAAATAAAGGCAATTATCTCTAGTAACACAATAGAATTAAATTTGCCTAGTATGGTTAAGATACATCTAGTAGTCAATGTTAGCAGAGTATAAAAATACAAGTCACAAATAAAAGAGCAAAGAAAGGAAGCCCCACAACCAGTGGTAATTGAAGAAGAAGAGGAATGGGAGATAGAGAAAATTATGAATAAAGAGGAAAGTACAAGGAAGAAACAAGTACTTAGTACAATGGAAGGAATACATAGCTGAGGAGAACACTTGGGAAAGTAAAGAAAACTTAAAGAATGCAATGAAGTTGGTAGAAGAATTCAAAAGAGAATATAGTAAAGAGGAAAAAGAAGAAGAAAGATGATAGAAAGCCAAGAAAAACAAGAAAATGTTCAGCAGAGAATTACCAGAAAAATATATAGCAAAACTGCTATATGGATAGAAAAACAAAAAGTATGATTGGGAAAACTAGAAAAAAATGGAGGAAAATTGGAGATGTTAGAAGAGAAACCTGTTCTCTAAATACAATAGAAATTCATTCTTAAAGAGGCTGGAAGAAGAAAAAGAAGGATACAAGAAAGGAAGAATAAAAAAGTAGAATGAAAAAAAGAACAAGAAAGATTAATGGAGGATAGAAGAAGATAGTAAATATTTGGAGGGGTTAGAGGATGAAAATAAAGATATGGGTGACCTAAGGGACCCATACAATGAACTTTAAAAGAAGTCCTCAGGACAAGAACCCTTAAAAGAAAGGTAGTATTATGAATTGTGACACAAGGACTCTTTTTTTTTACTTTTTATTTTTAGAACAGACTTACATAATCAGAGAAGTCATAAAAGGTCACATGATCAGTCACATGACATATTATATCAATATCACATGACCACCATAAAAAAGTAATATACAGACTAGGTAGAATAGATATAAGTAGTATACTCAAATCCAGTAGGAACTCTAACAAGTTTTTTTTGTCAACTCTGACTTAGAGTGTGAGCTTAAGCTATCTCAGTGGATGTTCACTACAACTTAAAACAATAGAACTGAAACCTTCATGAGTCAGTCCTCATCAACAATAACTCCTCCAGGGTTATTCTACTCTAAGAGAGAGAGCTCAAAATGGTTTGTCTTTGTACCTACTATGCCCTATTATACTTCTCAAAGGTAATACCTGGATTTTGTAGAAAAACACATGTATTTGTAGTAAGCTATAGAAAGCTCTTCCATATAAATATCATTTAGTAATAAAGTATTATTACAAAGTAGTGTCAGAGATAACAGTGTCATGCCAGACAATTAATTCAGGTCATATAAGTGACATTTAGAATATGATAAATATAATATATGACTCAAGAGAAAGAATTGACTTCCCAGACATAATCACTAGAAATCTGGTTATATACTTGTGAACACCACCCAAGTAGCGGAGTAGTGGCCACAATCACCACTATCAGTACCTCGTAAGGCTTTTTGGATAGTCTTATATCATATCTATAAGGTGAACTCCCCCTAAAAGTACTCTTGAGAGCGAACTCAACCTTAAAAGCATTTTTCTTGATAATAATATTATCTAGTAGCTGACCCTTAGTTTATAATAGGAACACTATCAGAAGCCATACATCAGTCCTGATTGGCAATCCAAATATAGAAGAGAAAGACAAGGATATACCAAAAGTCATTAGGAAGTGATAGAAAGAAGAAAAACTCCTATTTTTGTCCTTTGTTGCTCTAAAGCTGAAACTCAACTTGAGTGACTAAAAGCTCTTTTTCTCTCTTTCTTTTTATATAAAACTCTATAAAACTTCTCTCAAAAGATACCCACTCTAAAGGAGGACTTGGGCATTCACTTAGACTAGAAACTAAACTACTTGCTACATGTTTTCAAAGCAAGTTGCTAACTGTATGGTCAGTTGAGAGCAAACTTGTACAAGGGCAATGTGAGATCTAGGTAGGACTGCTGTATTACAGTGAGCCAGCCTACTAGACTAGTACCTTGGACAGTAGTGCTACAGTATGAGAAGAATACATATCTTTGAGATCTGACCAGTGAGAGTGCTCTTAAACAGAAACTAAAAACATTTTCCTTTATTCTAGTATCTAACCACAAGTGTTTGCTATCTTGTAAGTGCTTCTCTTTTACATTTGATTACCTCCCCAGTACCTACTCAATTGCACACAATTATAGAATAACTTAGAGATTTTGATTCTCTGACTCAGTATTACCCACTTTTGTAAGGATAGTAAAGCACATTCATTTCATATTCAAAACCATATTTCCTCCTATAAAACAAATTCAATTTCCTTTACCACCCCTATCAGCACAAGAAGATATAAAGCAATATGCAGATAAAGATAGAAGAGAGATAGAAGAATATAGAGTAGGCAACCTAGTACTGCTCAGCACTAAAGACCTAAAGTACCAAATGGCTAAAAAACATACAGAGAAGTTCACTGAATGCTTTGTAGGACCTTACAAAGTAAAAGCAATTATTTCTAGTAATGCAATAGAATTGGAATTGCCTAGTATGATTGAGATACATCTAGTAGTCAATATTAGCAGGGTACAAAGATATAAGTCACAAGTAGAAGAGCAGAGGAACAAAGCACTATAACCAGTGGTAATTGAAGGAGAAAAAAAATAGGAAATAGAAAAAATTATGAACAAGAGGAAAATATGAGCAAAAAACAAGTATTTGGTATGATGAAAAGGATATACAACAGAAGAAGACACTTGGGAGAGCAAAGAGAATCTGAAGAACACAATGAGGTTAGTAGAAGAATTCAAGAAGGAATATAGCAGAAATGAAGAAGAAAAAGTAAGACAGCAAGAGAAAGAAGAAGAAAAAATGTTTAGTAGAGAATTACCAAAAAGATATACAGTAAAACTACTATACAGATGGGGAAATAAAAGGTACAATAGGGAGTACTAAAGGCAAATGGAGGAAAATTGGAGATGGTGAAAAAGAAATCTATTCTCAAGATATAATAGAAATCCATCTCTGAAGAGGATAGAAGAAGAAAAATATGAATACAAGAGAGGAATGGTAGAAGAGTGGAACAAAGATAAAGATGAAGAAAATTGATGGAGGATAGAAGAGAATAGGAAGTATTTGACAGAACTGGAAGATGAAAATCAAGATATAAGTAATCTAAAGGACCTATACAATAAACTATGAGAAGTCCTCAGAACAAGGACCCTTGAGAGAGGGATGGTATCATGAACTGCTCAGTTTCTCTAAGTCAATATTTATTTTATTTTATTTTTATTTTTTTTTCTTTAAAGAATGTATGAGAACTTATTACCAGGAACAGTAACTCAATAGGAAAATGCAAGAGAAAGATAATGTATACAAATAAACATTTTATATAAGTAGTGTAAACCAATTAGCAAAAACTCTAACAAGTTCTCTTTGTCAACTCTGACTTAGAGTGGAGTTAAGCCTGAGGTCGTTCACCAAAGATTGAACTCTTACAAAACTAGATAGCTCCTTAAGAGACAGCTGTCACTTCTCTGTGTATAGGAACCACAATAAGTTCTTAGCACAAGGTTACTAATTTAAAAGAAAACAAGTATGTAAAAAAGCCCACTCAGTTGCTAGTTCTAATCTCAAGATGGAACCTGAGCTTGGTCCCAACTTATTTATCTCTAGGGTCTAAACTTCCTAGTCAGTTCTCTTAAGCTTAGGCCTAGCTATGTCATAATGATCATTAGTCACAATGACCAGTGTACTGAGAGTAATGATAGAGTAAAGGGAAAGATGCGTAGGGTTTGTAATGAATAGTACAGAAAATATGGTATCAAGTTCTAATGTAATGACAAGGTAGTCAAGATAGCTATCTTATTATACTCAACATTCATGAAAGAACAAAGAGAACTCAATAGAGTTCCTTTGTAAATTGCTCTACCTACTTATATACAAATATTATTTGTCTATGTATATGCTTAAGTAATTTTTCATGATCCTTCCAGAAGATTCTATCATATGATTTGTCATGTGACCAGATCACATTATCTTTATCTTATCTTATCTTATCTCCCATTCTATTTTTAGCACCCTTTGTCTGATCTATCAGAGAAGAGTTTCCATTCTTCTTATTCCTCTAGTTGTACAACTTTTGAACCAGGCTGGTTCATGACATCTATATCATGAAGTCCTATGAGGTTTACTAGAATCAGTAATAATAAAGTTCACACTGGAGTATAGAGTGAGGTTATCACAAATGGTCACTTACTGAGTTTGTGATT
>Ga0153966_100450_pt1 | contig 15574 bp, 16 predicted proteins | sample TSFL050MetaG_FD_104738 | JGI IMG/M metagenome (GOLD analysis project Ga0153966, IMG submission 104738) | Attine ant fungus gardens microbial communities from Florida, USA - TSFL050 MetaG | ecosystem: Host-associated > Fungi > Mycelium > Unclassified | place: USA: Florida, Paynes | collected... | reverse complement strand
TCCTCTCCACTCGAAACATCAAATATATGATTCGCAGCCCACGTATCCCTCCAAACAACATTCTCTACCGCCTCTTTCGCAAGGACGTTGACAACCACTTCCAATGCTCTCCATTTCTCCGCTGTCAATCCTAATCCTGCAGCTGGAGAAACAGGCGTAGGGACATTTACAATAATGTTCCCTCCTGTTCCTGCCCCATGTAGACCACTACTGTTGCTACCAACGCCGACGATAGTACCAGTCCCAATGGTTGATCCTGGTGGACGTAGAGGTTTTGAAAGCGGCAGCAAATGTGCATGTTGAAATTGGGTATGTAGAAGTGTTGGACCAAGCGGGAGATATGGGGGTGGTGGGGTGTTCGGACGGCACGTAACTAGTGTTTCTTCCTTGCCTTCTGCATCTTCTCCTTGATCCATGTCAGAACCATCATCCTCGGACTGAGAAACTTCGTCTTCTGAGTTTTCAAACTCAACATCCTCAGAACCTTCGATAGAACCTACCAATGACGATCGGTGGACTCCCCATTCCCCCTGTTCACCAATCCCCCAAGGCAAAATTCGCACATTCTTTCCAGCCCTACTACTCTGCAGTGTGAGTCTCCTCTTCACTCCTATCAACTTCCTCATGACTCCGACTCTAGGATCCGTTATCGCGTCATAGCGAGGTCGCCAACTCTCAGCATGTGTATCTTGAAGAGTCGTGAATCGAAGCAATCTGGAAGGTAGAGAACGCTTTCGTGCTATAACGCGAGGGTTCACAGAAAGCAAGGGCGATAATCTGGGTTCATCAGGTGGTGGACTAGGTAATCCAAATTTCCCCATGGGCGCATACTTGCCATCTGATACACGATGAGACTTGGCAAATGGTATAGGATCAAAGAAGCCTGCATTTTTGCCCAATTCAACAATATCCGGGGAGCCATGATACCGTTGCACGTCATGCTCTAAATGCACGTTTGGCGTTGGTGGAATCCCATCATTGAAGGGTGTTTTCGAATCCACCCCTGGGGTAGAAGAGATGACTTCAGAAGGGATAGCAGAATCTATATATTCCGCAGATCGAGGGGTGAGCCCATCAGGAAAGATAGAAGACCAAGGACCACCGGGGTGTGGTAAAGGTAAAAACTGCGAGTGAGGACTCGCATTTGGAAACCCAGGTTCAGAAAGGTGAGCATCCCCAAACAAAGGTGGCGGCGGGACCTGCAAAACATTAGGTATAGAATTCACAATTGGAGGTTGCTGTTGTAGAGGGGGTGGAGCGGGCACTGCGTTCGTCGTCGACGGTCGATCAAAGAAACTAAAATCATCGTCTGTAAAATCGTCGAATTCCATACCAGAACTAGTTCCAAAATTCATCCCATGAGAAGTGTCATCATTGTACACAGTTGACCTGTTCCCAGGACCGGCGGAACTCAATCTTGAATCCTCGCCTAAATCCATATTCATGTCACTCATGCCAAAATCCATACCAAAATCCATGCCCATATTAGACATCATATATTCAAAAGGGTCATAGGAAGCTGAGGATAGGGGAGGTGTTTGACTAGATCCAGCGCTATTTAGTGGTTGTGAAGCTGTAGGTTGAGGAACAACTGGTAGGACTGGAGAAGTGTTTCCTGCAGTGGGGACTATGATGGTATCACCCTGAGGTGGGGATGGGTAAAAGTTCTGCGTCGGTATGTTTGAAAGCGTGGGTGTAGGAGTGTGTACTACAAGGGGTGGTACAATTGAATTGTCTAGAGGTGTCGCATTTGAAGACATCGATGGCATAGTACGAGCGATCATACTAGGAGAATGACCTTCGCGTTCTCGTTTGAGTCGTTCTCGCTCACGTTCTCGGTCTTTGGCAACATGGTCTACATAACTGCTGACCTGAGCTGCAATGGTCCGGATATTTCTAGATTTTGAAAGAGTCAATGCGCGGAAAGCTTCAAGCTCGGCAGTCGGTGAACCGAAAAGAGAAGGCCGACGAAGACAGACGTTAGATGGACATTCGGCTTGAAGAGCAGAGATACTGAGAAGCCTGGGAGATAACTGCAAGGGGCCAGGAAGGTCAGGGGTGTAATCTAAAGGGGATCGGTCGAGGGCAGGAACAAATGCTAGGCACAGACGAGTTGGATAGACGAAGGTGATTCCTTTATCTTCTCCTCGTTTATTTTCGACGCTGATCCACCCGATGATGAATTGAGAATCGAGAGATGGTTGTCCATGGCCTTTCAGTGAGTCTGAGAACTGGCGTTGGAGTGCAGAAGTAGGACCAGAGTAGGTAGTCAAAAAATAAGCTGGGGTGCCATAGGGAAGAAGGAGGATCGGTGATCGTGGAAGAGGCAGAGATGAATGTAGAGGAAGATAGGGTGTTGGGATTATTGAGGGCCGAATAAGGATAGCAGATGCAGTTGGTTGGAGCTGGATGTGGCAAAATATGAGTGGCCTGTTGAGTGCTTTGTACTCCCAACCAGAGCCCCAGTCAGTGCCCGGGGTGAGTTGCTGGTGGGAAATGAGGAAACCATCCTTGCAGCGTTGGACACCAATGTTAGAGGATACTATACTGTCTATGAGACGAGTTCTGAGTGCATCAAGAAAGTGTGAAAGGATATGACGGGGCTGTTCATGAATCTCCTGAAAAGGAAAACAGAATGCAGGCATAGGCGCTCGAAGACCTTCAAAGTGCAGAGCATTCATCGCAGTGGCTGCAGCATGGGTTTTAGCTGTGGACGTTATTGAGAAGACATAGAGAGCTGGACTTTGGCCAAGCTGGACACTAGGAAGAAGAGCATCGTGGATATCTTGCGAAGAGGCTAGATGGCGGCGAGCAGAGTCAAGAACATCCGGCAGACCAAGAGCAGGGGCGTCGGGAACGAGCTGGACAGCGGCGACGGCATGGGCTGGGCCAAGAGGGATGGCGGCAGCGAGGAGGAAAGCGTCGAGCATGGAGGACGAGCACAGATTGTGGGCCGGAGAAAGCCGAGTTTGGAGGACAGAGCTGAGTGTGAAATTTCATTTCTTGTCTTGCACCATGTCCTCCTCCACTGCTGTCCGCACCCTCACCGTCGCCCTCGACAGCGGCCATGCACGCGTTCTCTGCATCGCGGACATCCGTGGCAAGCTCTCAGCCCTCAACGATCTCGCTCGCCAGGAAAATGCTGCCGCGATCATCCATACAGGCGACTTTGGCTTTTTCGAGGCAAATAGCCTTGACCGTATAACAGACCGCACTCTTCGCCATGTCACCCAGTACTCACCTCTCATTCCACAGGCCCAGCGCACACATCTACTGTCCGCAGATAATCCCGACCTTATTCGGTCAACGGTCAACATCTCTCTCCTCTCCGAGTTCCCCCTCCTCCTCGCAGGTCAGATCAAGTTCCATGTGCCAGTGTTCACGGTATGGGGCACCTGTGAGGATGTCTCTGTCTTGGAAAAAATAAGAGCAGGTGTATACAACATTGAAAACCTACATGTTATCGACGAAGCAACAACTCGTCTCCTTGATCTTGGTGGAGTCAAACTCCGCCTCTTCGGCCTTGGAGGTGCACTCGTGCCTCACAAGATGTTCGACAACGGGGAGGGTAAGGCAACAATAGCCGGCGGTGGCGGCACCATGTGGACTACCGCTCTGCAAGTTGGCGAGCTCGTTGACACGGCACAACGCGTGTATGACCCCTCAGAAACACGTCTCCTAGTCACACACACCAGCCCAGGACGCGAGGGCATTATTTCTCAGCTTGCCCTTGTTCTAAAATCAGACCTTACCATTTCAGCTGGTCTTCACTTCCGCTACGCCACCTCATACAATGAATTCAGTGTTCAACCCGATTTCGAAGGCTTCCGCCATAAACTCACCATGGGAAAGGAAGGCTGGGATAAAGTATGGGACAGCGTCAAAAATCAAGTTGACCTCGTGATCGATGAAAATCAACGGATCCTACTCGAAAAGGTTCTTACAGTTGTCAACCGACTTGCTACACTACAACCCTCCACCGGTCCCGGCGCGACTACCCCTGGTGAAGAGCCAGCGTGGAAAAACTGCTGGAATTGGAATCTCTGTGATGCCGCCTACGGTTCACTCGTTCTTGACGTGAAAGATGGCCGTGTTAGCTCGGAGCTAAAGAGCCAAGGTGCGCCTGCTGCTTTGCCCAACATCATTTAAACTGACAATTCCCTTAAACAGGCTTCAATTATGCTTACCGTCGCAGTGCAACAATTGCTCCGGTTCCTAGTTCAGCGACGTCAGCACTCCAGACCGTCAACGGCAGTCAGCCACCAACCAAGCAACCAACGCCCGCCCCCCCAGCACCCTCTGAAAAGCATCTACCCCCACACCTAGCGAATAAATCCAGTGCGACGACAACGACCCCACCCCTACCAACTGTAGCTGCTACTCCACAAGTAGCTCCCGCCTCAAGTGCTCCCAGCCCTGCTCCATCCATATCGAAAGTGAATGGCGATACACCTTCCGACAAGGGAGGGTTCAAGAAAGACAAAAGGCGGGATACCAGACGAGAAAGCAAGTCTGGCAGAAATACGCCTGACGCGCCTAAAAATAACGGGGCACCTTCTATTCCCGAAACGTCATCGACACCTGCAGCCGGAACACCTGAACCAACTGAAGAGCCGAAATCTCCCAGTGACTCGACAGGGTCAGGTGTTCGTTCTCATAGGCCTCATCGATCGGCGCGTAATCCGTGGACTATTTTCATGAAGATGCCGCCGACGACTTCAGTCACCGAGGAAGATATTAGAGAGTTCTTTGCCGAAGTCAAGCAAGAAGTAAGTTGACAATTCTTCCATCATCTCATCATCTCAACCGACCTTATAGATCACCAAGATCACTCTTCCTCATCCAGCACGTTTCAGACTGGCATATATCGAATTCAGCGATGAAGCAAGTATGAAAGCCGGGTTAGAGAAACATGCCGGGGTACGTCATTTCCATCCCCTGTTCCCTTCCTCCACTTACACCCGCATTGATACATAGAAAATCAAAGATATCACACCTGATGTCAAACAAGCGATCGACCGCGAATCGCGTGATCTTCCATTTAGAGGTCGTGGCCGAGGACGAGGCGGTGCAGGATTTGCAGGCAGGAATTTTTCACAAGCTGGGTTGGTAAGAGGTGGACCAAGAAATAATTCTCATGGAGATGCTGTCGTCCCTCCTACTGCAGCATCTGCTGGTGGTGACGCTTAGGCTAGCAATTGACCGTCCGTCTGATCTCGCAGATTTGGCCTTTGTATGATGATTGATGACTCGAGATGATTTTAATGTTGATGTCGCATTTTTTTTCCAGAGCTGATTTCTTGCCCTTTTGTCACCTTTCTTTCTCCCGTAGTTCAGCGTTCACCTTTTTTCCGTCCATTGTCCAACATACATTTTGGTTGATTTGGATCTGCCTACTACTTGCGCGTATATACCATATATCACCATATATCATTCATGCATATACTCGTAATTGTTTTGTTTTTGTTCTCTATCTCTAAATAGAACTCTAACATAAGTTGTGTAGTTCCACAGTCATTGTGTGTCGTGTTTCTGAATCATACAACTTGAGTATAGTCAGTAACTCGTTGCGCTACCTGTCTTAAAGAGTCAAATGATGACCAACGGCGTATCCAGCCATGGGTTCGAGTTAACCCCCCTTAAATACATTGTTGGTCCTAGTGGTATCTGCATCGCTAGGCAATGAGCGTCGGGTGTGCTAGTGAATATTCACATGATTGCCGGCGCACTATAAGTTCATAGCACATTCTGTTAAGAACATTTGTCCTTCGTTGTTGTTGACGAGAGTGCCTCAGTAGCTCCCTTTCTTTCAGTCGGCTGTCTTTAGTTGTGTACTTCTTCTCCCTTCCATATCACCTTCAAACACGTGTATTGTGCACAATATCATTCAAAAATGGAAGGAAAACGAACTTGGGTGTCGCACCACCCAAAGCCTAATTTGCAACAAGTCTTCACTGTCTTCATCATTTCATGCAAAACATCAGCATTGCAGACCTTGATTGAATTCTCCGCGGTGGTCCAAGTTCGGTGGTCAAGAACGAAAAAAAAAAGCCCAAATCTCAGTACATAGTGATCAAGACATTCTTCGGAACAAATTTATAGACGTCACTATTGACGTCCGTTGTATGATACAAAACACTCCGAAATACGGACGGATGACTCCTCGGGTAATTGTCGACGAAGCACAACATAACACCACGGAAACAAGTCACCCCAGCAATGATCTGTCAATTGTCATTTTCCTCGGAGTTTTGAGCGTCTCGAGCATCCAATCGAAAGTTGAACCCGGGATCAATAACCAGGTATGTCTATAAACCCGGGTCTCCAAATTTCCCTGGTCGCCGCCATCTCTCATCTTAGATTTTGGGACCCTGCACAACAAGATTTGATTTTACCATACGTACCCTGTAGACCAAGCCTTGTTACCGAGGAGTATCGCTTAGATTATCGGACAATGATCCTTTCTCTCGGAAATTTGTTCCTCGGTCTACAATGTCTTTGCGCCATTTCCATTGTGTCACTTGAAGATCTCTCAACTTGTTTTCCACCCATCATACAGATCTGTAGTAGTTATCATTTCCCTCCTTGCTTACGATGGTCCCTCGGCTGAACAAAACAGAACCCTTCGTGGGGTTTGAGTTATGATCGCCTACCGCTATCTTTTCCCCAAGTAGTCTCAAATGAAACTTGCACGCGATCTCCATGATCTATAAGTACATTGTATGATGATCCCATGGGTGATGATGATATATGAAAGAAAAATGCAGAAATAATAAGTCAATATTATAAAGCGTCCTCAAACAGGAGTTTTCGGGGTTTACTGAGAACAGGCGCGGGCCTGATCAGCGCGGGCCTGTACATGAACGTCAGCAACAGAAATAATCACGTTGTCAAGGCACAAGAAGAAAAAAATTCTCACATCGAAGTCCCGCACATCGCAGCAGGGTTGCCCATAATAATACTTTCAGATACACCTGAGATACTGTCCTTCTTTCCATATGCTGATGCGTCAAACAAATGATCTGTTGTCTTCTCGAATGATGCTAACATCAGAACACTGTCTTTCATTTTGGCTACTCCAAACCGCGTAATTCCAAGGACCTCGCCCTATATTTCGTTGACCGTCGGAGTCTAGGGTCAGCATACGCTGCACTAACAATTGGGGGTTACTCACCTTATACGTCATGACATCACCGAGCAGCATGACGTGCCGCGGATCAATGATCATATCATGTGACTTCATAGTATACTGTATTTCGTTGATGATAGTCCTTCTCGCTGCTTCGATTCCCAAGACTTGAGCTACTTCAATGACGTGATTAGATGTGGTAAATTCTCCAACGACTCCTAATTGTATACGTGAGTGGTATTCTCGTAATTGAATCAGTTACACCGAACCTTCAGTGATCATACACTTCTGCAAGCCATATCCCTCAACCAGCAGCTCCTTATCGCCTTTCTTGCCTTTGGCATCATCCTGGTCCTTTATATTGATGACAGCGCGTGAAATAGTTGGCACACCCTTGACAACAATATCGGGAAGACCTCTCTTTAGCTCATGCAGGCGATAATATTTGTCTAATCCATCAACATAAATACGAAGTCGGTTTTTGCGAGGAATGATAATGATAGACTGGAGGTGAATGAGGAATGAGTATACTGGTAATCAAGTTACCAGACTTCACCTCTTGTTTGATCTTCAGCTTTTTTGCGTTTACAATGGCCCATTTGATATCGTCCAAGGTGAGCTCAAGCTGATTAGGGGAGAGTTATCGATGAAAAGCCCTTCTTGTAGCACAGGAACGCACCTGAAGTTTCCGAGTCGCCTCTGTATCAACAATGACACCAATATAAGCATATTCAGGCGACCAGGCTTCCTCCAAAACACTAGCAATCTAGATGGCAGTGAATAACATCATGTGATAACAGAATATACATACATCTCCCAGTAGAGTCTTTTCAAGGCGCCCTTTTACTATCCGTGCCGAGGCCTCACTATCGCGTGTCACAAGCTTGCAGCTGATAATGGGTGTACTGATGGCTTTGGCGGCATTGATGATCTCTTTGATGCGAGGTACTCCGAGGGTGACATTCATTGATGCAACTCCGGCAAAGTGAAAAGTCTTCAATGTCATTTGAGTTCCTGGTTCACCGATGGACTGGGCCCCAACGGCCCCGACAGTAGAGCCTGCGACGTGTCTGTGTAAGCGCTTATACGATAATCAGTGGGAAAATCCCTACCTGGTTCAATCCGGGCTTTAACGTACTTAACCCAACAGGCATGAAGGAACGTCTTCAATTGAGTTTCCGTCACCTTCGTTTTGTTTTCCACGATCGTAATTTCAGCCTCTGTGTAACTATGAAAATCGAAGCTAACGTGCGTCTGAAGTGAACTTGCCCGTTGCGCCCATTGTTAGGTCAGTGTCCGCATCCCACTCATCTTCCCGTTCCAATGCTTCAAACATACCACAACTCTTGCGATTTTCCGCAATTCTACAAGCGACGCGATCATAGATGAATTTGCGGACGGCGTTCAAGTAGGTCTCTGTGCATTCATTAGCGAAACGTGGTGTTTCTAGTTCCTTGTCTGTTATCTCAATGATTTCAAAGGGTAGTAGACTTCGGCCTGCACGACCTGCTGATGCCTGTAAACTCATGCACTTCAGAAAAAGTTTCAAAATGAAAAAGAAACTCACAGAGATATGCATCCACGCCCGATCCAAATCAACCGGTTGTGCATCTCCTTCCAGGCAAGCAGGATCCAAACCGTCATCTCCGTATCGAAATTGGACAACACCTCCAGTCGAGTTTCTGACAGAAAGGTCATACTGTGTTGTTAAATCTTCCAGGGCTTTCATCAACCGACGTTGCATATAACCAGTTTCGGCAGTCTTGACCGCAGTGTCAACCAAACCCTCTCGGCCTGAGATAGCATGAAACAGGAACTCCGTAGCAGCCAAACCTGAGTAGAAACTGTTCCTGACAAATCCCTTCGAAGGAGGTTCCTTCGACTTTTTTGGAAAGTGAGGAAGGGAACGATCTTGGAAGCCATTAGGGACACGATGGCCAGCAATGATTTGTTGCCCTACACAGGCAACCATCTGCGACACGTTGATGACGGAACCTATCCATGCCTAAATATTCCAGCAAAATCCGCAGATAATGGACATTCGCACCTTTCGAACCACAGGTTGCCATGATAAGAGGGGCATTGTGCCTACTCAACTCTTTCATGCAGATCTGACCAACGGCTTCACGGACTTTAGACAGTACCGACGAAATGAGAGCTTCAAGAGTCTGTTCCTGATTGCAACCAGGCTTATTCTCGAGCTTGCCTTTCTTGGCCAGGGCAATGAGGTCTTGGCAGTCATCGTAAGCCTTCTCTACGAGCAATTCCTTCCTGGCCTTGAGTTCAGGTCCAGGGATAACATCATTTATGCCGAGAGAGAAACCGTAATTAGCTAATAGGGTCAAAATCAGCCTGTAAGTAAGGTAGAGACAGCAGGAATCGCTAACTCACCTAGGTAACGAGCACAAAGCTTAGCAAGCCGATTCATAGCAGCAGCAGCCTCATGAGGTCCGTAGTCCCGCAATATAATTCCGAAGATCGATCTCTTCTTACCGCTGCCAACAGTAGCTTTATCCATAACTCCACACATAATCTCACTGTTCACAACCACAAGCCATCCATCATTAGGCGAAAGGTCATTAGCGGGAGTCATTCGTTCCGGGTAGTTCTCAGCTTTGGCCTCCTCCCATTTGTTGCACTTCGACTCGACGTTAACAAAGATCTTGGATTGCCGGTTGGGTCGCATGAGAACATTGAAGATTTGTTTCCCTGTCCATAATCTAATCGGCTTCCAAATGGTGGGGGGTGGAATATCAATCTGCATATTTGCATCACCAAGGTAGGAGCAAATTTGAGTAAACTGTTGGCGGTCGAGGAAAGTATCCCTGCGAGAGAGTAAGAACGATGCTGTGATGAAATCTTGGATGGCAGCTATGACAGGATCGCCATTACGTGGTGTAACTAGATTGTGTTTGACGCTCATGAGTTCGAGAGCTTCCGTTCTCGCTTCTTCAGTCTGAGGGACATCTAAAACATGGGTTTAGGCTGATTAAAAGTAATTCATTGGCCACGTACGAAGATTCATTTCGTCACCATCAAAATCTGCATTGTAGGGTCCACAAACACACTCGTTCAGCCGGAACGTCCGCCATGGCCTTACTTTTGCCTAGAGACGTGAGAGTTAGTCCAAATTCCAGATAGACAATCCGAAAAGGCACTTGCTCTGTGACACATGATGGACAGCTATTAAGTAGGTCTTAGTCAATTTCCACTATCAGCAAAAATCGAACGTACTTTGTGTAGACTCGGTTGTCGATTAAAAAGAACAATATCACCATCGATCACATGTCGCTCAACCACGTCTCCAGCGGCCAACCCATCTGCGACAGAATTCCTATTCGCAAATTTCAAGAACTTCTTCGTCTCACCACGACTGACATAATTTGCCCCTGGGTACACATCAGGACCATTCCTCACGGCTCTCCGTAATACGTCTAGATTATGAGTTGTGGCACGCTCAGGATAAGTGAGAATTTTTGCAACTCTTTCCGGCACAGCAACTTCATCGATACAGAGATTAGGATCAGGAGAGATAACCGTTCGACCAGAAAAGTCGACACGTTTCCCAGATAGGTTTCCCCTGAAACGACCTTGTTTACCTTTCAATCTCTGGACAAATCCGCGTATCGGTTTCTGGCCTGGTTGTGAAGGTACGCCCGGAAGCTCTGAGTTGACATACATTGCAACAGAAAGCTGAAGAAATTCCCATTGTTCCTGCGTAGAGTTGTCAAACCATGACGAAACCATAATGCAACAGGGCTACTCACCATGAATTGTGGAGTTGGTGCACCACGTGTCAGACCCTGCTTGATAAGAGCATTGGTGAACACAATCTCCGTCAATTTCACAGTCAAATCATCCTCATTCGAAGCGCCATCCTGAGCGACTGAAGGTCTGATGCAAACTGGTGGAACAGACAGATATTGCCAGATGAATTCTTCGGGTCTGCCCCATTCAGGCTGCAATCCTAGAAGTTCACAATCCTTCGAATACAAAGATAAGTATGAATGGAGCATAATGTTCAGAGTACCCACCTCGTCACATATCCGTCGAAAAAGATCCAATACCTTCAGAGGGTTCAGTTCTTCGTGTACTGCTTTATTGATATATATTGATAATTCTTTCTGCGCCTCGATTGCGGGTGCGAATGTCTTCTTCCACTTTTCCATCTCCTCTGCTGTCTTCTTTGCACGAAATTTGTCGTGAATAATTTTCAGGGCTCCTGCCTTCTTGACAGTTCCATTGGTCGCCGAACAATAAGGGCAATGCACGACCTTACGCGCCATACTATTGACTGCTTTGGACAATGATTGACGTTGGATATTCTCAAGATTTGGTCGTCGAAATCGTCTAATGTAGCTCCGCCTGTCTGGTTCCTCCAGTAACACTCGTGCACAGGTCTGGATAGATGATGAATTGTAAAATTGATGTAAATCGTAGACTATTCACCTTGCAGATAGCTTGAAGAATTGAAATTGTGTGCTTGAAGTAACCGATATGGAATACGGGAACGACAAGCTTGATGTACGCATAATGACCTACACAGTTGACGTAGGATTGACCACAAGTCTCGCAGAAAGCGTTTTTGTCAGTTGTGCCCTAAAAACAGGCAGTCAACTGGTAAGCATTGATTGTTCACGTGTTCAGCTTACGAGACGCCTGTCTAGAACACCATTTTGCACAGGTAATCGGTCGGTCGGAGTATACAGATCGCGGTGAGTGACCTCAAACTCGGAAATCTTGACGGTGTCCTGGATATTAAGAAGGCTGAACTGAATATTTTTTCTGATTAAACATAAGTCTCTCTGTGTGAAAACTCAACCCGAACATACATTACTTGTGGACTTTTGTGGGAGACTGCCTCCTTCATGATTGGGATCAACGGACAATCATATCAAAAAGTGTGATGTAATGTGACATCGGACGCGTGACGACTTGCGCGTCCAGCATTAATCCTCTAACATGTCCAGGACCTCGTACGACAGGTCAGGATGCATTTGTTCTTGCATGGTACTCATACCCTAACTCTATTTTATAGGTATCTCACAGTATTCTCACCGGAAGGTCGCCTGTACCAAGTTGGTAAGTGGTAGCATCTGCGATCGCCTCGTATACATTGATTGCAGCCTAGAATATGCATTCAAGGCCATTTCTGGCTCTGGACATACTGCGATCGCAATACGCGGGAAAGATACGGCCGTGGTCATCACACAACGGAAGGTCCCTGTGCGTAGCTTAATCTCAGTCTTTGGAAGAGCGAGGCTCATGTATTCACTCTCAGGACAAGCTTTTGGACGCATCAACAGTAACTCATCTTTTCAGTATTACCCCCTATATCGGCTGCGTAATGACAGGACTCGTAGGTAGGTGATAGATATCTTTGGATCGCTAAAGCTAAGATGATAATATAGCCGATGCCCATGCGCAGGTCGCTCGTGCCCGTACCGAAGCTGCCGATTTTCGCTATAAGTTTGGTTACGAAATAACCCCAGATGGTCTCGCACGTCGAATTGCAAACATCAATCAAGTATACACGCAAAAAGCCGCTATGCGTCCATTAGGAATCTGTAAGGGTATCCTAGATCTTTTCATTCATCCCATATTGAGCTTGGTCGACAGCTATGATCCTGATTGGGATTGATCCAGAATTTGGGCCTCAGTGCTTCAGACTCGATCCTGCAGGTTATTTCGTCGGATACCATGCTACAGCTACCGGTCAAAAACAACAGGAGGCTATGAATCAACTGGAAAAGAAATGGAAGAAATTGGATTCGGGTAAGGGTGCAGATGAGCCTGCCAAGGCAGGACAGACCCTAAGTCGAAACGAAGTTATTGAGGTGAGAACTATCGATATCTCCATGGTCCACTTTTGTTTCCAATGCTTTACTTTGTAGATGGCTGTTGAAATTATGTCGACAGTTCACGCGACAGACTATAAATCAGGTGAGATAGAAGTAGGGATTGTCTCGTCCAGTGAGGAAGAAGACATCAAATTAAGAGGAAAATGGCGGGTGATGGGTGAAGCAGAGATTGAGCATCATTTGTTGGCTTATGCAGAAAAAGACTAGTATTTCTATCGATTTTGTTTTTTTCAAGGAGAGCACATCAGTTTCTGCCATAGGAAGATGCACCTCCAGTCTACCAAACGTTTGAATTGTATATTTTAAGAATATAACATGGTCAAAAACGTACCATAATGGCCTCCATCTCTGAGTCCTCGAGTTCTCTGACTCTAGGGTTCCAAAAATGAGAGGGTGCTTCCCAGAAATTCCTGAAAGTCATTCCAGCTGTATTCTTATGGTGACTAGTAGAGTCTGATGCTTGATTCGATTGTTTTGTGAGGAAGTCAGCAAAGTGTTCACGGATTTCTGGCGACGCAGCAGGATGAGGGTGCGGTACTTCCGTTGCTAAGTAGGGCATGAGAGAAACTCAGAAAGAAAGGACAAGGGTTGCTTACTCGATGGCCATTGTCGTTTGCCAATGAAACGAATCAATGGTTGGTGGGATCGAGCCGTGGACAAACGCAAGGAGGGGAACATGGATTTAACTGGCTAAGAGGTTTAGTTCCATCCGAGTATAGTGGCGGTGCTTGACATGCGGATATGCAAATAGCCTCGTGACGATTATACTAGTGCGCACTGCACAAATATTTTTGTAACTTTTGGCAGTGGTGTTACCAGTGTCTTGTTTTGTAGACAATTGAGGACTAGCGTAGTATTTCTTTCATCCCAGACAAGCTCTCTTTTGTGCCCCCTGTGTTGTATGCACCCAGATGGCTAGAGTTTTCGTCACTTGAGCATATATAAGTGGTTTTATGTCAAGTTTCATCTATTGTTTACATTATGGTGACATCTGAGGTAAAGAAATTTTTGTGATATTATTGCTAATTACTCATTACTGTACTGTAGCCACTCACCATTCTTCAGGTGAATAAAATGAGTCATTCACAGTATGGTAATATACCTTCTTCGTAAGGTATCACAAACACTATGACTACCAGACCTTCTTTATAAAAGTTATGGCAACTTTCCTAGACAGATCCTGTGTCTTCAAAAAGGGTGGTTGTTCTCTTCCATACCCTACATGACAAACAGACTCCTTGATAGAGACCAAGTTATAAACCACCAACTAACACAAATCATGATAACTAATACACCAACAAGTTCCCTTTCAATGTCTTGTTAGATATTTTACCCTATTACAACCTGCAGAACCCCACAGAGGACACATTTACTCCATTCTCAGCTTTCACACAACTCTGGAAGACCGTCCCGGAAACTCAAGTGTGGTCAGTGATGTATTTCACCTACGGTGTCTTGGCAAAACACATGTGACATAGTGATGTCACATCTGGGGATTGTTGCTATGAGAACTCGTCCAGGCCAAAATTTGTGGTTTGCAGTACCCTCCCAGACTCAGAATTCTTACAGAAAGTCATTCGATGAGTGATATATGTTAATAGCACCCATCATCAAATTCTTGCCACGTACATATATAGGAATGATGATGGCTTTCAGACTTTCACACACTAACCCACCATCACCACTCCATTGTACAAATGGAATTCACTGGAGGTGATATACCAGGCTATTTTGACTCTTCTACATGTGTTCGAAAAGGACTTTGTCCAGTCACTCAACTCCGACCTCAGGGATCAAACCTCATAGAATCACACTCTTTGTATTTTGAGCAACATGGGAAAGGAAGCGCGTACAAAATACTTTTGATTAATGGATTAAATTCAAGTTCGTATGGGTGGCAAGGACAAGTAGAGTGGTTTGGGAGTGGGAAGGCATTCCGAGAGGATGGTAAAGAAGAACAATCAACGGTGTTGGTGTTTGATAATCGTGGCGTTGGAAATTCAGGGTACCCGAGGGGACCGTATACGACCAGTGGGATGGCAGAAGATGTCATTACGTTGTTGGACTATGTTGGATGGACCGGAGAAAGGGAAGTTCATGTTGTCGGAATTAGCCTGGGTGGTATGATCGCTCAAGGTGGGTCGTTTAAGAATACTACTTGTTCATTCCGGTGATAGTGGAACTATAGAACTGGCATTAAGGATACCTCAACGAATTGGGTCGTTAGTACTAGCAGTGACGACACCGGGGGGTGGAGTATGGAACAACTTACCCCCATGGAAAGGGGTAAGTAGCCTAGCGAGACTCACGATCACAAGTGATCCAGTTCAAGCTGCGTCAACTGTGTTGGAAATGCTGTTCCCGAAAGAATGGCTGGATGCACAGAGTGAACAGACGCCTGGAAAAACGAACCGAGTATTGCAGACTGAGGTAGATGATTCATAAAATCAGTTCAAAACGATAGAGCTAACAAGCAGAATGCAGCTATATTTGCGTCGGGTGACGATGACAAAACGTCAAAGGATGATAGGACATTTTTCACAAATGGCAGCAGGACTAACACATTATGTCGATGAAGTCAAGT
>Ga0153966_100447_pt1 | contig 15617 bp, 20 predicted proteins | sample TSFL050MetaG_FD_104738 | JGI IMG/M metagenome (GOLD analysis project Ga0153966, IMG submission 104738) | Attine ant fungus gardens microbial communities from Florida, USA - TSFL050 MetaG | ecosystem: Host-associated > Fungi > Mycelium > Unclassified | place: USA: Florida, Paynes | collected... | reverse complement strand
CGGTCTCTGTCATTATTCCCAAGCCAGGTAAACTGGCTTACGACACTCCTAAGGCCTTTTGTCCCATAGTCCTACTCAACACACTTGGCAAGCTCATTGAGAAGATGATTGCTAGGCGACTCCAGTTCGACGCTATCAAGTATGGCATTCTACTAATTGCCTTTTTAAGGATGCAGCAATATTCCTCTGCATAGACTGATCATAATAGACCAGTAGCATGAAGTATGTAATGTGAAAAAGTGTACAAGTATACTACTGAGCACCACTCAATTGTAAGGTCTGGTCTAAACTTCCCAGTCAGTCTACTTAAGCCTGTGGCCTAGCTATGAGAAAGTTGAGATTGGTCTGAGATGACTATATACCAAGAGAGTGATGAGAGTAAGATTGGACAAGGATTGAGGTGATCAGTGTTCTAGATGTGAAAAACAAGTTCTAGTGTAAGAAACGGTTACCCAAGTAACTCAGGTAGGCAGCTCCCAACTCTAAGTCACACTAGACAAAGAGAACTCATTAAAGCTCTTGCTAATTGGTTTAGCTACTTATACACAAATATGTGTTTACAAGTATTTTTGTTAACTCTCCATGAACACTTTTCTGGTTTCACATATAAGTCATTCTCCTCCAATCTCCTCAATACTTCCTCTACAATTTTGTCATACCCCTCCTTATTATCTGTGCCTACTAGCATATCATCCACAAAGACTGCTACCTTTTCTTCATTAATAAGATCCCTCATGATCTTATTCATTATCCCCTGGAATATTGTTGGTGAGTTTGTCATCCTAAAGAACGTTACTACTGGTTCAAACAACCCTACATGAGTAGTGAAGGCCGTTTTCCACTCATCTCCTTCCTTAATGCATATGTTGTTGTAGCCCTATCGCAAATCCATCTTAGTGAACAATTTCTTGTTTCCTATGACGTCTACTAAGTCAGTAATCAATGGTAATGAATAGTTATTTTTCACCATTTGTTTATTGAGTTTACGATAGTCCATGACCATATACTTTCCACCATCTTTCTTTCCTATAAAGAAAACTGGAGAAGTCTGTGGTGACTTTGAAGGCCTTATGTATCCTTTTCTTAAGTGGTCCTGAATAAATTGTTGAACCTCCTCCCTCTCATTCCTAGAGAGTAGATACACCCTTGGTTTACTGGCCTTGAACTCTTCCTTGAGATCTATAGCGTGATCTCATATTTTCCTTGTCGGCATTCTCTTCGACTCAATTTTTTCAAACACCTTTAGCCACTTATGAAACCTTTGAGGCACTATTACCTCTACCTTTTTATGGTCTAGTTCCATCTCTTCCACTCTTCTTCAATCTTCCTTCTCATCTGCTGCTTACCTAATCCTTTCAATCTTGTTTTCTTATGTCTCCCTTTTCCCTTTCCTTCTCTTTTTAATTTCTGGGCCCATTTCTTTCTTGCCCACATATTGTCCACATATGGGTGGACATCTCATCATCTTCACTTCCCCTTTCTCCCAATCTATCTCTGGGTTATGTGCCTATAACTATGGCATTCCTAATATCACTTCAGTCTTCCCCAGATCACATATATCCATCTTCACTCTTTCTACATGTTTCTTAAAGTATATGTTTACTTCTACTTCATAGGTAATTCCTCCTCTGCTATTTCTGGTGCTGTCTACATTTCTTACTAGCATTGGCTTTTCCAATCTTATTAACTTGAAACCTCCCCTTTGTGTGCACCTTTTACTCATGAAGAGTTCAGTTACTTCACTGTCTAGTAACGCCTTTATGGATATTCCTTCATGAGTGTCAATTCTCTTCACTCCTATTTGTATCCACACTTCTCATAGACCCTTCAAGGTTCTTCTGACTTCTCTTTGCCTTCTGATCAACAGTTCCTGCCACTTTCTCTAAATCAGTGATTCCAGCCCTCCCCTTTTGGGCCCTAGGCACTGATTGTTCTGACTTCCCACCCCAATTCCACCATGGTACCTTCTTTCCTGTTCTGTAGGGTGGACAGAAAACTTCTTTCCTTTCATTTCTATCCACTTTTCCTCCTACTACCACATCTTTGCCTTCACATGCACTGCACTTCACTCTTTCTGCTCTGCCACTTTCTGCTTTTCCTTTTCTCCAATTTCATGCCTCCTTGCAACTTCCACACCATATATTACATGACTGCTCCTTACTCAGGAAGCCTTGCCCTCTGTTCTCCTGAGTCTTTGTCCCTTTATAGTCGTACTCTCTACATTCTATGAGGGTCACAACCTCCTACTGCATTGTTCACCCTTTTATGCTCATAATTACTCTTTTTGGAGATAGCCTCCTTCTTCCCACAATGCCACTTTATCTTCTCCCATACTTCTCGTAGAGGTACCGTCTCTTTTCTCCTCTTTTCATTTCTTTTTGAACACTCCTACTTCTTGTATCCCCTTTCTCCATACTTGAAGCATCATAGTTTCTCCTCCACTACTTCCTGCCTCCTCACCTTCTTTACTCCACACTGCATCACATGGCTCTTCAATACTTCAAATTTATTTCCTCTCCCTGTCTTTTTCTTCCATTCCTCTTCCCTTCTACAGTTCTGGGCAAGGTATCCGAACTTTCCATATTGTCTACACAACTTCCCTTCTCTTTCTTTCAATTCTTTTCTTAACTTGGTGAGGGCTTGCCTTTGCTTGAGCAGACTGCTCATGGTTTGGTTGTATACTTTTAGAGATATGATGTTGTGTCTAAGGAAGAGCAAAATTTTGTATGTAGGAAAGATGTATTTGTTGTGGGTTTTACTGATCAATGTTTCTTTAGCTGACTATTTTATCAACTACTTATATCTGCTGGGGTGCAAATCTTCACCCAGCCAGGTTCCTATTGCTCTATTAGCTATTGCCCTAATACTAGGGTTATACTATCACTTCTCAGGGAAGATCCCTACTCTAATCATCTTCTTAAGGATGTGACAATGTTCCTTTGCATGTACTAGTCACAATGGACCAGCAGCACAAGGCTGATAAAGTGAAAATTTTACAAGTAACTACTAAGCCTGTCTGGTTGTAAGGTTTGGTCTACACTGAAGCCCAGGTATGGTCCCAGTTGTCCACCTCCGGGGTCTAAACTACACTCTAAGTCAGAGTTAATAAAGAGAACTTGTTAGAGTCCTCACTAGTTGGTCTAGCTACTTATACACAAATTTGTATTTACTAGTATTTGTCTACTTGAATTATTTCGCAGACTCCTTTTGAGTCATAATGTCTCATGCACTTCAAACTATTACATAATAAATGAAAATGAAAAAGAAATAAAACAATCCACTGTTATGGATTCTCTAGTTCACCTGTTATTTTATTACACTTCAATTATTTTGTTGTCTTTTAATCTAATAAAAATAGCCATTTAAAAGGGTATGTAATTGATCATCCAATCTTTCCTAGCTGTCATAGGTAATGTGGTGCCTGATAATCTACTTCTCTACAAAGTTCAAAGTTTTTTCCCATACCATAAATAGATTTATAACAGTTTCTTGTGTTCTGGCCATTATTTTTGCATTTTCATTTTTTGGGTCTTTTCTTAGATTTTTAGATGTTAGGTCTATCTTTAGTTTCTAGTATTTAGATTTGAAATGGCTTTTTCTCTTGCAATAATGACACTTGAATTTCTTTTTTCTAGTATTATTATTATTCTTTTGGTATGTCAATTGATAAGCTAGCTTTTTTTTCTTGTAATCCCCTATCAACACTATATGTGGTGTAGCTTTTTTAGACTTCTCATCTATCAAGATCTGTCTGATGACAAAGTTCATAGCCAGGATATTCTTATCTTTCATGAAGAGATATTGCTGAAGTGACACATAAGATTCCAGGAGTGAAATTATTATGATCATTGTAATGAGAGAGTTCTTAAAGATGTGTCCCAAGTTCTTAAGTTTATGGACTTTTTCATACATGTCTTCAAGTTGATGTTCTATTGGGATGGTATCTACAAATATCATTCTAAAAATATTGTTAACTAGTTTTGCTATTGTATATTGACTTTTCCCTTTATATTGGTCTTCCAGAGAGTTCCAGATCTTCAATGTAAGAAGGCATCTCTTGACAGCTTTAAAGAGTTCCTTTCTGAGGGTGAGAGTGATTTCTGCCAGTGCTTGATGATTGCATGTCTGCTATTTCTCATAAGTGACAGTGACAGCATTCTAGTCCTTTGGGTTCTTGGCTTTTTCTGGAGGACACTTCTTTTCTCCTTTCACTATCCCTATTAATCCTCTAAGTCTCAAAATGGTTGAGATTCTAAATTTCCAATGATCATAATTGGAACCAGTGTTGTTTAAAAAAGGGATGTTATATGCCTGGTGCAATCTGGGATCTGGGTTCCTGTTTATCTAATACATTCAAAATTGTAGTTTCTCATGTGATTGCAACTATGTTAGTGGTTTAGGCAATGGGGCCTATAACTTTTTAAAACAAGGAACCTGATTGATACAGTCAAGAAGACACTCAGTCTGATAATAACAGAACTATTTTTATGATGTACCTGTCAAAAAGACACTATTTAATGTATCAGTACATTATATTCTATGAATGAAAAATAGAAAATACCTCAGTCTGATAATAACAGAACTGAGGATTGCAACACTAAGAAAAAGTATGTCCAAAACTAGTGATTAGTAATCATGACACATCACATCATACTAGTGGAGAACTATTAGTAGAGAGATAAGAGAGGAAACCTATGCAATGGAATATGACAATTGCCCTATTCACAACAGATGCATCACTATATTCTAGAGCTCCATATATTCTGCCATCACCATTCCTATTTACATTCTACTGAAACACCCGACCAGTTACCTGAGAGATGGAGAAGGGAATAGTGTATATATTTGCATCCCCAATAAGCCCTACCTCAGCTGTCTATGCACCTCCACAATGTCTGAGGTATGTTATACTCAATAGTCTTCCAAATAGTTCACTAATCAGGTCTCAGTAACTATTGTCTGATACAAGTCAATGGCTTAAGCAGACTTGGATGATAAGATTGGTATATGAAATCTTATATAACTATGTAGCTGATCTATAGCCGTAGCATATTATAGTGATTTACAACAGTTCCAGATTATGAATAGCATAACATAACATAGCAGCAGAAAATACATTGACGGAGGCCTGTCAGGTCTCCAGACATTGAATTCACTGAGCCTGCGCTTCCTATACCAATGAATGAGAACTACTATCCAAGCTAAGTACAGAATGTATACCTGATCAACAAATTCTTGTGCCTCTTCTCTCTTAATAACACGTATTGAAGAGACCTTCTGATTGTTGAACAAAACACCATAAAATTTGTCTGCAGTGACAAGCATCTCTGGCCGGAATGTTGTAGTGATGAATTGAGCTGTTGAGGCCAAGGATTGAATCATCGAAGCTACAGCTGTTCGATACTGCGCATCGAGGTTTGCATCAATCTATGAAGGTTTGAGTCCTTGTTGCAGAAGCCTTAACCGAAGAGACGACTCACCTCATCAAACAGATAGAATGGTGCAGGGTCGCATTTTTGTATGGCGAACACTTGAGAAATGTCAAAGGACATCAATATCCGGCACGAAATACATGCATACCTGTTGCCAAGGCCACTAGAGATTTCTGTCCCCCGGAGAGTTGTTGGATACGTAGCCCCTCGTCTACCTTTGAATTAAAAGAAACCTATATCACAACATCATCAACCCAAATTCATCATCCAACGGCACTAACTCAAACCTACCTTGATCGACACACCTGTATAGTTATCGATCGCACTCTGCCGCGTCTCTGCATCTTCATCGTCCATGTCATCTTGATCAATCCGTCTCTGGATAATCAGCCTTCCCCGCCCCGCAGGAACGAGCTGCTCGAATACATCCTCAAAATTTTTCGCCACCTGTTTGAAAGTCCTTTCAATCGCCTCATCCTTCCTCTGATCGAGTACCTGTACAAGATCCTCGATCGATTTTGCCGACTTATCCAGCTCCTCCCGACGCTTCAATAATTGATCGCGCTGCTTGGTAAAATTACTGTACTGCTCGAACGCCTTTTTGTTGACATGAGCAAACTTTTTCAGTCCTTCATTGACTGTGCGTAGTTTGTTCGCAAGCTAGGCAAATCGACAGAGACGGGGGTGAAATTCAGAGCCTTTACCATCTACAAGAAGTGCACACCTTGTCCAATCGTTCATGGATATACTTCTCGAATGCCTCTTCGGGGAGCACACCCAAATCTCTCACGTTCCTACTACACTCCTCCTTTCGACTGATCAGCATCTGCCTCTTCGTGAGGTATCGCTCCGTTGTTTTCTGTTGCTTTGACATATCTCGACTATCTTCCACTTGCTGATTCTGGACCTTTTCCAGTTGTAGCCTTAGTTCTTGTATCTGGGAAGCTATGCTCTCCGCCTCCTTTTCCATGCCTACATTTTGTCAGAAGAGAATAAACCGAAAAACAGTTGACGCTACTTTTCACCCTCTGTCCCAGGGTACCGATAGACGTATTCAAAGCGCGAAGTTCTCGCGTGCGTGAGTCCAAGTCGTCTGCCGTCGTCGTTCCGTCATCAGCTGGATCTCCCAGAACCTCAATTTTTGCTTGTATATCCTCTTCCCTTCGACGTAAGCTTTCCTTGAGCTCGATCTCAATCGCGTTCTTCCGACTCTCGACCTATGAACTTCAGATTCAAGAAACCGCCAAAAACTTCGCAGAAGTAATAATATCGACCTGATTCCGCATCTTGGTAAATTCCAACATCTCCTTTTTCCTTCTCTCGACTTCCTTGCCCAGCGCAACAATCAAAGCCTCCTCTTCGTGTGTCAATCCATTCGACATCGGCGACGCCAACTCCTGCCGATAATCCTTGATCTTGGTTAGTAATGAATGCTGCTCCATCTCCAATTCATCCACGTCCATCTCCAACTTGACAATCCTTTGTTTAATTTTCTCCCTCTCTCTGTTCAACGACACCCCATCTTCCATAATCCTATCTCTTGATTCCCTGATCTGTCCTTGCTGTCCGTTTAATATAGTTATCTTTCCAGCGAGAGCCGTAATCTCTTGCTCCAATCTCGCTATCGCTTGTTTGGTTTCATCAGATCGTTTACGGTCGGCTTCGTGTTTTGCTCTCCAGGTGGTGACGCTTTTGATTCCTTCTATCCTGGATCGACGAACATCATGGTATCCACCAGTCAGCGCACCCTTCCTATCGACCTTATCTCCATCAAGTGTGATTGTGTTAATACCATGGCTCCTAACATAGGAGGCAGCAATTGTCAAATCTTTACACACACAGGTTTTGCCAAAAACTTGTTGTAACGCCTTCTCGTACTTGGAGTCATATCGCAATTTCTGGAGAAGAGGTTCACAGTCCTCTTCGTTCGGTACTGGAGGGTTCCTAGGATGGAGACGGTTCAGCGGCATGAATGTGACTCGGCCTGTCTTTTCCTTTAACATAACGTCAAGAACTCGAGAGGCTGTCTCATCTGTATCGACCACCACATGGAATAAACTAGGGATCATTTGCTCCCAGATTCAGAGTATTTAATTTGAAAAGGCGCACCTATTACCTGCCGTAAGCTCAGCCGCAATGTTATACTTGTGATCGACCACTTCAAACAGGCGATACAGTGGCCCATACACTCCGGAGAGGTTATATCGCTCAGCGATGCTGTCAACGGCACGCAAGCCCTGTCCAGTATCCTGACCAGAAAATGAGATATATCGAGTCTATGCGCAAGCAACATACCTTGTCCATCATACCGGCGAGGGCTCGCTCTGCCGTCCTCAACTCATCCGATGCACGTTTGACCAGACTATCCAACTTTGTGTCCTCCCTCCACGAATCCTTCCTCTTCTCTGTCAACTCCATCTGTTGCTCCTTCAATGCTGAAATCTCCTCACTCAGCTCCTTCGCCCGTCTCCTCCCCTCCTCTATCTTTTCTTGTACTTCTGTCATCTGATTCCGCAGCTCTAAGTCTGACCCTCGCGCCTTTTCGAGGTCTGTCTTGGCCACCTCGAGGGCACTAGCTTGTCCAGTCTGATAATTCGACATTGAGGTGATCTCGCTTCGTAGGTAAGCGTCACGTTCAGCCCTGGTCCTAAACTTCGATACACGCCCTTGTTTTGTAAATAGGGTATTGAGTCTTGTGGTGGCTTCATCAAGTTTCCGCTTCTCAGATGACTCTAGGTTGCGCTGCTCTTCCCAACCAGGCAGGAGGTCGTTGAGAGCTGCCTCTTTGACAGCAATTTGACGCCTAGTATTCTGTAGCTCGACTTCTAATTCTTCGCGTGCCCCTCCGGCGTTCTGACCTGCCGTCTTGAGGTCCTCGACGAGACATTCTAATTCTGTCCTTGATCGAATGAAGTCTATCAGCTCTGTTTGAGTATCTTGACGCGATTGGTTAATTGTTTCGAGGGAGTGATTTGCTTCTGATATTTCCTTCTCGAGACTCTAGAGAATATAAGATTTTGGGATATATTGATAAGATAGAGGAGCGGACCTGAATCTCTTTCTCTCTGACGCTGTATCTCTCGTGGCGTATATTGGCTCCATGGAGCTCAGTCCTCCTCTCGTCCTCAATCTCAGCAAGCGTCTCTGTGACCTCCTCCAACTCGCGTTGATAGAGAGCATATTCCAAGCATCGTCTCTCCTTGTCTTTGTCCTGGAATTCCTTCAGTTCCTCCTTTTCTTCTTCTAGCTCTTCCAATCGCGTCTCAATATAGTCTAACAGTTCATTTATTTTTGACCGTTTTGCATCTGTCTCGGCCATTATACGAAGAGATTCGGTACGTCTTTGCTCATAGACCTTGGTACCGGCCACCTCCTTGAGCAGAGCAAGTCGCTCGTGATCTTTGGCATTTGTAAGAGCAGTAATCTATCAATACTTTAGTGTCATCACCACTTCAGTTGGAGAATCGAGACATACGCGTCCTTGGGGGACAATATAGTAAGGGTTCGACTTGCTGAAGCCGGCACTCTCGAGCAGATTCATGACATCAGCTTTACTGGCGCTCTTGCGGTCCATGCTGTATTCATCCTTCTTCAGGCCAATGGTTCTTCGGATGACAACTTCCTCATGACCAGTAGGGAAACGGTTGTCCGAGTTGTCAAATATAATTTCAACTGACAAGAACCGTTCAACACACAAGCAATTGAAAACGACTTGAACGCACCGTATGCCGAGAGCGTAGTCGTAGTGGAAACACCCTCGTGTAACAATGCTTGGCGTTCCTCTCTAGACATGGAGGTGTACGCATCAGAGAGCACAAACCGAATTGCTAATCAAGCTTGAATTGAATGGAGAATTCAAGTGTGTATGGCAGCAACGCACCGGCAAAGAAGTTACTCTTCCCGGAGCCATTGCGACCAACGACGACGTTGTGCCGAGGCGAGAACGGCTCTATCTGCGTCTGGTCACGATCTGGGAAGGGTTACAGAACAAACATGCATAGGACTATAAACACATACACGACTTGAATCCCTGGACAGTGAGAGTCTTTATGTACATTTTAAACACAGGTTGTGACTGTTCAGAGAAATATCAGCAACATTTACATAAGCAAAATTATGAGAAGAGTAGCAGCAAGGTTTTCATTCAGCTATGCCTCCAGCATATTATACCTCGACTAATTCCAAGTTTATCCAACTGTGCTCGCATTGCAATCGAAAGAACAGATCTTCTATTACACGAAAGATAAACAAACGTTACCGAAACCCAATTAAAGGTATAAAATAATAATCTTAGATATATTTACTACGACTTGCTGGGTTACCGTGCCTTTGCACCTATATCCCGGCCACCAGCAGATTTGTTTTTGAAACTCAACTGGTCATACAACGACGCAATTTGATCACCCTGTGGGGAAGCAGGTCAAAAAACGGCTAAATGATCAGCTGGCCAAAGGCCCACTCACCTTCTGCTCCAAGACGTCAACCACTTCTCGAAGGTGTTTAGCTAATGTATTCCGCTGCGCGACATTTGAAGCAGCATCCATCTCCTTGTATTCATCCGCCAGCTCGACATAGATACTAGAGGGAGTTGGATTCAATCCTCATCAGATAGTGGTCAGACTCTCACCTCTTATAATGTGTGAAATCATCCTCAAGCTCTCGGATAATTCTCGCCACGATCGTCTGAGGAGGCAACCCCTCCTGCTTTGCAACCGAAGGAACCTCATTGATATCCTGTAAGCTCCTCTCTCGTCGTTTCCCTCCGCTACCGCTACAATCCCGTGAAGACCGCTGATTTCGGCGTCGATCAGGAGTTTGAGAGCCTTCTACACACTCTTCGTCCTCATCAGACCTGTGCCTTGATCGAGTACTAGAGGTTCTCCAGGCAGACGTGACGGGAGGCTCCTCTAATCCACGTCGTCCGCGTCGGTTGCATGTCGGACATGTCCTTACATCATGCTCAGGAGCAGAGAAAAATAACCTTTCCAGCCGTTGACCACGAATCTTCGGAAATGGTACTTCGTCGATCACATCTGTTGATACTCTCTTCCTCCTCGTATGTAGTTTATGATCATGACCTTCTTCTGGCACATGGATAGTTCGGGAACGGGTAGATGGACCAGGTTCACGAGGACGGGGGGACTCAAAGGCATCCACTTCTTCGGAATCGGATATCAGGTCAGGGGATGGCGTTTTCCTTCCTCTTCCCAGCATTGATACTTCCAAACGTGCCGCTGATTCGTCCGACTCTGACATTGCCCGATTGGACCTTCTTGGTTTTGGGGAAGGCGATTGCGCTGGGCTCTGAGCAGGCGGAAGCTGGGAAATGTCAACCGAGCCAGAATGGTTCGATCTTCGTTCCTCGATTTCTGCAGAGATCCTTTCATAATCGATGGAGTCCATGAATCGAGTAGCATTGTGAGTGTTCGGTGAACCCTTTGTTGCACAATCGGTTCGCACGGTACGGTTTTTTGTGTGGGCATTAGCATACAGGACATCTGCGTCCTCAGGTTCTGTCTCAACGTCCTCTTCCTCTTCTTCCGTCAATTCATGATGGCGACTCTCGTCCCGATGAGCTGTCTGCAAAGAAGCCTCCTTTGCAGCCCTACGTTCACGGAGACCTTCTTCAACCACACCACGCAAAACTTCGATCTCACCAGCAAGCCTCTCGACTTCGTTTTTCAGATACGCAATCTCAACGCCTTTTTCTTGTAGGGTAGCCGAGTCTGCATCACGTAATATCCGTAGTTCAGCCAGAAACTCGCGGTTAAACTCGCGGTAAGAGGAAAGCTCAGAGGTAAGTCGGGTGAGATGAGTACGGAGTGAAGTGATCAAGGCTTCGAGGGCTATGGATCACAAATGTCAGTACGTTCCTTGTCTTTTGGTAAGGTTTGACGAACCTTTCTTTTCTTCAACAGCCTCTTTATAACGCTCGTGGAAATGAGAAGAGTCGTCACTCCTGGCCCGTTCCTTGCCTTTGGATGTACGCTTCATTCGTTGCTTGAGTAGCTCTTCTTGCTCTATGAGCCGTGTACGCTCACGTACAACCTCCCTTTTGCAATCCTCGAGCTCCATTTCGAGCTCACGGACACGCCGCCGCGAGATGCCATTCTCTTCTTCGAGTTGTTGGATCCTTTCTTGAACGTTATTTAATGTGTGCAGCAGGCGAGCTTCAGGCGATGAGAAATGAGATCAAAAGGATCAGGAAGCACCTACTTTCGGTTTCTCGTAGCCTGCTCTCTGCACGATATGCATAGTATTCGGCTGCTGCTTTAGCAGGGAACTCGATGGCGTTTGTTAGTCCCGTGACATCAGGTAACTGTACCTTGGTAGGGTTGGTGGCCACAGGAACATTTGTGCTCTTGCTGTATGGCATCGGCGTATTTAATTGACCTTTTTCATATTGAATTTCCTTTGCAATCCCCTTGGCCATACGAGTGAACTTGGAACCTTTTGAACTTGCACTGACAGAGGATGGCGGAGGGGGGTTAGGGACGACTTTGGGATTTGGTTTGGGTGGCTGAGGGTGACGCTGTGCAGGATGGGGGGTGGCGACATGGTGTCGATTAGCCTGTGCAAAAGGGGATGCAGGATGGATAACACGGGGGCTGCGGGATCGCCTGGGAGAAAGGGAGACACTACGGAGGGCATCTGAGAGTTTCGGACGACCTTTGGGGGTGGGTTGATCCAGGTCTGAGTGGGAAGAAGATCCTGAAGTGACTGGGGAGGCTACTCGTGGCCGTGCTCCTGTCTCGAGGATATGGTCAAGTTCAGTCGAGTCTTGCTCGTCAGTCTAAAATTGTTGACTATGAGTAAATATTACATCCAAGGCGTTCATTTACCTGTCGCTTTGTGTCAAATACACTGGGCTTGCCGGTTACCCCGGCGATGATATCGTGTATAGGCCGATCAGGATCATACTCTGCCCCGCTCATGCTCGCATCGCGCCTAGCCCCACGGCCACCGAGACCGGCGCTGAGAGTAACAGCGCTGGCATGGTGAGCCAAAGTCGAGAGAGACTCGCCGCCGTATGGATGGATGCCTTCTTCATCGTCGTCGACTGTCCGATACGACCATCCCTGTCCGGGGGTGTCTTCGTCTGCGAGATAGTCTCTGACACGATGATCAAGAGACGGTAGCTCACCGAGCGACACATGGCCTGAATTGTGGCGGGGATATTCAAGACTCTCGAGATCGTCTGCGTCGCTCTCGGAAAGGTGAATGGCGGCCTCTGAGTGCCGCAGATTAGCCTCGAGTATGATTCTGTCATGCTCGAGTCTGTCGTTGTGAATGACTGGGGCTGTGTTCTGCTGCGAGCGCCGCATTATTTTTTTTCTTTTTTCTTTGGAGGGGGATGTGTCGCTGCAGAAGCAGAAATCAACCCGCAATCACCATCAACAAACGCGTGGAGCACGTGACCGTGGACACTTGATTTCATTTTATTTTTAGTTTATTGTATTTTTCACCGATGGACCACAAGGCCCACAGATCGGCTCAGTCAGGTGCAAAGGCAGCCAAAAAGGACAGAGCAAAGGGAAAAGAAAAACAGCTCGCCTTCAACCCAAAAGTACTTTCTATGTTGTTTTTTTGGTTTTCGTCTCATCCATCACTCAGGCATTTGCCCCTAAATCTGGCCGGAGAGCAGACAGACAGGGCCGTCGTGCTGCAGAACAGAGCCAGGCTCGCCTCCACGTTCCTCTTGTCAACCGCACCCCACATGGAAACCCTCCTCCAGTCGTCGTCGCCATCATAGGTCCCCCCGGCGTCGGGAAAACCACTCTCCTCAAAAGTCTCGTCCGTCGGTACACAAAACAGACCCTGAGTGAACCCAAGGGTCCCGTCACAGTCGTCAGCGGGAAGAAACGGCGACTCACCTTCATAGAATGTACCAACGATCTCAATAGTATGATTGACATTGGTAAAGTCGCAGATCTTGTCCTTCTTATGATCGATGGCTCCTTTGGCTTTGAAATGGTACAAGGAACCCTTCTTTCATCATTGAAGAATAGCTGAATCCTCTGTAGGAGACGTTCGAGTTCCTCAATATCCTCCAAGCCCACGGCTTCCCCAAAGTCATAGGTATCCTCTCCCACCTTGACCTCATTAAAAAAGCTGCAACCCTCAAATCCACAAAAAAAACTCTTAAAAAGCGTTTCTGGACAGAAATATATCAGGGCGCAAAACTCTTCTATCTTTCTGGAGTTATCAATGGCAGATATCCCGATACTGAAATCCTCAATCTCTCCCGTTTCATCTCCGTCATGAAATTCCGACCTCTCGTTTTCCGAAATTCTCATCCCTATATCCTCGCCGATAGACTTGAGGATCTGACCTCAAGGGAACTCGTCAGGACGTCCAAGGGCAAATGCGATCGAACGGTCACCCTCTACGGTTATGTCAGGGGGTTGAATCTGCGCTTAGGGACAAAATTGCACATACCCGGGGTGGGGGACCTCGACATGACGAGTGTCCAACAGCTTGGCGATCCATGTCCATTGCCGGATGAAGAGTCAGAGAAGAGAAGAAAGCTGAGCGAGAAGAAAAAGCTGTTGATTCACGCACCTATGAGTGATGTCGGCGGGGTGATCTATGACAAGGACGCAGTATGGATCAACGTCCCTGGAAGTTTCTCGAGAGGGAACAATCAAGGTGTGTTGCGTTGGTCCGTTATAGTATTCTTGACTCATGGGCTGACGTCCTATATCAGTTCCACAAGGTGAAGGTGAACAAATGGTCATGGATCTTCAAGACGTTCCAACGACCCTCGAAGATGCCGTCGGCAGAAGCCAAGTCCGACTCTTTGGAACTTCTTCCAATCCCCTCGATGTCGATCCTTCACCCAGACCAGAGGACGAAGACGAAAATGAAGATACAGATGAGGATGATGAAGAACTCGATAGCAACGAGGAATTCAACTCTGACAGTTCCGATGAAGAGGACAATGATCCGGAAGCTTTAGACCATCTTCCTCCAGGATTAGTAAACACTGGTCGACAGTCTCGTCGAATACCTCAACGCAGTCTCCCCTCCTCTTCAAACCACCATCGAACAGAAATTGAATATGCAGAGAGTGATTCCGACCTTGGCGACAATGATAACAATATGCCTCCTTCCCGGCGTGTCCAGTTTGTAGCAGAAGACGAGGATGTCGATATCCCTAGTGACGATGAAGAAGGGGAAGACAGCATGGGTGTAGAAGGGGACGACGATATGAACGAAAACGAACAAGCTCCGAAATGGAAATCGAACCTCGCAGAAAAGGCCCAGTCTTTCGCCGCTTCATCACGGAAAAATAAACGCAAGGATTGGATCAAACTGATTTATGCTTCTGACCTCACACCAGAAGAGGTCCTTCATGGGAAGAATGATCCTAGTCAGGACGAAGCTGTTGATGATTTTTTTACTATCAAGCAAAAATCAGATATTAATGAGGCTGAGGTGCTTGACATGGGGAAAGAGGTCTACAAAGAAGGCGAGTTGGAGAAATGGAAAGACGAAGAAATGTTGGAGTCAATACGATGTTTATTCATCACTGGGGAGAATCCTGCGGTTGACACTGGCCTTGGCGGAGAAGAGGGGAACCTTGAAGAAGACGGAGACGGGGAAGATGAAGCCCCGGCTCAACCAGATGCTAAAGCCCTCCAAGCCAAAAAAGAGATTCTCAAGCGCAAGTTTGACGAACAATACGACGATCCCGAATCCTCCAAACTCGACTTTTACGATTATGCCAAAGATGAAATCGCACGCCAACTCGCTGTCAACCGCGCCGAGTTCGCCGACATTGCCGACACAGAATCCCGCACTCTCATTGAAGGATTTCGTCCAGGCTCATACGTGCGTGTTGAACTTCAAAACGTACCTTGTGAACTCGTTGAGCATTTCGATCCTAAGTATCCAATCATCATTGGAGGTCTGCTCGCTGCTGAAGAGAGATTCGGATATGTCCAAGTGAGGATTAAACGACATCGATGGTTCACACGTCCTCTCAAAACAAACGATCCCTTGATTTTTTCCCTGGGATGGCGGAGGTTCCAAACGCTTCCCATTTACTCTCTCGATGACCATTCAATCCGTATGCGAATGCTCAAATATACACCCGAACACATGCATTGCTACGCTACGTTCTACGGCCCTGTGGCTCTTCCCAATACCGGGTTCTGTGCATTTAATTCTCTTGGCGGAGAT
>Ga0153966_100441_pt1 | contig 15878 bp, 14 predicted proteins | sample TSFL050MetaG_FD_104738 | JGI IMG/M metagenome (GOLD analysis project Ga0153966, IMG submission 104738) | Attine ant fungus gardens microbial communities from Florida, USA - TSFL050 MetaG | ecosystem: Host-associated > Fungi > Mycelium > Unclassified | place: USA: Florida, Paynes | collected... | reverse complement strand
TCACGTGCACCAACCAACCAATGTGCTCAAAATTTAATTCTGTCTTTCCATCTTTGTCCCATGGCTGACTCTCAAACTAGTTCCTCAAACCAAATTAATGACAATGAAAAGCAGACCGATGGTCATACTGTGTTCTCTCTTGAGAATATCCTTAGTAATAACCATGGCTCGATTGAGCACCCAAGTGTGTCTAGCGATGTCACGACTGTGTCTGCAGGAGGATGGGATGAAGAAGACATTGACAGGCCACCCGTTGAAGGGTATTGTATTGAATGTGAAGGTGTGTACTCAACATCTCATCATCCACGACAATGTTGGATTTTATTTGTACCTCCTGACCAATGATTTTTTCAATGATCACTCAAATGGTTATTCCTGGTTCCGGCTCTCTGTCGTTCTAGACCAGCCTGCACAAGTTATCTGTGAAACTTGCTCAGATGTCTATTGTGAAGTCTGCTTCGCCGCCCAACATCGGAAAGGTTCTCGAAAACGTCATGCAGTCCGACCCTTGGATTCCTCTGAAAATTCCATAAAAAAGATCAAAGTCAACAATGGAAATGCAGTTCCTCGTTCTGTAGCCTCAAGCATCGTGTCTTCTTCGTCCGCACCAGGTCCTCCAACTAATGGTACTGCCGCCCTTACCGCAAGTCCCGGAATATCAGGTACTGCCACCCCCCATACTACCAGCGATGTGGACGACAACTCGGTATTTACTGTGGCTAGTTCTTTTGTGAAAAGGGTAACTCAATATGTCTCTAATAAGATCAAAGATGGAGAGGAGGTCGTCTGCGACCCTCATGACGAGAACGCTGAGGGCGGCTTGAACAAAATTGGCGAGTGCTTGGAACAGAGTTCTATAAACTCCAGTACCACCACTCAGAAGGACTCCCCCATGGCTGCAGTATCTGTACAACCAACTGCTGGCTCTAAAGTAGGAGAATGGTTTGTCGAGAGAGCGAAGTACATTCCTCTCCGACTTACTCTATCCGAGAGGAAATTTCTTCGCCTACTTGAGGCTGCCTTGTCTGTGTCTGAATACACAGATAGGATTGATACGATTGGGTTCGGACTGCCGAGAGCCAAACGAATTGTTCATCAGGTTCGAGAGTTGTGTGCGATCTTGTCTGGGTTGGTGCTTGCCGCAGATTATAAGCAGGGTCAAGAGTTGTTCCAGGATAGAGATTTCGAGGCCAATTCGGAGTTTTATCAGCAGATCTTTGAGTTAGGGAGGAGACATAAGATCATGAATCCTGAGAAGATGAGAACAACGTATGGAAAGTTGATTTATCTTCTTCAGGTAAGCCTTATAATCCATTTGACTTGATCCCTAAGTGAACTTTGTTAGGATAGCCAAACATTAGACGTTAAGGAACTTCTCAACTTCTCTTGTGTTCGCCCCATCAAAACAGTACATCTCGTTTTAGAGCAGCATGACGCTGTTGATTTGCTTCGGAATGATCTTATCACGATTGCCACGCAAGAAATTTACTCTGAAGGCCGCACAAGACGCGAAATTCAAAAGGACATCAAAGCTAAGGAACGTGCAATCGAAGCGCTTTCGTCTGGCTACGCAAAGAACGGATTGTCACAGGAACAAATTCGTCAGTGTTTATATTCCATTGGAGATAATCATGCGTTTTTGAGGGTCAACCGTGATCCTTGTGATCAAATGATCGCTCATTTGAAGCAACACTTTCATCCTACCCAGGCGAAGGATCAGAAGAGCAGCCTGGCAATTCGAAGCGGAAAGGGTGGTGCGAGATTGTCTCATGATCATAGTAAACAATATGCCTATGTCTTACAGAGCTTAACCCTCTGGAGGGAGATTTTACATGGTACATGTCTTTTGCTATGAACAATTTCTCGCACTGATGACCAGTCAATCCATCATGCAGATATGTTCCATCTCTGGTCTCTCGCCGAACAAGACCTGCTTTCAGAAAATGTCCCCTACCGCCTCCGGGATACAGGTCAAGGTCTCAATCGAGTCCAAGCAGCACCGAAAACGTCTCGGATGATGCAGACCATCCTCCATAAAGCCCAAAAATCTGTGGGCTCATGGATCGGTTCATCCGTCATCCACATGGGCGATCACAACGTCCCTAACGCTCTCATGTTTATTGACAAGTACACGCAAATCTATCGCATCCTCTTACCTATTTGTAACACCTTGAAGCAAATTCCTGGGTTGGCAGAAAAGCCTGCGTTGAGGAGTTATATCGAGGATGAGTTTGGTTCGGTGGATAATTTGATGAGGGAGATTCTGAGTGATTTCTTCAGACATGGATTTGATGGATCTGGAGCAGACAACTTTTTTGATGCTGGGAGTTGCATCGATGGACGATTGACGAGTGCGTGGAATTGGTGTTCTATGTTGGAGAAGAAGAGGTATTTTTATGTGTTCTTGTTGACCGGTGAATTTTGTCCTCCAGTCACCTAAACAAGAGCTGACTTTCCCACCAGGTTTTGTTGGATTTGATGGAGAATGGTGATTGCATCACTTGTATCGCCACTTGTATCGCTTCCATAGATTAATGTTAATCTACGGGTACTGCCTTGCAACACCTGGACTAATTCTTGCTCTTTTGCTCTCCTGTTAATTGGTATGTATTATAAAGACAGAACAAGGTATTGGATAGATGTTCTGTTGTCAAGCCTCATTTGTAATCTACACTAGCCAAGGAACAGGAACTCGTTATATCTATGCAGATGAAGCCACAGGAATTTGTCCTGCCATTCTCTTTGCATCGCCTATGACGCCTATAACTTTCTGAAGATTGTCCTTCCAGGCCATCATACACTTCTCGAGGATTTCCCATTGCTCTTTTTCAAACGATTGAACAAAGGAGCGAACGACGTAGAGGCTTTGTGATGTTTGAGAGAGTTTGCCGTGTAAGAGTCCAGTACGGATAACTGAGTGATTCACAGTTCAAAAATGGGGGTAAAAGTGGAGAAGAAGGAGAGAGGAACACACTGTCGATCACCCACTTCTCAACTTGAGAAATGTCAATCTGAAGAGCTTCAGCGATACTGGTATAGGCCAGGTTCTGACCAATGTTGTTGAAGCCAAGAGTTGCAAGCGTCAGGAGACGCATTTTTCTCTCTAGATCAGCGTTGTTGAGATCTTGTGAGCAGTTGCACTGTTTCAGGTGTACGAAGGAGGCATTTTTGAGATCACAACGCACTGTATTTTTCGGCAGAACCAGGGTGATTTATCTGCCAGTACTTGAGTTCTGGGATCCCACCACTAAGAAAGACCTGTAATAGAGCAAAGAGCTCGTGGTCTTTCATGGCGATGACGGCATCAAGTTTATAAAGAGGGTAAAAATCGAAGAGGTTAGGCAGGCGGAGTGCTGTTGAAATGGCTTCAATGGCTGCGGTTTGGGCTGTAGGTGAATTTGAGGGAAGGCTGCGGACATATGAGAGAGAGTATTGATATGCTGTTGGTCTAGATAACTTTGATATTAACAGAGATCAGGTGTAGAAAAAGAGAATGAGGACGAACACTTGATCGGCAGAAGTGAAAGTATCAACAAGGGATTTTAGGAAAGTGGATTTGTCCTCGGGACTGATGTCCCACTCTTTTAGCCATTTTTCAACGGTTGCTGGTTGTAGTTGAAGGGTATCAAGTTGGTCGTTTGAGGATGCATAGTTCAGAATCGTGCTGTACACAGTCAAACGGAGAGGGGATGCCTTGGGAATGACATTAAAGAGATTAGACAGGCTATAAGCAAGATTCAGAAGGTAGATGGGCTGAAGAGATTGTCAAGCTGACATGCGGAACTTTGTCGAAGGCCTCTTGGTGGGTTCCGACGAAATTGTTCGGAGGAGTGAGGCCAGAGATTCTTTGATCTGTGGTGAATTGAGGGGCCATAGCTTGAACAGATGAGTGAACACAAGATTGTAGAAGCCCTCAATTTCTGTTCACGGGAGTCAGCTGTTATCTTCCATTAATATCATGTACATACCTTTATCACTTCCCTCTCCGAACTGCTTGATCTCTCCCAACAGCTTGGAAAACATGGCTTTCTGTTGCACTTGGTCCTCCTCGGGCGGTGTCTTTCCTTCTTCCGTCTTGAAACCATCTTGAAATGATGCGATGAAAGGGGTGCGTTCATCTTCAGGATGACTTCTGGCAATAAACACGACAAGTTCAAGAATCTGTACTATAATGAGTTTGAAGGGTACGGAGATAGGTGTGCATTCCCTGCACCTGCTCTTCGAATGTCCCCTCGCTGACAATCGCGACAGAGTCCGTAATGTCAGCCATTGTACTTGGAGACGTATTTTTACGTATTTTTTCTCGTCTACGTACAACAAAGCCAAATGTCGGCGCGCGGAGGCTCACTATTTTTGCAACCTCAGGGATCCCTCCTTGTCATGAAACTTTTCGTTCGCTGCCTCCTGACCTTAACATTTGCCTTGGATGCCTTTGCATTTACTCAGGGACCCTACTCCTTCCGTCTCAAGGAAAGAATACATGCTCCTCTTGGTTGGGAGAGAGTCGCACCAGCCCCGGCTGATCACATCCTCCACCTGCGCATTGGTCTTCCTCAGGCTAATTTTGCTGAATTAGAAAGGCACTTGCAGGAAATAAGTGACCCCAGCCATTCACGCTATGGTCAGCACTTATCCAAGGCAGAGGTGGAGGGGCTCGTCGCCCCCAAGCAAGAGAGCATCACGTTCGTCGACGATTGGCTGGCATCTTTCGATCTAGGGCAGAACGATCTCAGCCGCTCTCCGGCTGGAGATTGGGTCATTGTCAACGTTCCTGTCTGTGTTGCAGAGAAGATGCTCAACACGGTGACTGTCCTTTCCGCTCTGACCCCACTATCCCTAACCTGGTAATCTCAGAATTATTATGTCTGGCGATTCAAGGACACCGATGATTATCTGGTTCGCACGACAGAGTATTATCTTCCCAGCCATTTGCATGGTCATGTCGACCTTGTTCAACCAACTAATCTCTTTGCTCGGTGGAGCAAGATGAGGACTACTTCATTCTTTGAGGACAACATTGCCCAAATCTTTGCCGACAATCCAGACGCGGGGCTCATTGATAAGATTGCTGCTTGCAGGAAAGGAGTCACAATTGGCTGTTTGCAAGAGCTTTATAACTTCCGGTCGTATATACCTGCCGCCCCCGAACATAACGCGATTGGGATTACCTCCTACCTTGAAGAAAATATCAACAATCAAGACTTGCAGGATTTTTACAAAGTACAAAGGCCTGAGGCTGTTGGTAGCGGATACCGGTTGATTTCTGTGCATGGGAAGTGTTCCTGATGTATACTTTTCGAAGATGAGCCTGACGTAGGTGATTTTAGGTGGCAAAAATGACCAGAACATCTCGAATGCCGGGAGTGAAGCCAACCTTGACTCTCAATTCGCATTTGGCCTTACTTGGCCAACTCAGGCAGTTGCTTGGACAACTGCGGGTTATCCACCTTTCAAACCTGATGATCATACTTCTACCAATACAAATGGTGCATTCTACTCATCGTTTTCGTCAGTATCATACTGAACCGATCATAGAACCCTATCAGGATGTAAGATGTCTACACAAAAGAGGTACTGTTTTGATAACAATCCACAGTGGATGGATGCTGCTTTGGCAGAGGATCACCTTCCACAGACGATCTCCACCAGTTACGGCGAAGAGGAACAGACGAGTATGTGATCCGCCAGTTCTGTGCTGACCGCGAATGTGAACATGCTCCATCCTCTCTAGTCCCCTTCTCTTATGCAGTTCGGACTTGTAACAGCATCGCTCAACTCGGTCAGTGCACTAGAGCCTTAATTTTAGGAGGGTAGTTGACAGCGACATTATCGCAGGTGCTCGTGGTGTATCTATGATATTTTCTTCTGGTGACTCTGGCGTCGGGGATGGTAACCCCGATCCTGAGCACCAGGCTTGCCAGACTAACAATGGGCGGAATGAAACTCGTTTTATGCCTACATTTCCAGCAAGGTATAGCCATGACAATCGTATCTCCTGAAACTCTAACATATGTATTGCTTTGCAGCTGTCCCTAGTGAGTTTGATAGCACCTTGCAGTTTTCGTCTGTTCATACGTTCCACAGTTCCACATCCGTAGGAGGCACAACCAATATTCCTGAGGAAGGCGTTTACTTTTCTGGTGGAGGCTTCAGTGATTACGTTGGTGCGGACAGTTGAAGAAGGAATAGATGCTTACAAATTTCCTTTGATTGATAGTTTAGCAGACCCTTTTATCAGTCTCATGCCGTTCAAGGATACCTCGATAAACTCCCGAAAGGGTTATATTCAGGGTTGTACAACACGTAAGTAGACTCCTGATGCAATCTAATCTATGCCTTAGACTGACTTAATCTCTCCATAGGACTGGACGAGTAATTGGTTTTTTAAACTGTATGAACTGTAGCTCACGCGATGAAACAGGGCTTTCCTGACGTAGCTGCTATGAGTAGGGGTTTCAGCATCTACCTCAAGGGTAGGCCTACAAGTATCGGGGGCACCTCGGCCTCTGCTCCGACATTTGCTGCAGTAATCGCTTTACTGAATGATGTCCGTTTATCCAAGAAACAACCTCCTCTCGGTTTTCTGAACCCCTGGCTCTATGGAAAAGGTCTAGCCGGTCTTGATGATATCACGGTTGGCAACAACCCTGGCTGTGGTACTCAAGGTTTCAATGTACGTATGCGATTAGGTGTTGTAAATATATTTTCTAACGCGAAGTCAATTATTCCCAGGCTTCGAAAGGGTGGGATCCAGTCACTGGTCTTGGTGTTCCCGATTTTGAAAAAATGAAGAAGCATCTTCCTTCGAAAATGGCAATCTATAGAGAAGTGTAACTGACTGTTGTTCGAGCTCGAGCCCAATATACCCGATACTGACCGCTTTTTGCTGTAGTATTAAATGATACTATCTAGACTAGACGTAGTGAAAAGAAAGATTTTGACACTGATTTTACATCTTGTCCTTTGAGAACCTGCAATACTCCACGCAGATCCCATGATGTACAGTGCTTGTACAGTGCTTTGGCTTCAATAAATGACCTATGCCACTTTAAGAGATACCTTAAAGCCAGATTGCGTAGTTCCTCACATTCTATACATGGAGTTACTCATCCCGCTCAGATTTATGATCCAACAATATCTGATACCATCACACTCTGTCCTGGCTGCCGACTGGACCTTCTCCTAAAGTGTTCAGCACATTCATAAGATAATAAGGATCTCAGGTGTTGCCGGCTCAGGTAAGCAACTGAGGGAGCTAATGGTAATCTACACATTTCATACTCGTTCGGATGTCCGCTGTTGCTTAGCCAAGAATTACATGGAAATGAAGAAACCGCCATAGCAGTATCTCATATCTGTAGTAAGAGAGAGTGGTGGCGCAAGATTGGGTGACAAGAGGTGAAACAGGGATGAATTGATGCATGGTCTGACCAGTTCCGCTCAACAACATATTTTCGGAGAATGGTGCGCAGGTAACGACAGGAGGGGTGGTTGGACTTGGCCATCAATAGGCAAGGGCCTGAAAATCCAACGAAGTGAGTTGAACTTGAGCATAAGGTGTGTCTACTCTTGGAACCGCTCGGGAGGTGGATTGGTCTTCAAGACAGGTTGATTGACGTTGATATTGACTATGAAACAATGATCAGTGACTGGCGTTGGTACTCCGAACTTGAGAAAACTCTTAGCTCATGTAATTCCAAGCGGATGCAAGTCAGAGTAATGTATAGACGCAGTAGAAGTTGACCTTGGTGCACGGACAATGAGAAAAATATCGACCGAGCTCAGACAGGCCACAATGGGCTGCGATAGAAAAGTATATTCAGAGTCAAAAAAGGTGACAAGCTGCACGAAAGAACCGCAAGAACTGAATATCACAAACTTAGACAACTGTCAAAAACTCCAAAAATTGAAGAGGGAAAGCGGAGTATACTACAGAGATGGATTTTACCTATAGAACTACGAGTATGTATGAATGTTGTTGCAATCAAACAACCAGACAGAGCAGATGGAAGATAACGATGAGAATTGAATGGTTACTGAGAGAATTGAGAGATTGATGCAGGTGCGTGTAATAAAGCAACGGAAAGCAAATTAATGGTGTAAAGGTTGTCTCTGAGGAGGGAAAGCCCAAGAATAGTGAAATTCATACCAATCATTATCATCGTAAGAAACCAAAATTGAAACCAAATTGCAACTCTTGACAGTGCGAGATAAGAAAGCCTGAGAAGAAGAGATACACTTTCACTCAATAATAGGTAGTTCCGTGAGTTTCCATGGGTGGGTACGCTTCGTATTGCCCAGCTTGTGATGCATCCATGTATTGTGGGTATCCATATATCGGATCTGGATAATAGTATTGTTGGTACGTAGGGTAAGGGATCATCGGTTGAATCGTGTTTGTGCTCGCTTCAGTAGATATACTTGCCTCTGGGGAAGATATATACGAGGGGAAGGTGTTCACATCAGGGGGCGAGCTGTACGGATTATATCCATACTTCACACCGGGATGAGAAGAGGGAGCAGCGTACGAGACAGACGACATATTGAGATGTGATGGATCATCACCGTTGAGAGAAGCAGCTGGTGTTCGTTTAGCGTTGTCATTCAACTTGACAGTCGCTTCTTCAGGAGCCCGAATTTCTATACGAGAAGCTCTCGGAAAAGAAAATATCGGAATACCGGTCGCCGGATCAATAAAACTACTGGCTGATGGTGCATGAGAATGCGAAGGGGATTGTTGGACGAAGTCAGGAGACATGATGGAGGAGTTATGCATGTGAGGAGAAATATAGGATAAAGGAAGATGAGGATGCATATTCGGTCGGAGGTTGTACGTATGGGGTGGGGCAGCGATAGGGATATAAACAGGGCGACCAGTCGCCATTTCGTAAGGAACACCATGCTGATCGAAAGTAACACCAGGAGGAAGGGCAGCATAATAGGGAGAAGGATAAGCAGAAGAAGGATGTGTAGGTGATGGGCTGTAAACCGGTTGGATTTGGGGGAGAGACGGTCGCTGAGGTGCGGCCTGAGAAACAGGTGATTTAGTGACTTCGTCGATGGGCGTTTCAGCTGCTGGATCACGTAATACAGCTTTTTCAGTTTGTGCCCGTCTCGTTGGGTCTGTCGAAGGAGTACTCATGCTGAGCTGCTCAAGCTGTGACCTAATGACAGGATTAGGGTCTCCAGCAGAAGGCGATAGCTGAGGACAGTCGCTTTGCCTATCGGTAAGAGAGGAAGATTTGAAATTTGATGGAGCTGGGAGGGGGATAGGCTCCATGTTGACAAGACGAGGCCTGACTCTAAAGACGTCATCTAGAGAGGTCTCATCTGCCGTAGTTAGCAATTCCTCTTCGTGTCTGACTGGAAGTTTGACAACGACAGCTCTGTCACCAACATCAGAGCCAGCTGTACTGGCTGTTGCTACTGAGACGTGGTTGGCCCCTTCTGAAGGATGATCTGAAGACAAGGAACTGATAGGTTGAGTTAGGGATCCTGGGAGGTGGACTCGGTAGGATGGACCTGAACCACGGCGCTTGGGTTGAGAATAAAGGAAATTCTCACTTTGCTTCGTCCACATGAGCTCAGGTCTCATAACATACCAGACGCGATCAGGTTTGATCATAGCAGAGGCACGACGTCCTGGGTTGACAGATTCGCTACGGGGCAGTCCGCTACGACCTCCACGAGATCCACGGGGGGCAGCTGTACTGCCTCGACCACGCGTTGAACCACGAACTGAGGAGCCAGCTTGACGTTGAGCCTGGGTTTCTGAACGCCGTTCTTCCTTTCGCTTCATCTCTTCAAAACCATCATGGGTCCACGGTTGTTCAATCGGGGGAAGATTGACTTCTTCCTCTTTATTCTCATCAATATGTGACTCACGTCGAACAGATCCGGATCCAAGACCACCTCTGTCTCTGCCACGACCTTGCCACTTACCTCGCCACCAGCCACTAAGGCTACGCAAATCTTTATCCATCAAGCGATCATCATGGCCCCAAAAGCCGCCAACTTTAGGAACAAAAGAAGGATCACTTTCGAGTCTTTGTTGATATGCCTGGCGGGCGCTTTGCCCTAAAAGACGTTTAGGTTGAGAGATAGAGGGTCCAGATAGATCCTTTTCTGGTTGAGTAATTTCTTCAGTGGCGTTACCATTCACAGATTTAGACGGTGAGGCAGGGAGAGCTGGAGAGAAAGCGGCTGTGGTTTTTTTCTTGTTCGGCTTCCTTGTTCTCTTCTGGGAAGGTCGGGGATCAGGTGTGGCATCCACCTTGAAGTCGGAGAACTCGATGACAGGTAGCTCTGAAGCGCCATTAATTGTATCTGTAACCATTTCTGACCAGTCCCCAGTGGTCGAAAACAAAGTTCTCGATGAATCATCATTTATAGTGTTGTCTTTTTCCAATGCACCGGAGCTATGGCTCGTATTAGGAGTGTGAGCATCAATCTGATGGTCAGGTATATCGTCTTCAGATGCAGAATGTTCTGAGTCTGTGGCCGAGTCAGGCGACAAGGACTCATCTGAATCGAACTCTGAGTCTGTGGGAACTGTCCGCTCGATTTCGTCGTCACTCTCGATGTCACCTCTTGCAGGCCGTCTCCGTCTCGACTTGTTCATGCGTGCTTTCTGCGATGCAGCTGGCATATTTGCAACTAACAGCGCGAGGGGCTCAGCAAAAAGGATATATAAAGTCGATTTGGACTTGCCTTTGAGAATGAAGTAAGAAACAAGAAGCTGCTGTATCGTACAGCATCAACAGAAATTTGGAACTCCGCAATGACTCAGGCCATGCTCCCTCCTGGCTCCCTCCTGTAGAACCATGGATCCTGCCTACCCTCAAAGTTTTAATCACCGTTCTGAACTCCTCTCAACAGGTCGAATATACCATTTTGTAATGCTGTATCCTCTTTGGGGCCTCAGTAGTCGCTGATCGGGTATATCAGGTTGACCAGCAACCAACCCATTATAACCCTCACTTGAATACGACACTCCTTTGTGTCCATGGTTTCCCTGACTTCTGGTAACGAGTTCTGCAACAAGGCCGTTAAATTGCTCATGGTGTCAGGTATGGATGGCGCTACCAGATCGGACCATGGGTACAAGAAGGCTTCCGTGTCGTCGTGCCCGACATGCTTGGTTATGGAGAGACAGATAAACCCCAAGATGTCGGCGAATACACGACCAAACGACTGTGTGCGGATTTGGTCGCTATATTAGACTTGATTGGTCTACAAAAGATTGTAAGGATCAAGTATTTAATCCAGTGCTGACTAATTTCCAAAAGGTCGTCATTGGGCATGATTGGGGCTCTTTTATTGCAGGCAGGTTTGCCCTCTGGTATCCTGACCGTTTGACTGCTCTCATCATGTGAGTCCAGATATCCCTCTGCCCAAGGGTGATACCCTCACATGCTCTCGTCAGGCTGAGTGTTCCCTACACCCCTCCCTCGCCTGTGTACACACCCATTCAAGAGATTGCAAGGAAGATACCGAACCTGAAATATCAGGTATTCTTCGCCAGTCAAGGGTCGACAACTAACATTGAAGCTAACGTATGTCCATCTTTGTTTCCAGAGGTTGACTAATTTCAATGACTTGCCAGCTTCGAGCATTCTTATCGATTTGTTATCATCCACCTGCATCAATCTCGGGCCATTCAATTGGTGAACTTTTGAGCAAGCCACTATCCAGCCACACACCTGAAGCAGAAAATTCAGTCTTATTACCCCAAGTTCGTTGAAGTTGACGTACCTTGATAGCCATTCTAATTTCCCTGATCAGGAATTTGATTATTACTTTCAAATTTTGAGTAAAGGCATGAACGGACCTCTCAACTACTACCGAACGACAAAACATAGGCACGAGGAAGAGCTTGGTGAGTGACATCTAGTTAATCTCCCATATCTAGTGTTGATCTTATTGAACTACAGACCTTTCCTCCAACCTTCGTCCAGACTTACCCGTTCTTTTTATGTGGGGAACTCAGGATGCTACGGCTATGTCTGCAGCAATCCAGCAATCCGGAAAGTTCATTCCAAAATATCAAGATATCGCTCTGGAGGCCAGGGGTCATTGGATCATGGTTGAAGCTAAAGATCAAGTGACCGAACGGATCTCTCATTGGTTAAAGAGTCTAGGAGAATACAGCAAGGGAAAGCTTTGAAGAGACTTTTTTCTCTTTCCTAAATTTATAACGCGATACTCGAACGCAGGTAGTCTATATGCAGACAACAGAGGGATCTTCAGAGCCTCATTGCTCTTTGATTGACAAATTATTCAGATAATTAGAAAAAGAAAAATGGAGCTTAATCAGGGGCGCTCGTAACCGCTTCTTATACATACAGTTTTACAGTTTGCCACCTGTTAGGAGAATGCTCAAACCAAGATGCATAATTTTTTATGTTCACCTAGGATCTTTTTGGTAGCTCTAGCACATAGAAAGACCGGATTTCTTGTGTGGGGCATTCAAGACGTAATGTAGTTGGGGAGTTTTACGGTTGCTGTTCATTATCATGAGGAAAAGGCGTCTCCTCTCCTCACCTCGCCATGGCGTCTTCATGTGTTTTGAATGGACCATCTTACATTGCTAGGACAATCCAAAAAAGCTGATGCGCCCCCTCGGATAGCGTCGGAAAAATTCCTGGCAAAGAAATTATATATATATATATTTTTTAAATCAATGATTTATTACACGGAGCATGTAGGCAGGCCATGGTAGACACACTGTATCTACTTAGATATGCTAACAACGAAATGAACAAATGAAAAGGAAGAAGATAAGAAAGAAAGACAAGAAAAGAAGAAGAGGTAAAAGGAGGAAAGACCAAACACATTTAGGTGATGAGTATGTATCTTTATGGATACCAAAGCCAACTTCTAGCCATTATCGAAACAAAACGATGTTGGATTGCTGATGATAAACTCAACAAAGCTTGATATGTGTATATCTCTTGGGTGTAATGATGCTTCATATTGCCTGCATTGCATAAAAATATGTTCCCTTGTTTCAATGTCCACTTCACCACAAGGGCACTGAATTGGTGTGTTGGGGAAGAATCTCTGCCGATATTCCCCTATAGGTGCATGCCCAAGCATCATACAAGTAAATCTCGCACATACAGAGTTTGAGACTCCTATATGTGGTAGCCACGATCCTCCCTTGGCATACGTCAGTTTGATGATTCTCTCATTATTGTCTTCGAATTTGAGAAATAGCTGTCCTTTCTTTTTGCTATCCTTGAATGACTTCTACCATGATTTGAGTATGAGATCGCATTCTTTCTTTTTGCTAAGCAAGAACGAATTTCTTTCTGGGAGGGTGGGTGGAATATGAGAAGACTTGGCCTCTTTGTCAACTAGAGCATATCTAGGCCACTCTAGCTTGTTAGGGCAATACCAGAAGTGTATTGTATTACGACTGTCTTTACCAAGGAAACTTTGCATTTTCTCTGCAATGGGGATAATGGATTTCTGGAGATATTGATCACCTGAGGAAATGATTTTTTTCCCTACTTCAAGTGCATCTGTGATGACAAGGATTTGGTGTGCTTCTGAGCTTTTGAATGCAGATGTGAGGCCAATGTGTAAGACCATTAAATCAGCTTCTAATGAAGTAATGTTACTTATGTGCACTTTGAGTTGATCAGTGACTTTATTGTCCTTTCATATGTACGCAATAGCTGTGGCTGATCCTGATGTTTTGACACTTCCATCTGAAATGACGGCGATATCTTTAGATGATTTTTGCATTTTTTTGAATGCTAGGTTGAGTTTTAATGAGTAAATGAACAGACCCTCATTGTCGGATGAATCAGGAGAATAAAAAACTATTCTATCAGAGAAATGATCTACTAATCGCAAACCCAGATGAAAAATAGTATGAAAGGAATCAAATTCTTCTTTGATTTCATTGAGTCTTTCACTGACATCCTTGATAGGGCTTTTCAGCTTCGACTTTTGTTTGTTGGTAAGATTTGCTAGTGTAAATTTGTGTTGAATCTGATTCCTATTTTAGTGTTTTTTGAGAAGAGAGTTGATGATGTGAGACAGAGGAATGGTTGCATATCTGAGATGATGGTGGCCATTGAGTTTTTTAAGATGGAGGTTTATAGATATGAGGCCAGCTATAGCTTCAACCCCTTCTAAAGGAGACGTTCAGAAGGCCCCAGTGATCCATAAGGCTGCCCTACATTATATTTTCTTTAATTCCATGACGTTTTTAACCATTGGGGCACCCCTGAAGAACCATAATTGGAATCCATATAAGGCTATCGGTACAATGCACATTCTGTACAGAAGACATTTTTGCGTTGGTAGGAGACCTCTTGACAAGTTGCCTAGTATCTTCATAGCATTGAGAGTCAAGAGACATTTAGTTGCATAGTGATGTACATGGTGGTGGAAGTTGAGTTTCTAGTTGAAAAGAGATCCTAAGTACCTCCAAATAGGTTTAGGATGGAGTATAGGTCCCCCGACTAAAGTGAGATCGATAGAAGGATTAGGGGAATTGCGGGCTCAAGTAAAGTGAAATACTTCAGATTTACTATATTCCATGATGAGGCCTGCATCTGAGAAGATTTTAGATATCATGTTGTAACTACTGAGGAGAAATGCAGAAGACAGTTCATAACTCTTCTCCTGAGAAATTAAAAGCCCATCGTCAACGAAAGATAGGATGTTTGTATGAATTTTTTCTTTTAGATTTTTTATTCTTTTTTTGAATGTTTTTATGATTGGAGCAAGATAAATAGCAGATAGAATGGGGGAAAGGGCAGATCCTTGACCGATGTCTACACTTGTAGCATATTTCTAGGATGTGAAATTGTTCTATGCATACGTGGTGGACCTGTTAGAATGATAATTTCTAAAAAACCTTAGAACATTAGTGTTTAGACCAGCTTTAGTGAGACATAAAGAAAGGAAATCATGATTAAGCGATGGAAAGAATTGAGCTATGTCAAAGGCTATGATACTTGTATGACACTCTTTAGCCCAGTTTGTGCATATAAGATGCATAAGGTATATTCTGGCATCAATGGTTGACCGTCGTCTAATGCCTCCAAGTTGGTTGGAATTGAGAAATCCGTTGGCTGATAACTTTCTTTATAAGCTTGCCCATGGTGTTGAGTAAGATGATTAGTCTGAATGCTTTAGGTATATTATATGACGCTTTGTTGGGTTTCAGAATAATGACCGATGTCAACTCTTTGAATTGATCAGGCCAGTAACCCACTGTAATATATGCGTTAGCGATATTTATGATCTTACTTAGGCATGTTTTGTTTGAAGTTAAAGGTTTGAGATGTCTCCATGTGATATGGTCTAGACCAGGAGAAGATGCGTTTGAACACTTAGCTATGGCATCTATAAATTCTTGACCTGTGAAAGGTAGCCAGTCAATGTTATCATATTAGTTGATTCCATCTAGAAACCTCGTGTTGATCAACCTGTTCTCAGCTGAGTTATATGAACTGTGAAGAGCATTCCATAATGCCTCAAGATTATTGCATGGTTGGCCTTTGTGATAGATGGCTTTGATGACAGGTAAATTCTTTTTGTCACAAACTTCATTTGGCCATAACTCCACAGATACTTGCACGATTCCCACGGTATAAAATGTGTCAGAAAGCCCTTAGAAAGACCTTTTGAACGATGCACAAAACGTGTCAAAGCAATCAGTACTCATTGAGATATCAGTTGATCAGTGCCGGACACTGATCGGTAGATATCTCGGAAACTACCAAATGTGGACGTTTGCTTCCATATGCACATGGAAGCTCTCTTCAATATGCTTCTGATGACCATAAATAGACCTTAGGGTGATAAGATCCTGTGGAGATACAAGGACCTCAAGGTTTGACATAACACTGATCTAT
>Ga0153966_100440_pt1 | contig 15878 bp, 20 predicted proteins | sample TSFL050MetaG_FD_104738 | JGI IMG/M metagenome (GOLD analysis project Ga0153966, IMG submission 104738) | Attine ant fungus gardens microbial communities from Florida, USA - TSFL050 MetaG | ecosystem: Host-associated > Fungi > Mycelium > Unclassified | place: USA: Florida, Paynes | collected... | reverse complement strand
ATCACCGTCCTCGGTTCCAAAGAATTTAAACTCGGGTTCTGTAGGTTTAGGTAACTTCCAGACTCTGAGGGAATGGTCCCTACTGCCGGTGACGATGAGAGGGCGTTTGGGCCATCTCTCCTGGATGATGTGGCCATCAGGAGCATGGAGATCGAGGAACTCTGGTTTTACGATAGCAAGGCACCTGACAGTGCTGGTGTGACCGCCAAAGACATGGGTGCACTTGCCATTGTTCAAATCCCATATCCTAACGGTGCGATCAGTGGAGCCAGAGACGAGGGTATCGTGAAAAGCGGCGAGAGCCCAGACGCCACCTTCGTGGCCCTGAAGAGAACGAAGGAGATCACCGGTAAAGGGAGAGTAGATGTGGATGGATTGATCGTCAGAGGCGGAGATAATACGGTTATGGGAGAAGAGGAGACAGGTGACGACAGAGGAGCCGTGAGCGGAAAAGCTGATGTGCTTGGGGGCGTCGTTGTGGGCCCAGCGGACGCGGGTGAGATGGCGGGACTTGAAGAGGAGTTTGTAGGGGTGGGGAAGGGGGAGGGGGAGGGACGAGGGGGGGCGAGCGTCGATGGCACGGGCAAAGGCGAGCTCTGAGCCGGCGCCAAACCAGGTGCCCGAGTCCCTGAGGAGGCTGCGCCAGAGAAAGGCGTCGGAGTCGATGATGGAGCGCCAGGCCCTGGAGACTCTGGAGGCACGTGCGAGGGTGGGGAAGGGGAGGAAGGCGAGGATGTGGGAGACGAGTTCTGGGGGAAGAAGGGTGAGGAAATCGCGGGCAAGGGTGGGTGTGAGGACGGAGTGGAGGGTGCGGAGGACGGGGAGAGGGGAGTGGCGGAGGAGGGTGAGAAGGAAATGGGACTGGAGTTGGGGGGGAAGACTGGAGAAATGGTGGAGGAGGGAGGGGAGGGCGAGGAGGGTGGTGAGCGAGAGATCGGGCTGGAAAGGAGGCGGAGAGGGGGCACCGCTGGGGGGTGCAGAGGGCCAGACACGATCAGGAGGGGGAGAAGCATGGGGAGAAGGGAGGGGAGAAGGGGGGGCGGCAGCGTTGGGGGTGCTGCGCGGTTTTTTTCTTGCGGCATCGACGGAGGGGTCGTCGGCGAGGGAGCGTTTGCGGCCAAAGCGCTCGACAGCATCGGCGAGTCCAACGAGGGGGGGACTGGCAGGGAGGTCTTCGCGCTTGAGCATGCGCCAGCCAGAGCCGGCAGCGAGGTCGAGGTCCTCGTGCATCTGGGAGCCATGGGCGTCGCCATCGCAAAAGGTGGCGCGGTGGCCACTGGGGAAGACGAGGGAGAAGGAGCGGAGGGAGGGGGGCAGCTGTGCATGGAGGAGGGGATAGTGGGCGGGGTCGTCGGGGAGGACGGGGGGCGGGAGCGGGGGAAGGGTGATGGGCTGGTAGGTGGTGGTGGTGGTGGTGGTAGTGGTGACACTGCAGAACGGTCAGCTGAGCCACAGAACAACAAAAGACATACGTGGTTGTGTTGACGGACGGCTGCAACACGAGCACCGGCGACGACATGGAGGGAGGGGAGGAGTCTCGGCATTGTCTTTTTGCATCAGCAGAGTCTCGGCATCAACGGCACTGTCTTTCCATCATCTCGGCATCAGCGGCACTGTCTTCCATCATCTCGGCATTAACGGCATTGTCTGAGTCTCGGCATGACCGGCAGAACACACCTCTCACCTTATGGAATACCACTACGCCCGCCTGCTCGCCTGCTCGTCGCCCTCCTCCCATGGCTCCGACTCGCTCGGGACTCCCCCCGTAGCCCACAAACGTCCCTCGTCGCCCCTCACCACGCTCCCCACAAAGAAACCCCGCACCGACGACGACGAGTCCAAGCCAAAGCCCACCCGTGGCTCCAGGTCCTTCCTTCCTCTCTCCTGCTGCGCCCACTCACACTGCCCAGGGCATGCACTGTCTGCAGACGCCTCAAGATGAAATGCGTCGGCGCAGAACAGGGCCCCCCCTGCAAGCGCTGTCTCGCCAGCAACCACGAGTGTGTCTTTGAAGAGTCCAACCGTGGCAAGCGCTCCTCAAAGTATCCCCCTCTCTCCCTCCCAGGCTTGCACTGACCCTCCCACAGGAAACACGAAATCCTCACCCGCTCCCTCCGCAAAATGGAAAAAACCCTCGACACCGTCCTCCGCTCCATCGGAAACCCAAGCCTCACATCTGGCATGATCTCCCGCTCCCCCTCTCCCGCAGACCCCACCACCCAGAACACCCACGCCCTCCTTGCCCACTCCTCCGACCTCTCTCCCTCTCCCTCCCCCTCTGCCGTCACCCATCCCTCCTCCCCAAAACTCCACTCTCTTCCCGACAACGCCCTCAACCCCCTCGGTCTCCTCGCAGAAGCCTCCCTCGCCAATCGTCGCGCTCATGCCATTGCCGCCCCCCACAACGGCCTCTCCCTCGGCGTCGCCAGCGACAACTACTTCAAACCAGGCCCCATGACCATCTTGCCCTTGCGCAGGCTCTATATCGAAAGACAGGTCCAGCCAGAGATGCTCTCCTTTGTCTCCACAGACGAGGTCGTCGCCTTGTTCGACATGTCTGTCCTTCTCTCCTCTCCACTCCCCTTGCTCATCTGTTTTTTCCAGTTTTTTCAATCATATCAACGTAATTCTATTCTTCTCCTTACACGATTCCCTCTCATCCTCATCCTCTAGATGCACTGCAGTCTCTTCCACAGATCCTTTCACACACCCGCCCTCGTCTGCTCTCGCTCTCCATTCCTGCTCACCACCAGTGCGTCTCCTCTTGTCCAGCTTGCTTTCATTCCCTTATTCTCACAGTATGCTCCATCGCAAGCAAGTTTTACACCCCCAACCCAGACCTCCATCCCCGTCTCACAGAACTCGCCAAGAAACTCGCCTTCAGCGTTCCTGCAAAGGGCTACAAGAGCGTCGAAATAGTCCAAGCCTATCTCTTGTTGACTTTGTGGGGCTGTGGCGCCGTCGAGCGCTATGAACAAGACAAAACCTGGCTGTTGCTAGGCATGGCCATAAGGTCTCTCCATCCAACCCCGCCTATCAACCCAACTCAATTCTTTTTCAGGATGGCCACAGATCTCAACCTCCACCGTAAAACCGCCATGACAAGTCCAGACACCGCCGAAGGCAAAGCCCGTGATATTGAAGTCCACAACCGCAAACGAACCTGGATATTGTGTTTCTGCCTGGATAGAAGTTTTAGTGCCCAGATGGGAAAGCCACATACCATCCAGGAGGAGTCGGTGATTTTTGCTCTATATTCATCATCTTTCTGATCCCCCCAATAGCTTCATCATCCGTCATGCCGAGCAGTGGTGTCGAGCGCCCGCCGCCGTCCCCTCCGATGCCTCAATATGTGCTTATGCGGTAGGCTGGGCTGTTCATCCCCCATGTCAGACACCTTGACGCCATCCACAGGATCTTCAACGTATCCTCTCGCGAAGTCTCGATTTCCTCTATAGCGGCATGGATTCCGCCTCGGGTTTACAGATTCACTGCGACTATCTCCTTGTCATCAAGTCGTTTGAGGGTCAGCTCCTTGCTTGGAGAGAAAAGTGGTATCAATCGACTACTTGGGAAGGCACGATCTCGTCTCTCTCTTGTCACCCTTTGTCGTCTCACCGCTTGTCAGGCGAAACATCCACCGTCATGACTTACAAACAATACATAGCGACTTTTTATTTCAACTACGCCAGTCTCGTGCTCAACTCTTTTGGGTTGCAAAACGCTTTGGAATATGTGCCCACAAACATTGGGCATTTCTTTGGCAAGGTCCATTCCAGTGCGATGGCGTGTGCTTTGCTGGTTCGGGATCATCTGGGACCCAGTGGGTATATGAAGTATTCACCCGATTCGCATTTTGTGCAGAGTTCGTATGCTGTTTTGAGCTTGCTCAAGGTAATGTCGTCTTGTTTGTGAATTGACATGTTCTCATGTCGGGTTAGCTTGTTCGGCCAGAATTTCAAGCCTTTCTTGAAGACGAGCGGAGCATTCTCACGCTTGTCAAGGATGTGGCTGATGTTTTGGAAAATATTGCAGCCAACTCGACACATACGCCGGCTCTCTATGCTGCGTTCCTTCGTGCACTGATATCAGCCAAGCTGGCGCCTCAGCAGCGCTTGGTTGACGACAGACTGAAGCCGGATCAAGGCGACGATTCGGGTCCGACATTGAATTTGTACGAACCACCATCCACAACGGATGTAGCTGCTTCTTCCGCTGTCGTCCGGCATCCGACCACGTCGGTATCACCCTCGACGCTTAACGACGGCTCAAAATTACCACTTGATCACTCAGTTGCACCACTGCCCCCGCCGTCTGAGGAGCCGGGGAGTGGGTATTTCCACGCTCAAGATCCACACACGTATTATATGAATGAATTTCATTTTGAGAGTGAGATGGGACCTGCGACGGATATTACGACGTTTCCGCCTACGATGGCTGCGCCTTTGCAGCCGCATTCTGGAGGGGAAGGGGAAGGGGGGATGATGGCGATGGAGAATATATTGAGTAGTGGGTTTTGGGATAATATGGTTGTTCCTGGTACGTGTGCCTCCTTAATTGATGATGATGATGATGATGTTCACAATGGGCATATTATATGAAGGGTACAACACGCTTGATGGGTTTAGTGGTGGGTTTGTGTTTGGGGCGGGAGGGAGTGGGTTGATAACGCCTAGGTATGGGGTATCGCCTGAGCGGTCTGGTGTGAATACGCCTTTGATGATGATGCCTGGATTGCAACAACATTCATCGTTGACGCAGGGGACGATTAATGCGGCGTTTGTTGATCAGAGTGGAGGGTAAGGATGGATGGATGTGTGTGTGATGTAGTTTTTGTTGTTGTGTATAAATATAATTAAATTGAAAGAAAAGTTTTTTTTTTTGAGAATGGGAGGGAGGGATGAGGTGAGATAGTCCTAGTGTCATTTGTGGGATTGATTGTTGGTTGGAGAAAGTGGATTTATTGGGAATCTCTCTTGGTCGTAAACTCTTGCCCCATCTTTTGGTTTGTCGAATGAACGTCTGACGAGGTGTACAAGCCCCCCCCCCTCCTCTGTTTCGGAATGTATTAAGTAGATTCTGAAATAGTAAGCAAAGAATGATGTCTCCTCCTCCCACCCTTTGAGTTCCGTTATACTTGATAGTCATTAAAACGACTACTTGACATTGTTGATAACCAGATTTTAGTTTAGTCACCGGTTCCAATCTTAGTATCCTGTGACTCTTTCCGGTTGTTTGTTTTAAAAGGATAATGATATGATCTAAATTAATTTTATTTAAGCAAGGCTTTTTTTGTTAATAAAAAGTTCTTTCTAAAATTTCGAATGTGTTTTTTTTTTGCTGTTTCTTGCTTGTACACTCTTCTCATGGGGGTGGTCATCAACTCATGAGAATCTTCAGGGATTACGAATATCTCTTGAGAAGCTAAATTTTTTGTGTTATAACGTAACTTGCTTGGTAACCGTGTGTTGAGAATCAACTAGATTGCAGTCTAGAAAGCTGCCTCTGATAAAATATCAGAGCTGATTTAGCCTGGATTCTAAGTTGTCCGTGCTTTGTAAATCCTGACTTCTTCACGAGGTCTGCAAAAAAAAAAACGTTATGATGAGGAGAGGGAGGAGAGAGATTTGTATCAAGACAACGAACCTATCTTGGGCATCTGTCGCGATAGCACCTAGACGTCGGACTACCTGCATTCCTGAGCTGACTCGGCCAAATATCGTGTGCTTGTTATCGAGAAAAGGCGTAGGCGCCAGAGTGATAAAAAATTGGGACCCTGTTTTTTTTTTGGGTGTGTGAGAGTTGGACCAAGTTTGGTTAAGTGTCAAGGGTTGGAAGAAAAGGAAAAAAAAAAGTACCGTTTGTGTTGGGTCCAGAGTTTGCCATGGCAAGGATCCCGGCTCCGGTAAATCTGAGGTCGGGGTGGATCTCGTCTTCACTGTGGTCATTCACACACACACACACGCATGTTAGTGTCTTAGATTAGGAGTGCGCTTGGTCTTGACTCACAATTTTTGACCGTATATACTCGTTCCTCCTCGGCCGGTACCAGTGGGATCACCTCCTTGAATCATAAAGTCCTTTTTTGAAAAAAAAAAAGGGGGGGAAGACTAGGTGTGAGAAGGACTGGAGTTTTATATGAAGCGAAAAATTGCTCACGGATATGATTCGATGAAAAATGACACCGTTGTAGTATCCCTTTTTCGCGAGTTCTGCAAAGTTTTGGCACGTCTGTGGGTATGATTTGGCTAGGTTATTGGACTTGATGAATAGGTGAGGCAGAAATGGGTTATCGATTTACTTTTGGGGCGTGGGTCCAGTAGAGTTCGACTTGAACGATTCCCAAGTTTGTCTCGAGTATGACGGATTCTGACATGGTCGCCCTTGGAAAGAGGGTCACGTGTATGTCGGTCTATTGGGTTTGTTTGAAGTTATTTTACGAGGATCTGGCTGAGTGGTTGGTTGTAGTGTTGACAAGTCCCGTGGCAATCGCTTGGTATCACCCCAGTTTTCTACTGGTCCAAGCCTGTTTTAGATCGCCCTGCGTCAATTTATGGATACTGTAGACGACTCAGCTAGAATCTTATTCTAGATAAAGTACTTCTTCCCCTTCGACTCATTGCAGAGACATTTTCATCTATCATTCACCATTGACTGATCCATCCACTAGAAAACTTCAGATACACTATCTACTAATTCTACAGTTGATATTAACTTCAGCTCATCCTCTGTGTTGCGGAATATAAATGCTGATCACAAAATCTCCTAAACTCAGCAAATTCTGTCGAGGTCAGGAATTTCAAACCCTTGTGGTTCCTGTTCGCGACGGACAAGTGATCAGGTGATTCGATGCAGTCAGGAAACAAGGTGTGACAGAGTGACTAATAAAATTGCGATCCCGTTACTGTTGACACCTGATCGTTTCCCTCTCGCGTGTACGACGAAAAAGTGATGCGCGCGATAATCCAACGAGTGTCATCAGCGTCAGTTACTGGTCTGTATGTTCTTGAAAATGCTTCTTGACTTGCTAAAATTCTACATCTAGTCGATAATGAAGTGATCTCCAAGATATCTAAAGGACTCATGGTTCTGGTCGGAATTGGGACAGGTCCATATGTTTAAATCTGACATTCATCATTTTGACTGCGCACATTACCACAGAAAAGATGATACCAATGCTGATATAACCACCGTCACGAATAAGATGTGGGTGTGGACGTTTCTTTTTTTTTGTTTACACTCAGGAAATGTTTTGTGCCAGTTTGAATCTTCGGGTTTTTGACGATCCTAAAGATGATGCTAAGATGTGGAAAGCAAGCGTGAAAGATATTGATGGAGAGATACTTTGTGTCTCACAGTTCACTCTGTTGGCGAATACGACCAAGGGAAATAAACCAGATTTCCACAACGCTATGGTAAGTGATGCACCATTGGACCAGTATGGCAATTCATCTCCATTCCCTGTTAGCCAACGGAATTGGGAAGATCTATGTATTCTATGTTTCTGGCCAAGTTAGGCCAGGCATATAAACCTGAGAAGATTCGAGGTATGGTCAAGCTGTTTAATATTTCATCTAGTACTGAGACAAGGGGGCGCAGATGGTAGATTTGGTGCTATGATGAGCATCAGCTTGACTAACGAGGTATGAAGTCTAGCCTTTAATCTTCTCCTGCCGATGTATGATGATGTTGACAGGGGCCCGTCACTTTTACGATTGACTCTCGAAAGTTTGAATATGTGAAGCCATCTATCAAAGTTTCTCAAACTTCAAAACCACCTGCCAATGTAGAGAAGAGTGTAGAGAAGATGGCCCAAGGTGACACTGACGAAACAATCCAGATAAAGGATGGATTCGTTGGTGAATCATCATCATTTTGAAATACTTGATTAAATAGGCCCTATGAGATGTTAATTAAGATCACAATTCACTCACATATTGATAGGTGATTGATAGGTGATTACCCAATAATTTGTAGTTATTGTATCTGACATCAAATCTAAAATTAGTTATTCTATTGATAGATACATCCTATTGATAGAGAGTAAGCCTCGGTTGTGTGTTATTTGTGTGTTGTAGTTAAACATCGCTGACTTATATTTTAATAATATTTCAATACTAATTTAAATTCACTAGAAAATGAAAGCAATTGAATCTTGTAAATCAATATACCGACTTAAGCAACACTATGTTGAGATTTCGGCAGATCGGCAGATATCAAAGAACTATTTGCAGATCGTCGGGGCTGGATCACGATGGTGATTATGTAATGAAAGCTGAGTCAGCGATTGTAGACTCATGTTCGAGTAAACCTTTCTTCCTCACCAGCCTCACCATGGATTCTTTCGATAATTTTCAATATGATTCTGCCTCTTCATACGGTGGAATAAGTGTTGTAGATGACACATCTTCTGTCTACACTGCAAACACTCAAGACAACACTTCTGTTGATCTTTCCGCCCTTTCCCTCTCTGAATACAACGTTGCCGCATCTTCGAATAGTCAAACCCTCGACAATTCCCATCCCAATCATGCTAGCCTTGATGAAGACTTTGATGCCGTGTTGGATGATTTGAAGGACGAGGCGGTGGTGGATCTTCCTCCTCATGCCTGCAGGTGTGTCTCGTATTCAACAAAGGTGTCGCTCTGACTTTCACCTCATCCCACAGTTATTGCGGGATCCACTCGCCAGCATCGGTTGTAAAATGCTTAATTTGCTCCAAATGGTTCTGCAACTCGCGCGGTAACACTTCTGCTTCACACATTGTCAATCACCTCGTTCGCGCCAAGCACAAGGAAGTCATTCTCCACGCTGAGAGTCCTCTTGGTGAGACGACCCCTGAGTGCTACAACTGTGGCAGCAAGAATGTATTTATGCTTGGTTTCATTCCTGCAAAAAGTGATACTGTAGTTGTCCTACTTTGTCGGTGAGCTGCTTTTTTCCCACTATATACCCCATGACTAACAGGCTCACATAGGCAACCTTGCACTGCAATCTCTAAGGACATATCTTGGAATTCTGCTTTATGGGCTCCTCTCATCGACGATCGCTCGTTTTTGTCTTGGCTAGTCAAGCCACCCAGCGAAACTGAACAGCTGCGCTCTCGACAGATTTCCTTCAATCAGATCAATCGTCTAGAGGACCTGTGGAGGGAGGATGCGAATGCTACCCTCGAAGATCTGGAAAAGCCTGGTGTTGATGATGAGCCTCAATCTATCCTTCTACACTACGAGGATGCGTATCAGTATCAGAACATATTTGGGCCTCTTGTGAAGATTGAAGCTGATTACGATAAGAAACTCAAAGAGAGCCAGACGCAAACCGATATCACCGTTCGCTGGGATTTAGGTTTGAATCAGAAGCGTGTTGCGTGGTTTTGTCTTCCAAAGCTTGAAAGTGGAGAGGTCAGGCTTGCTGTTGGAGATGAGTTGAGGCTGAGATATCAAGGCGAGCTGCACAAGGCTTGGGAGGGCGTTGGCCATGTGGTTAAGATCCCCAATAGTAAGTTTGTTGCAGAATCAATCTTGCTGTCAAAATACTAAGATTATTCTAGACGTCTCCGATGAGATTGGCCTTGAACTCAGGAGAACTGAAGGAGTTCCTTCGGATTGCACGCACAATTTTGCTGCAGATTTTGTTTGGAAGTCTACTAGCTTTGATAGGATGCAGCTCGCCATGAAGACTTTTGCGGTGGACGAGAAGAGTGTCAGCGGTTACATTGTAAGTCACCCCATTGACCCATTGACGGTTTGACTCGGGTTCATGTATCCTCTGCCACAGTATCACAAACTTCTTGGTCATGAGCTTGAACCACAGACTCTCAGAACACAAATGCCGAAGCGATTTTCGGCTCCAGGGCTCCCAGAGCTCAACCACTCACAAATGTATGCTGTCAAGAGCGTCCTACAAAAACCTCTTAGCTTGATCCAGGGGCCTCCGGGAACAGGAAAAACTGTTACTTCTGCGTCGATCGTTTATCATCTTGTTAAAATGAATCCTGGACAAGTCCTTGTTTGTGCTCCGTCCAATGTTGCTGTGGACCAGCTTACCGAGAAAATCCATGCAACTGCACTCAAAGTTGTTCGCCTTACCGCCAAGTCTCGTGAAGCATTGGATTCGAGTGTCAGCTTCCTAACGCTACATCAGCAAGTTGCCAATAGTACAACACACGTTGAACTACAAAAGCTGATTCAGTTGAAGAATGAGCAAGGAGAGTTGAGTAGCAATGACGAGAGAAAGTACAAAACTCTCATCCGGCAATGTGAAAAGGAGATTTTGAGCGTGGCCGATGTCATATGCTGTACCTGTGTCGGTGCTGGTGATCCCAGGCTGAACAAGCTGAAGTTTAGAACTGTATTAATTGATGAGGCCACGCAAGCCGCCGAACCAGGCAAGCCCCTCCAGTTCCCATTGTCATTTTAATATTGATATGTACATAGAATGTATGATTCCTCTCGTTCTTGGATGCAAACAGGTCGTCCTGGTCGGTGATCATCAGGTACATCCTTTGCATTCACTGTGTACCCAATTCTCTAACTGTTTCGGTCTAGCAACTAGGGCCTGTTATCATGAACAAGAAAGCTGCTCGCGCTGGACTTACCCAGTCCCTTTTTGAGCGCCTTGTTGTCCTCGGCAACCGACCCATCCGCCTTCAGGTGCAATACCGCATGCACCCTTGCTTGTCTGAGTTTCCCTCAAACATGTTCTATGAAGGAACCCTTCAGAATGGTGTCACCGCCCCGGAACGCTTGAGAAAAAATGTAGATTTTCCTTGGCCTGTGCCCGACACTCCTATGTTCTTCTACCAGAATCTCGGGCAAGAAGAGATTTCGAGCAGTGGTACTTCGTTCCTCAACAGGTAGGCAATAAACATGGTATCGTCTGGCCTATTTCTCATAACTCTGATATCTTTTAGAACTGAAGCGTCCAATGTTGAGAAGATCGTGACTAAATTCTTCAAATCTGGCGTTGTTCCCAATCAGATCGGTATCGTGACACCTTACGAGGGTCAACGATCCTATATCGTCAACTACATGCAATTCAATGGATCACTTAAGAAGGATCTTTACAAGGAAATTGAAGTAGCTAGTGTCGATGCGTTCCAAGGACGAGAAAAGGATTACATCATTTTGAGCTGCGTTAGGAGCAATGAACATCAAGGAATAGGATTCCTGAATGATCCTAGGCGCTTGAATGTTGCTCTCACGCGCGCCAAATATGGGGTCGTGATTCTCGGTAACCCCAAGGTCTTGAGCAAAGTGAATGGTCTTGTCAGTGGATGTTTTGTATTCCTCAAGCTGACACTTTATCATAGCATCCTCTTTGGCATTATCTCCTGACCCACTACAAGGAGAAAAATTGTCTTGTTGAAGGTCCCCTGAATAATTTGCAACCCAGCATGATCCAATTCAGCAAGCCTAGGCGGTCCCTCGCTAAATCCATGGACCTATTCCGTCGACACGAGACGAATGCTCGCGACTATATGAACGGAGCACCCAATGTATTGATGGATCGTGCGTACCCTTCTTTCATAATTGAATGTCCAGATTTTGATAAATCAATAGCCATGGCTCGACGCTCGGGGACTCCCAGTCGCTTTGATGCGAACTTTTACCGCACCCATGACGCTCTCGGTTACATACCTTCCGACGTCCAGTCCCTCCGTTCCCAGGCTACATATTCTTCCGGACTTCCTATGTTCGGTGCTCCCGGACCATTTGGACCTGGTATGCCCCGTGTTACTGGGAATGGCAAGCGAAGCACATATAGCTACGCGTCTTCAATCGTCTCACAAGATGCCGGCCCCAGTATCACGGACAACAGCAGTGTTCTAGGTGTCGATAGAACTAATAGTGTTAACATTGCCTATTCTCAGAGTGACCGGTTGAGGAGGCGGTCGTCTTTCGGTTCTGCCTCTGTTGCTGGACAAAGTGATCTTGGCAGCATCTCGCAATATGATTACAAGAGTCAAGATGATGCCAACGATTTGGATGACGTGAAATCGCAGTATACAGGGACGCAGGCCGGGGTAACCGTCTTCTGACCTACCTCTGACGTCGCCCAAGAAGGATCTTTAGACAAGCCTTTGCTTCTATACTGGCTTCGGAGTCATGGCCTTTCGCCGCGCCAAGTGAGATCAGCACTCAGTGTTTGACTACTTACGGTGGCCATTGCCCTCGATTTCTGAACTTGTATCTTTGTTGAGGCCGCTCAGATTCCTTACGTGGTTTTGTTTTGCTCGAAGATTCTCCAAACCATCATCGCAGACCGTCGAAAAACCGAGTTTGGAGATAGACCCGAGGCATAAAACACTGCAGCGTTGCTGATACCTTTGGCAATATACGGTTTCGCATCTGATTGATTCTTGGTTCGCTCGATCCTTGATAGCCATGGCTGCCATTGTTACTATATTAGCTTGTTTGTACACAGAAAACTAAAAGGATGAAGGAAAATTTGTGTGTGAGCTTGGTCGTGTGTATGCAGCCACAATTGTATGCCTGAAGGATCGTCCTTTGTTTCAGTTGCTGTACGTTTGATATGGAGAATTTTTCCGACAGTTGTTTCTTATCTAAACATCTTATAATGAGCTATTTTACGTTAAAGGTTGAGGGACCAATGAGCACCTTGTCGGACAGCGTGTATGTGCTTCTGTGCTTAACTTTGAGTATCTCGCATGCAAGTTGCCTTGACTTTCCTGTCTGTTCATTATCACCAATATCCAAGTCGCCTTGCTTCGTCTTGCACAGCTCAGACCTTTTTATTCATTGGCAAAAGTACCATTCTGCTCAACACTAGACCGTGGAATTTTGACCAGAAACTTGACGATTAAGCTATTTCGAAGAAGCAATTTCGTTCATAGAGGCCACAATCGCTTGGTTTCCTCTGCACGCAATTTACCTCTAAGCCGATTCTCCTGCACTTTCAACCACATTGCATCACTTCGTGTCCACCTGTTTCTTATAATTCTCGACCCTCGCATTATCGTCATCGATTACGGTGACACACCCCTTTATTAGATCCACCGAAGGGACTGACACCCTAACTATGCCCACTAAGCCAACTTACACAGAGGATAGCATGGGAAGAAAGGACAGCGAAGATTCACAGTTTTTCTCGCCATCCTCCAGCTCGTCTTCATCCATCTCACCCTCCACCACAGACTCCTCGTTCATTTCTGAAACCAAAACCAGTATCCTTGCGTACGACGAAACTACCCACAAAAAGCTCAATGTCGAGGAGCAGGTAACCGAACTCAACGATGACACGATTATACCGGCAATTGACTCACACGCCGGCACTGATATCCAGCCCCCATATATTGCAACTATAACCACTGCTTCGCATCTACATCTAGTATCAGCATCGATCACACCTACCTCATCACCTACTTCATCTTCGTCCACATCAATTTCTCTTCCAACTCCTTTCAACTCTTCAACACCAACATCTACATCTCCATCTACAACCAACGTTGACGACTTGGGTGTTGACGACAGCGGAATTCAGTCCCTCCTCCGGCATGGGCCCCAAATTAACCAAAATTTAAATGTCAAATTTGCTCCGCTTCCAGAACTAAAGCCCCGGAAAAGAAAATCGAGCACACCGCTCGGTATGGCAGCACGATCGCAATTGGCACGGAGACGAAGAAGGACGTGTCAGCCTTCTTATGATGATGATGAGGAGCCCTATCGACCGAAGCGATTCAATCCGCCGAAAATTCCGGACAAAGAGAGTATGGAAGCTATTGATGGCCTGCAGGAGGATAGTACAAGGAAGAAGAGCAAGAATTTGGAAGAAGGGGAGGAGGAGGAGGGAGAAGAATCACAGTCAGAGGAAGAAGATTCCCTGGCCATGTTGGCAAAGAAAATGGGAAGAGCCGGAAAATATTTCTGGAGAAAGATGTCGATTGGTGGGAAGAGTGGAAAGAGTAATGCAGGAGATTATAATAAAAACCGCAAGGTAGAACCTGTGTTGGCATCTGTAAAATCCCCCAGGCTATCCAGCGAGAAGCACCAAGGAGTAGAAGAAAGCCCAGGAAGCGTCTGTATGGGGGAAATTGCAGAGCAATACAGCAAATCACAGGAAATGGGCTCGGTCTACTCCCCATAAAGCCTCCGCCCCCATCAAACTCGCAGTATCTGAATGACCATACATTACCAACAATGCTACAGTCATCGTCCCAGGATGATACATGAGAATTTGGATAGCTTACTGGTCACTTTGCTTACTGCGCGACATCGACTAGTCAAAATTTCGAATCTCATGGTTGCGACCCATTCATCTCCCCTTCATCTGCTCCAGGCGTCATCCCTTTTCGAAACATCATACTCATGTTTTGATGATGTTTCCCTTCTCGACCTTGCAGACTTCCACCAGTTATTATCTCTTGCGTTTCCCCTTCACTTTGGTTACGACTTCTCGGAATACCTACTTTACGTTTCTTTCCCAGCCTCTTCCATCTTTCATTATCTGTCCTAATTGTTTGGCTGGCGGATTATTTAAACAGACCAGTGATGTACCGATATAGTTCGACACTTGAATAAACTACTTCGGCTCGTGCAAATGAATAACCGGTCAAAGTCAAAACCGATCAATGAATTGTGGCAAGGATGAACAAAGTCAAACATGAGAACAGGGTTCTGTACGTCTAGGTTTTCGTCATCCATCACTGAAGTATGATACACGATGTAACCCATCGTCCTTGTGAATGCCTAGTCCTTCATGCGTCCTCCTTCTCCTTCAGACTGATGTTCTCAATATTTTTTTAATATCGTGTCACTTTCAATTTTTTTCATGAATTTAACTCAAGGTGTAATATAAGGGGTATTGTGCATCGCAATCCAATACTGACATGGACGAGGGTAGTCAGATCACACCGTCAAGCATGTCCATTGTAACTTCTCTGAGCCAAAGATCAATACCATCCACCATTCGAAGTCCCTAGTGTCGTCCTAAGAGTCTATGTGTCAGTATCAGAAAGGTGAACGACTACCTCTTGGACGTATAGACTAAAGTGGGGTCACCTCGATCTCACATATGTAATGATTGAAGAACGACAGTCGTCTGATGCTTTCCGACATGACTGAATTCTGCTAGTGAAGACCCAAAGCTAAAGGTCTATTGCGCGGCGGTAGGGTCGACGGTGTAACCTGTTTTTGGTCCTCATAGCAATAATATGGCATCTACTGTAAGTAAATTGGCTTTCGAAAAATTCCGATTCTCTAGGAAAGTGAGGTAGAGTTAATGTCGCCTTTGATAGGAATGTTCATTGCACCAAAGTTGAAATTTGATAAACGAAGCACCGTCGCCCGCTTTAAAGTTATCAATTTTCACCTGACTGGTCCTAGGGCGATCCTCGTCAGCAGCATAGTGTTTTGACCGTAGTGGAACGCAACCAACGGGTAGCTACAAGGGCCAACGAAACGTGGGATTGGTAGGCGTCATTGTGCAGACCCAATATACCTGTTCGTCGTATTTGTGTTGCCACGAGACACCGCTGAAGACGAGCGCTTCGTCTCTATAGAATTTATCGACATCCCCTTATTGGTAAGATCCTGTGTGGTGCTCCCGAGGATGTGTATATCCACTTGATACCTTGTCCTTGCCATATTCTGTGACCTAAGATCTTGTTGTCACTACCTGTATCAAAGTTGCATTTAATCCACTGGCCACTGCACACATGGGCCATCAACTTCTCTTACCATATACTGGAAGAGGGCATTTAGAAACACGGCGCATATTCTGATGTCAAGTACCATCATCTCACATGACAAGTCATCTAGACAGGGACACTCTGTATAGAATACCACTGTTATATTTGAAATTGCACTTTGAGAATTGTTAGGAGATGAACTAGAAGAAGAGCAGGAATGATGATT
>Ga0153966_100435_pt1 | contig 15967 bp, 14 predicted proteins | sample TSFL050MetaG_FD_104738 | JGI IMG/M metagenome (GOLD analysis project Ga0153966, IMG submission 104738) | Attine ant fungus gardens microbial communities from Florida, USA - TSFL050 MetaG | ecosystem: Host-associated > Fungi > Mycelium > Unclassified | place: USA: Florida, Paynes | collected... | reverse complement strand
TTCATACCGTGAGTCGAAAATTAGATATTATTGATCTAACTAATGGCATATCTATTCAGTCTCTTGGGTAAGCATAGACTATAAAACTAATGGACTAAAACTCATCCTTTTCAAAGCCCTCTCATGCCTGCAAGCCACTTTTTCCCTACATTTTTCTGGTTCTATTTTGATGACCCTTAACTAGTATGTTGTCATTGTTGCTAGTCTTCCATTTACTCACCCTAATAATTAGCATTCCATTCTTCCTTTATCCCTTCACTGTAAGTAAAGGTGCTCTTCTTTATATCTATATGATCACTCCTGATTCATGTGTTGCTCAGGTGTCACGGTTGATACTCAATTTACTCGAAGCAAATTGTCCTTTAGACGAAAGTATAGATTCCATGACAATTGAATCCCTTAGGTTCCGTCATTCAGAGTCCAACAGGGACACCGCAGCAGATATATCGCGAGGTGATAGAGGAACTATCTCTCTGAGTGAAGAAATACATGAAGAGGCAAGATGATGGATAGAACGTCTGGTGTTGTTCATCCCAGTAGATAATGTTGTATATAATGTGTACTAACCACTGTTTTGTTTGTTAGATGTGACAAAAATTGCATTTCCTACTTTACACGAAGAAGCATTAGAAAAATCATCTAGATTTTTTCCAACTACCTCTGTCCAAGGAACCGATGGGTCTCGACGAGCAGGTTCAAAAGAACCAGGCATAGTGTCACCTTGACTAAGGTTGTCCTTCTCTTCCTCCTCCGACAGCCCTTGTGTGACGACACCAGGATTCGGATGTTGATCACGCCATCTGCCAACCTTGAGTGCTCGACAGACTCCCAGCAGCAGAAAAAGAGCTGAACCTATTAGCAGCCCTGATCCCAGTCAAGGCACTTTGTCCCTGGGACTCCAATTTTGTCTGAGTAAGGGGAGAAATCGACATGAGATGGCGTGTTGGTGGTGGTCACGGATTTGGCTTAATCATGATCAGAAACAGGGTCGAGCTCTGGAATTCAATTTTGGGGTCGGCGTTTTGCTGGGCGAAGGTAGTGGTATTTTTGTGAGGTGGCCGCAGAGGAGGACGTAGGTAACGATAGCTATGCAGAGAGAGCAATGAGCTGGTGTTTCGTTTATGTATGCACATGGAAGTTGCTTGTCGAAGAATAAATAAGTTTTACTCTGTGAAAATCAAGGGTGGAAAATGGATGGGGCTTGCATGCCAAAGTCAACGATATCGCTGCCGGAGTCGTTGGAGCAATGGAGGATGTTCTCAGGTAGGTGAAGAGAGGGAGAGAGAGAGAGGAAAGCACTTCAAGTCTTTCTTGATGGACGACGCCATGGTGGTGGAGAAGGGTATCGACAATCTCAGACTAGTGCTCCACAATGTCGAGATTTGCGAGGATAGGAGCCCAATCAACAGTATCGCTTTTTAGTCCTTTGATACAATACATACTGAAACAATAAGTAACACCATCGAACATAAACCCAAAATCTTTAGCCATGTGGTGAAAATGTAGCACTCGAAGGCTAGATGAATTTGAGTGTCCACATTATTCGCAATCTTTGTTTCGCCGCAAAGACCCATGATTTGTTTGTTATGCACCATACAACTGACCATCCTCAATAAGGGATCCGGGAAAACCTTGATATCAGCATCCATTCACACATAAGCATAAAACCAGCTCGTATCGATCTGGACTCACGTCAGTTACCCTCCAAATTGAGTTGAAAAATTTCGTGCTCAAAGGTCCTCATCGAACATCACCTCCTGCAAGAATGTCATCAACAACATGATTTGGCGATCGTACTTGCCAGCCCTGTTTTGTGTCATCGGCTTCGAGAGGATTGCCATATTCAGCGACAGGGAGAATGAGCTCGTGTTGTTGCTTTGAGCATTCGACGGTAGTGTCATCATAATCGCAGAATCCGGCGTAAACTTTGGATACATTATGATAATGGCAATGGCGACATGGGAGCGAGGTTAAACACCTTGAGGATCGGCAACAAAGGCGGTCATCATGGACAGACAGATTTCAGCAGTCGTCAATGTATTTCAGGCGCCCTTAGTTGTACCATCAGCAATAAGCTTGTGGTTGGTAGGGTAATCCGTCAACGTCGAAGGGTCAAGAGCAGTGCAAAGACCCTCAACGATTCAGAACAGGCGGTGAGAAAACGTACTGAGTGAGCGAGGGGGAAATTGAAGGGCTCATATTCGGGAGGAAGCTGAGGAACAACGTTGATGAGAGAGAAGAAGCAGATCAGCAAAAGCACTGCCAGGTAAGGACATTGTGTTTCTTGAAAACTTGTAGCCAGGCGAGTCCGGAGATGAGAAGACGCATACATGTTTGAGTGATTCCAATTGACATTAGATGAGGGATTGAACATGCTATATGCTATTGTGGTCCTTTAAGGGTTACCCACACACAGCCTTAGTAAAGCCAAAAGTCAAGAAATCGACGCCTGCCACTAGAGTGAGGACAAGACCGAGAAGGCCCATCTTCTCTCACCTTGAACATTGCTACTCTGGACTGCGAAGATCCAAAGCGAGAGGATAGGATTACAGATAACAATAACAACGGCATCATAACCCATTACATTGCCGCATGAGCAAAGTCGGAACCCAGATCGTGATGATGTAGCAATAGACTATCCACGGGCTACTGGGGCCCAGGGCCCTTCCAACAACCTCGTTTTCTGTCTGGCAAAGGATGCTAACTGACGTGTACTGATAATTTCTTCTGTCTCAATGTCCTACGTTTGAAGAGTGCGAGGCCCCATTCACGCACATCCTCCTCACGGCCAAGGAGTCACTGTCGGAGGGTGCCGCACTGCGGTAGGATGAACAAAATCAACCAGGCTCGAACCATCATGTGGCCTAGTTTTTCCCACAGCTCTGTGGGTAAGTACCGCACAAAGAGCCTCGAATTCCCTTCATCAAGTCGACCTCGCCTCGTTGCAACCGCCGATCGACCAGACTAGCTTGACACCGAGCGCTGTATCACAAAAACTGTTAACTTGCCTACTAGCACCCCACCCGCTGCCCACCCTACCAATTATCTCAGCCCCAAAATGTGTTGTTCCACCACCAACAACATCCAGTTACTTTCTACCTATGACACAACTACCTTTAGCACCAACTTCTAACTATCAACCCTCAACTCCCACTGACCATAGAACCACGATGCACCGACAGCAAAACCCACCCAAGGTACCGATGATCGAACCTGGGGCAACTCGTAGGACTGGGAAGAGGTATCTCATGGGGGAGAGGTGACTGGAGGAATACAGCGCTATCGCACCTGTACCGAGTCTATGTTTGGTCAGATAGTAACCACCCCCTGATTTCCTATGCTTTTGGCTCAGAGTCTGTATTATGTTGGGGAGGAACCGAGTCGTTGGTATATAATAGTAAGCGTTTGATTTTGCTGAAGAGCACGGAGCCTGGTATTTTCGAATCAGTGAGAGCATTACTCGAGCAGAATAAACCATCTACAAGTATTCATTTGGCTTTCCAGTCGTGTTCACTTGTATTGGCTATGGAAATGCATTTCGCGAACTCATATCCCATGGATGACTTGCTGAAAAACAGTTTGCAAGAAAGCTCTTTGGTGGTGAAGGTGAAGAACAGATGATTCTGCACAGGACCAAAATTAGGATCAAAGAATATCTTGTAACTCGAACTCTCCTGCTTGTAAAGTTTAAACAACTCCAAATGTTATCATGATCTTTCAAGAGTTGACGTTTGTAACGGGCTTTCGTATCTTGTTTGATCCCTATCAATGATTTTTCTATCCATGACTGCTGCTCCACAAAGGCCATGATGTATGAGACACAATACCCACGAATTGTCAATTGTGTAGATTTCCATCCTTGCTGTATTCTCAACCACGTGAATATAACTAGTTCATTGTCTCATTTTACCATTGACTCAAGCAGATTTCTCGAGTCAGTGTCATCTAGGACCACGTTGTGCACCTCGTATGATCTCCCCGTTTTGTTGTTATCAACCGTCCCATCCGTTGATCATAACTCGCTAATGTGGTGGAAGATGAACAAACAAAACAATGGTTAGTACACACTATATCCAACACTATCTACTTGGATGAACAACACCGAACATTCCATCCATCATCTTGCCTCTTCATGTATTTCTTCACCCAGGGAGGTGGTCCCTCTATCACCTCGCGAAATATCTGCCATAGTGTCCCTATCGGACTCTGTATGATGGAACCTGAGGGATTCAATTGTCATGGAATCTATACTTTCATCCAACGGACAATTTGCTTCGAGTAAATTGAGTATCAACCGTGACACCTGAGCAACACATGGATCGGTAGTGATAATATAGATATAGAGAGCACCTTTACTTACAATGAAGGGATAAAGGAAGTATTCGGTGCTAATAATTAGGGTCAGCAAAGGGAAAACTAGCAATAATAGCAGCATACTAGCCCAGGATAGCCAAAAACGGACCAGAAAAATGTAGGAAAAAAATGCCTTGCAGGCATGAGAGGACTTTGAAAAGGATGAATTCTTGCCCACCAGTTCTATGATCTAGACTTACCCAAGAGACTGAATAGATATGCCATTAGTTAGATCAATAAATAATATCTAGTTTTCGACTCACGGTATGAATAACAATGTTCCATCACGGTAAAACACGTACAATAAACGAGTTGACGTTTTCATGTGAGAAATCCGGCCAGGTATTCCATCACTGAAGACCCTTTGTATTTTGTATGTCATGGTAAACCCGATAAATGTCAAGAGGACTTCGATTATGGTTGTTATCGCCCTAATGATTCTTTTTGTGTGATATTAAATGTGCAAGTCAGGAAAGGATGTCAGAACACATACTGAAAGGCACTACCAACACTGTTGTGTATGCCATTAAAATGCGTTGTGTAGCAACCATGGAGAGGGACTGGCACTCCGCCAACTGACATGACATATATGTCAACTATTACCGTAGACATCGAAGCCTGGGAAATAGGATTAGTGGATGGATTAAGTATCGTACCGTCTTCAAAGCCTACCAGGATCTCGGCTGATTTTAACCATCAATCGCCTCTGTCAATTAGATATCAAATTGTACAAAACATACCTGCTGTCATGAAATACAGAATTAGTGTGACTAGATTCCAGAAAAAGAAAAAAAAATTAATGAATCCATTGTCACATGTTTCTAGCTCTCACCAATGAAATTCTTGTCCCAAATTGCTCGAAGGCGCAGGACCAGCAGAATTTTCACTCCCAATGAATTAAACATTAAGAGGAATCTATTGACATCAGCTACCCTGGTCTTCAAGAGTCATGATGAAACTCACTCAACAACTAGTGTGTATCCAAATGTACACCTAGCAAAGGGGTACGTCAGAGCAAACAGAAAATATATTTAACCTATACCACTAAGATATACTAGTCAATGAAAATATCAAGACTAAATTAAGAGTATTGTCTCACTGATCTCGATGCCCAGACTTGATTGGCAGCTGGCGAAGTATTAATACCAATTTTATCTATGTCAGATGATTTGCTCGTACTGTATGAATACATTCTGAAACTTGGTATTAATTGTCTCCTTCAATAAGGTAACCGGTTACGCTTACATCATGCTTATCCAGTTACTGATCAGGGCAGAAAAATAGATGACATGTAGTTTCGACCACTGTCTCCTGAGTTTCCATATATCAGCGGCAATAGTCGGCTATCGAATGGGAAACATACCTATGCAGGTATTGAACCTAGGAGAGAAGAGATATGAGGAATCATTGTTTAGAAGTGGAAAGTCTGACCTGTTGAGGAATGTGATAGATAAATTCATATAGCATCAACGTGCCAACAATGACTTGAAAGGGCTTCAGCCGTTGCTTGAAGAACAATAAAATAAGAAACAGCATACCTTGGGTGTAACGTTCATTTGACAGGAGCTTCAGGTCAGAAACATAAGATTCTGGCGTTACTCCGTACTGATCTTCCATTTGGATGGGATGCACAGGAGAGAGGTAGTCTGTACAAAACAAAAATGGGTCAATTATATATCAATGGGTGTTAGACAAATACTATTCGGCTGCGTGCAGATTGATCAAGGTCAACCATCTGATATCGTCAGTCCAGTTCCATGGATCGTTGCATTGGAGCCGTGATCAAACTTGATCTCAGTTGAGACTGACGAGCCGTTCTAGCATCTCAGTTATGGGTAGTGGGAAATCATGATAACTGAAGGAACTTCGTTGTGGTTCGCATCATTTCCATTTAATTGACAGCTGGAAACAGACAGGTTTTGCAATGTCTCAGGCTTCGTTCAGAAGATTTTATTCGAGGTTCTATGTCAACCGGATACTCGGCGGTACAACGTTCGTTACCATTGCCTTTGAGAAGCAAGTGGTAAATCACATCTTTGATATCCAGTCAAGGCTCCACTGATTTTCTCATACCCCGAGGCTCCTCTTGAACCTACCTTCGATTCAGACCATAACACAGGCACCGCGACATCTTTCTCCATCACTTCTCTAGACCTCAGACCTCAATTGATTTTTCAGCAGCCAGACCGTTCAAAAGCTCGAGCTCGATGAGGAGCTACCCTTTTTCTACCTTGATAGGAGGGCGATGGCTTTTACCTTGTCAACACTAATGTGTTTCCAGTCTTAAAAGTCTGCGTCTGGACACAGGTCAATGTCCTCACCGGTGGAAGGCTCTTTGACTGTGTCTTCGCAAAAGGCAATTTTAGCGATCGTTGCGCCATCACCGTCATCCGCTCCGTCCTCGATCAACTACCTCCACCACCATGGCATTGTCCACAGAGAACACTCTCCTCTCTATCTCATCGCCCTCCTTCACCCACTTCAGAGAACCGATAACATTCTCTACCCTCCAATAACTGTTCTCTTTGATTTTTTTATAATTGATATTTTCAACAGTGCAAGTATGATGTGACAAAAAATTGCATTTTTTTTACACGAAGAAGCATTAGAAAATCATCTAGATATTTTCCAACTACTTCTGTCGCGGGAAGCGACGATTCTCGATGAGCAGGTTCAAAAGAACCAGGCATGGTACTTGACTAGGGTTATCCTTCTCCTCCTTCTCCTCCTCCTCCTCCTTCGAAGCCGAGGAACGACATTGATGGGAGAGAAGGGGTAGATCAGCAAAAACACTACCAGGAACTTATCGGAAACTTGTAGTCGGGCGAGTCCGGAGGTGAAGACGCATACATGTTTGAGTGATTCCAATTGGCATTAGATAAGGGATTGAACATGCTATATGCTTTTGTGGTTCGTCCTTTGAGAAGTGGTTTGTCCTTTGAGAAAAGTCTCTGAGGGTGTCCCACACACAGCCTCAGTAAAGCCAAAAGACACCTTCCACTAGGATAAGGATAAGACTGAGAAGGCCCGTCCCTCACTTTGCACGTTGATACTCCGGACTGCGAAATTCGAGAGGATGGGATTGCAGATAACAACGGCATCATAACCCATCACATTAACGCATGAGAAAAGTCGGAACCCAGATCGTGATGATGTAGCAATAGACTATCCACGAGCCACAGGGTCAAGGGCCCTTCCAACAACCTCGTTCTCTGTCTGGAAAAGGATGCTAACTGGTGTGTACCGATGATTGTGCTTTACTTCCATCTTAATGTCGTACGTTTGAGGAGTGCGAGGCCTGATTCACGCACATCCTCCTCACGGCCAAGAAGTGACTGTCGGAGGGTGTTATACTGTGGTAGTTACTGTATGCGTAGAAAAATCAACCACGTGAGCCTGAGTGAACCTTCCGCAGACACTCTTGACGGCATCACGCCCACTCGGGAATTCCCTCCTGTTCAAGTTGAGCGACATGGCTTCGATAGAACCACTGACGATGGCCAGGGTTCGTCATGGGCTGGGGCTAGAGATTGTAGGCTCGAGCGGATTCCTCAGGTCATTGTCATCCAGGATCATGTTATGCACCTCGTATACTCTTTTGTTGTTATCATCATGACTCTCTAACGCGGTGGAAGACGAACAAACAAAACAATAGTTAGTACGCACTGTATCCAACACTATCTACTTGCACTAGATATGAACAACACCGAACATTCCATCCATCATCTTGCCTCTTCATGTATTTCTTCGCCCAAGGAGATAGCTCCTCCACCACCTTGCGAAATATCTGCTACAGTGTCCCGGTTGGACTCTGAATGACAGAATCTGAGGGATTCAATTGTCATGGAATCTGTACTTTCGTCTAAAGGACAATTTGCTTCGAGTAAATTGAGTATCAATCGCGATACCTGAGCAACACATGAATCAGCAGTGATGATGTAGATATAAAGAAGAGCGCCTTTATTTACAATAAAGGGATAAAGGAAGTATTCAGTGCTAATAATTAAGGTCAGTAAAGGGAAGACTAGCAACAATCACAACATACCAAGGTAGGATACTAAAAATAAAATCAGGAAAACTTTGGCGCAACATGACTTGCAGGCATGAGAAGACTTTGAAAAGAATGAGTTCTAGTCTATTGGTTTATGGTCTACACTTACCCAAGATACTGAACAGATAGATCATCAGTTGGATCAATAATATCTAGTTTTCAACTCACGGTATGAATAACAACGTTCCATCGCGGTAAAACACATACAATAAACGAGTCGACGTTTTCATGTGAGAAATCCGGCCGGGTATTCCATCACTGAAGACCCTTTGTGTTTTGTATGTCGTGGTAAACCTGATAAATGTCAAAAGGACTTCAATTGCGGTTGTTGTCGTCCTGGTGATTCTTTTTGTGTGAAATTAAATGTGCAAGCCAGCAAAGCGAAATATGTTAGAACACATACCGAAAGGCACTATCAACATTGTTGTCTATGTCAATAAGATGCGTTGGATTCATCCAGCAACCATGGAGAGGGATTAGCATTCCGGAAACTGACATGACATATACGTCAACTATCACTATAGACATCGCAGCCTTGAAAATATGATTAATGGGTGGATTAAGTATCGTACCATCTTCAAAGCCTACCAGGACCTCTGCTAATTTCAACCATCAGTTGTCCCTATTGATCGGAAATCAAATTGTGCAGAACATACCTGCTGTAATGAAATATAGAATTAGTGTGACTAGAATTTTTTTAAAAAAAATGTAATGAGTCCATTGGCACACATTTCTAGCTCTCTTACCGATGAAATTCTTGTTCCAAATTGCTCGAAGGCGCAGGACCAGAAGAATCTTCACTACCAATGTATTCAACATTGAGAGCAAGCTATTGACATCAGTTGTTATAGTCCTTAAGAGTCATGACGGGACTCACGTGGTGACTAGTGAAAATCCAAATATACACCTAGTAAAGGGGCAGGTCAGATTAAGCAGCAAGTATATTTAACCGATACCACTAAGAGATCCTAGTCAATGACGATATTAAAACTGGTTTAAGACTATCTCACTGATTTTGATGCCCAAGCTTTATTGTCAGCTGGTGAAGTATCAACATGAATTTCATTGATGTCAGATAATTTCCTCATACTATATGAATTCATTCTGGAAATTTGGACAGTTGTTTCATTAAATAAAGTGAGAAAGTTGCACTTACATGATGTTTACCCAGTTAATTATGAGGATAGAAAAGTAGATGGCATGCAGTTTCGACCACTTCCTCCTGAGATTTCAGACATCAGTGGCAGTAGTCAGCCATGAAATGGGAAACATGCCTATGCAGGTATTGAACCTAGGAGAGAAGAAATGTGGAATTATTATTTACAAATGGAAAGTCTTACCTGTTGAGGAATGTGATAGATAAAATCATATACCATCAAAGTAGCAACAATGACTTGAAAAGGCTTCGGCTGCTGCATCGAGAACGATAGAAGAAGGAACAGCATACCTTGGCTGTAACGTCTATTTGACAGGATCTCCAGGTCAAAAACATAAGATTCCGGTATTAGTCCGTACTGATCTTCCATTTGGATGGGATGTGCAGGAGGGAGGTATTTTGTGCGAAACAAAAATGGATCGATTATATATCAGTGGGTGTTGTTAGACAAATATTCTATTCGGCTGCACACAGACAAAATAACCTGATCAAGGTCAAACATCCTCAGTCCAGTTCATTGGATCACTACATTGGAGCCATGATCAAACTTGATCTCAGTTGAAACTGACAAGCCGTTCTAGCATCTCAGCATTCACAATGGGAAATCATGATAGCTGTGGCTCGCATTATTCTCCAGGCTTTTCCATTCAATTGACGGCTGGTAAAAGACAGGTTTTGCGAAGTCCCAGACTTCAGAAAATGCTTTTCAAGACATCAGTTCTATGTCAATCAGATACTTGGCAGTGTCATGTTCACCGTTGTCTTCAAGAAGCAAGTGATAAATTACATCTTTGATATTGAATGAAGTCTCCACTGCTTTTCTTAGATCCCGAGGCTTCTTTTCTCACCGGGTGACTTCCCGTAGGCAGTGTACATAGATTTCCCCAGAATGCTCCATGCCGAGATGCCGAGCACGAATTTCAAATTTGGGGATCTCCCAGACTTCCCTAGATCTGGCAAGGGGTCTGGAGGCCTTTCAAAAAAGACTTATCAGGGCGACAACAACAGGAATCGGAGTCCTCTTGGCATTTATCAGATTCACCATGACATACCAAACACAAAGAGTTGTCAGTGATGGAATACCCGGCCGTATTTCCCACATGAAAACGTCAATTCGTTTATTGTATGTGTTTTACCGGAACGTTGATGTTCATACCGTGAGTCCAAAATTAGACATTGTTGATCTAATTTATGGTCTATTGATTTAGTCACCTGGGTAAGCGACCATAAAACGAGCGGGCCAGAACTTATCCCTTTCAAAGTCCTCTCATGCCTACGAGTTGCTTTTTCCTACTTCTGTTTTGGCTATCCTACCCTAGTATGTTGTTATTGTTGTCAGTCTTCCCTTTACTGACCCTAATGATTAGCACTGCATACTTACTTAATCCCTTCATTGTAAGTAAAGGTGCTCTTTGTTAAATCTATATCATCACTGCTGATTCATGTGTTGCTCAGGTTTCGTGTTTAATAATCAATTTGTTCGAAGCAAATTGTCCTGTGGACAAGAGTATAGATTCCATGACAATAGAAACTCTCAGGTTCTGTCATTGAGAGTCCAATGAAGTTTTGTAATGCGAGGTTATGATTATTATTTACAGGCTTTTGTCCAAGTCTTTTATAGTCTACGGTTGGCACATCGGATGCTATGAAAAGCCGGAGCTAGTAGACTAACAATGAGTACATATTACGAGTGTCCGATGATGATGATCCGAAGTTGTTATCTAAGATTATCACAACATGAAGCAGATATTTTGTGAGGGAATAGAGGATTTATCTCCCTGGGTGAAGGAAATGAAGGGGCAAGATGATGGATAGGATATTTGGTTTTGTTCATCCCAGTAGATGACGTGATAACCATTGTTTTATTTGTTCATCTTCCACCACATGATCAGCGAGTTGCGATGAATTGAGCAAGACAGTTGACACCAACAGAACAGTGAGATCAGATAATGCACTAGTTATATTGACGTCGTTGAGAATAAAGCAAGAATCGAAATGTACACCATCGACAACTCATCGACCATGGATATTATGTCTCATACATCGTGGTCTTTGTCAATAAGCAACCATGGGTACAGAAACAATCGAACGGGATTGAACGAGAAATGAAACCTGATAGAAACGTCCACTTTCACAAGATGATCGGGATCATGATAACGTTTGTTAAGCTTGGAATTCTATCACAAACAGGAGAGTTCGAATTACAATATCCTTTCAGACTCTCAATCTTGCCCCTGTGTAGCAATCACCTGTTCTTCGTCCTTATCACCAAGTGCCTGAAAATCTTTATTTATTGATTTTTCAAACAAAAAAAGGTTAACCCACCTTCGTGTAAGAATGTTCCCTTTGAATTGGCGTATTTTCAATTCAATTTTGGGAAGGTACCATTGACAAGTGATGTCGGTTGAGGGTTGTTATTGACACAGAGAGCTCAAGCTCCCAAAGAGAGCCAGATTTCCCGATGCTTTAGGCATGGATGGACTTTCATCAGATAAAATACTTCCTTTCGATGGTAGTGCATCAGTAACCTGAGAAGCTAGATGGCTAACTTAGAAAAGCTTTCTTGCAAGCTATTTTTTTGGTAAGTTGTCCATGTGATATGGGTTCACATTGTTTTCGAAATGCATCTCCACAGCCAATACAAGTGAACATAACAGCAGAAAAGGATACAAAGCCCACTTAAACGCTTGGGGACTCAGAACAACAGCATGTGTTGATATTGGGAACAAAGGCATATATGTGATTATTTCCATCCGAGAGGTGATAACAGCTCCCCTTTCATTCCCTCTGGCAGATCCTCATGGAGGCCTTTTCAGGTCTTCGAGTTGCCAAGGAAGATACGCATACCAACCTCAAACACAAGAGAATCACTGAACATGAACACATCCAAATGTCGACTTCGGTCAGTAGACATATTAACACCAGGAGTGGCTGCAGAGTTCTTATCCAAGCCTAAGTCATCTCCACTTCAATTTCCGAAATGCGCCGAAGAGTCAAGAAAGCCATCTCTCCAACATCTGGCCTCCCGACCTCCACTACTCCTGCGTTGATCGGTATGCTTTCGACATCGTGATGAGGCTGAACGGAAGCGCGACTATGGAAAATGGGATGAAGCGATGGCATTAGGTATTGTGCCTCAAAGTAAAGTCAGTATCTCTGTCTTCGTCTAGCCGAAGATCCGGGTTATTGTCCTCATCGTCATGATACGTTGTAGTGCCAACAACCTCGCTTTCCCATGTGTGGGAGTCGGCAAGGTCATCAAGGTGTGTCATGCCCAGTATGAAACTTGTTGTCAGTGGTAAACAAGAAAAACATGAGGAGAGTGCAGACTCAACCTGTAAATTCCTATGAAGCATATGCTGCAAACGACGTTGCCATGGGTGCGAACCCAAGGTTTTCAATGTTCCTACTTAAATTGTGTCACTGTGGTACTCTTTGTTAGTCATGCTACTGAGTAACAAGCGCAGAAAGTACCACAAAATTCTCGAACTGACACAGGTTCTGTGATATTGTGAATGGTCGAATTGGTCCAACGACATCACTGAGAAAGAAGAACGCAGAAGGTATCGGGAACACCACTTGAGGGCAGAAGACATTCTTATGCTTGGGGAATGTCCTCAACATGAGAAGAGTGATATATCGATCTTCAACAAGGAGACTTTTCTTGTGAAGGGTATCGACAATCTCAGATTAGTGCTCCACAATGTCGAGATTTGCGAAAATAGGAACCCAATAAAAAGTATCGCTCTTTGGTGCTTTGATACAACATATCGCACTGAAAGGCTATATTGATTTGAGTCTCCACGTTATTCGCAATCTTTTTTATCAGCATTCATCCACGCATAAGCATAAAACCAGCTCGTATCGATCTGGACTCACATCAGTTACCCTCCAAATTAAGTTGAAAAATTTCGTGCCGAAAGGTCGTCATCCTCTGCATCGAACATCACCTTCTGCAAGAATGCCATCAACACAATTTGGCAATCGTGTTTGCCACAATTGCCCTGTTTTATGTCACCGGCATCCAAAAGTGTTGCCATATTTAGTGACAGGGAGAATGAACTTGTGTTGTTGCTTCCAGCATTCGACGGTAGCGTCATCATAATCGCAGAATTCGGCGTAAACTTTGGATATATTCAATTGCAAGAGTGAGGTTGAACGCCTTGAGGAGCGACAACAAACTCAATCATCATGGACAAATAGATTTCAGGAGTCGTCAATGTCGTCAATGTATTTCAGCGCCCTTAGCCATACAATCAGCAATGACCAGAATAAGCTTGTGGCTGTTCGGGTAATCCGTCGACGTCGAAGAGTGAAGAGCAGTGCAAAGACTCAACGATTCAGCATAGGCAAGTGAGCAAACATATCGAGTGAGCGAGGGGGAAATTGAAGGGCTCATATTCTGGAGGAGCCTGAGAAACGACATTGACGAGAGAGAAGGGACAGGGATTAACAGCAAAAGCAGTAACAGGCGAGGATACTGTGCTTCTCGGAAACTTGTAGCCAGGCGAGTCCGGAGGTGAGAAGATGGATACATGTTTCCGTGATTCCAATTGGCATTAGACAAGGGATTGAACATGCTATATACTGTTGTGGGTCGTCCTTTGAGAAATGTCTCTGAGGGTGTCCCACACACAGCAGTCAAGATAAGACTGACAAGACTCATCTTCTCTCACCTTGCATGTTACTACTCTGGACTGCAAAGATCTAAAGCGAGAGGGTGGGATGGCAGATAACAACCGCATCACAATCCACCACTGAGAAAATCAGAACCCAGATCGTGATGATGTAGCAGTGAACCATCCACGGGTTACTGGGTCCAGGGCCCTTCCAACAGCCTCATTTTCTGTCTGGAGAAGGATGCTAACTGACGTGTGCCGATGGGTGTACTTAACATCTCGATGTCCTACATTTGAGTAGTGCGAGACCTGATTTATCCTCACGGCCAAGGGGTGACTGTCGGTTTCATACCGTGGTAGGTTTGCCGTTGCTGTATGCGAAAAAAATCAACCATGTGAGCCTAGGTGAAATTCCGCAGACGCACTTGACGCCCACTCGGGCATCCCCTCCTGTTCAAGTTGAGCAACATGGCTGCGATAGGACCACTGACTATAGCCAGGGTTCATCATGGGCTGGGGCTGGAGATTGTAGGCTCTACTGAAGAGAGTGTCCCCTGATTTCCTACGCTTTTGGCTCAGAGTCTGTATTATGTTGGGGAGGAACCGAGTCGTTGGCATATCATAGGAGGCGTTTGATTTTACTGAAGAGTACCGAGCCTGGTATTTTCGAATCAGCGAGAGCATTACTCGAGCAGAATCAACCATCCACAAGTATTTGTTTGGGGTTCATTTGTAACACGTGTTCCTCCAGAAAAAAAGACTGCAAACGACTCGCACACCTGAGAGCGGGCTCCTATGCCACCGTCTGGATGTGTTTGTTCCAAACTTTTTAGTCTCTCTCACTCCCTGTTGGGACGCCCTCTGGCTCGTCCATCCACCACGTCGCCCTCAAGGTCATCAAGAAAAAAAACGTAAAGGGAAAGGAAGCCAACGTCTGGACAGAGATCGACCTCCTCTCCGGCCTTGACCACCCCAACATCGCCTGTCTCTTTCTTTACCTGCCAGCTCATCTTAAACCCAGCCCAGGTCAAGTTCTACGAGGGCTTTGAGTCTCGCACAAAATATTACCTTTCTTTCCAACTCGCCACCGGCGGAGAGCTCTTTGACCGTGTCCTCGCAAAGGGCAAGTTTACGGAGCACGACACGGTCACTATCATTCGCTCTGTTCTCGATGCTGTCGACTGCCCTTACCGCCATGGCATCGTCCACCGAGATCTCAAGTAAGCTTTTCTCTCTCTCTCTCGCCTCTCCCTTTATCCACTCTTCAGACCCAAGGACATCCTCTACCGCTTCAAGGACCCCAACAGTGACATTGTCACTTTGGTATGCAAGTTCCCCTCCATCTCCCCGCTTCCTTTTGCTCATCTTTTCACAGAGCCAAACTCCACTCTCCCGACGAGCAGCTCACCTCTCTCTCCGGCTCTTTTGGCTATGTCGCACCCGAAGTCATCAAAAACACCGGCCACGAGGCTCAAAAATTAGTTTTTTTTAAAATTATTTTTAGTAATTAAATCTAATTCTACTTTTTTATTAAAGAATTTACTGGTCCACAGTTATTACTTTCTACACACACAGAAACAAAACACAAGCTCATCTCTCCCTCTCTACACAGCCATCATCACCTACGTTCTCCTCTGCGGCTACCCTCCTTTTCGTGCCGACAACACCATTGCCCTCGCCCAGCAAATCGCTGATTCCAGAATCGAATTCCAGAGTGTGTACTGGAACCCGGTTTCCGAACAAGCTAAATCCTTCATCCGACGTCTTACCGCTGTCGATCCACTCCAT
>Ga0153966_100432_pt1 | contig 15996 bp, 20 predicted proteins | sample TSFL050MetaG_FD_104738 | JGI IMG/M metagenome (GOLD analysis project Ga0153966, IMG submission 104738) | Attine ant fungus gardens microbial communities from Florida, USA - TSFL050 MetaG | ecosystem: Host-associated > Fungi > Mycelium > Unclassified | place: USA: Florida, Paynes | collected... | reverse complement strand
GGAGTGGACTGGTTGAACGAAGTAGGAGTGGACTGGTTGAACGAAGTAGGAGTGGACTGGTTGAACGAAGTAGGAGTGGACTGGTTGAACGAAGTAGGAGTGGACTGGTTGAACGAAGTAGGATTGGGCTGGTTAAACGAAGTAGGATTGGGCTGGTTGAATAAAGTAGGATTGGGCTGGTTGAACGAATTGGGATGAGGCTGGTTGAACAAATTGGGATTGGGCTGGCTGAACAAATCAGGATTGGGCTGATTAAACTGGTTGAGATTGGGCTGGTTGAACGAATTAGGATTGAGCTGATTAAACTGGTTGAGATTGGGCTGGTTGAACAAATTGGGATTGGGCTGATTAAACGAATTGGAATTGAACGAATTGGAATTAGACTGATTGAACGAATTGGGATTGGACTGATTGAACTGGTTGGGATCGAGCTGATTGAACTGGTTGGGATTGAGCTGATTAAGCTGGTTGGGATCGAGCTGATTAAACTGGTTGGGATTGAGCTGATTAAACTGGTTGGGATCGAGCTGATTGAACGAATTGGAATGAGATTGATTGAATTGGTTGGGATTGAACGGATTGGGATTGAACTGATTGGGAGAATTAAACTGATTAGCGCCTGTCCCGAACGGTACCCCTGACGGAAACGAGCTGGGACCGGCAATAACAGGAGCAGGTTGGATCGAACTTACACCTGAGGCAAAGGAGCCTGGTGTTGTGAAAGAGGTGTTGGATGCAGGTCCACCAAAATTGTTCGCTGGATGTGTCCCCGAGTTAAAGCCCGAAGCATTCGGGGTAGATGTTCCATTGACCGGGTTGAAACCACTAAAAGGACCTGGCGTGGATGGATAAGAGATTCCTGCTCTCCCCGGCGTTTGACCAAAGGGCTGCGATCCCTCAGATCTGAACTCTGTCATAGGCGGAGCAGCGAAAACATTGGACGAGGAATTGGCACCAAAGGCAAAGAAACTGGTTGAAGTAGGATTGTTGATGACGGGTGGATTACTAACGTTGAAGTTACTGGAGGTAAATCTATTTGGAGGGCTTATATCCATTTTGTCATCTTCATCGCTATTCTTGGGTGAAGGGAGACTCCCGACTTGCGTCTGATTTCCAGGGACTCCAGCGTGGAACGATGAGGGATTGATAGGTTGCACTTCCGGGTTGTTCACTGTCAGGCGTCAAGTACAATACTGAAAAATCAGAGAAAGATGACCTACCATGAACTTGTTGACCGAGCGACAATTTTTGGTCTCTTTGAGCGTTCTCAGTCTTCTCACCGTCCCAGAGTGGGTTTTCAGGATCTTCTATAGGAACAGGAGGATTGGCATGACCCCTTGCATTGAGACTGGCACTAGGAGTACTATAGCCAAACGGTATACGAGAAGAGGATGTTGATGAAGCAACATGTAAAGGCGCAGGATTAGGATTTGACACAAAAGCAGTGCTTTTCTTGGAAAATTCAATTGCCTGAGCACCAAACATCGAAGGAGGGGTCTTGATCTCGAGAGGTTTTTGGAAAGCTGGAGAGCTGGCGAAGAAATTGGGAATACTAGAAATTGTTGATTGCATTTCTTGGGCAGGCGGTACTCCAGAAGAAAGTGGTTCAGTAGGCTGCATCTGAGAACAGATATCAGTCAAAAAATTACCGGTTGTAAAGGGACCCACGTTTTTGGTAAAGCTGAAGTTTGCTGGAAGGTTGAAAGCAGGTACATTCTTGGCGGCCTCCTCAAGCATTGCCCTTTCCTCATCTCGGTCAAGCATGAGGCCATTGCCTTCCGCTGGAGACTTAGCTCTGGAACGAATTGCAGGTCGAGGAATATGGTTTCGCGACGACTTCATATGACCAACTCGCAAGGAAGATGCACCAGGCATTGACAATGGACCTGAAGCAACAGAAAAACAATCATTTTGAATAGGTGGAGGGGGAACTCCCTTGGATATTGAAGGTGAAAGTAGAACGTTTCCTGCTGATTCCATAGATACATCCACGGACATTGGGGACCCACGCCCATCTGATTCATCCGATCGGACTGATTCCATGGACACGTCCTCGGGTGATGAAGGTGGAGGTCGAGTATTCGTTACTTCTGCGGTCGCGTGGTGTGGCATTGAAACTGAAGGCTGAGTCTCCGCTGCTTCTGAGATCACGTCATTAGGCACTGAAATTGAAGGCTGAGCCTCCACGGCTTCCGTAACCAATGTTGAAGATTGGACGTTCGCTACTTCGGTCGCACCATTGGACATTGACGTTGGAGACGGAATCTCTGACGTTTGAGACGGAATCTCTGACGTTGGGGACGGAATCTCTGACGTTGGGGACGGAATCTCTGACGTTGGGGACGGAATCTCTGACGTTGGGGACGGAATCTCTGACGTTGGGGACGGAATCTCTGACGTTGGGGACGGAATCTCTGACGCTTGTACGCTCGCGTCCCTCTGTACTTTCCTTATTGCTTCCTCAATTTGGCCCTCTGTCTCTTGTACTTCCTCGTAATAGTCTTGACCGAGCAGCTTTTTGAAGTACCTTCTGCCTGGACCAGGATTTGCGCGATATCTAAACATTGGATGTAGTTTCTTTCCTCCAGGATTCCAATCCGGAGCTTCGTCTGAGTAGGGCAATAGTTTATGGTAAGGCTGGAACAGAAGACCTAGGCCAGGCTGTGAGGATGTCCTTTCCTTTGGAGGCGAGGATGGCCTGTAACCTTCCAAGCGACGATATAGATCTGCGGCACGCGACGGTCTCTTAGGTCTCTGACTGGCTTTTAACCGAGCTTGAGCTTCTTCTTTGGCTTTGGCTTGGGCCTTCAGTATTTGTCTCTGCCGACGAGCTTCCTCCATTTTTTTATTCTCCCGATCAGTTTTCTCCCGCCAAACCTTCTGCAAATATTCATGCCACTCTTCCTAAGGAAATGCATCAGAAAAAGACACAACATTGGAGTAGAATGACGAACCCCTTGCTCGGATGCCAAGAGCTCCCCAAGAGATGGATTTCGTACTGAGTCCCATAAAGGAACTTTGTGTCTGTCGGGAGGAGGCTGAGTAAAAGCGGGATGTCCCTTCAAAAATTCCATGGATATCATATCAATCCAGTCCGGCTCTTTTAGATGAGCTGTCAACTTCATATATAACTGGTAAATTTCAGATTTCGCGAACCCAGGTAAGTCTGGCACGAGAGGTAAGGGTGATGGTCTTTTCGGAATCACTGGTGCGGCTGGTGTGACTGATGGAATCGCGGGTGTGGCTCGTGTGACTGATGAAATCGCTGATGTGACTCGTGCGATTGATGGAATCGCTGATGTGACTCGTGTGATTGATGGAATCGCTGATGTGACTCGTGTGGCTAATGGAATCGCTGGTGTCGGTGTCGGTGTCACAGAATCCTCCTCAGAACCATCACATGAACCATCACATGAACTAGAACAATCAGTATCACCGCTCTCAGGAACGTCTTCACCGCGATCCTAAACGAGAGTCAATGGACGTTAAGAAATCACGAAGAAAAACGCGTACAATACTTCGGACGATGCCTACCGGAGGTAGCTCAGGACCGAAACAGACAGAATACCATTCAGTGGGCTTGTGAATATCCAGGGAATCAGGGCCAGGCCTAGGAAAGAGAGATGGAAGCTCTCTAGGAGCTTCAAAGCGGGCGAACCAAGGGTCATTTTCTCTGATTGACCTCCCTGATGCTGGTTCACACTTGCGCCGTTTGGGCTCAGGAGACTTTCTCCCCAAGTACTGTATCTCTTCTTCTTCTTCTTCTTCTTCTTCTTTTTCTTTTTCTTCTTTAGTCTCTACTGGGGGTGTAGCTGTTCGCTTGCGCTTTCCAGGACCATCCCTCTCCTCATAGTCATCATAGTCATCTATGGCCATCAACCACGCGAACGAGGCGGTAAATATGTTTTTGATTGTTCCAAGAAATGTTCTTGGGCGCGTATCTTGCTGAAGGCGCGTGTCCTCGCGTTGGCCATCTCGGGGGGTTGAAGAGGATGACATCAAGGTCGTGGGGTAAAGTAAACCTGTAAAATTGTCACAATTCCTCTGTGACAGCTCTTTTCATTCGTCACTGTTTGGCAGGCCAAACAACCGGCAATCCGGCAATAATGCAAGCGTCTTCATGAATTCTTCTTGATGTCATAGTTATATTGTTCCGCTTCCATGAGCGACTATTATGGTAGCCTGTAGTAGTAAAATACTGTAGAGGTATACTGAATTGAAGAAAAGAAGACCATGAACGGTGGGAGCTACTGCCAAAATACAATAAACGAGTGAACTCTAGGGACCAAAGCAAAAATGAATAAGATATGAGACAGTGCTATCGTTTAAGTACATGACCCCTCTGTGTTGAAGTTGTTAGCTCACCCAAAAATCACAGTCCATTCTCGGAACTCACAGTATTACGTAATAAAGGCAACCACGGTGTCGGAGTGGATTTAGGAGGCTGCAGCGAGCCCACTTGTTGACGAATTTGAGTCATTTCTACCACATGTATTGCACTGAGCATGAGTTCCTGTTCCCGCTTGAAGAGTCGTGTTCGTTCTGCCAACAGTTTCTTGTGATGTTCAACCTCTTGCTCGAGATTCTTAATTTGCGAACGGTAGCTCGCCTCAGCTTCCTGAAATGCGTTGATCTGGATGAATGTTCAATACTTCTCATCTGCTACCAGATATTGCATACTCACAGGAATCGAGCCTACACTTGCAGCATGTTGCTCCTTGAACAGTTTGTCTTGTTCCTTGATGAACTGGGATAAATATGTTAGAATTCATTACCGTATTTCTAAATACACCATCACCTGGCGTGCTTTAGTGAGTTTATCGCTTGCTATTTTGTTTTGTTCTTTGAGTGTCAAATTATCTTCGTATAACGATAATAGACGCGCTTTGGTATCTTCATGCAAATCCTTGCCAGAAAGAGACGCCCGCAAATCGCTAAAGTCTCTCTCTCTTTGCAACATTTTTTCGCGGTGACCTATACTCTCACTTTGGAGATTGACCTTTTCTATCAACAAGAGGTTGACCTGCTCTAGCTGCATTTTGTTTTTCTCGCTTAAGTCCTTGTTTAGATTCTTCAATTTCTGAATCTCTGCCTCGAGATCTGCTTTATCCTCGTTAACAGATTCACGTAAGTTGGCAAGGATGTCAAGCTGGTCTCTGTTCACAAGATTTACTGCAGATGGTACAGACAACAGATGAGTCGATGGCTCCAACAAAAGGGACAGTGGACTCACAATTTGACTTGGCAATTGTCAACTCTTTGCTGGCTGCGTCAAACTTGACTTCTAACTCAGCGTGTTCCCTCCTTAGAGTCTCAAGCTGCTCGACTATTTCATTGAGTCTTTGTCTCAGAGCAATGGCAGCCTCGGCACTGGAGATATTAATCCGCGTCCTACGAGGTATGTCAGGCGGTGCTTACCCATCGCCAACCGCCTTTCCACTTCTGATCTCCTGTAAATCCCTCTGTAGAATCAGCTTCTCTCTGTGGGCAGACAAGTAATCATTTTCATATCTGGACTTCATCCGATTCGCATCCTCCAGAAGATTTTCCAGAACTATTAGTCGACTGGCATCAGCTTCGTCCCTCCTGACACCTTCGAGTTCCCTCTGCAGCTTCCTGATCTGTAATTTGAGGTCGGTCATCGTGGTCCCAGTCAAAGCATCATCTAGCTCTCCACCTAGCCCTTGCACGCCGTCTTCCTCATCCTCGGAACCCTCATTCCTTGATTTCACCTCAGACGAGCGTATTGTCTGAGTCAGTTCCGATTCCCTCGTCTGATCGCCAGTGATGTCCACAGGCTCGGCCTCTCTACGTGCAAGTTTCGAGGGTCGACCATTTATAGAAGCTATTTCCAGCTCTTTTACACGTTCCTGGTAGAGTTCCATCGTCTCTCGGTCTTTTGAGCGTTCTTCTTCTACCAACTTCAGATTTGTCTTCCCTTGCTCAAGTTGAAATTTCAATGTATCGATCTCTTGAGACCGTTGGGAATTTTTTGTTTCCAAATCCGTTATTTGGTTCTTGTACGATTCCATGAGTGGCTTGAATGCAGCAACTTTGCGGTATTCTTCTTCAAGAGTCGCATTCTTGTCAACGAGATCTGCGTTCTGTTTTTCAAGAGACTGAAACAGAGATGAGCACTCCTGTCAAGAATAAGAAGGCACAGTTCTGAACCTGCCTTAACATGTTGACGCAGGTCAGCTCCTTCTTGAAGTTTCTTTTTGTATTTCTCCATAACATTTTCCGTTTTCTGCAGCTTGTCTGCCGCATGCCGGTACCTCAACCACGAAGTCAGCCATTCAGTATTTTGAGACTAAAGACAGCATACTCATCAACCTGGTCTTTGAGACGGTTAGCTTCATCGGCTTTGAATTGTAGTTCATCGATTTTCTTGGTGAGCCCTACCACAATATTTGTATGCTTATCCAGCTCAGACTCTGTCACTGCAAGGTTATCTTCGCTCTTCTGTCTGTTCCGAACGTCAAGGAGACCTCATCAAGGGTGAAACGAAATCGAGGAGGCTCACAGCTCGGTCCGAAGTCTATCCATCTCGGCACGCATCATAACATCTGCCTTTTCATTTCTCCTGGATTCAGCTTCCCTCTTAAACTGACGAAGTTGAGCAAGTGCATCCTCCCTTTCCGATAAAACTTCATCATGCGACGCCAGAAGCGTCCGATGCTCCTCAAGCAGAGCTTGGTACACTTTTTCCAGAGTTTCCTTCTCAGAAAATATGGCACTTCGTTCATATTGTATCCGGTAGTAATGATCATCTCTATACATTCATCAGCAACGAGGAGCACAGTCAGGTTCAACAAGGCGCACTCTGTCATATTAGACTCGGTGAGGTCGATATATCCTTGAGCAGCATTCTGAATTTTGGCCATGATCTATCACAACATTGCGATTAAACCCTGTCCCAGCACTATCACGCTGGCACACGGCACACCTGTTCGATAGCCTTCATGAGACAGTGCTGATCTTCCTGACTCAACTCCTGGATCTTCTCAATAAATTCTTTATTCCTCTCGCAGTGCACCCCAATCGCAATAGTAAGCCTACACATTATCAAAATTGCAGGTGTATTACAGTCTTTTGCAATAGCCTGCAAGTCGGGCACATCAAGGCTACTTGTCGGCTTCTGCAGTACATCCGCAAAATATTGCGTCATAAGCCGATATAATCTTTTGAGCGCAGAAAACCTCAAAACCCAGTTTTCGGAAGGCTGAGATGAGGGTCTCGTTGTTTTAAAGTAACCAGAGTCACTACGGCAGTCATAAGTATGGGCATCCTCATCCCGGTATATCGGTGTGGAAACATACACGATAGCGAGGATGTCTGAGAGAGCCGCGCCATCGCTAAGATCTGATGTGGTCGTTACTGGACGCGAAAGTTCAAAAGTTGCGAAAAAGTGGAAAAAAGCGTCGAGTTCTCTGCGGTCCTCCATATATGCTCGATTGTTTTCTAGTACACCTGTTCTGCCCAGGCCTAGTCAGGTGATGTCATTCTAGGCATCATTTCTGCCCGCCATGGCGGCAGTCCGACTCTTGGCCAGGCCAGGGCGCAGACTTCATACTATACCAGCTCAGATTACAGCAGCACATACTACGCAGGGCTGGCTTTTCATTGATTCAGTCTTTCCAGTGCAGCTAGGACGATGGGAGTAAGCAAACTATAACCAGAAACCGATCGGTAGACATTGACATTTGCTCAGCATCCGTCATTATTTAGGTCTTCTCCGTGCACCGGACTTGATGAGTAACCTACATGGTCGACTCAGTAAAGTCACCACCCACCATTTTCAAGTTCTCTCCATCGAACCTGAGACCAAAGACGGCGGTGTCTTTGTCAAGTTCAGCTACACACCTTCACCCAGCGAACCTCTAGAGTCATTTGAACAAAGGATTCGAGACCAGCTCCTTGAAGAAGGTGCGCTCCCCTCTTGGATGGGTCTTACTCATGGAAATGCATGGGTTGTCAGAGGTTCACCTTGGAGAGAAGTAAATCTCATTCAAGTACGTTGAGGCACCTATTAACAGTGCATCAGGATCTCAACCGGTTTCCCTCTCCAATCCTCCGAGTTGCATTCGAGGGACCTGATATCCACGAACAGAAACTTTATCACCTTCTACGAGTACGTTCTGCTTAGCTTGTCGGTTAAACACTGTTCATATGTTTCAGCCATATGGTCGTATCAACGACATCAGTGCTCCCGCGTCCATTTCACCAGGAACACTACGCTTTATCACCTTGACATTTGCACGTCCTCGTTCAGCTGCTATTGCTCGTAATGTCATGCATGGTCTTGTGGTAGACGGAACCACTATTCGTCTTAATTACCAGAAACCTGTTCGGGTTCACGCAGTTAGGGACTGGTTCAGCTCACATCCGAAAATAACACTTCCTCTTCTTGTGTTCCTTCTTGGATCATTGACGTATACAGTCAGCCAATTCCTCCTTTTCCGAGTATCGTCGACTCATAGATTCCAGATCTTTGACCCCATCCGCTCTTTCATGATTCAAAGCAAAGTCGAAGGGTGGTTTGATTATCGCAGTGCGCCCCTCCAATGCGAATGCTACTTTCACAAGCAAAATTGATCACTCATCAGAAAATACCATCTACCGATGGCTCCGCCGCAACACCCTTGATCTCCTCGATCATGACCCTACTTCCACGTCGTCAAACTCTGAGATGGTGACCTTAGAAGAAGGGTGGAAGGAACGTAAACAAGCTGAAAACTCGATCAAAGCTTATCTCACCGACATCCCGACTACAGTCGCCTTCATCCATGGTCCCCAGGGCAGTGGCAAAACTGGCATGGTTGAGAAAATGATAGCTGAGACTGGTCGAACGACTCTCATCATCGATTGTCGGGAATTATTCAAAGCCACAACAGATTCCCAATTTGTTGAGACACTGGCAACGCAAACAGGTTACTGGCCTGCGTTTACCTTTTTCAACTCAATAGGCTCTTTGATTGACCTGGCATCCGTCGGGCTAATCGGTCAGAAAAGTAAATATCATTCTTTTGAGATCATAGTTAATTATTAACGGAAGTTCAGCTGGTCTAGCGAGCTCACTCTCCGAAGACATCCATCAGATGCTTTCCGTAGTCAGTCAAGCTCTCCACAACGTTTTTCTTTCACACAGAAACAACGCACAAAAACGTGCCTTTGAAGAAGAACGTCAAAGAAAACTTGAAGATGAGAAGAAACGTCATCAAGCAAGAATCAAGGATGGTACATGGCATGATGGAAGACTAGACTGTGTTTCCGGCAACGGTATTATATCCGAACTCGGAATTGGTGATGAATTATGGAGCAGTGAAAGTGTCATGACTGATTCCATACTTACTGACCTCAAACACAATCCATTACACGAGAAGCAATTTGAAGCTAGAGAGAAAAAGAAGCCAGGTATTGGTGCTGAAGGTGATAGTGCCTTGCCGATTGTTGTCATCCGAAATTTCGAATCCAAGACGATTGGTGGTATGAGTAAAACCAATAGTAGAGAAGACATCTTGAATGTTTTAGCCAATTGGGCCGGGTCATTGGCAGAGAATCAGGTTGCTCATGTTATTGTCATCAGCGATAACAGAGAAAATGTCAAGAAACTCTCGAGAGGTGAATCCTCAAAATTTATTATCATTGTACCTGCTTATAGATCTCTAGCTCTTGGTCCCAAACCTTTGATTTCAATCGCCTTGTTCGATGCTGACCCTGCAACCTCATTGGCATTTGTCAAGGAGAAACTCAAAGATGCGGGCGTGGATCTGCGTTTCACTGGGGATGAAGCTCAACATCTACAACGCCTTGGGGGTCGTGCCAGTGAACTAGAAAGTGTGAGTCTTCGGGTCTCATCAGAAAACACCAGTTGTAATGAATAAAAATAGATGATACTTAAAGTACGCAATGGCCAGACAATTCAACAAGCAGTTGAAGAGATCATCACTCGCGCAGTTGGGGAGCTGAGAAAAAATGCGTTCGGCGATGATACGGATGATATCAAAGGCAAGCCATGGACGCGGGAACAGGCTTGGAAAGTAGTCAAGATGCTGTCTGTCAAGCCGGAGGTTTGTGCCATATGTTCAATTGGAAATGTGGATGATAGTCTCAGAAACAAAAACCAGGTCTCATACTTTGACATCCTCATGGAGTTCCCATTCAAAGGCGATGAAAATGCATTGCGTGGGATGGAAAGCGCAGAGTTAATCAACATTGGATCGCAGGACGATCGACCGTCAACGATTCGCCCTGGGAAGCCAGTCTATCATTGGGCATTCGAGAGGCTCGTGAATGATGCGGTTTTCCGAGCAGCCCAGGAGATTATGATTAACGAGAAGCAGATTGCAAGCTGGGAGACTGTGATACAGAGATGTGAAGATGAACTTCAGCGATTGAGAAATGTGGAAGAGTTGGATGGGGGCTGGTTTAGATGGCTTCTGGGTGGAAGGGCAGATGTTTGGGGACGTGAGAGATTCCTACTGCGCAAGCTTGGTGATGCAAACAGGAAGATTGAGGAATTGGACCGTATGAACAAGGGTTTGAAGACAATTATTAGAAAACATTAGCTGGTCGATACAAAGTTAAGCATGGTACATAATATACACCATAATCTCATCTCCAATGGTCTGGGGGATAAGATCTCCTTGAAAATACGTTCCTCTCACTAGAATGCCTTTCGTGACATCGAAAGCTTTGGTTCATGTTGATGCAAAGTAGAAAATGCCGGAGACCGAATCCTTGATAAATTTCGAGTAGGATACTTTCTCTCGTGCTTTCCGGCAAAAATTGCCTCTATCTGGCGCGATCAAGGATTGCTTGTGATTGCCACGATGGTAGACAATGTAGGACATTTGCTGAGCCTCAAGGTGATGCGTGTGTCGGTATGTGTCTGAGTGCTCAGTAGTCCCAGGACTGACCCTGTCCAGCGTCCAGAGGTTGTAAGCACATGGCAGCCTTTCTTCTCTTCGTCGCCCCATTTCTCAGCCCATGCCTCCGCCTCTGTCCTTTCTCTCCAAGGCTACTCTCCTCTTCCTGCCCATCCAAAAACTCTCAGAGACCTTACCCATGCATCCGACCTCCTCACCCTCCCGTCCTCCTTTGGCTCTATTCAGCTCGGACAGACCTTTTCGAGTTGCCTCTGTGTCAACAACGAAGCACCTTTTTCCGTAGACTCAATCCGTGTCTGCGTCGAGATGCAAACGGCCACCACAAAAGCATCTCTCTACCAGACCCCAGAGTCATCAGGAACGTCTCTTACCACTGGAGACACACTCGAATGCATCGTTGGACATGAGATCAAGGAACTCGGACAGCACGTCCTTGCCTGTACTGTCACTTACCGCCTTCCTCCCAATGTCCGTCCCATTCCAGGCGCAAGTGGAGATCCTAATGATCCTGGCCTCCTGACATTTCGTAGATTCTACAAGTTCATCGTTCGTGCACGCCACCCTTTGCCTCGTCTCCTAATCATCTGCTCATCTTAGGTCACCAATCCACTCGCGGTTAAAACTAAAGTACACCCTGTACGTTCACCTACAGCTCTCCTGATGCCGACCGAACGCGAAAAGATCTTTCTTGAAGTTCATATTCAGAATGCGACTCAAGAAACTATGCACTTTGAACAGCTATCATTTGAGCCTACAGATGAATGGCAAGTCCAAGATCCTAATATCATGGATGGCAAACAGTCCGTCTTCTCTGGCTCTATTGCTCTCATGAACCCTCAGGATGTTCGACAATACATCTTCATTCTCTTTCCCACCTCGACATCTTCACAAAGACCTCTTGCTGTCCACGCACCAGGAACTGTATATCCACTGGGGAGGCTAAACATCATGTGGAGATCATCATACGGAGAACCTGGGCGATTGCTTACCAGCACTCTCACCCGTCGGATACCACTGATTAATCCTGCACCTACCACCCACCTGCCCCAGCATCCCGCATCAGCCCTTCCTCTCCATCTCAAACGAGACAGAGCCACTTCCCCCCAATCATTGGGTTCCCAATCTCGACCCGGAACTCCACCACTACGCTCTCCGGCTGCCCCAATGGCGCTTACAGGACAAGGTGCTGGATCAGTTTCCCTCAGCATCGATGCTCATTTGACCCTCCATGAGCCTCTCCCTTCTCATGTCAGAGTTGAAGAACCAATTACTCTGGCATTTACACTTCACATCAATTCGACGCCTCAGATTCCAACCATTCCTTCTCGTCCTCTCCTTTTCGCCATACAACACGTCCTTCCCACACCACCTTCAATCAACGTTCCTAAAACAGTAGCTCCTCGTCAGCCCGTTGTGATCACGAGTGCTGCCCAAAACCAAAGACTGGACTCGGGACACAACGCTCCACGTACAGCTATGATTCTTCCACCACAGCAAACTCAGCTACCACAACCCTTAGGTTCTCGATCAACGGCAGCACAAATATCGGCGTCAGCAGAAATAGATGTCACTAGCCCTCGCACATCCTTGTCCGCCTCCACTTCTGGTTTCTCCACGCCCACCGCTGTATCTGGTAGAGGTTCTATGAGTAGCGCACCCGGAACACTCAATTACGCTCTCGCACGACAGAAGCTACTTGTTACCTCTCCTTGGCAACAAAATACTTTTGATTTTGACATGGAATATGAAGAAGCTGTCGGCACTACCGGTCTGCTCGGAGAGGAGGATATGATTGTTTATCCTCCGCCTTACCCTCTTCATCATACCACCACTAGCAGTGCTAGTGCTTCAGGGTCGTTTGTTCCTATCGGTGCTTCATCCTTTACACTACCACCTTTGACACCAACGATGCAACTCATCCCAGCTCATCCTTCTTCAACAGCAGCTTCAGCCATCCATGCTTCGCAGTCCTCTACTTCAACGGCTAGTTCCATTGATTCGGGTTCCATCCAAGAACTTGACCATCGACAACCATATGCGTCCTACGATTTTGAATTGAGTTATATCCCATTGCGTCCGGGATTTCACGGTGTGGGAGGTGTGAGAGTGTTATATCTTGGTGAAGCTGATGAGATAGCGACGACCCCAGAGGGAGAGCAAGGTAGGCCGGAAGGGCTCGACATCAAATTTATCGGGAAGAATGTATCAAGAGAGAGGAGGAAAGCTGTGGTTTTGAAGGAGTATGACATTGTAGCTGAACTTTTGGTATCGTCGTGAGAACATGATTTAAGGCCTTGGAGTGGCTCGCTTTCTTACCACATAGCTTGGAATATAAAATCAAATTTATTGTCATATATAATTCACCGTCGGGTCATCGATTTGTCCCAGGTCAGTCGAAATGCCCGAGAACGGCGCACCTGTTCGTGAGGTCATGCTCACCTCGACCGGGGTAGCCACTCAGCTTGGGTCACATCGTAATTCAATATAGGTAAACCAGAGCCAGATAAGGGTTACAGAGACGCCAAGTTATTGAATAATTGAAGGGAATAATGATATTCTGACTGTCGCCTACGAGGATTCAAAATCGAACTATTATTTCTCTTTCACGTGGAATGGTTGACTGAGGGTTAGCCAGTGGAATGAGTGTTCATTCATGAAGCAACATTGGATGCCAAAAATCTTTAGAAACCATATATAGCCCTTGGATCTTGATGTTTCCGCAGTGAGTTTGCTATTCAAGAGACTAGGTCACAAAACTGCACTTGGTTTGAAGAAGATGAAAGGGGTGAGAGTCATGTACGGACTATAGGATACAGATTGTTAAAAAAATGCGTCGAATCCTCTTGGTAGGGAGTTTTCTCCCATGGGCCACAGAGAGTGGACAAGACAGGACCGTTCACCTGATCCAATATGCCTATGATTCTCATGTTATGGTGTTGGCAAGGACATTGTGGATATTGCTTGGACTCAGGATCAAGTGTACCTAGACTAGAGTCCATCTATTTTACCACTCTTTTAGTAAAAGTATTTGAAACAACCACTATCGTCAATGCTTCTAAACAAAACCGACGTTGCAGGATACCAGAATAGTTAGCAGCTGATCTAGAAAGAGCGAAGCACTACAGCGTCAATTCTGCTTTATCCGAACAATTCCCGAACTTGGTTGCAATTGCACAACTCTTCACGAATGATACCACTATAAGAAAAGGGCTACCCTCTGCCTGATGAAACATCCAGTACTTCACTTGGACAAGACATCTATTGTAGTTGATACCGAACAAGACATGATTATGATCTTACAAGAAAAAAAACAAGAAAAAGGGGGAAAGAAATCGTCACGCAGCAATCCAAGGTTGACTGACCAATTGCTGAACAGACAAAAGCGCTCGATACCTCACTTCAGGATTCGAATGCGTCATCAAATCCATCACACGCGCTTTTGCTCCAAATTCCGTCACATATCTATACCAAAAAAAAGCCAGGGGAGAAGAAAAAAAAAATTAGGTGAGGCGAGGTCAAAAACAAAAAAAAACAATGTGATCGACTAACTTCTTTCCAAGATCGTAGTGCTTGACGTATTGACCGACATCATTTGCTGCGATGGCTAGGATAGTGGGATCTGTAGCAGTCTGCAGGATCTGAATCAAAATTCTAAAAAGAAAAAAAAAGTGAGTAACTCAATCATTGTAAAGATAGACGCTTTTCGAAACTGACTTGAGTTGTTCGTGGTCCTTCTCATTCAACTTGGTAGCATTCTCTTTCCAAAAGTCATCCGATTCGTGAACAGGTGTCCACGATAGGTGTCCCGACGCCAACTCTGATCTATATTCATCATATGTTCTTTGAACACACACACACACCAAATCAGAAATGTGATATAAGAGAGAGAGAAAAAAAACATACGTAAGATTCTGGAAATGAGTGGTGAGCTCTTCCTTTAAAAACTGAACGTCTCCACCAATGTCCTCATCCGACCATTTGCGTTGCGAGAGATTTTTCACAAACGGTAAAAGTTGAGCGACAAGCATGGCCGGGAGATTGTCAGAAGGTGCTTTGGTGACAAGGTTCTATAACAAAAGTCATGATCCATCGAATATTCCCAAAAAAAAAAAAAAGGAGCGGAGGAAGGAGTCGCACTCGGAAAGTGGCAACGATGACGCGTATCACTTTTTCTTTTATCGCTGACTTGGCGGTTTCAATCAGGACAGGGATGACGTCGTACTTTCTATCACAAGTTGAGTTCATGTTCTTTTTTCTTTCACAGATCTCAAAGACGTACTTGTTGAGCTGCTGAGCGATATTCTGCTCATACGTCAACAACCAGAAACAGAACGACACCTGATAGCTCATCTGAGGACCAGGAGCATGAGTCAGAATATCGAGGAACCTATACGTAAGAAGGAATTCAAGATCAGGAATATAATTTTGGGCATGAATGGACCGCTACCCCGGTATGATGGCTGAATTAGCCCAGACAGCTTGACGAACTTGCTGCCTTGCTAACAATGATTCCAAGCACTGAACACCAACATCACGTTTATGCGGGGAGGGACTGGTCACAAATTGTGCTAGTACTTGCAAAAAGAGTTGCAAGTGTTGTTGTAAAACATCACACTGTTGTTCAGCACTGAAGGTCATGAGTTCAGGGGCGACTGGCAGACAGATGAGAAAAACAAACTGACAGACCTCAGAAGTACAGTCAGTATCTGTGCTGCCTTCAATTGGGTAAAGTCGTCTTGAGCATCGAGGCATCTAGTCAGGGTGTCAACCAAACGAACTAACAAGGTGGGAATGAACTACATACTTGAGCAACGGGAGATAGGGGAGGTCATGATCAGACTGGTTCATCCTCAAAAACAACGGTATGCGTTCTTCATGATCTACCCACCCATTCTTCATCAACTTGACTCCCAACGCGGTATCCTCAGCGATTGACTCACCCGTCAATGTATCAGCAATCCATACAAGGAGACATTGCTGAACATCACTCCTCGAGACTTTCTTCAACAAACCAATAAACAATGACACAAACGTGTTTCCCTCAGATAACAAAACGGATTCAATGCGCGCCCGAGGTTGACGATCGACTCTCTTGATCAAACCAAGT
>Ga0153966_100430_pt1 | contig 16075 bp, 21 predicted proteins | sample TSFL050MetaG_FD_104738 | JGI IMG/M metagenome (GOLD analysis project Ga0153966, IMG submission 104738) | Attine ant fungus gardens microbial communities from Florida, USA - TSFL050 MetaG | ecosystem: Host-associated > Fungi > Mycelium > Unclassified | place: USA: Florida, Paynes | collected... | reverse complement strand
CAACCGGTATCATAAGAGTGCCAGCCATCAGTAAACGTGCCAGCTTGATTGATTGAAATGTCCTGAACAGTCAATCATCACATGCCCATCTTTGGCCACCACGTGTAAGATTCTTACGGCTGTTGTTTGGACAAAGGGTGGATGACGAAGTATGTTCTAGAACATCCATCTACCTTTCGTCATTCCTCCTCTGTCTCATTATGTTTCAGATTGAGAGACATACAGAAATGCCTGAAACATGTCTATTCTTAGGTAAATAATAGTACATCTGTATTGTACATAAAGCAATCATTGTGTAAGCCCTAAGACCAGTCGTTTCTATCTGGTCTTAGGTACGTGTACCTCCTGTATTTCCTCCTGAACATTCAATTCATCTAGTCGTTTCTATCTGGTCTTAGTTTCAAAGACATACCTGTGCTTTAAATCTGTCAGGTTATGGTACCCGTTGGCGAAATGTCTTCAATGCTGAATTTTCTGAAATTAAATGGAAGCAATTACCACACATGGTCGGACAACATGATGTCCGCCCTCCAAGCACGACTTCTCTGGCTCATTGTCAATGGCCAGCGACCTATCCCTCCAACTCCCTCTACTAATCCTCCTATCAATACCACTTCTGGGAAATCTGTCCTCAGCTCTGACAATTACAAGGAATGGGTCTGTTTACGAACCAAGCATATGCAATGGCTGGAATCTGACCTAGCCGCTATGGGATTAATGCAAGGAGCTATTGAATATGGACAGCATGAGCATGTCTAATCTGCCACTTCTTCCAAAGAAATGTGGGACCGCCTTCATCAGTTTCATGTCACTCAACGACAGGACACTAATGTGCACTATTATTTCCAAGAGCTTTACCTTAGAAAGTGGAATGAATGCATCTCTATGTCTGACCATATTGGGTCATTTTTAAATCTGAGACGTCGTATCACTGAAGCTGGTCACAAATTGGAGGATATACTCGTCATCCATGCTATACTCCATTCTCTCCCTCGCTCCAATATCTAGGACGTTGTCAAATGAAATCTGCTTAATAAGGGAAAAGGCCTCACTTTGGATGTCCTCACTGCAGAACTCATATCTGTCTATGACTACTCTGAACATGATTGTCTTGCTAATGAAAAGGATAAAAAAGCCAAATCTGACCAAATAGCTCTCTTTACCAAGTCTTTGTCATCTTTGAATAACTCTAGAAAAAGAGAAAAGAAAGCAAAGCACCTTGACAAAGGGAAGAAACCTCGAACTCAACCTACAGGCACTAAATGTCATGTTTGTGGCCAAGAGGGGCATTGGGCTCCTGAGTGCACTTCCAAAGTCAACAGAGACTCATCTCAGCCTGGAGTATCTGCTAATCTTGCTATTAAACAGCTACAGTCCCTAGGAGTATGTGAAGTCGGCAAAATGCTCATAGCGTTTACCGATACCATTTCAAGCACTAATATCCTCCTAGATTATGGTGCTACATCACACATGTTCACTAGCAGAGAGTACTTTGTCACTTACACAGAATTCTCTAATGAATTTGTCACCGTTGATGGCTATAACAAAGTTCCTGTGGCTGGTTGAGGTTTAGTTCTCTTCTCTACAATGCTCCTCAGTGGTTGGTTGAGCATTACCCTTTGAGATGTCCTTCATATTCCTCATCTAGGCGCCAATCTTGTTAGTCTTGGTGCCCTTTACTGTAAAGGAACATCTGTCCAAAGTTTTGATAAAGGACTTGTAATCTTCAAGGATGGTGAGGAACTTTTCAGGGCCTCCTTAACAGGCTCGACTAGAACCTTATATCATATTCAGTGTGCTTTCCCAGTCACTGGTACTGCTTACCTGGCTAGTGGCCTTTTCAGTATACATTTGTGGCATCGACATATAGGGCACTTGAGTCCTTAAGCTATAGATTCTATGCAATGTCAAAACCTAGTCAAAGGCCTCAAAATTAGCACACCTCATGAGTTCAACCACATCTGTAGTGGTTGTGCTAATAGCAAATCACATCGTTTTCTCTTCCCACCTTCCAAGTACATTTTTCTGGTTTCACATATAGGTCATTTTCTTCTAACCTCCTCAATACTTTTTCTACAATTACATCATGACCCTCCTTTGTTTCCGTCCCTATCAGCACGTCATCTACAAATGCCGCTATCTTCCTCTCATTAATCATATCTCTCAGGATTTTGTTCATCATGCCCTGAAACGTAGTGGGCAAATTTGTCATCCCAAAGAATATCACCATTTGTCATAAATTGCCTGCCTAAACCAAAAATAGTATGGCTAGAGGGATGGGAAGAACGAGAGCTATTCTTGGATGGACTAGATGAGAGATTCTAATTATAGAAAAGGAGAGATAAGATAAGATGAGGTTATATGACCTGGTTACCTAATAGGTTACATGATGGAATTTTCTAGAAGGTTCAGTAGTTACTTAAGCATACACATAGACAAATAAAAATTGTGTATAAGTAGATAGCATAATCCATTGAGAGACTCCATCGAGTTCTCTTCGTTTATCTCTAACGTTGAGTGTGATAAGACAGTTGCCACGACTAGCTTGTCATTACACCACTGGTTTGTACAACCTCACATATGTAGTGAAAGCCATCTTCCACTTATCCCCCTCTTTGATCCTCACATTGTTATATCCCCATCGTAAGTCCATTTTGGTGAACACTCTCTTATTACCCATACTATCCACTAAGTCTGTAATTAATGGTAGTGGGTAGTTGTTCTTTACTATTTGCTTGTTGAGCCTATAATAGTCCATAACCATGCGTTTCTCTCCATCCTTCTTGTCTACAAAGAATACTGGTGATGTCTGGGGTGATTTAGAAGATCTAATGTATCCCTTCTTTAAATGCTCGTCAACAAACTTCTGTATTTCCTTCTTTTCGTTTCTGAAGAGAGGGTATACTCTCGCTTTGCTTACTTTGAAATCGTCATTAAGATCTATCACATGATCACATATCTTTCTAACTGGCATTCTTTTTGACTCCACCTTCCCAAACACTTTTAACCACTTATAGAACCTCTTGGGTACTATTTCCTCCATTTTCTTATGATCCGCCTCTATCTCCTCCTCTTTTTCCCAGTCTTCTTTCTCATCTACAGCCCATCATACAATTTTCTTCTTATTCTCTTTGATTTCTTTCTTCCCTTTTATCCTTACTGCTTTTCCACATAGTAGTGGACATCTCATCATTCTCACTTCCCCTTTCTCTCAGTTTATCTTAGGGTTATGGGCCACCAGCCATAGCATGCCCAGAATCACATCTGTCTTCCCCAATTCACAAACATTTATCTGTACTCTTTTTATATGTCCTTTGTAAAACATGTTCACTTCTACTTCATGCGTTATTGCACTTCCACTGTTACCGGTGCCATTTACATTTCTTACTTGCAGAGGTCGATCCAATTTAATTAACCTGTATCCTCTTTTTTGAGCCAAGCTTTTGCTCATAAACATCCTTGTTGCTCCACTATCCAATAACACTTTCACTGTCCTCTCTTTGTAGGTATCTATTTTTTCGATACCTACTATCATCTATACTTCTCTTAGAGGCTTAAATATTCGCTTCACTTCTCTTGCTTCCATCTTCTGCACTACCTTCTGATTGACAGTTTCTGTCAACCCCTTCGGATCAGTGATTTCAGCCTTCCCCTTCTGGGCCCTAGGCACTGTCCGTTCCATCTCTCCACCCCAGTTTTATTACGGTGTTTTTTTTCCTGTCCTACATGGTAGACAGAAAATCTCCTCTTTCTCTTTTGTTACATCTCTTATGTCATACGTACTACACACTACTCTTTCCACTCTTTTTCCTTGTGCCTCCCTTTCTCTCCACTCCTTTGCCTCTCTGTAACTTTCATACCATATATGTAACAGTTGTTTTTTACTCAGGAACCCTTATCTATGGTTTTCCTGAGTCTTGGTGCCCTTATAGTCACATCCACGACATTCCACAAAGATCATCATTTCTCTCTGCATCGTCCATTCTTCCATGTTCATCCTGACTCCTCTTGGGGGTAGTTCTTTTGTGCCAGAGTACAACTTCACTTTCTCCCAGACCTCCCTTGAAGGTGCTGCTTTCTCTTTTCTACTCCTCTCATTTCTTTTGGGACACTTCCACTTCTTGTGCCCTTCTTCTCTACATCCAAAACACTTTACCATCTCTCTCATCACTTTTTGCCTTCTCACCTCTCTTACTCCACATTGCATTACTCGACTTCTCAATGTTTCGAATTTATTGCCTGCTATCTTTTTCTTCTTTTGCTCCCTTCCATTCCTGCAGTTCTGGACAAGGTGCCCAAATCTCCCACATCGCCTACACAATTTCCCTTCTCTCTCTTCCAATTCCACCCTTAGTTTGGTGAGAGCACGTCTTTGGTTGAGCATATCGCTCATAAGGTTGTTGTATTATTCTAGAGACATTGCGTTATGTTCTGGATAGATGGTTTGTTTGTGAAAAAAAAAGTTTTATATTATTTAAGGGTGCATTATCTTCTTAAGGATGTGGCAATATTCCTCTGTGTAGACTGATCACAATGGACCAGTAGCATGAAGTATGTAAAGTGAAGAAGAGTACAGGTATACTAATGAGTGTCAGGACCCACGGGACAATCCCGGATCCCCCTCAGAGGGTATGAGGTTAAGACGAGAAAAACTCGACAGAGTTCCCTCTATGAATTGTCTAGCTATTTATATAAGTACATGTGGCTATGCTAAGACTATTCTAAGAGAGATCACGGTATCTATTAGCTACCATCTATCAAGTCCTGAGTAATTCTCCATGTCAGACAGCTTCTTTCCACATGTTCTCCCACACATGGCAGTTACCTGATAGGCGTGTGATCAAGCTCAGATCATCACTCGATCCTTCCCATGCTTGTCCTTTTATTAGATCCTGACGTTCCCACATCATAGTCATTATGTTTGTATCGTCGTATAGTCGTTAATTAATTTATTTAATAAAGAAAAAGATAAGTGTCAGAGCGAATCATAACAATGAGCACCACTCAATTGCGAGGTTAGGTCTTAGACACAATACCTAAACTTGGTACTGCACTGCCACTGTTAGTCCCTAACTGACTAACAAGTCCCCTTAAGCTTGGGGCCCAGCTATTAGGAAGTTGGGAGTAATCTGAGTCGATTACCCACCAAGAGAGATTATGAGAATGAAGTTTGACAGAGATCAAGGCAATTGGTGTCTGGAAGTGAAAACGAGTTCTAGTGTAATGATCTGAAGCTTGAGTGGTGTAACCCTAACCTAGATTGCACTCTATGTCAGAGTAGACAAAGAGAACTCATTAAAGTTCCTGCTAATTGGCTCAGCTACTTATATACAAATATGTGTTTACAAGTATTTGCCTAACTATTTTATCCCACACATCTCTTTTGAGTCATGATGTCCCACACATATTTAATATTACATAATTATTGGAAAAGAAAAAGAAATAAAATAATCCACTGCCATGGATCGTCTAGCTCGCCTGCTGTTTTATAACATCCAGGTTGAAAGTATGCCATCTACGCTCTGACAATGGATTAGAATTTGTCAATGACATAATGAACACCTTCTGCCACTACAATAACATCATTTATGAGACTACTGTTCCTTACACTCCAGAGCAGAATAGAATTGCCAAACAAGCCATTGCTGTATTTTTTGAAATGGTTCAATCAATGCTCTATACTGTAAATGTCAGCTTGTGATACTGGGGTAAAGTTTTTTCTTATGCGGTGTTACACCAGACAATTAATTTTGGCAATATAAGTGACATTCAGAACATAATAATCATAATAAACGGCTCTCGAGAGAGAATCGGCTCCTTAGATATAACTACTAGAAGTTTGGTCATGTACTTGAAAACACTATCTGAGTAGCAGAGTAGTGGCTGTGATCACCACTATCAGTACCTCATAATGCTTTCCAGATGGTCTCATATCATATCTATAAGACGGACTCCTCTCTAGAAGTGCTCTCGAGAGCGAACTCAACCTTAGAAGCATTTCCCTTGATAATGATGTCACCTAATAGCTGACCCCTGGTTTATAATAGGAACACCATCAGAGGTCGCGCATCAGTCCTGATTGGCAGTCCAAATATAGAAGAACAAGATGAGGATATGCCAAACGTTATCGGGAAGGAATAGAAAGAGGAAGAACCCCCATCTTTGCCTTTCGTTACTTTAGAGCTGAAACTTGACTTGAGTGATTAAGAGCTCTTTTTCTCTCTTTCTTTTTTATAAAGACCTTATAAAACTTCCCTCAAGGGATACCCACTCTAAAGGAGGACTTGGGTATTCACTTGGACTAGGAGCTAAACTGCTCACTATGTGTTTTCAGAGTAAGTTGCCAACTGTACGGTCAGTTGAGAGCAAGCTTGCACGAGAACAACATGAGATCTAAATAGAACTGCTGTATCAACGGCAAGCCAGCCTATTAGACTAGTACTTTGAACGGTAGTGCTATGGTGTAAGAGGAACACACACCTTTGAGATCCGACTGGTGAGAGTGCTCTTGAGCGGAAACTAAAAACATTTCTTTTATTCTAGTATCTAAATACAAGCTTTTACTATCTCGTGAGCCCCTCTCTTTTATATTTGATTACCTCCCCAGTACCTACTCGATTGTACACAATTGTGGAATGACTTGGAGATTTTGACACTCTAACTCGGTAGTACCCACTTTTGTAAGGACAGTAAAGCACTTTGATATTTCGATCTACATACCCATTACAAATACATAAATCCCAACCCCCCATTTTGCTTCAAAAACTCCTATTAGCAGTCCACATTAGAAGCCTATCTGCTATAACTGGTTTGAATAGTGTTGTTCCCTATGAAGCTTGGATAGGCCATATGTCATAAATCACCCGCCTAAACCAAAAATAGTAAGATTAGAGGGATGGGAAGAAAGAGAGCTATTCTCGGACGGACTAGACAAAGGAGTCTAATTATAGAAAAGGGAGATAAGATAAGATAAAATGGGATCACATGACCTAGTCACATGATAGGTCACATGATGGAATCTTCTGGAAAGTTTGGTAGTTACTTAAGTGTACATATAGACAAATAGAAAATGTGTATAAATAGGTAGCACAATTCACCAAGAGACTCCATCAAGTTCTCTTTGTTCTCTCATAACGTTGAGTATGATAAGGTGGTCATCTCGACTACTCTATCATTACATTAGAACTCAATACCTTACTCTCCACACTGTTCATCACGAACCCTGCACACCCTCTCTACTCTCTCATCGCTCTCGGTATATTGGTCACCGCGATCAGCAACCACAACCACAGCCGGGCCCTAGGCTTACAGGGGACTTGTTAGTCAGTTAGGGACTAACGGTAGAGGCTCAGCACCAAGATCAGATGTTGCGTTCGAGACCTGACCTCTGAATTGAGTGAGCTGGTTAGCATACTTGTTTCTTGTTCATATTATAAACCTTGTGCTGGGAGCTCATTGTAGTTCCTATACACAGAGGAGTGACAGACTTTCCTTAAGAAGCTGTCTAGTTTAGGGGTTCACATCTTTGTAGCAGTAGTCTAACCCTATTACTAGGGCAGTAGTTAGTAGGGAAGTAGGAGCCTAGCTGGGAGAAGATGTACTCTCCAGTAGGCGTAAAAATTAGTTCAGAAGAAGATGACCGCTCCTCGTACGAGGAAACAACAACAGAAGAAGAAGATATTTGGGATGACGACATGTCCCACCACCAATCATCTCAGGGCCAATAGCCCCAACAGCAACAACAATAACAACAACCACAACCACAAGAGGAGGTCACCCTAACCATGGACCAGATACTCCAGTATCTGGCCCAACACACCATAGCCATCGAACAGCTCCTATCAAGGGGGCAAACCTCCCTTATTCGATGGAGAAAGGGAGAAAGTGGTAGGGTTTATTAATGTTTACCACTTGTACATCAGCATGAGGATGAAGGGGACTGGGGAGAAAGAAAAAATATCATAGGTGCTGACCTATGTGCAAGGAGGAGTGGCAGAGGTATGAAAGGAGAATGTGTTGGAAGAAAGGAGACAGGGAGTGTCAGTAGTAGAAACAGTGGAAGAGCTGTTCACAAAAATGTGGGAAGAATTTGGAGAGTTTGATGAGAAATCAAGAAAGATGAATGAACTGAGGATGCTGGAGCAGGGAGGATAGACATGCGACAAGTATGTCCAAATTTTCAAAAAGACATCAAGGGGAAGCGGCTATGAGGGATGACCTCTCATAGAAGAGTTTAAGAGGGGGCTAAATGGGAACATCAGGAGGAGGTTGGCGGAGGCAGAATCGCCTCCGGTAACAATTGAAGAATGATGGGAAAGGTTGGTAAGGTTGGATAGGAATTTAAGGCAGAGCAAGGCAGAAGAGAAGGTGTTGGGAAACAAGGGAGCGGCACGGGTGGCAAGGCCACCAGAAGTGCAACCATCCAGAGGGTTTAAACCCTTCTGGAGCCATGGAAATCAGGGGGGTTTCCGGGGAGGATACAGGGGAGGACTTGGTGGAGATTTGAGGAGGAGAGAAGGAGGACAGGGGGTCTGGGACCCCAATGCAATGGACGTAGACAGAGGATAGGGGGGGGATCGGAAGTGCTTCAACTGTGGAATGTTTGGGCATATGGCCCGACATTGCAGAAATTGAAAAGAGGTTAGAGGAGGGACGCAGGAGGCGTCAAAAGATCAGGGAGACTAATAAGCCCTTGGCCAGTCTCCCATAACAAATACAGTGTACTGTATGGACAGAATAGAATGGACTCTGATCATTGCACTGAAAGGGAAGTAAGATGGACACTCAAATCGTTGAGAGAAGTCTGGCTCAATGTCAGACTAGAAAAAGTAGATACCCATGAGGGGATGTCAATAAGGGTGTTGCTAGACAGTGGAGCAACAGGCCTATTCATGAGCAAGAAGCTAGCAGAAAGGCAGGGCTTTAAGCTAGAAAAATTGAATAAGCCAATAAAAGTGAGAAATATGGATGGAAGCAACAATAAGGGAGGATTGATAACTCACGAAGTGGAAGTCAACATGTACTATAAAGGACATGTAGAATGAGTAAGGATAGACGTATGTAAACTGGGGAAAACAGAAGTAATCCTGGAGATGCCGTGGCTCGCAGCGCATAACCCAGAGATAAACTAGGAGATAGGAGAAGTAAGGATGACCAGGTGCCCACCCCTGTGTGGTCAAACACCTGAGAAGAAAGTAGTAAAGAGGAAGCAGGTAACGGAGGAGGACAAGAAAGATCTGAGATGGACTATAGAAAAAAGAAAAAAGAGAGAAGAAATCGAAGAAGACCATAGAAAGGTAGAGGAGCTGGTACCCAGACGTTTTCACAAGTGGAAAAAGGTGTTTGGAAAAGTCGAGTCCGAGTGAATGCCAACCAAAAAACCATGGGACCATACCATTGACCTCAGAAAAGACTTCATACCAAGAAAAGGACAAATCTATCCTTTATCTAGAACTGAGAAGGAGGAAGTACAGGCATTTGTGGAAAGCCAACTAAAGAAGGGCTATATTAGACCTTCAAAATCCCCGCAGACATTGCCAGTACTATTCATACCTAAGAAGGATGAAAAGAAGAGGATGGTACAAGACTATCACTATGTAAATAAAGGAACGATCAAGAACAGTTATCCCTTGCCCCTAATATTGGAGCTAATAAACAATATGGGGACCAAGAAATTATTCACTAAGATGGACCTGAGGTAGGGCTATAATAATGTCCAAATCAAAGAAGGGGACGAATGGAAAGTGGCATTCACAATGCACCTAGGATTGTTTGAACCAACAGTCATGTACTTCGGACTTATGAACTTACCAGCCACCTTCCAAGCTATGATGAATGATCTCTTTAGGGACATGATCAACAAAAAAGACATAGCTACCTTCATCGACGATATACTAGTGGCAACCAAGACAGAAGAGGGACACAATGAGATAGTGAAGGAAGTATTGAGACAACTAGAAGAGAACAACCTCTATATGAAACCAGAGAAATGTGTGTGGAAGGTTAGGGAGATAGGTTTCTTGGAAGTAATAATGGGACCAGAAGGGTTCCGAATGGAAAAAGAAAAAGTGGAGGGAGTCACGAACTGGTCAACCCCATAGTGCGTTAAAGACGTACAAAAATTCTTGGGGCTAGCGAACTACTACCGGCGATTTGTTAAAGACTTTGCCAAAATCGCCAAACCACTACATTAGTTGGTCAGAAAGGACGAGAAATGGAAGTGGGAAAGAGAGCAGGAAAAAGCATTTGCCAAACTCAAAAGAATTTTCACAACCGAGCCAGTACTGGCAGCACCAGACCTGGATAAAGAAATGAGAGTCAAGGCAGATGCATCAGACTATGCAACGGGAGGAGTATTGTCGGTGAAAGGAGAGGACGGAAAATGGAGACTGGTAGCCTTCATCTCTAAATCGCTGAATGACACGGAAAGGAATTATGAGATTCACGATAAGAAGATGCTAGCAGTAATCAGATGTTTGGAGGCATGGAGGTACTTTCTGAAAGGAGTAAGAACCAAGTTCGAAATTTGGACGGACCATAAAAACTTGGAATACTTCATGATGAACCAGAAGTTGAACAGATGACAAGCAAGATGGACATTATTCCTATCAAGATTCGACTTCGTGTTAAAACATGTCCCAGGAAGTAGAATGGGGAAGGCAGATGGACTTAGTAAAAGGCCAGACTGGAGGAAAGGAATAAAAAGGGACAACAAGAATAGAACACTGGTAAAAGCAGAATGGCTGAGAAAAGCAAGAGTAGAGGAGGTACTGATCGAGGGAGTGGACCTACTAAAGAAAGTAAGAGAATCAAAGGCAAAAGATGACGAGGTCATCAAGGCAGTAGAGGAAATGAAAAGAGCAGGGGTAAAGATGCTAAGAGATGAGAAATAGAGAGAAGAAGACGGGCTTATATTAAAGGAAGGAAAAGTGTATGTACCAAAGGACAAAGAGTTGAGAACAGAAATAATCTGGTTACATCACGATACACCGGTAGGAGGACATGGGGGGCAGTGGAAGACAGTGGAACTGGTCACAAGAAACTTCTAGTGGTCAGGAGTAACGAAGATGGTAAAGAGATATATGGAAGGATGCAATTCCTGCCAATGGAACAAGAACTGAGTAGCAGTACTGGCAGGGAAGCTAATGCCAAATGAAGCCCCTGAAAAGCCTTGGATGCATATAATGGCAGACTTTATAACTAAGCTACCACTGGTCCAAGGATACAATGCAATACTGGTAGTATGCAACCGATTAATGAAAATGGCACACTTCATACCAACGACAGACAAAACATCGGCAGAAGGACTCGTAAGGTTGTTTAGGGACCATGTATAGAAATTACATGGGTTGCCGGAAAGCATTATCTCAGATAGAGGAGCGCAGTTTACAGCAAACCTAATGAAGGAACTAAACCAGATACTAGGAATAGAGACCAAGTTGTCAACAGCATTTTATCCACAAATGGATAGACAGACAGAGCGAACCAACCAGGAGCTAGAACAGTATCTAAGGATGTTCATAGACCATCGACAAGAACAATGGATGGAATGGCTAGGAACAGCAGAGTTCACATACAACAACAAAGTGAATACCTCTACAAAAGTATCCTCCTTCAGAGCAAATAGTGGAAGGGATCCGAGAATGGAATTCGGGATGAAAAGACAGGGGAAGTTGGAAGGGGCAAAAGAATTTACAGAAAGGATGAAGACAATACAGGAAGAAGCACAGGCAGCACTAAAGAAAGTATAGAAGGAAATAAAGAAATAGGCAGACAGGAAAAGGGGAGAAGTGGAGGAATATCGGGTAGAGGACTTAGTGCTGTTAAGTATGAAAGATTTGAAATGGCAGATGGAAGGAAAAAGAATGGAGAAGTTGACAGAGAGATTTGTAGGGCCCTACAAAATAAAGAGGATCATATCAACCAATGTGGTGGAATTAGAGTTACCAAAGATGGTTAAAATCCACCCAGTAGTGAACGTAAGTAGAATTAGGAGATATAGGGAACAAGTCCGAGGACAGAAGAAGCAACCAGCCCTTCTGGTAATAATAGAGAGAAAGGAAGAATATAAGGTCGAAAAAATAATGAACAAAAGAAGGAGATATGGCAAATAGGAATACCTGGTAAGATAGAAGAGATATATGGCAGAAAAAGACTTGTGGGAGAAGGAGATGAACCTAAAGAATGTGAAAGAAGTGGTAGAGGAATACGAGAAGGAATACAGAAAAGTAAGAAGAAGAATGAAAGAAGAAGAAATGCCGGAAAGATTTATGGCAAAAACGCTATATGGATGAGATAACGGAAAGTTTGATCAGGAAGTTGGAAAGGAATTGGAGAAGATAGAAAGGAGCTAAGTTCTTCCAAAGGAAGAACCTTAAAAAGGGGGGTAATGTCATAAATCGCCTACCTGAACCAAAAATAGTAAGGTTAGAGGAATGGGAAGAAAGAGAGCTATTCTCAGACAGACTAGATGAAGGAGTCTAATTATAGAAAAGAGAGATAAGATAAGATAAAATGGGATCACATGATCTAGTCACATGATAGGTCACATGATGGAATCTTCTGGAAAGTTTGGTAGTTACTTAAGCATACACATAGACAAATAGAAAATGTGTATAAGTAGGTAGCACAATTCACCAAGAGACTTCATTGAGTTCTCTTCGTTCTCTCATAACATTGAGTGTGATAAGGCGGTCGTCTCGACTACTCTATTATTACACCGTAAGCCTAATGTATCTCATTTACAAGTTTTTGGCTCACTAGGATGGGTACATATACCAAGGCAGGTGCACAGAGGCAAACTAGAATCTTAGGCAGTCAAAGTCCAAATGCTTGGTGGATAGATGGATGAAGCAAAAGGTTATTATCTTGAAGACCTTGAGAATGGCAAATTAATAGCCTTTTGAGATGTTAAATTCTTCAAAGATAACTCACTAAGTGATTTGGCATCCATTAAAGTCCAAGATACCCCTGCCAACAACAAAGATATCAATGCTTTAGTTAATAATGCCATTCAGAAGGATATCACTCCATTTACCATCCAAAAAAATGACACACTCCTCAAGGAATCCCCTTCCCCACTTACTGTCCCACTATTCGATGATGCAGAAATTAACTTCCTTGCAAAAGCCAGTAGACCTAATGAAGTTCCAAACTCATCTCTCCTCCCAACTCTACACCATTCTGGACACGAACAAAAAACTCCAAGTTATTTTGCACTCATAGCTATTGATGACATTACCATACTAGGCAATGTCAACTTCACTTTTATTGCAGTTGCTGAAGAACCAAAAACTTACCAAAAGGCTATTCATTCTCTACACTCAAAGCAGTAAAAGCAGGCTATAGAATCAGAGTTCGCTTAACTCCAAAAGCTAGATATCTTCGAGGTGGTTAATGGCTTACCTAAGAGATGAAAGGCTGTGGACAGCTGTATTGTCTTCCGTAAGAAACGAGATGGGCATGGAAACTTAATCAAATTCAAGGCATGTATAGTAGCCAAAGGCTTCTCACAGATACCTGGAAAGGATTTCACGAATACTTTTTCATCAGTTGCCAAGTTTTCCACCCTTCGAATTTTTCTTGTTTATGTGGCTTACTTGGACTAGGACCTTCACCATGTTGATGTTATCACTGCTTATTTCCATGGCCCTCTAGATAAAGAAATATACATGGCTATACCTGATAGTATTGAAAACTCAGGATCTAGTCACTACTAGAAACTCAAAAAGGCTCTCTATGGACTCAAACAGACTAGGAGACAATGAAAGAAGTGCTTACATGAAGTTTTGATTAAATTTGGTTTTACCTATGCATTCACCGATGACTGTCTTTATATCAAGCGTTATGAAGAAAGGATTGTCTTATTAATCCTAGTCTATGTTGATGATATGGCTGTAGCAGGACCTGATGGATGCCACATAGTCTCTTTCAAGTCATTCTTGGGAAACAACTTTGAAATCACTGACTTGGATGAACTCAAGCACATGCTTGGAGTTCTTGTCACCAGGGATTGTTTGAAATACCTCATCTACCTAAACTAAACTGTAATAAAACGGCAGGCGAGCTGGAGCATCCGTGGCGGCGGATTATTTTATTTCTTTTTCATTTTCCTTTATTATGTAATAGTTTGAAGTGCGCAAGATGCTATGACTCAAAAGGAGTCCACGGGATAATTTGAGTAGACAAATACTAGTAAATACCGATTTGTGTATAAGTAGCTAGACCAATTAGTGAGGACTCTAACAAGTTCTCTTTGTTAACTCTGATAAAGAGTGTGCGCTTAAGTTAACTCTAGCTTGAGTCCACTACACAAACAGCCTACATTCAATGCACTATTGCTTGCTTTGGACTGGAAAATTCAACTCCAGTGTCTATACCTTTTACTGTTAAACACAACCTCACTCTATTCCAGTCACCTACAACTGAGGCAGAAAAGTGTGCTTACAAAGATTACTCTGGTAACCTTCACTACCTCTCATTGGTAGGCTCACTTCTCTTTGTGATCCAGACCAGACTAGATATCCAATTTGCAGTTGACTTAGTTACACAGTTCAGCAACAATCCCAGAATAGCTCATCTGGAAGCAGCAAAGCACATTCTATGCTATCTCAAGTCCACAACTAACTACAATCTTGTATTGGAAAAGCGAGAGAAGGGAAAATTTGATTTAGTAGGATGGTCAAACTCTAACTGGGCTCAGGACTATGATGATCGCAAATCAACTAGTGATTTTGTTTTTGACATTGCAGAAAGCTCTATTTCCTGGTCCTCCAAGAAGCAGGCCACTATGGCAATCTCCTCTGTAGAGGCTAAGTACGTTGCTTTAGCCAATGCTACTAAAGAAGCCATTTGGCTTCATACTCTGCTTACTAAACTAGATTTCCCTCCTACCACGGCAACTATGATTTATGCTGACAACCAAGGCTGTATTGCCTTAGCTAATAATCCAGTATCTCATTCTCGCACCAAACACATTGATATTTGTTACCACTTCATTCGAGAATGTATCGAACACTGAGAGATCAGACTTAACTACATTTCTACCAAGGATATGTTAGCTGACGTTTTTACCAAAGTCCTCTCTTGTGAGGTCTTCAAAAAATTCAGAAACCTCTTAGGAGTGCTGCCATTGGATTAATGTCTCAATGAGTGGGAGTGACGAAGTATGTTCTAGAACATCCATTTACCTTTCATCATTTCTTCTCTGTTTCATTATGTTTCAGATTGAGAGACATACAGAAATGCCTGAAATATGTCTATTCTTAGGTAAATAATAGTACACCTGTATTGTACATAAAGCGATCATTGTGTAAGCCCTAAGACTAGTCGTTTTTATCTGGTCTTAGATACGTGTACCTCCTGTATTTCCTCCTGAACATTCAATTCATCTAGTCGTTTCCATCTGGTCTTAGTTTCAAAGATATACCTGTGCTTTAAATCTGTCAGTGGATAGTATTGTTTCCTATTATCACATTCACTCATAGCTTTGTATAATATAATTGACAAAATTTATTCCAATCGGGAAGCTATATATTACCATCTATTGGCTCTTGATAAATGTTTTGACCAATACTAGTACCATGACCACACTACCATCCACATCCATATCTTCACCAGTACCTATTACTGTAGGTATATCCCACTGACTAAGTGTTATCAGTGGTATACATTCCCTGATTTTTTGTCTATGTCGTGGATGTTTTTGTGGTTAAGACGCAGAAGATATACACTATGAGATCAAAAGTAAGTGGGCTACCTGCTCTGATTACCCAACTTGGGCAGGGAACTGACCAATATCACACTTTACCATTCAAGCCATGTCTGAGTTTCAATTTGGTTGATCTATCCAAATCAATGCACCAATGTACTGTATGGCTCATTTAGCATGCCCCCAGCTCACCAGGCTCGACACAAGCAATAGGCTACTGAAGACCTGGAATATGAAAAGAAGATCCAGGAGGCTATGAATGGGATCTATTGTAAGAGATTTAAGAGTATCCAGGCAGCAGCAACTGCTTTAGGTGAGTCCTTTTAGTAATGTTGCAACACCATAAAATTTGGCTAACACAGTCCT
>Ga0153966_100429_pt1 | contig 16094 bp, 21 predicted proteins | sample TSFL050MetaG_FD_104738 | JGI IMG/M metagenome (GOLD analysis project Ga0153966, IMG submission 104738) | Attine ant fungus gardens microbial communities from Florida, USA - TSFL050 MetaG | ecosystem: Host-associated > Fungi > Mycelium > Unclassified | place: USA: Florida, Paynes | collected... | reverse complement strand
TATGATGGTGTTTTGTATTCGCTGAGTTTCGTCGGTGTTCATGTGCATCATTGACAATCGGATGTCGTGTTTTTCTCCACTCCTGATCATAATCGATGTTATTATGGTTTCTACTACTATTATGTCTATTGCAATCTGGTTCAGGAGTCTACTATGCAGATTATGATTGTCGTCGCTTTTATGGTGTTTCTGAGTTCAGTGGCGACCTTCTCGACTTATGTTTGTCTGGGTCCTTGTATAGATTGCAGTTATTGAATTTGTGCCCTTGATTTGCTGTGTGTCTGTTTTGTAGATCTGTCCTACTACACTGGCAAGGGGAGATGAAGATTTATTGAGAGTGTCAGAGCTGGATTCAGTGTCTGTAATTAGCCGGTGAGACTCGTATTCTGGCTTTTGAAAACATCGGTGTAGCCTGACCTATGTCTCACCGATGTCTCTCGTTGTATCTACAATCTGCGATCAGGAATAAAAAATCTCCAAAGTCTTGTCCACGAAATTCACTTCGATCGAAAGTACATTCCACTGCGTACTATATAACAACGTGATATATGCAGGACAAACATTGATCCGGGTGAATTATTGAACAAAATCAAATTGGGCCATGTCATTGCGAATTCACTCCTTCTAACGGTAAGAGGCAGTGCTCATCTTCCATTCGGATTGAATTGGCAGTTCACCTCACTCGGTCAGAACCTCAGCTCCTGAGTCCGTGATAAGGACCATATGCTCTGCTTGGGCACTCCTTGCACAATTCTATGTGCATTGACATTTCCACGCATCAACCAATTTGCAGTAAACACGTACCTCGGTGGAGGCAGTCCATCCATCAGGGAAAATCCATCCTAGAGGGTTCCTTCCTTCGATGATAGTCGGCTTGTTGTGATGTCAGACAGAATAATCCGACAGTCAGCTTGAAAAAAGTACCTCGACCGTGAAACAATGACCGGGCTTCATGATTCCAGGTTCGTCGTTTTCTACAGAAATGAAGGTTGTTCTCTTGAGACAAGTGAATGAGATGAGGTAATCTTACTATGATGAAAGATCCATGGGTGAGTGTGGAAGAATGTGCCGATGCCATGACCACAAAATTGAGATGAGACTGAGTAATTCTTGCCGAGTACATTGTTTATTGCCAAACCAATCTCTTTAAACGGGCGTCCTGGTGCACAAGCACCTATCCCGGCTCTGAGTGCCCGATTTGTGACCTCTACAAGATCCTTTCCCCGTTCGTCCTAAAGGTGACTATAAGTGAAAATGAAAAAAACGCACATTAGAGCACAACTCACAACACCACCAACAAGAAATGTTTGAGAGGTATCTCCATGATATCCATTGAGATACACTGTGATGTCAACGCCCACGATATCACCATCTTCAAGTGCTCGACTGAAAAAAGCCTTATCATCAATAGGTGGCAAGGCTGATGGCAAAAGCGTACTCATCAGGTATTCCATGGACGAGAATATTGTTAACACTGGTGCAACATGAACGAGGAAAGCCGAGGTATCCTAGTGGGGAAGGATAGGCCTTATGCGAAAGGATAAAATCATGGATAGCCGAGTCAATCGCATTGGTCGTCACACCAACCTGGATTCTTGTCAGTCCAGCATCGCTCGAAGTTACTGAAAGAGACTATCACCTTGACTAGAGATCCAGAAAACTCTCGTACCCTGCTAGCCAATTGAGCAACTTTCCGCAATCGGCTTTCGGCTTCCCCACCCAGCTCGATGATACTCTCTGGTTTATTCACCCCCTCCTGAAGTTCATTGCCATTGTTGAAGATATAGGGAGGCTTTTCGATGTCTCTTGGTACTTCTCGATGTTTAATGTGTGATACTCCAAATATGAAGGGTTCTGGAGGTAGAATGATACTGTATCGACCGAAATCCCCCATTCCCTCTGTAGGAAGATCTCCTTCATTAACCTGTACTGCACCAGTTGTGTATGTTCTGAGATCATGTAGAATACGGGACGAACAGTTTATGATGGTAGAAGTATGTGTGGCAGGAAAAGAGGGTCGACAAGCAGAACAAGACAATTTAAGTAGTCGAAGTCGAAGTAACATCACTGATCTATTATTATATCCTTGTTGTGGCCATCATCGAATCTACATTTGGCAGTCCATCCTCCATCTTGACAATTAATCTTGAGACATTTTATTAACTTAGCAATCGGTGTTTTGGTAGACCTGGGTGGTGAAGTACTGCAAATATGCAAGGTCGTATGATTGACTCACTCCAGAAAGACAAAGACTTGCGTTGAAATTATCAGCGTTGTCGGCCTGTTGGCTAGCAGAAATTTTTTTGTGATTAGTGAATGATATTGGTGATAGTAAAGGAAATTGTTTTTTTTTCGTCTAGGACGTTCATTTCTACGGTCTCTTTATTGAGTCCCTCACTTTTCAAAGAGGTGACAGTATTTGTTTTTTTAGCATATATGAGGGCACAAAAAAAAACAGAAATGCTTTAACTACCATAAAAACATGATTTACGGTAACGATGCCTGATCATTATACATATATGGGAACTTTCAAAAATAGCACCTAAAAAGAGCAAAGGTGGAGTGAGGGAAAAGTCGTATGGTTGACAATCATTATTGGCAAGTGTAATAATGACTACTGATGATATTCCGATATATGTTTACCATATCACACGACAAATAACACGATCGATTCGGCAAGTCCAGAAATCGTCATCCCAAACGAGCTTTCTTTCGACTATGCCCATTCCCGCCAACAACTGTCGTTTGTCCAGCGTAGACTCCACCAACACCAGCACTGGCAAAGCTAGTCGTACTACCTGGTTTGGAATGGGACTGGCCGAACGGGGCGACCAAATGATTGTGGCCACCAACACCTTGATGGGTGGTATTTTGTGCAGGCAATGGCATCATGGAGGGTGCCTCGTCCTGTGTGATGCGGCGGTGTGGAGGGAGCTGGTGGACTGGAACATGTTCGAATGCACTGCAGAGATTAGTACTTGACAAAGGTTGAAAGAAAAGTACCTACTTCCATGTAGGTTTCGGATCTTCGTGGAACCATTTGTGTTGAAGCGCTTCTTTCGCTGTCAGTCTGCTGTCTGGGTCATATGCAAATAGCTGACGAAGAAGGTCATAGCCTTGAGGAGAACGAATGCGCGAGTGACACCATTCCTGTAAACGGTTTGTATAACTGATACATGGTATCTTATTAAGCTAGAAAAAGATTGAAGAAGACAGAGATACATACGGATCTAATCTCTTCATATTCAAGTACTCTGGCATATCGACAACACCGGGCCAATCTTTCTCTAAAAGAGTGGATGCATGAGCCAAAGCAGTGTTGAGAACAGCTGAAGACCACCTGCCGTTGGGCGTCCCCATCACTTCAAATATTTTCAGCAGCTGATCACGTTGGAAAGGAACATTCTTCTTCGAATCAAGCTTTGCTTCTTCACCCTTGAACATAGGTCGAAGGCTGGCAAGTTCGGCCATGACACATCCTACAGCCCAGCAATCGATCGCTTTGTTGTAGTGTTTTGCACCCATGACAAGTTCGGGAGCACGGTACCAGATGGTCACCACAATCTTATCTCCTGCAAAGAGAGGCTGAAGAGGCTCATAGCACAGACGGGCGAGACCAAGATCACCGATCTTGACCACGCCATCTGAGGTGATCAGGATGTTTGCTGGCTTGAGGTCACGATGAAGGATGTGGCAAGAGTGTAGGTAGAGGAGACCATTGAAGAGTTGGTAGATGAGAGATTTGAGAACGACGTGCAAGACTGGCGTACGAATGGTTTGAGAGTGGTGATGAATAATTTGCTGGGGGAACTTCAGTCAGAAAATGTATGTCCGAACGGAAGACATACCAGAAAGTCATGCTCTGCATATTCAAAGACCATGTATATGGATTTGTCTTCCAAGATGACTTCCTTGAGGGCGACAATATTCTCGTGGCTGATTTCCCTATTCAACTAGAAGGACATGGTCAATTGCGGGGCTATATGAATTGGGGGAGAACAGACAGAAATTTCCCTGATTGCACTCTGGCTAATTCCTGTGAAAGTAACCACGTCCCCCTCCTTGTCTGGCTTGAATTTCTTGATCGCGTGCAGCTGCCCGTCTTGTTCCAGACTCTGCGCCTTGTATACACGCCCATACGTCCCAGAGGATATAAATCCAAGAATTGCATACTTGGAGCTCACAGGCCGATGGCTATCATCGCGTTTCTGGCGGTAAAGGAGCATGGAATCCTGAAGAATATTGTTTGTCCATTCTCTGAGCATTTCGTTGGATCCTGATCATGGTCGAAATCGAGTCTTCATGAGAAGAAACTTCCATTTGTGGCAACTCCTCTCACACTGACATCCTTGGCCAACAGCCACGATATACCTCTTAAAATTGTCAGAATGAACCCGTCGGATAGTTTCACTTTTACAGTTGGAAAGCTCGGTGCGTATTGAATTTTTTCAGTTAGAATAGGACATAACGCGGTATCTCAGATGCTGGGATGGCCGTGGGTTCAACAATGGCTTTCTGGCTCTGTATTCACTGCTCTTGCTTATAGATATTGCTTGGCGAGCGGGCCCATCTTATTGAATTCCCTTCAGTACTTCTACCACCAGGTGCGACAACAGGCTCAATTGTCAACATCTCGGTTACGCAGAACTATGCCGAGGAGAAACGCCGTGATATGGACTTTTGGCAGTTACAGGAAGACATCCTGCATGAATTCGGAATCAAGTCTCCTGAACATCCAGACCTTCAAGTGAGAACCGTCATCAATTGTATGAAGACTTGGCGCTGACTTGCAACGTCCTTCAGTTGCGGAACGTCACACAGACATCTGTAACTCTTGAATGGCCATCCATTCAGCTCGCCACGGCGAAGCTACGGTCTCTCGATATTTATCGAAATGGCCAGCGTCTTGCTTCGATACCTTCTCCCCTCACAAATACCTCCACCAAACTTTCAGGCCTTGAACTCAATACAAACTATTCATTCCAACTCATCCTCCGAACAACTGCCGGCACTTTTCCCTCCAATGTTCTTCGTGTCCGCACACACACTATGACTGATACATCGGGGGTCTGTGTCTGCTTTGGCAATGTTCAGGATCCGGTATTGTTGGAGAATGCTAAGCTGGCACTAAGAGACATGAAAGCTAGGTGGAGCGAGAAGATTGAGATTGATACTACTCACTTTGTGTGTACAACGCCTGCAGCAACACCCGATGGAGCACAAGCAGCAGGAAATTCAAGTGCTGCTCCTGGTGTCGAATACCAACGTGCCTTACAGCTCAGTATACCCGTCGTCCAGCCACATTGGGTTCTTGCCTGTCACACAGAACAAAGGTGAGCGACCAACAAGAGCTCTTCTTTATTTTACATGAGCTTATAAGCATACAGGATGGTACCAATCGCAGCATACTACCTTGGAGCACCCAGTATACCTCAAACTTCATCGGGTTTCAACCGACATCAATCTATGTCCCAAACCTCTCTCCCCCAATCCCCCAAGTCTTCTAACTCATCATCTCTGCAAAAGCATACTTCTACAGCAAACCGTGCATCTATGCCCACTCCTGCTCGCAGTTCGATCAGTTCGCACCCCACTACGGGGGCTGCATCCTCCTCAGTCAAGTTCGAAGCACCACAAGAAGCGGATGAAAGTGCTTTTTCAAATGATGATCGCCAACAGCAGCATTCACCACCAGCAGCATCACCATCTTCACCGTCATCATCGCCATCATCACCGCAAAATTCTAGTTCGGAAGCTCCCAGGCGATCAGGTTCAATGAAACGCAATTGGAAATTCCCTACTCTAGCTTCTTCCGATAATGGTTCGCCTAAATCATCAGAGGGTGATGGTCAGAAGACGAGGGGACATCTAAAAGCGCAGGAAAGCTTGATTTCACCTTCGAGCATTGAGGTTCCGCCTCCTCCTCCTGTAGAGAAGGAGAGGTCAACTAATACTGTTGATGATGGAGAAGATGAAGTTGGGGATACGGTGGAGGTTCCGTTGAATTGAGCTTGGTTTTGTCGACTACTTTTTTTCTTCAACGGTGCACTGGAGGAAGCATAGTTTTTTTTTGAGGATACCAAAAATTCGATCGTGATTTGCCCTCACCCTCATTACATACTTATGTTATGTCCTTATTTATGTCCTTCACCAGCCCCTTAAGTGAACGAATTCAGTGCGCGACTGGACTGGACTCTTCTGTTCAAAACATGCGATCAACCAAGTATAGTGTCACTGATATCAAGAGCTCGAGCAATCTGTTCTCGACCTCTCCTTCCCAAAGTCAATCCATGTCATACTTTATTTACATGCTCAAAATGCTCTTATCGAATGCGATATGGTATTTGCTACCTACTTTACAGATTTCTGAACAAGTCCGAAGGTGTGATCTATGACCACCACAACGATATCTACTACAAGGATCCGCTGCTACAGTTGCCAGACGTTAAGGAACATCATTGCCTTGAGTGAAAATCGGGTTTGGCATCTAATGGCCTTGACCGTAGCTGCCACTACCACTACCACCGGATCCGTAACTGCCACTGCCACTTGAACCTGTTCCGTGGCTACCGCTGCCGGTAGATCCGCCTGTTCCATAGCTGCCGCCACTAGAACTTCCGTGGCCGCCAGTTGAATCATGTCCATCGCTCCCACCGGCTCCAGTCCCATAACCGCTACCTGCAGAGGATCCACCGTTCTTGCCATTACCGGAGCTACCACTGCCATGGCTTCCGTCTGAGCTGCTTCCACTGCCGCCGTAGCCACCACCGCTTGTGGATCCATGGCCGCCGGTCGAGCCAGATCCCGATCCACCTTCGTGTGTGGAACCATGACTGCCTGATCCATAACTTCCACCATTATCGCCACTGCCAGACGACCCATGACCGTCCATGGATCCAGAGCCAGACCCATAGCCACCACCGCTCGTAGATCCATGTCCATTACCTGAGCCACTTTCGTGGCTACCACTGCTACCACCCGTTCCAGTCCCATAACCGCCGTTGCTTGAACTGTCGCTGCCTTTACCGTGATGATCACCGCTCGAAGACCCGTCGCCGTTGTCATTTCCAGATCCGTAACTGGGATTTTCACGAGCAGAAAGGCCTCGAATATAATATCCTCCATGATGACCGCCGTGGTCTCCATCTTGGTGATGATTGTCGGGGTGGGTGGGATTAGACTCTGCATCAATTGGCGCAGCAGCGACAAATGCAGTCAAAGTACAAGCCAAGAGCACGAGGGACTTGAAAAACTTCATGATCTATGCAGAACTGGTAACTGTTATCAGTTATGTCGCCACGATGAACAGTTACACACCTACTGGTCACTAGAACAAGCTGAGAGCTGAGGGAAACTGCCAGGCAATGGTACTGGTTTTATATCAAAACCGTACTTTTATTTCTTCGACCTTTCTATACCTAGAAATTTCGGCACTCGCAGTTCGAAAATGGTGTACAACCAAAATCGGGCATTCATAACCGCCCACGAATGTAGTAGAACAGATTCATTCTTCCGATCTCCTAGTATTGCCAGTGAGCCCACCAAATAGTGTACCGAAAAGGTTTAGCACACCTGTCAGAAGCGAAATTGAAAAGCAAGTATAACTTGAAACAGCTACGGAAGGACCTTATGTGGCCAAGATCGCATTATTAGCACCGCTGTCAATAGTCTGAGGCATACGATATTTTCCAAGCTAGAGAAGTAGTGAGGTTTTCGTGGCATATTCTCACACACCTCTTAACTACGCTGTCTAAAGGTGGCGATAAGTCGATATTGGTCCTTGGTAACCTGAGTCTGTTAATTTGACTGTTCCCAACTCCATAAGAACATCACTAAGGCTATTTAAGTAAGTACGGAGGAAATACACTTACAACTTCCAACGTAGTTCCTAATCCCTAACCTCGAATATAACTCTGAGAAAGGCGAAGAATACCTCATTGTGGTACCGATTAGGAGATAGTATAGACTGAGTAAGCTCTGGCACATCTTCAGAGGTCAACTGAGGCCCTTTGGAGTATGAAACGCCACAGAAATAGCGAGTCTGTTCATGTCATCATAATACCGATTAGGAAGAAAACCTTCATCAATGGCAATACCATCAGAAGCGAGGACCAGCTAGCGAAAAAAAGACCTCCAGATTGTACGGAGGCTTATACAAGGTTTGAATCATCGTAATCATTCTTTCGAGAGGCTAAGTAATTGGGAATCCCGATATGTTTGTCCCAACTGATTAACCGAGGCAGTAGTGTCGACATTTCATCCGTAGGGTAGAAATCACTCTTCAACAAACAAACATTCTCACGATCTGAAGCCTGAATTAGACACCTGTGCGACTGACGTCCACAATGGCCTCGCCTCATAGTGACTCCAGAGCACTTGCAATGCCTCAGAGTCAGATACCAGAGAGTCAGACTTGTCTATCCGCAGAGGGTGATGATGAAGACAATGCACGCTGGGTCAATGGTTATTCGCGTGGGGGACAGGAAATTGAGTCTGGTGAGGACGAAAAAGGAAAAGAGGATCAACAGGATGAAGACGCCGGAGAGGAGGGGGAGGATGACGAGGCTGAAGATGAGGACGAGGACGAGGACGAAGAGCCAGCTTTGAAATATGAGCGGATTACTGGGGCTATTCCGGATCTTCTTAAAAAGGACTCTGCGTCGGCATTGGTAGTATCTCTCAAATTTATGGTATGTCTGAATTGCCGCTGAAGGCTTATCGTTCCTGAACGATGCAGGTGCTAGGGACTCACGCCGGTATAATTCACCTACTGGACCCCATCGGAAACCATATCAAGTCGTACAAACCACATTATGCGTCTGTCATCGACATATCATTGGACACGAATGCAGAGTTTGTAGCAACGGCTTCCTTAGATGGTTGGCACATTAATTCTGCTTCACGAACATGCACCAATGACGTAGAACTCCATAGGCCAAGTTGTCGTTCATTCAGTGAACACAACAGAGTCATATATATTTGACCTGAAGCGGCCCATGCGTACTGTTGCTCTTGAGCCAAATTTTGGCCGACGGAATACCCGTGCTCTGGTTTATGGTGGTTTGGCCGGGAATCTGACGCTGCAAGAAAAGGGTTGGTTAGGACATAAAGAAACCCTGCTTCACTCTGGTGAGGGACCCATTTGGCAGGTGCGATGGAGAGGGAAACTAATTGCTTGGGCCAATGATGCGGTAAGAAATCATATCCTGATATTATTTGCAATGACTGAAGAGTATCTATGTCAGGGGGTAAAGATATATGATCATGCATCGCAAAGCCGGATTACATTCATTGACAAGCCACAAGATAGCCCAAGAGCAGACCTCTTCAAATGTACCTTGCACTGGCAAGATGACTCTACTCTTCTCATTGCATGGGCTGATTTAATCAAAGTCGCTCGTATTCGTGAGAGGCCACGGACAACCGCTTCTTCAGCTACTGCAAACCTTCCCCCTTTCATAGTCGAAATTACTGCAGTATTTCAATTGGACTGTATGATCGCTGGCATAGTACCTCATCCAACACCCAATCCGAATCCCTTTTCTGACGTGTTAGCATCTACCAACGGCTTGCATAATGTCAAATCCTCGGAAAAGCATCCAACACTCCTTACGTCTTTCCTTATAGTAGCTTATAGCCCTCCAGAAACTTTCGCAGACGAAATGACTGAAGATAGGGCACGACAAGCACGTAAGCTGGCAAACCGTCCTGAGCTACGTATTATATCCCATGCAGGCGAGGAACTCGCAACAGACGCAATCACCGTTACGGATTTTCAGAAGTGGGGATGCAATGATTATATTCTTGTTGAAGGCGTTAGCAGCGACGATCCTGCATATATTGATCTGGAAACAAGGAGCTATGTGGTGCTTAGTCCAAAAGATTTGGTGAGGGTTATGCCAAGAGATAGGAGGGACCACGTGGCTTGGTTATTGGAAAGGCAGCGATATGAAGAAGCGTTGGAAGAAGTGGAGAAGATCGAGGAAGATGGTCTTTTAAAGAAGACAGAAACCACCGGCGAGAGTGAGAACGTCTTCAGTGCCGTTGAAATTGGACAGGAGTATATCCGCCATCTTGTCAATCAAGGTGAGCTTCTGATTGAAATTGAAATTGAGTACATCTCACGACAATCTACTCATAGGTGAATTTATGAAAGCTGCTCGATTGACACCGAAAGTATGCGGACATGATTCCAAAAGATGGGAAGATTGGATATTTGCGTTTGCGGACAAGCGACAATTACAGGTAGCTATGCTGTTGTATATGATTCTTCACCAACTTATTGATCTCAGGTTATTATTCCTTATGTCCCGACCGACTCACCAAGACTAGATCATCTCGTATATGAGATGATACTTGCGCACTTTTTGACCCATGACAAACAGGTATCGGAGCTGTGGTTGTCCAAATGGATCTTTGCTAAATTCTGATCAGGCTTTGCGTCGGACAATCGACGAATGGCCAAGAGAAATATACGACATCAGCGCTGTCATTATTGCAATTCGCTCAGAACTCGACAAAGCTGCGTCTGAACCCAAGTCTATGACCTCACCCTCGAACACGGTGATCCTCATGGAATGTCTGGCTGATCTGTGGGTTCTACTTTGCTTTCCATTGCCCAACCAACCTTACTGACATGAATAGATATGCGGCAAATCGACAACCAGGCAAAGCCTTACATTTTTACCTTCGACTCCGAAGACCGAATGTATTCGAATTGATCAGAGAACATAATCTTTTCACGGATGTTCAAGATCAAGTGCTATTACTAGTCGAATTTGACCACGAGCTAATGGAGAAACGAAAAGCGACAGGACAGGATATAGGACAGAGCGAGACAATTACCTTGTTAGTAAATAACACACATTCTATACCTGTGGGTCATTGCCTCTCATAGATGTGGCTGATAGCTGATGTAATCCGGGAGTGCTAGGTCATCCGTGTCGTGCAGCAATTACAGAATAGGCCATATTATCTATTTCTGTATCTTGATGCGCTGATAGAGAAAGATACTCATCTAGTCTCAGAATTTGCGGACCTGCAAGTAAGTATACTGCTCTCACACTCTCCGGGAGGTTTAGGATATTGGGTACAGGTTAAATTATATGCGGAGTTCGCCACGTCAAGATTGATCGATTTCTTGCGCGCAAGCAATGATTACAATCTTGAAATAGTGGGTCAACAAGAGTATTTTAAAAAGGAGCCGACTGATTGGTTTATCTCCGACAGGCCTATGGAGTGTGCAATGAACGCAGCCTTGTACCAGAGATGGTTTTTTTACTAGGCCGTATGGGCAATAACAAGAAGGCTCTCCACCTCATCATTGAGCGACTGGGTGACGTGCAACGAGTAAGCTGTCATAATTAGATACACAAGATTAATTTGCACTAGTAACACCACTCGCTCAGGCTATCGAATTTGCCAAGGAACAAGCCGACGATGATCTCTGGGAAGATCTACTTAAATACTCTGAAACACGACCTACTTTTATTAGAGGGCTTTTGGAGAATGTGGGAGTTGAGATATCACCTATTCGGCTTCTCCGGAGAATCAAGAATGGATTAGAAATCCCAGGGCTGAAAGAAGCGTTGATCAAGATCTTGCAAGATTTCCATTTACAAATTTCCTTGTTGGAGGGCTGTGGTACAATTTTAGCCGGGGACTGTGCTGATTTGACAGGAAGGTTGCAGAAAGGACAGGGCAGTGGATTTCTTTTGACTGGTATGTGTCTTTTTTCATATTCTATCTTCTGTGTGTTGATGAAGAATGCCCTAAAGCGAAAACTGAGTGTCCGATATGTAACAAGCCGATGCAGGACAACTTGCAAGGGCTGGTAATATTGTTCCTGTGTCGACATGTCATGCATGTTTCGTGCGTTCGCGGCAGATATGCAGGTGAGGGAGAGAACAATGGACTTGTGAGGGGCTTGGAATCGTATTTCGAAGAGAACGGGTTCACAGGTGGCGGGAGGAGGGGAATCAGTGGGAGTGTTGCTATGTGAGGATTGACTATTTCTGTCTGGCATGATACTAATTGTCTCTGGTGAAGGGAGTCGGTGATCCGTTCGAAGCTTGGAAAAGGGTGCCCCGTATGCCATAAAGTAGTCGAGAGGCAGAGGTCATAAGGTGGAGGTTCTATTTCGGGATTTCGCGTTTCTGTTGTCTTCCACTCTCGACTCACTTGTCATTTTCCTTAGTATATGTACACCACCGCCATCATTGTATATACCCGTTCAACACTTGATTTTTTAGTGGCAGCGAGTTAATATCCTAATCTTGTATACCTGTGGACAAGCAGCGAAGAAAGGCTGTGAGTCTGACAACTTGGCTACACGGTATTGGATATTCCCACTTCGATGGCGTCTGAATTAGGCGCCATTCATTCATGATGATTTCATGATTCCCTGGTGCACGAAGACCCCCGTATTCCATACCATGCCCTAGACTCTAATTGAAGGTCCTACAGATGACTACCATCTTGAATCTTCTCCTTCCAATGGAAATTTCGAATCTTTGCTCTTTCCCACAGCATCGTGTTTCCGACTTGGTGCTCTCAGGAGGTTGGGCTCTTTAATTTCCCTTTCCTCTGCTTGCTAATCCTCCTTTGCAAATGCGGGCAGATACTTTTTCAAGCAAATTGGTGTAGTGTTTTCCTTGCTTGTCGTCCTCTTCACCATGCCAGATATTCATTCAATGCCTCGACCAACCGTTCTCCTCTAATTTAGAAGTGTGCCGGCCCAGAGCAAGGTTAGTTCAATAATGAACGACTTGTGCTTTTGATTGATTTGTTTAATCCATTCGCGATGGATTCCCTTCGTCTTCTAGGCATCGAGCAGGACTTTTTTTTTTTTTTTTTTGCTTCGGAACATCGTATGTCGTTGATGAATTCGGCTTCGATGTCTGCCATTTGCTGCAATTTGCTTTTTGAGTGGGTGGGGTGATGTGTTGACCGGCCAGGATACAGAACGAGATTCACTGGGAAGGGAGGAAGTTTACGTTTTTTTTCGAAAGTCATGGACTTTTGTGCCTGGAGAGTTGTATACCATGTGGGACATATTACCTCGAGATATCTTGGTGTGTGTATGTTGCTCCTACAGACAGGAACAAGCCTGAATCAGTCATATGTAGGGTGCCACACAGTTCAATAGAGACGTTTTTAATTATTCCCGTAGATGACGGCAATAGGAGGGAGGGGTTCACCCAGAAAGGACTAAGTTTTCAATTTGCGAAGAACAATCATGGATGACGATAAAATAAAGCAAAACTGACATTTCTGATACAGCAGGTTGTACCCATATTTAGAAAATACAGTCCACGAGATGCTGTATTCATAAGGACATGTGATGATACAGCAGTACCCAATTTTTCAGGCTAGATAAAGCCTCGAGCAGCACCTCGACCACCACCATGCCCCCGTTCCTTTTCGACTACAAATATCGCATCGCGCATTGTCACTGTTGTCCGTGTATCGTCCTCAGCCGGTGCCAGAGTTAGTGAAGCAGATTTCTTGGTAGGCACATAAGGCCTTGCCCATGAACTTGTAGTAGTAGTCGTCGTATTCAAAGTAGCGGTGTTCGTGGTTGCCGCAGCACTTGAGATAGGGATAGGCACAGCACTGGCTGTCGTCGTGGATGTTGTCGTCGCTGTGGCTGCTGTCGGTGTGGTCGTGCTGGGCGGACTCATGATGGCAGCTGCAGGTGCTGGTTTGGGCTTTGGTGCGGGTGTGTTGACGTTGGCAGCGTTCATCCAAGCATATTTACCACCGAGCCCGGCAGCCTGGGTGGCAACAGCATTAGACATTTTCTTCCTGACGTCTTCAGACATGTTTCTGGCCGTGACTCCAGGACCGTCCTTCTTCCTCTTTTTCTTTGCACCACCGTCCTCGTCCATGATGCCTCCATTGGCGCCACTGGTGTCAACGCCGAGTCCACTGGCAGCAGCGGTTCCATTCGCTTGAGCGGCCAGGACGGCGGCATGAGCGGCGGTCATCTCTGCCCTTTCCTTTCGCTCTCTGCGTACTTTGATTTCCTCTTCTCGCTCGACTTTTTCGAGCACAGCAAGCTGTTTGGCGACGTCTGATCGGAGGCTGATCTTCCACATGGGTGTATCGTCGCTGTAGAGGGATGCGGGACGATCGAATTGGGTGTCGGTGCGGTGGTGAGAGGCCACTATCATGTTGGTGATCAAGTCTTGAAGACGAGCTCGGAGAGCAAGGGCGAGGTAGTTGACGGCGTCGTCTGGAATTCTGGTTACTTTGTGGGAGATGGCAATGGTGCGCATCTTGGTTCCAAGATGGACGGTGTCGAAGGCGGGCTTGAAGGCCTGTTTGCGTGTGCGGTCTTCATAGGGCCTGTAGGGCTGATGCTGGTCGTGGGAGCGTTGTAGGGACTCTTCCTCTGCCTGCAGAGCAGTGAGGACGATGACAGGGCAGAGAGGGTGAAACGTACTCTGAGATCGACGCCGGCACTGCCGAGAGCGTCGTTCAGGGCTGCAACATCGGTGTTGTCGACATTGGTGGGAGCTGTGGTGCGCGAGAGGGATGCCTGGAGTGCCTGGGCAGCAAGAGGAGCGGGGTACTGGTAGTGGCCGTAGGCAGCCTGTGGGTAGTGGGAGGAGTAGGGCTGGTAGGGCTGGTAGGGAAGAGAGGTGGCAGGGGCAGTGCCTGCTGGCCAGGTGAAGGCCGAGCTTGTTGCAGCAGGCGTCGCAGGCTTTGTTTCCTCGCTTTTTGGCGTGGACATGAGGAGATGGTGGTGCACGTGACAGCAAGCCTCTCTTCATCTGCCATGGTCAGTGTTCAGTTGACTTGAGCTTGTGCTGCCGTGCTCAGCCATTCCCAGGTCGTGTGTCAGTTTTTTATGCGTGGCTCCTGTCGCTTTGGCTCTGACTGCAGAAACGAGCATCCCCCGCGCCAGAGTGCCTTTGGCAGTCCGTCTGTCCTCTTTTCTGTCCTCTCCCACTCACTCTCCCACAGCCCACGGTTGGTCCACCAACAATGCACCAGCAAAAGTATCCGTCATGTTTACGTGCGTTATAATTCTACCCGTCTACCACTCTCTCTCATTCCTTTCAGTCGAGACACCATGAAATCCGACCTCTCTTCTGACAAACCTCTCTGGCCATTGTCGTCCTATGGCCCTGCAAAATTCGAGCCAAACATCGTAGCTGGGCTTGACGAGTCCATGGAAGAACTCCGTGTCCGTGCCGCCCTTGCCTTGAACGCAGGCAATTCCAACGACTACGTGAGCCCCGTCTCCTTTTGTCTCTATCTCTAACAAAAAATCAGGTATCCTATGAATCAAGCAGAATACAAGCTGCAGAACAAGTCTTTGCAGTGAGTCCTCTTTTCTCACGTCCCCACCAATATCCATCATTCTCCCCCAGAACGCTCGCGACCATCTTGGCTCCGCCTATCAAACTGCCTTGAACCAAAGCACACATGCCAATAAACCATCATCAACCCCAGGTCCTACCAAATCCGCATTCGCCCAATCTACCGGTGGTCACACATTTGGCCAGACTTCATTCAGCCAACAATCGCCATTGGGTTCAACGACCAAACCTACTTCGGGCGGTTTCAGTGCTTATGCGAATGCCGGTCCGAGCCCATTTGCGGCGGCTGTGGCGGCGGCCGTCAACCAGGAACGACCTCCTGAGAGGGGTGGTTTTGCAGCTTTCGCCGGCCAACCGAGCTCCTTCAGTGCTGGTGTTTCAAATACGACTACAGGCAGCGCCTTTAGCGATGGTGGAGGAACACGTGCATTTGGTGCCCCTGCGCCTGTATTCGGTCAACCTGCGTTTGCCGCATTACAAAACCAACCTGCATTTGCCGCATTACAAAACCAACCTACATTTGCCGCATTACAAAACCAACCTACATTTGCCGCATTACAAAACCAACCTGCATTTGCCGCATTACAAAACCAGCCTGCAAATGCCTTTGGCCAGCAGCAAAGTGTTTTCGGCCAGCAGCAAAGTGTTTTCGGCCAGCCGACAATGCATCCACAGTCGGCTTTTGGTCAAGTTCAGAGTCAGGCCCCATCGGTGTTTAGTGCGCTATCAGCTCAACCGTCGGCGTTTACGCCTTTATCCAACCCT
>Ga0153966_100426_pt1 | contig 16290 bp, 13 predicted proteins | sample TSFL050MetaG_FD_104738 | JGI IMG/M metagenome (GOLD analysis project Ga0153966, IMG submission 104738) | Attine ant fungus gardens microbial communities from Florida, USA - TSFL050 MetaG | ecosystem: Host-associated > Fungi > Mycelium > Unclassified | place: USA: Florida, Paynes | collected... | reverse complement strand
TGAGATCAAATTTCATCACGGCTCCAATGTAGTGATCCACGGAGCTGGACTGATGATATCAGATGTTTGACGTTGATGATATTTTTTGGTCTGCACGCAGCCGAAGAGAATATTTGTCCAACACCCGTTGATATATAATCGATCCGTTTTTGTTTCGTACAAGATACCTCTCTCCTGTGCATCCCATCCCAATGGAAGACCAGTACGGACTAATACCAGATGATTATGTTTTTGACCTGAAGAACCTGTCAAATGAACGTTACACTCAAGGTACGCTGTTTCTTGTTTTATTGTTCTTCAAGCAACGACTGAAGCCTTTTCAAGTCATTGTTGGCACGTTGATGGTATATGATTTTTTATATCACATCCCTCAACAGGTAAGACTTTCCATTTGTAAATAATCATTCCATATCTCTTCTCTCCTAGGTTCAGTATCTCCACAAGCATGTTTCCCATTTCATGGCCTACTATTGTCACTGACATATGAAAATTCAGGAGGAAGTGGTCAAAATTGCACGTCATCTATTTTTCTATCCTGATAATTAACTGGACAGCCATCATGTAAGTGTAACCCATTACTTTATTGAATGAAACAATCAATACAAACTCGCAGAATGAATTCATACAGTACGAGCAAATCATCTGATGTAAATCAAATGTATATTGATAACAACTTTACCAGCTGCCAATAAAGCCTGGGTATCGAAATCAGTGAGACAGTGCTCTTCATCCAGATTTGATATCGCCATTGACTAGGATGTCTTAGTGGTATAGGTTAAATGTACTTGCTGCTTGCTATGACCTACCCCTTTGCTAGGTGTATATTTGGATCTTCACTAGCTATCGCGTGAGTTTCATCATGACCCTTAAAGACTAGGGTAGCTGATGTCAATAGTTTCTTCAATATGTTGAACACAATGGTAGTGAAGGCTCTACTGGTCCTCCGCCTTCGAGCAATTTGGAACAAGAATTTCATTGGTGAGAGAGCTAGAAAGATGTGCCAATAGACTCATTATATTGACTTTTTTGGAATTCTAGTCACGCTAATTCTATACTTCATCACGGCAGGTATGTTTTGGGCAATTTGATTTCCGATCGATAGGGATGACTGATGGTTGAAATTAGTTGAGATCCTGGTAGGCTCTCATGGTACAATATTTGCCCACCAAGTAATCTTAATTTTCAGGCTGCGTTGTTTGTGATGATACTTGATCCATATGTTAATTCAGTTTCTGCAGCACTATATCCTCTCCATAATTGCTGGCTGTACACAACACATCTTGATGAGATATACAACACTGTTGGTAGTGTATTTGAGTAGGTTTTCGGCCATATTTTGCCTTGTTGACTTGTACTCATACAAAAAAGTATTATCAGAGCAACAACAACAGCAATTGAAGTCCTCTTGACATTTATCAGATTTATCATCACATATAAAACACAGAGGGTATGTGGTGATGGAATACGCAGCAATATTTCCCACATGAAAACCTCGACTCGTTTATTGTACGTGTTTTACCGCGATGGAACGTTGTTATTCATACCGTGAGTCGAAGATGAGATATTATTGATCTAACTGATGACCTATCTATTCAGTCACTTGGGTAAGCCTGGACCGTAAAACGAGTGGGCTAGAATTCATTCTTTCCAAAGTCCTCTCATGCCTGCAAGCCGTTTTTTTCCTACATCATTCTGATTCTATTTTGACCATCATACCCTAGTATGTTGTTATTGTTGCCAGTCTTCCCCCTTACTGACCCTAATATTTAGCATTGCATACTTCCTTTATCCCTTTATTGTAAGTAAAGGCATTCTTTGTTATATGTATATCATCACTCCTGATTCATGTATTGCTCAGGTGTCACAGTTGATATTCAATTTGCTAGAAGCAAATTGTCCTTTGGACGAAAGTATAGATTCTATGACAATTGAATCCCTCAGGTTCCATCATTCAGAGTCCAATAGGGATACTGAAGCAGATATTTCGCGAGGTGATGGAGGAGCTATTTCCCTAGGTGAAGAAATACATGAAGAGGCAAGATGATGGATAGAACGTTCGGTGTTGTTCATCCCAGTAGATATAGTGTACTAAACATTGTTTTGTTTGTTAGCGAGTTATGATGTGGCAAAAATTGTATTTTTTCTATTTTACACGAAGAAGCATTAGAAAATCATCTAGATTTTTTCCGACTACCTCTGTCCAAGGGACCGATGGGTCTCGACGAGCAGATTCAAAAGAACCAGGCATAGTGTCACCTTGACTGAGGTTATCCTTCTCTTCGTCCTACTCCAACAGCCCTTGTGTGACGACGCGTGGATTCGGATCTTGATCGCGCCATCTGCCAACCTTGCGTGCTCGACCGACTCACAGCAGCAGAAAATGTTAGCAACCCTGATCCCAGTCCAGGCACTATGACTGTGGGACTCCAATTTGGTCTGAGTATGTGGAGAGATCGACATGCGATGGCGTGTTGGTGGTGGTGGGGGTCGCGTAGAGCTATCTGAGCGGTGGGAGAATGGAGTGGATCGAGGGTGGCAAGATGTCGGATAAAGGATTCGGCTTGATCGTGACTCTGAAATTCAGTTTGGGGTCGGCGTTTTGTTGGGAAAAGGTGGTGGTGTTGTCGGCACGAAAACGGAGGTGGCCACAGAGGAGAACATGGAGATAGCTGTCCAGATAGAGAGCAGTCAGCCGGTGTTTCGTTTATGTATGCACGTGGAACTTCCTTGTCGAAGGATGAATAAGTTTTACTCTGTGAAAAGATGATCAAAGGGGAATCAAGGATAAAAAATGGATGGGGGTTGCATGCCAAAGTCAACGATATCGCTGCTGGGGTCGCTGGAGCAGTGGAGGATGTTCTCAGGTAGGTGACGAGGGAGAGGAAAGCACACTTCAAGTCTTGGTGGACAATGCCATGGTGGTGAAGAGAAGGGTATCGACAATCTCAGATTAGTGCTCGAGATTTGCAAGGACAGCAGCCCAATATTTTTGGTGCTCTGATATAATACATACTGAAACAACAAGTAACACCACCGAACATGGACTCAAAAGCTTAAGCCATGTGATGAAAATGTAGCACTCACAGGCTAGTCTCTACGTTATTCGCAATCTTTGTTTCGCCACAGACCCGTAATCTGTTCGTTATGCACCATACAGCTGACCATCCTCAATAAGGAATCGGGAAAACCTTGGTATCAGCATCCACATATGAGCATCAAACTCGTATCGATCTGGACTCACGTCAGTTACCCTCCAAATTCAGATGAAAAATTTCGTGCTCCTCATCGGACATCACCTCCTGCAAGAATGCCCTCAAAACAATTTGGCGTTTGCGCTTGTTACAATTGCCTTGTTTCGTGTCATCGGCATCGAGAGGGTTGCCACATTTAGCGACAGGCACAATGAACTTGTATTGTCGGTAGCGTCATCATAATCGCAAAAATAGCATTGACTTTAGCTATATTGTGGTGGCGACATAAGTGGGATTGAACGCCTTGAGGAGCGACAACAAAGTCGGTCATCATGGACAAGCAGATTTCAGGAGTCATCAATATATTTCAGGCGCCCTTAGCTAAACCATCAACAATGACCAGAATAAGCTTGTGGCTGTTCGGGTAATCCAACGTCAAGGGCCCTCAACAATTCAGAACAGGCGGTGAGCAGATTGACTGAGCAAAGGGGAAATTGAAGGGCTCATATTCTGTAGGAGACTGAAAAACGACATTGTGCTTCTCGAAAACTTGATGCCGGGCGAGTTCGGAGATGAGAAGACGCATACATGTTTGAGTCCTTCCAATTGGCATTAGACAAGGAATTGAACTGCGGGTCGTCCTTTGAGAAAAGTCTCTGAGGGTGTCCCACACACAGCCTCAGTAAACCCAAAAGTCAAGAAACCGACGCCTGCCATTAGGGTGAGGATAAGACTAAGAAGGTCCATCTTCTCTCTCCTTGTACATTGCTACTCTGGACTACAAAGATCTAAAGCAAGAGGAAGGGATTAGATAACAACCGCATCATAACCCATCACATTGACGCATGAGAAAATCAGAACCCTGATCGTGATGATGTAGCAGTAGACTATCCACGGGCCATTGAGTCCAGGGCCCTTGCAACAACCTCGCTTTCCGCCTGTCAAAGGATGCTGACTGGTGTATACCGATGATTGTGCTTTCTCTCCATTTCAATGTCCTACTTTTGAAGAGTGCGAGGCCTGATTCACGTACATCCTCCTCATGGCCAGGGAGTGACTGTCAGAGGGTGTCATACGGTGGTAGGTTTCCCATTGCTGTACGCGAAAAAAAATCAACCACGTGAGCCTGAGTGAATGATGGCATCACGCCCACTCCCCTCCTGTTCAAGTTGAGCGATATGGCTGCAATAGCTAACGATAGCCAGAGTTAATTTTCTCGCGGTCCGGATGAACCCAATTCTTCTTGCAGCCGGTTGGAGAGCTCTTGGCTTTCCAGATTGCCTGCAAAAGGGAGCTGGGCCTAATAGGCAAGCAGAGCGCATTTACGCTGTCTGTCTGTCTGTGTGTCTCTCCCCTCTCCCTTTACCCACTCTTCAGACCCGAGAACATCCTCTACCGCTCCAAGGACCCTGAGAGTAGCATTGCCATTGCTGACTTTGGCATGTGCCTCTTCCTCCATCTCTCCGCTTCCTTTTGTTCATCTTTTCACAGAGCAAAACTCCTTCACTTCCCCGACGAGCAGCTCACCTCTCTCGTGGGTTCTTTTGGTTACGTCGCACCCGAAGTCATCAAAAACACCGGCCACGGAAGATATCTGGTCTACAGGTATTGCTTTCCTACACACATGCACATGCAAAACACAAGCTCATTGCTCTCTCCTGCACAGCCATCATCACCTACTCTCTCCTCTTCGGCTACCTCCCTTTTCGTGCCCACAACACCACCGCTCTCGCCTGGCAAAACGCTGATCTAAAATCGAATTCCAGAGTCTGTACTGGAACCCGGTTTCCGATCAAGCTAAATCCTTTATCCGACGTCTCGCTGCCCTCGATCCACTCCATCGTCCCACCGCTCAGAAGGCTTTATGCGATCCTTGGCTTACCCCTCCCATCACCACCACCACCACCCACGTCGATCTCTCTCCCACACTCAGACAAAACTGGAGTCCTAGGGCAAGGTGGCATATTGCTTTGACTGGCATCAGGGCTGCAAACAGGTTTAGTTACTTTGCTGCTACTACGAGTCGATTGAGCACGCAAAGTAGTGGTGGATGGCATGATCAGGATTCGAGTCCAGGGACCACTCCAGCACCATCGGAGGAGGTGGAGGTGGAAGAAGGCAAGACTGTGCCTGGTTCTTTTGAACCTGTTCATCGAGGACCGTCGCTCCCTTGGACAGAGGTAGTCGAAAGATTTTTTGACGCTTCTTCGTGTAAAGTAGACTATATAGTTATATGTTCTACAGACACTATCAATTGTTCTAGGCATGTCAAGAGTTAATAAGTACAGACTTGAGTTCTTGTGCCGCTTCGAGTCTGTTGACCAAGTACAGGAAGGAAAGAAGCCCAGCGAGGACGTGGTCAAAGAGCTCTCCGCCGGTGGCGAGCTCAAAGGAGAAGCAGTATTTTGTGCGAGACTTTCAAAGCTCTCCTACTACAACTTGGACCTGGGGAGGAGGGGTGAGCTGATGAGATGAGGAGAGCACAGCGAGAGAAAGAGACGATGTTGGAGTGGTCAAGACTGGACTATTGATCCCTGGCCAGACATAGACAAGGAATAAAACCGCCACGGTCCGATCAAGGACAGCGCTGTGGCTGCTGAAACATGATGTTTGAGGCCCAGAGATGTGGTGGGAAAAAATCACCGAAAAAGTGCCCTCATATCGTGTGGCTGTGTCATGCGAATCAAAGGCACAGACGTTTCAAGAAGATTTATCAGACATCCTGCTTCTCGAAGACGATAGTGATGAACATGACACCGCCAAGTTACCCACGGATTAACAGAAGAACTGATATCTCGAATAGCATTTTTTGTGCAGATTGGGGGAACTTTGCAAAACTTTGTCTGTCATAATTGAACAAAGCCTGGAGAATGATGTGCGCCCCAGCTGAGTTCCTTCAGTTGTCATAATGTTACATTACCCACCGTGAAAGCTGAGATTCTAGAACGGCTCGTCAGTTTCACCTGAGATCAAGATTCATCACCGCTCCAATGTGGCGATCCATGGAACTGGACTGACGATATCAGATGTTTGACCTGATCAGATTATTTGGTCTGCACACAGCCGAATAGAATACTTGTCTAACAACAGTTGATATATAATCGATCCGTTTGTATGTTGTGCAAAATACCTCCCTCTTGCATATCACATTGGAATGGAAGATCAGTACGGACTAATACCAGAAAATTATATTTTGGACGTGAAGAACCTGTCAAGTGAACGTTACAGCCAAGGTATGCTGTTCCTTATTCTATCATTCTTGAAGCATCGGCTGAAGCCTTCTTTTCAAGTCATTGTTGCTACATTGATGGTATATGATTTGATCTATCACATTCCTCACCAGGTAAGACTTTCCATTTGTAAATAATAATTCACATCTCTTCTCTCCTAGGTTCAATACCTGCATAGGCATGTTTCCTATCTGATGGCCGACTACTGCCACTGACATCTGAAATCTCAGGAGGAAGTGGTCGAAACTGCATGCCATCTATTTTTCTATCCTCATAATTAACTGGTTAAACATCATGTAAGTGCAACTTCCTTACTTTATTTAATGAAACAGCTAATCCTGATTTTCAGAATACAATCATATAGTACGAGGAAATTATCTGACACCAATGAAATCCATGTTGATACTTCGCCAGCCGACAATAAAGCCTGGACATCGAAATCAGTGAGACAGTACTCTTAACCCAATTTTAATATCGTCATTGACTAGTATATCTTAGTGGTATAGACCAAATGTATTTGCTGCTTGCTCTGACCTACCCCTTTGCTAGGTGCACATTTGGATCTTCACTAGCTACGGAGTGAGTTTCATCATGGCCCTTAAAGACTAGGGTAGCTGATATCAATAGCTTCCTCTCAATGTTGAATACATTGGTAGTAAAGATTCTGCTGGTCCTCCGCCTTCGAGCAATTTGGAACAAGAATTTGATTGGTGAGAGAGTTAGAAACATGTGACAATGGACTCATGATTTTTCTTTTGGAACCTAGTCACACTAATTCTATATTTCATCACAGCAGGTATGTTTTGTGGAATTTGATTTCCGATTGACAGGGACCACTGATGATTGAAATTAGTTGAGATCCTGGTAGGCTTTGAAAATAGTACGATAATGAACCCACCAACCGATTGTATTTTTCAGTCCAACATGTTTGTGGCGATATTTGATACATATATTGAGTCAGTTGCTGGATCACTAGTCCCTCTCCATGGTTGCTGGTTGAATGCCACGCATCTGGATGCTATATGGAATAGTACTAATACTGCCTTTCAGTATGTGTTTTAACATATTTTGCTTTCCTGACTTGCATATTTATTCTCACACAAAAAAGAATTATCAGGGCGACAACAACCGGAATCGAAGTCCTTCTGACATTGATCAGGTTCACCATGACATACAAAACACAAAGGGTTTTCAGTGATGGAATACGTGGCCGGATTTCCCATATGAAAACATCAACTCGTTTATTGTATGTATTTTACCGCGATGGAACATTGTTATTCATACCGTGAGTCACAAACTAGATATTATTGATCTAACTGATGACCTATCTATCCAGTATCTTGGGTAAGCATAGACTATAAAACTAATGGGCTACAATTCATCCTTTTCGAAGTCCTCTCATGCCTGGATGCTATTTACCTACATCTCCCTGATTCTATTTGGATTACCCTTAACTAGTATGTTGTTATTGTTGCTAGTCTTCCCTTTACTCACCCTAATAATTAGCATTACATACTTCCTTTATCCCTTCACTGTAAGTAAAGGAACTCTACATCATCACTCCTGATTCATGTATTGCTCAGGTGTCACGGTTGATACTCAATTTACTCGAAGCAAATTGTCCTTTGGACGAAAGTATAGATTCCATCATTCAGAGTCCAATAGGGATACTGAAGCAGATATTTCACGAGGTGATGGAGGACTATTTCCCTAGGTGAAGAAATACATGAAGAGGCAAGATGATGGATGGAACATTTGGTGTTGTTCATCCCAGTAGATAATGTTGGATATATAGTGTGTACTAACCACTGTTTTCTACCCTTGACAGCTGCTCCCGTCTCAATTCATTCATCATAACTCTCTAATGTGGTAGAAGATGAACAAACAAAAATCATTGATAGGGACCGAACAACACATGAGAGTCTGATAAAAACATCCACTTTCAAAAGATAATTGGGATCATGATAATGTTTGTTTAATCTTGAATTCTAACAGCAGAGTTAATGAATTACAAGATATTCTTTGAGACTCCCAATTTCACTGTGCAGGAATCATCTCAACTTCATCACTGAAGAACTTTCTTGCAAACTGTTTGTTCAGCAAGTTTTCCATGGGATATGAGTCCACGTTGTTTGTGAAATGCATATCCACAGCCAATACAAGTGAACGCGACAGGAAAGCCAAACAAATACTTGTAAATGATTTATTCTTTTCAAGTAATGCTCTCACTGATTCAAAATACAAGACTCGGTACTCTGCAAAATCAAGCTCTTCCTATGATATGCCAACGACTCAGTTCCTCCCCAACATGATATAAACTCTGAGCCAAAAGTGTAGGAATACACTCTCTTCAGCAAAGCCCACAGCCCTCAGCCCCAATCCATGGCAAGCCCTGGCGATCGTCAGTGGTCCTATTCGCAGCCATGTCGCTCAACTTAAAGTGGAATTCCCACTCGAGGCATGATACCGTCAAGAGTATCTGCGGAAGGTTCCCGTGGTTGATTTTTTTCTGTGCATACAGCAACGGGAAACTTACAATAGTATGACACCCTCCGACGGTCACTCCTTGGCCGTGAGGACGATGTACGTGAATCAGGCCTAGCATGCTCGACTGACTTGCAGGAAAAAGAGCTGAACCTGTTACCAGCCCTGATGCCAGTCAAGGCACTATGCCACTTTGCTTTAGGACTCCAGCTTTGTCTCAGAGTGGGGGCAGAGATCGACGTGAAATGGTGCGTCATTCATGGTGGTGGTGGCAAGCCAAGGGTAGCGTAAAGCGTCGGTAAGGGCGCTGGGACGATGGAGTGGATCGAGAGCGACAAGATGTAGAGTAAACAATTTGGCTTGATCATGATTAGAAACAGGGATGGACTCTGAAATTCAGTTTTGGGGTCATCGTTTTGCTGGGCAAAGGTTGTGGTGTTGTCGGCACAAAAAGGGAGGTGGCCGCATAGAAGAACGTATGTGACGATAACTGTGCAGATAGAGAGCAATGAACCGGTATTTCGTTTATGTATGCGTGTGGAAGTGGCTTGTCGGAGGAATGAATCAGTTTACTCTGTGAAAACATGAGCAAACCGGAATCAAGGGTGGAAAACGGATGGGTCTTGCATCCCAAGGTCGACGATGACAATATCGCTGCCGGGGTCGTTGGAGTAGTGGAGGATGTTTTCAGGTAGGTAAGGAGAGGAAGAGAGGAAAGCACACTTGGACGATGCCATGGTGGTGGAGGTAGTCGACAGCATCAAGGACAGAGCGAATGACGCTGACCGCGTCGTGTTCGGTAAAGTTGCCCTTTGCGAGGACGTGGTCAATGCAAGAATCAAAGTCCTCGTGAAACTCGACCTGAAAGGACAAACGAGGAGATCAGGAGAGCACAGGGAGAGATACAGACGATGTTACGGTGGTCAAAACAGGTGGGGCCAGATGCTGGCTTCCCTTTAGCTGCTAAGTGTTCACAAGGCAAAAAGCCTATCAAGGTAGAAATAAAACAGCTCCTCGTCGAGCTTGTGAGTGGTCTGGTTGCTGATCAAGTTTAATCACGACTCCAATGTAGTGATCGATGGAACGTCTGCACGCAGCCGAATAGAACGTTGATATATAATTAATCCATTTTTGTTTCGTGCAAGATACCTCCCTCCTACGCATCCCATCCAAATGGAAGATCAGTATGGACTAGCACCAGAATATTACGTTTATGGCCTGAAGAACTTGTCAAATGAATGTTACTGGTATGCTGTTCCTTATTCTATCGCTCTCGATGTAACAGCTGAAGCCTTTTCAAGTCATTGTTGCTACATTGATGCTATATGATTTTATCAATCACTGTCAGACTTTCCATTTGTAGATAATGATTTCACATCTTCTCTCTAAGCACAATAAAATATGCACGCAGGAAGGAGGGAAAGGAAGAAAGACTTAGTTACATTCTACATTCTCTATAAATAACACTCCACAAATGTTTCCACGACAATGATGTCATTCCGCGATAGCCCTTCCTATTACATGCCAATGACTCGATTCCTCCCCAATGTATTATGGTCTCAGAGCAGCAGCACGTGTTGAAATTGGGAACGAAGGCATAATTTCCATCCGAGAGGCATGACTGGTTCCCCTCTGTCAGATCCTCATGAGGCCTTATTGCTATTTGGTCATCAGGCACATTTTTGCTTGTGATGAAAGTCGTGGGCAGTCCCACACTTTGTATGATCATCACTCGTGTTGTATCAATACTAGCAGCAGACAAAAAGCACAGCTTTCAGGCCCATGATTATCTTTATATTCAGGTTATTCTTATACTTCAAGTATTCATTTCTGATAAGATGTGCCTGTTACAGGACCAAAAGAGCAAACAAACTAAGTTGAATCTCGGAGACGTAGAGGTCTGTCTGTTGCTCTGAACCAACAAATGAACACCACAGATATGCGAAAAGACCATGTTCTCAACCAGAAATCCTTAATTTCAACCCTATTTCTTATATCCCACTCACTCTCCAGTAACTGTTCTCTTTGATTTTTTTTGTAATTGAGCTTTTCAAAAGTATAAGTATGTGGCGAAAATTGCATTTTTTTTCTGCTTTACATGAAGAAGCGCCAAAAAATCGTCTAGATTGTTTCCAACTGCCTCCGTCCAAGGAAGCAACGGTTCTGGAACCAGGCAAAGCATCCTTGGCGGTGGGATGATGGAGTGGATCGAAGGCGGCGAGACGTTGGATAAAGAATTTGGCTTCGCCGAAAATAGGGTTCCAGTACGGACCCTGAAATCCAATTTTGGCGTCAGCGTTTTGCTGGGCAAGGGCAGTGGTATCGTTGACACAAAAAGGATATAGCCGCAGAGGAGAAGAGAGGTAACGATACATGTGCAGAGAGAGAGAATGATCTTGTGTTTTGTTTGTGTATGCATGTGGAAGCGATCATACCTGGGAACCAGATTTCTGGGCCAATGTTTTTGATGGCTTCGGGGGAGACGTAGCAGAAAGAGCCAGCGAAAGAGGTAAGTTGCTTGTCGGGAGAATTAAGGAGTTTTCTCTGTGAAGTATGAGTAAAGGGTGGGAAAATGAACATAGGGGCTTGCATGCCAAAGTTGGCAATGTCACTGTCGGGATCGTTGGAGCAGTAGAAGATGTTCTTGGGTCTGTCAAGTAGGTGAATGGAGGGGAGGAGAGCGTGTTGGTAGAAGCAGTTGATAGCATCAAGAACAGAGCGGATGACGGTAACCGCGTCGTGCTTAGTAAACTTTCCCTTTGCGAGGACACGGTCAAAGAGCTCTCCGCCGGTGGTGAGGTCGAACGAAAGGTAAGATTTTGTGCACGACTCGAAGCCCTCGTAAAACTTGACCTGGGCTGGGTTAGGATGAGCTGGGTGGGCACAGAGAGAGAGACAGACAGACGATGTCTGTCCAGACGCTGGCTTCGTTTCCCTTTATTTTTTTCTTGAGGGCGACGCGGTGGGGTGGATGGATGAGCCAGAGGGCATCCTAGCAGAGTGTGGAAGAGGCTAGAGAGATTAGAAAAGACACACCCGGACGGTGACATATGAGCCCGTTCCCAGGCGTGCGAGTCATTTGTAGTTCTGGAGGAATATGTGTTACAAGTGAATATGACAGCAAAGCCAAAATCTGCTCGAGTAATGCTCCTACTGATTCGAAAATACAAGGCTCGGTTCTCTTCAGCATGATGAAACGTTTCCTATGATATACTAACGACTCGGTTGGGGAGGCATAACACAGACTCTGAGCCAAAAGTGTAGGAATACACTCTCTTCAGCAAAGCCCACAGCCTTCAGCCCCAACCCATGACAAGTCCTGAACATTGTCAGTGGTACTGTTCGCAGCCATGTCGCTCAACTTGAACAGGGGAATGCCTGAATGGGCGTGATGCCGTCAAGTGCATAAGGTTTCACTCAGGCTCACGTGGTTGATTTTTTTCGCATACAGCAATGGCAAACCTACCGCCCTCCGACAGTCACTCCTTGGTTGTGAGGGTAAATCAGGCCCCGCACTCCTCGAACGTAGGACAGTACAATCATCGGTACACATCAGTTAGCATCCTTTTCCAGACAGAAAGCGAGGTTGTTGGAAGGCCCCTGGACCCAGTGGCCCATCAATGGTCTACTGCTACATCGTTGCGTTCCAATTTTCTCATGCACCGGTGTGGTGGTTATTATCTGTCATCCAATCCTCTCGCTTTTGATTGTCGCAGCCCAGAGCAGCAACGTACATGGCGAGAGAATATGGGCCTTTTCAGTCTTATCCTCACTCTAATGGCAGGTGTCGGTTTCTTGACTTTTGGCTTCACCGAGGCTGTGTGTCCCACAACAAGCTTTCATAGTGTCCCCGACCCGTGGGACAGTGTTTCTTCGAATATCATTCATAGCTATAGTTGTGACTTAAAGCCCCCTGCTACAACGGGATTCGATGGCGATACCAATCCCATTACCACTAGCGGTTGGAATCTCGCTGGAAATGGTGCCTCATTCCTCTTTCAAAAGGTCAACCAGCATTGCCTCGGCGTTCTCACCAGAGCCTCTCGTCCAACTATCACTAATGAAGCCATTTTTTTCTTTCGATTGGTACATGCCCTGCAACATCCATAGCTGTGTAAGGGGGAGTGGCACGAACTTAACCGGTTATGAGTCCAGGGCCAATTAGCACATCTCAGTAAGAGCTCATTCACTATTTGGTTAGATGATGAGATCGTCTGGCCAGGTTTACTATACCTGGGACACTAATCGAAGATTGCTCAACCAAGTGCCCTTGCTAGTTCTGTTCTCGATCTCAACCTTTTACCATGGATAAGCCCTGTTGAGATAGAATATCCGCCTCTGTTCAACAAGATGGCTCATGCAATTGAGACGTACAATACCAAGGACCTGACAATGTTATCCATGTGCATGGGCAAACGCAATGTTGGTCATTGCTTGCAGGAGATCGTCATGATTGACATGATTACGATTGGCTGCATTGCTTCCGAGGTTGTTCTCTATCTCTTTCGTCTTCATTATAGGTGTTGTTACCATTCGTTTCGTCATGGCCATCATATTTCAATGGTTCTTTGCGTGGAGGTTCTCGGGAGAGACCTAGGAGCAGTGCCTGGAACGTTCCGCCGAATTTGAAAACTGGTCTAGCAATGTTGACCACCCCACCCTAAGCCAATACCATCCCAATGTCTGCAAAGAATTTAGATGATTTTTTGATGCTTCTTCTGTTGGAATATCGAATACTATACTAAATTAGTATTAGGTTGTTTTTATTGTTCTGTGTTTCATTGTTGTAGTTAGAGATAAAATAGGTGTACCAGAAATGAATGTACGTTGCACGTTTGCAATGAGTTTCCCCCCCCAGTTATTGTGTCGATTGTCCTCAACATCTTTGTATAAACTAGGCTATATATAGCTATTGTTATATCCCACTTGGACGTTCTACAAACACTATCAATTGTCTTAGGCATTTCAAGAGCTAGCAATTAACTATGATGTATAGACTTGAGTTCTTGTGCCGCTTCAAGGCTGCTGACCAAGCACAGGAAGGAAAAGAAGCCCAACACGGTGACGACGACGTCATGTTGGTCGAGACTGGTGAGGCCATTGATCCCTGACTAGACATAGACTTCAAGCTGGAAGTAAAAATTGGTGCTGACAAGGCAAAATACCGTCAGCGTCCGATCAAGGACAGTGCTCTGACTGCTGATACGTGATCGAGGTCTGAAGCATCTGAGGCCCAGAGATGTGGTGAGAAAAAATCACCGAAAAGGTGCCCTTATATCGCGTAGCTGTCTCATGCGAATCAAAGGCGCAGACGTTTCAAGAAGATTTATTAGACACCTTGCTTCTCGAAGACAATAGTAATGAGCATGACACCGCCAAGTTACCACAGATTGACATAAGAACTGATATTTTTTGTGCAGATTGGGGGAACTTGACAGAACTTTGTCTGTTATATGGTAAAGCCTGGAGAATAGTGTGCGCCATAGCTGAGTTCCTCTAGTTCCACCACCCATCGTGAAAGTTAAGATACTGGAACGGCTTGTCGGTTTCAACTGAGATCAAGGTTCATCATGACTCCAACCCAGTGATCCATGGAACTGGACTGATATATCAAATGCTTGGCCTTGATTGATGCAGCACAAATAAATATGCGCGCAGGGGAGTGAGGGAAAGGAAGAAAGACCTTAAATTATTCTACATACATTCCCTATTTTATATATCCAAGTATCCTAGAAACCGCTGCAATAAATGATGTTTCCGTGACATCTCGGTGTCATCCCATAACCGATGTCATTCTGCAACATTGATCAGATTATTTGGTTTGCGCGCAACAGAACAGAATTATCTAACAACACCAGTTGATATATAGTCGATCCGTTTGTGTGTTGTGCAAAATACCTCCCTCCTGCATATCACATTGGAATGGCTGATCAGTACGGACTAATACCAGAAAATTACGTTGATGACATGAAGATCCTGTCAAATGAACGTTACTGCCAAGGTATGCTGTTTCTTATTTTATTGTTCTTCAAGCAACGTCTGAAGCCTTTTCAAGCCATTGTTGCTACGTTGATGGTATATGATTTTATCTATCACATTCCTCAACAGGTAAGACTTTCCATTTGTAAATAATCATTCCATATCTCTTCTCCTAGGTTCAGTATCTCCACAAGTATGTTTCCCATCTCATGGCTGACTATTCCCACTGATGTCTGAAATCTCAGGAGGAAGTGGTCAAAACTGCATGCCATTTATTTTTCTATCCTGGTTATTAACTGGGCAAGCATCATGTGAGTGCGACTCCCTTATTTTATTCGATGAAACAACTGATCTTGATTTTCAGAATATATTCATATAGTACGAAGAAATTATCCGGCGTCAATAAAATTCACATTGATACTTCACCAGCCAACAATAAAGCCTGGGCATCCAGATCAGTGAGAAAATACACTTAATCAAATCTTGATATTGTCATTGATTAGGATCTCTTAGAGGTATAGGTTAAACATACTTGCTGCTTGCTCTGACTCACCCCTTTGCTAGGTGCACATTTGGATCTTCACTAGTCATCGAGTGAGTTTGATCATGACTCTTAAAGACCTAAGGTAGTCGATGTCAATAGATTCCTCTCAACGTTGAATATATTAGCAGTGAAAACTCTGCTGGTCCTGCGCCTTCGAGCAATTTGGAACAAGAATTTCATTGGTGAGAGAGCTGAAAAGATGTGATGATGGACTCATTTTTTCCTGGAATCTAGTCACATTAATTCTATATTTCATGACAGCAGGTATGTTTTGTATAATTTGATTTCTGATCGATAGAGACCACTGATTATTGAAATTAGCTGAGATATTGGTAGGCTTTAAAGACACCACAGTACTGAACCCACCAACTCATTGTATTTTTCAGTCCAGGATGTCTGTGACCATATTTGAAACATATGCCCAATTAGTTGCCGGAGTGTCACTCCCTCTTCATGCTTGCTGGGAGAATGAAACGCACCTGGATGTTATATGGAGTAGTATTGGTATTGCCTTTGAGTATGTGTTCTGACATATTTCGCTTTTCTGACTTGCACATTTATTCTTACACAAAAAAGAATTATCAGGGCGATAACAACCGCAATTGAAGTTCTCTTGACATTTATCAGGTTTATCATGACATACAAAACACAAAGGGTTTTCAGTGATGGAATACCTGGCTGTATTTCCCATATGAAAACGTCAACTCGTTTATTGTATGTGTTTTACCGTGATGGAACATTGTTATTCATACCGTGAGTCGAAAATTAGATATTATTGATCTAACTAATGGCATATCTATTCAGTCTCTTGGGTAAGCATAGACTATAAAACTAATGGACTAAAACTCATCCTTTTCAAAGC
>Ga0153966_100423_pt1 | contig 16423 bp, 28 predicted proteins | sample TSFL050MetaG_FD_104738 | JGI IMG/M metagenome (GOLD analysis project Ga0153966, IMG submission 104738) | Attine ant fungus gardens microbial communities from Florida, USA - TSFL050 MetaG | ecosystem: Host-associated > Fungi > Mycelium > Unclassified | place: USA: Florida, Paynes | collected... | reverse complement strand
GAGAACATGGAGGACAATGGAAGATGGCAGAGTTGATAACAAGGAATTTCTAGTGGCCAGGAGTCACTAAAGAAGTAAAGAAATATGTGGAGGGGTGTGATGCCTACTAATGCAACAAGAATCAAACACAACCACTGGCAGGAAAATTAATACCAAATTTGATTCCAGAAAAGGCATAGACCCATATTAGTATTAAAACCAGGGCAGTGGTGACAACTGTAAGATCCTAGCAACTCAGTGAACACTTTGTAAACAACTGTAAGTGACTATATTAACAGATAAAAGTTACACATCACCTGTGAACAACTGTAAGTAACTAAGAGTCAACTTAGTGTCCACAGGGAATTGTACATCAAGTCAGGTGATCTATTAAGTAAGTAATAACTGCATTATTCCTAAGGGACTGTCTAGAGCATATCTAACAATTAGTACAGACTTTATTACGAAGTTACCTTTAGTGCAAGGATATGACTCAATCTTAGTAGTAGTAGACAAATTCACAAAAATGGTACACTTTGTACCTACTACAGAGAGAACAAGTGCAAAAGAACTAGCATGATCATTTAGAGATAACATTTGGAAACTACATGGACTACCAAATAGTATTATCTCTGATAGGGGACTACAACTTGCAGCGGGTATCATAAAGGAATTGAATTGTATACTAGGGATTGAGATAAAGTTGTCTATGGTATTCCACCCACAGACAGATGGTCAAACAGAAAGAATAAACCAGGAGTTGGAACAATACATCCACATGTTCATTGATCATCAACAAGAGCAATGGTCTGAGTGGTTAGGAATGGCAGAGTTTGCATACAACAATAAAGTGGATATAGGAACTAAGATGTCACCTTTCCAGGCGAACCAGGGACAAAATCCTAGAATGGGGTTTGAATTGAGAAAAAAGGGGAAGTACAAGGGAGCTGAAAGATTTGCAGAAAGGATGAGAAGTGTATAGGAGGAAGCCAAGGCAGTACTACAAAAGGCACAGGAAAATATAAAGCGATATGGGAATAGAGAGAGAAAAAAAAAAAGAAGAATACAGAGTGGGTGACTTAGTGCTACTCAGTACTAAAGACTTAAAGTACCAGATCGCCAGAAGATATACAGAGAAGTTCATAGAATGCTTTGTAGGATCTTACAAAGTAAAGGCAATTATTTTTAGCAATGTGATAGAATTAGAATTGTCTAGTACAATTAAGATACATCTGGTAGTTAATGTTAGTCAAGTACAAAGGTACAAGTTGCAAGTGGAGAGGTAAAGAAAGAAAATACCACAACTAGTGGTAATTGAAGGGAAGAAAGAATGAAAAGTATGAGGAAGGGACAAGTATTTGGTATGATAGAAGGGATGCACAGCAAAAGAAGACACTTGGGAAAGTAAGAAAAACCTGAAGAACACAATGGAATTGGTAAAAGAATTTGAGAAGGAATATAGCAGAGATAAGAAAGAAGAAATGAGAAGACAGGAAGTTGAAGAAGATAGGAAGACTTTTAGTCAAGAAAGTATGACAGAGAATACTGGAAGCGGATGGAGAAGAACTGGAGATGGTGGAAGAAAAACCTGTTTTCAAGGTATAACAGGAATCTGTTCTTAAAAAATATGAAAAAGAAGAAACAGGAATATAAAGGAGGAAAAATAGAAGAATAGAACAAAAAAAAAGATAAGGAAGACTGACAAAGGATAAAAGAAGATAAAAAATATTTGGAAGAATTAAAAGATAAAAACCTAGATATGGACAATCTAAAGGACCTATACAATGAACTATGAAGAAGTTCTTGGGACAAGAACTCTTGAGAGAGGAGTGGTATTATAAAATGGTAGGTGAGTTAGACAATCCATGGCAGCAGATTATTTTATTTCTTTTTCTTTTTCTTTTCTTATATAATATTGAATATGTGCAGGACATTGAGACTCAAAAGGAATGCATAGAATAAAAGTAGTTAGATAAATACTTGTAAATACACATTTGTGTATAAGTAGCTGAACCAATTAGCAAAAGCTTTAACGAGTTCTCTTTGTCAACTCTGACTCAGAGTGTGATCATAAGCTATCTCAGCCAATGGTCACTACAGTAAAGCCCTGTGAGATTTGCTAGAATTAGCAATAAGAAATTTTGTACTAGAGTATAGGACAAAGTAGAATAGAGATGTTTCAACCTTTAAGAAAAACCAGAAGTAAATTGTTCAGGGACTCAGTCTATAAGCAGAATAGAGTTACTGCCAGGAGAAGAAAGAAAAATGGAGTAACAAGAAGAAAACATAAAAAATGAAAAAAATATTACAAGTATGAGAAGATTTTACAGAGTAATCTAGTATAACAGAAATTGGTTTGAGTTTGTAAATTCTATCATAGAGTAATGTCAGAGATAGCAGAATGATGTTAATGAAGAAAAAGAAATAAAATAATAAAATAATTACTTTGAGATCCAAATAATATCTGAAACTTGCTTACAAGTAGGCTACTAAAGAAAAAAAAATACAAGATCTGAAATATTGTCAAATAATATCTAGAGGTTGTATTCAATAATGATAGAGAGAATGATCTTGGCTTCAACTTGTATGTTATACCCTGATCTTCTGTTACTGTATTGGTTACTAACTTTGGAGTGATGAAGTCATTGGAGTATGAGTTAAAAAGAAGATGTATAAAAAGAAGAAATAAAGTTAATTTACAAACTAGAGAACTACAAAGTAACTATAGGATATATATACTAAATCCAAGAAAAGAAGATATACATAGAATATAGACTACAATGTAATTACAGAAGGTTTTGACTACTAGGAGATTTACTATAAAAAGGAGAATAATAATAATAATAATAATAATAATAATAATAATAATAATAATAATAATAAATTAAAAAGAATTAAAAAGAAAATAACTATGAAATTCCTAAATATAACAACAAGTATTTGAAATAACAATACATAATCTTGAAATTTATTATGCTAATAAGGTGAGTGTTCTAATATCTTGTTACCTACTCTAATATTTGTAGCATAAAGATTATATTGTTTATTACTCTTAGCTTAAATATTATGAAGTCTGTATTACTATGAGTACTAATGGTAATGTATTCTTTATTCCCAATAACTATATATCCTTCTTAAAGAAAAGCCCTTAGTGAAAGTAGTTGGTATATTAGGTCTTAGTACACTGAGTTGATTATAGTAGTTATTTACTTGTCATAATTACTGAAATGTTTGAGAACAACAGTATCTCTGCTAGTTATTAAAATAGACCTATTAGCTGTATAGATGAGTAATGGCATGTGTAGTATTTCAAACATTGTAAAGTTTGTCTTGTCCTCAGTAAAATGTAGTAATGCACCTAAGTCTAAGATCCAGAAGGAACTAAAGTTCTTTTGCTAGTGTTTTTTTTCTTTATAGTCTCTATAAGTAGAGTATACAAGTCTGTGAGTACATAGATTTAAATAGGTACTTGATAACATATCTATGGTAAAGTCTATATTAGTCTAAAGTCAAGGTCCAATGTTTTGAAGCTAAGTAGTTGTAAGTATTTACTTTGTCCTTGCAGAGTAGAAAAGCATACCTATTGCTATCTTTTCTAAAGTATTTTCTATACTGATATTATCATATCCACTATCAAGAAGTTCTTTCTCTTTGAAGTTCAGGGTTTTCTGGATAATAGAATTCATTGTAACCATTTCACATCCTTCTTCCTAGAATGTTCTTTTTTCCATCTATATGTCAGGTAAATTAGCAATTGAAATTTCACAGTTCTTTGCTTTGTATTCCTCTATATGTTGAGTACCATCTGTGAGCTTTACAGAAGAGCTTGCACTAGAGAGTATGGGGGTAATGGTGTTTGCTTCATCTTTAATATATATGATAAGTAGAATTTTTTCAAAGAAGATAAAGTACAGTACCAACAAAGATAACAAAGTTCTAGAAATACTCCAGACATGTTTGAGATTGGCAGCCAGTTACATGAGCTAGAGACTGTAATGTCAAAGTAGATGATGCTTCCTATACAGAATGTACATGGGGATAGTGCTGGGGCTAGTATTTCTACTATTGTCTTTATTTGTTTTGTTATTGGTCTCTACATTTATCATGCAGTCTGCTAAAGCTCTGTTCTTATTAGAATTGAGGGTCTCATTTCTTTTGCTATATGTAAGAATCTCAGTTGTGGTTGTGTAACCTTAACCTCAATCCTACTTTTTATTGGAGTTTGACAAAGAGAACTCGTTAGAGTCCTCACTAGTTTTTGTACACTACTTATACACATTTAACTATTTGTTTGTATTTACTGATATGATGTTATTACATAATTAATTGAAATGAAAATGAAAAGAAAAATAAATAATGACTTAGAGAAATTGAGTAATTCATGATACCACTCCCCTTTCAAGGGCCCTCGTCCTGAGAACTTCTTTTACAGTTCATTGTATGGGTCTCTCAGGTCACCTATATCCTGATTTTCATCTCCCAGCTCCTCCAAATATTTCCTATCTTCTTCAACCCTCCATCAATCTTTCTCATTTTTTTCTTCCTTCCATTCTTCAATTTTTGCTCCTTTGTATTCCTCTTTCTCTTTCTCCATTCTTTTTAGGAACAAGTTCCTATTATACCTGGAAAACAGATTTTTCTTCTACCGTTTCCAATTTTCTTCCATTTGTTTCCAGTATTCCCAATCATACTTTTTATTTTCCCAACCGTATAGCAACTTCGTTGTATATCTTCCTGGAAATTCTTTACTAAACATTTCCCTCTCTTCTTTTGCCTCTTGCTGTCTCACTTCTTCTTCTTCTTCTTCTCTACAATATTCCTTTTCAAATTCCTCAACCAATTTCATCACATTCTTCAAGTTTTCTCTACTCTCCCAAGTATTTTCTTCTGCTGTATATCCTTTCTATCGCATCAGGTATTTATCCCTTCCTCACACTTTTCTTTTATTTATAATCTTCTCCACCTCCCATTCTTCTTCCCCTTTGATTACCACTGGTTGTGGTGCTTTCTTCTTCTGTCCCTCTACTTGCAATTTATACTTCCATACCCTGCTGAGATTAACTACTGGATGTATTTTAACTGTACTAGGCAATTCCAATTCTATTGGTTTACTAGAAATGATTGCCTTTACTTTGTAAGGTCCTACAAAGCATTTGGTGAACTTCTCCATACATCTTCCTGTCATTTGGTACTTCAAGTCTTTAGTGCTGAGTAACACTAAGTTGCTCACTTTGTACTTCTTCACTTCTTCTCTTTCCCTATCTGCATACCGCTTCATATCTTTCTATGCCTTCTGTAGTGCTGCCTTGGCTTTCTCCTGTATATTCTTTATCCTCTTTGCAAATTTCTCTGCCCCTTTGTACTTCCCCTTTTTCCTCATTTTGAATCCCATTCTTGGATCTTGTCCCTGATTTGCTTTAAATAGTGACATCTTAGTTTCTAGTATGCACTTTATTGTTGTAGGTAAATTCAGCCATACCCAACCATTCTGGCCATTGTTCTTGTCAGTGATCTATGAACATTTGGAGATACTGTTCCAACTTCTGATTCATCCTCTCTATCTGACTGTCTGTTTGTGGGTGAAATGCTGTAGACAACTTTGTCTCGATTCCTAGCATGTGATTTAGCTCTCTCATAATACCCGCTGCAAATTGTGATTCTCTATCAAAGATAATACTGTCTGGCAGTCTATGTAACTTCTAAATGTTATCTCTAAACAGTCGTGCTAGTCCTTTTGTACTTGTTCTTTTAGTAGTAGATACAAAATGTGCCATTTTAGTGAATCTATTTACTACTACCAGAATTGAGTCGTATCCTTGAACCAAAGACAACTTTGTAATGAAGTCTGCACTAATGTGGGTCCATGCCTTTTCTGGAATTGAATTCAGCATTAACTTTCCTATCAGTGGTTGTGTTCAATTTTTGTTGCATTAACAGGCATCATACCCCTCTATGTACTGCTTCACTTCTCTAGTGACCCCTGGCCACCAGAAATTCCTTGTCACCAGTTCGGCTGTCTTTCACTGTCCTCCATATTCTCCTATAGGCATATCATGGTGTAGCCTGATTACTTCTACTCTTAGTTTCTTGTTCTTGGGGACATATACCTTTCCTTCCTTCAACATCAAGTCATTTTCCTGACGCCACTCTTCATCTCTCAGCATCTTCATACCTGCCCGCTTCATTTCTTCTATTACCTTAATGACCTCATCGTCTCTTGCTTCACATTTTCTTGCTTTGTCTAATAAGTCTACTCCTTCTATGATTATTTTCACCACTTTTATCCTCTTTGCTTCCAGCCATTCTTTCTTTACCAATGTCTGCTCCTCGTTATCATTTTTCACTCCAACCTCCCAATTCAGCCTCCTACTTAATCTATCCACTTTTCCCATCTTGCTCTCTGAAATATGCTTCAATATGAAGTTGAACCTTGATAAGTACAAAGCCCATCTTGCTTATCTATGATTAAGCTTTTGATTACTCATGAAGTACTCTAGGTTCTTATGATCCATCCAAACTTTGAATTTACTTTGAACCCTTCCAGAAAGTGTCTCCATGCCTCTAAACGTATTACAGCTAACATCTCTTTATCATGTATTTCATAATTTCTTTCAGTTTCGTTCAACAATTTAGAAATATAAGCCACTAGTCTCCATTTATTGTTTTCACATTTAACTAACAAAACTCCTCCTGTTGCGAAGTTAAAAGCGTCTGCTTCAACTCTAAACTCTTTATCTATGTCCGGTGCAACTAGTAAAGGTCTGCTTGTAAAAACCTGCTTAAGTTATTCAAATGCTCTTTGCTGTTTGCTTCCTCACCTCTATTTCTCCTCCTTTTTTGTCAGATTATTCAGGGGTCAGGCTATCTTGGCAAAGTCCTTGATAAATCACCTATAATGATTGGTGAGACCCAGGAATTTTCTAACATCTCTGATTATCTTAGGTGCAGGCCATTTCAACACTCCCGCCACCTTCTCTTCCTTCATTTTGATCTTTTCTTGACCTATTACTACTCCCAGGAAATTCACCTTCTGTATTTTCCAAGCACATTTCTCTGATTTCATGTATAGATCATTCTCCTCCAACCTCTTTAGCACTTCTTCTACAATGTCGTTATGCCCTTTCTCTGTTTCTGTTTCTATCAACACATCATCCATGAATGCCGCTATCTTTTCTTTATTAATTAAGTCTCTCAAGATTTCATTCATCATGTTTTGGAACATGGTAGGCAAGTTTGTCATCCTGAAAAACATTACTACTGGCTTATATGACCCTACATGTGTAATAAAGGCCACCTTCCACTCATCTCCTTCCTTAATCCATACATTATTGTAGCCCCACTGGAGATCTATCTTTGTAAACACTCTCTTATTTCCTATAGAGTCTACTAGATCTGTAATTAACAGCAGAGGGTAATTGTTCTTGACCGTTTGCTTGTTGAGTCTCCTGTAGTCCATAACCATGTGCTTTCCCCCATCTTTCTTGTCCATGAAGAATACTGGTGAAGTTTGGGGTAATTTTGAAGGTTTGATGTATCCTTTCTTTAAATGCTCGTCGACAAACTTTTGTACCTCTTTCTTTTTGCTTCTAGAGAGAGAGGGTACACTCTTGCTTTGCTAGCTTTAAAGTCACCATTGAGATTTATTGCATGATCCCATACTTTTCTAACTGCCATTCTTTCTGACTCCACCTTCCCAAACACCTTCAACCATTTATAAAACTTCTTGGGTACCCTTTCTATGATCTACCTCTATTTCTTCCTCTCTTCCCCAGTTTTCCTTTTCATTCACTGTCCATCTCACAATCTTCTTTTCATCTTCTCTCATTTCCTTCTTCTCTTTTATCCTTACTGTTTTCTCACACAGTGGTGGGCATCTCATCATCCTTACTTCTCCCTTCTCCCAATCTATCTCTGGATTGTGAGCTGCCAACCATGGCATGTCCAAGATTACATCTATCTTTCCTAACTCACATACATCCATTCTAATTCTCTCCACATGTCCTTTGTAGAACATGTTCACTTCCACCTCATGAGTTATTGCACCCCCACTATTTTCATTGCCGTCTACATTTCTTACTTATATCGGCTGATTCAACTTGATCAGCTTATAGCCCTCTTTTTGAGCCAGATTTCTGCTCATAAATATTTCCGTTGCTCTACTATCCAATAATGCTTTCACCATTCTTTCTTCATGGGTGTCTATTCTTTCAATACCTATATTCATCCATACTTCTCTTAGAGGCTTAAATGTTTGCCTCACTTCTTTCGCTTCCCCTTTCTGTACCGTCTTCTGATTGACAGTTTCTGCCACTCTTTCTAGATCAGTGATTTCAGCCCTCCCCTTCTAGGCCCTAGATACTGTCTATTCCAATTTTCCACCCCAATTTTACCATGGCGTTTTCCTTCCTGTCCTATAGGGTGGACAGAAAATCTCTTTTTTTTCATTTCGCTCCGTTTTCTAAATAACTGTATCTTTTTCTCCATACGTACCACACATTACTTTTTCTGCTCTTCCGCTTTCTGCTTCTCTATCCCTCCAATTCCATGCTTCTTTACAACTTCCACACCACATATTACTCAGCTGTGTTTTCTCCAGGAAACTCTGCTCCTTGTTCTCCTGAGTCTTTATTCTCTTGTAGTTGCATTCTCTGCACTCTACCAGGGTTACTACCTCCTATCTTGTTGTCTACCCTTCCATACTCATGGCCACTTCCCTTGTAGACAGTCCTTTTGCTCCACAATGTTGCTTTATCTTCTCCCATACCCTTTGTAGGGGTACCATCTCCTCTTCTTTTTCTCTTCCAGATACTCCCACTTCTTATGTCCCTTTTGCCCACACTGGAAACACTTTACTTTCTGTTCTACTACTTCCTGCCTCCTCACCTCCCTTACTCCGCACTGCATAATTCAACTTTCCAACACTCGGAACCTGTTCTTTTCCTCTGTCTTCTTCTTTTGTCTTTCTTTACTTCTGCAATTCTGGACGAGGTGTCCAAACTTTCCACATTGTCTACATATCCTCCCTTCCCTTCCTTCCAATTATGTCCTTAATTTGGTAAGGGCCCACCTTTGGTTGAGCATATATGGTGTTATGTTCTGGATAAGATTTGTTGTTTTAGATAAAAAAAGAAAATATATTTCTTGCAGATGTGTGGTCTTCTTTTTAGGGCTCACAGTACGACTGCTGTGGCGCACAAGTCTTCTCCCAGCCAAGTGCCTACTGTCTTACTGACTACTGCCCTAATAATACTTTGGCTATCACCCCAAGGAGGAGATCTCTATACTAATTGCCTTCTTAAGGATGTGGCGATATTCCTTTGCATAGACTGATCACAATGGACCAGTAGCACAAAGTATTTTAAAATGAAGAAGTGTATAAGTATACTACTGAGCACTGCTCAATTGCAAGGTCAGGCCTCAGACACAATACCTAAGCTTGGTACTGTGCTTCCACTGTTAGTCCCTAACTGACTAACTAGTCCTCTTAAGCTTGGGGCCCAGCTATGTTGTAGTGGTCGTCAATCGCAATGATCAACATACCAAGGACAATAAGAGTAAGTTTGCTCAGAACTGAGGTGGTTAGGAGCTAGTATTAGTAAACAAGTTCTAGTGTAAGAATCTCAGTTGCAGTTGTGTAACCTTAACCTTGATTCTACTCTTTATTAGAGTTTGACAAAGAGAACTTGTTAGAGTCCTTGCTAGTTTTTGTACACTACTTATACATGTTTAACTATTTGTCCATATTTACTGATCCAATATTATTACATAATTAATTGAAAAGAAAATGAAAAGAAAAATAAATAATAACTTAGAGGAATTGAGCGGTTCATGACACTGTACATTAGATAACTTTTTAGCATTCATACCTTAGTGCTGTTGTCTCTACCTTCTTCTCAAGGATTATTGTTATCAATTTATGATAGCATTATTCCAGATGGCAAAGAAGTTAAGTTTAGTAACATTACATACTTTGGTGCTATAGTTTTATGCAATATTCTCTATTTGGGAAAGTAGTTTAGCCAACAAGGTCATAGCTTAGATTGGCTCTAGATACATAAACTTCTTGTTCTCTAGATAATGCTAAGAGTTTATTAATAACAAAGGTTGGGTTATAGTTCCTAGATAGCTAGAGTTTGTTAACAGTGATGATATCAGTATATGTTACAAATATGCTGGTCATATCATATTGAGTCTTCAGTCAGTCCAATAGCTTTTGGTATCAACAATTTTGGCCTTTGTCATAAGGTTTCTAATGTCAGAGGAAATATGGAGCATAAGATTTTCATATGCCTGAACATCCTCATTGTTTCCTTAGTCCTTGTAGACTCATCTGTTTCAGTATTGTTTTTTATAATAAGAAATGGCTTGCTATTTAGTACTATGTGGCAGTCCATGATATTTATGATGTGATAGGCTATTGTATTTTAATCAACAAAGTCACAGCTGTTGAAAGTACAAAGTAGGTTTAGCAATTATAAAACATAATTCTATAAGATATGGGGGTGTAACAGTATTAGTAGAGGTTTTAGAATCACAAATGAGTATAGGATATAAGATACTATTGCTTCCAGTTTGTTGCACCTATGACAGTGATAGACTATATAGTATCTGCTCTGTACAGCCCATAACCTATAAAATATCAACCAGCAAGCATGGCTCAGTATGTATACACCCTACTAGACTCATCTATAGGGTGGTTTGAGAGTAGTACAGAAAATAGAGATAAAGTAAATTGTCTGTACATTAAAGCCATGGTTCATTATAGTGTATACTAATATATTATATAATAATATCCCTATAATCCAACAGACTTAACTTGTTAATACTCTAGACTTCATATTTCTTTTCTCTTTTGGTAGCATACTTGTAATCAAGCTCTGAACAATATTTGTTTTGGTTCTTAGAGTATTTAGTTTCTCTTTATTTTATTATTCATTTATTAGCACTGATCAACTCCATTATCTCTGACACTACTCCTATCATGAATTACCCAAATCTCTCTAAGTCAATATTTATTTTCTTTTTCTTTTATTTAATTATGTAATATAGTCGGATCAGTAAACAAGGACAAACAATTGGACATGTATAAGTAGTGTATGCAATTTAGCAAGGACTCTAATGAGTTTTCTTTGTCAACTCTGACTTAGAGTGAAGTTAAGCCTGAGATCACTTATCAAAAGACTAAACTCTTATACTAGAACTTGTTTTCACTTCTAGAACACCGATTGCCTCAATCCTTGTTCAACTTTACTCTCATTGCTCTTTCAGTGTGTGATCAACTCAGATCACTCCCAACCTCCTTATAGCCAGGCCACAGGCTTAAGTGGACTGACTAGGAAGTTTAGACCCTAGAGGTGGACTGTGGGTACTATATCTGAGTGCACACATAGACCAGACCTGACGACAGGTAGTGCTTAGTAGATTACTTGTAAAATCTTTTACTTTATCAGCCTTGTGCTGCTAGTTCATTGTGACTAGTATACACAGAGGAACATTGTTGCGCCCTTAAGAAGACAATTAGAGTAGGGATCTTCCCTGAGAAGTGATAGTGTAACCCTAGTATTAGGGCAGTAGTCAGTAGAGCATTAGGCACCTGGCTGGGTAAAGATTTGCACCCCAGCAGACATAAGTAGTCAGTAGTCAAAGCTGAAGAAGAAGGGTCAGTCAACTGGCAACACAAATACATTTTCATTTTTTTTAATACAACAACAATCCACCCTTCTAAGTACAACACACTATGTCCTTAGAAGTGTATAACCAACTCATGAGTGACATGCTCAATCAAAGGTGTGCCCTTGCCAAATTAAGGGCAGAATTAGAAGATAGAGAAGAAAGGATATGTAGGAAGTGTGGGAGGTTCGGGCACCTCGCCCAAAAGTGCAGGAGTGGAGAAGAACAGAAGAAGAAAGCAGTAGAGGGAAATAGGTTTGAAGTGTTGAAAAGTAGAGTAATGCAATGTGGAGTAAGAGAGGTGAGGAGACAAGAGGTGGTGAGGGAAGAGGTGAAATGCTTTGGATATGGAGAAAAGGGACACAAGAAGTGGGAGTGTCCAAACATGAGGAAAAAAAGGCAGGAGGAGGCGGCACTGTTGCAGGAAGTGTGGAAGAAAGTAAAGGAGCACAGTAGAGCAAGGGGATTGCCCCCAAGAGGAGCAAGAATGTGCATGGAGGGATGGACAATGAAATGGGAGGTGGTGACCTTTGTAGAATGCAGAGGATGCAACTACAAGAGAACAAAGACCCAGGAAAACAAGAGGCAGGGTTTCCTAGAGAAGGTACAGTTGTGCAACATGTGGTGTGGAAGTTGCAAGGAAGCATGGAATTGGAGAGAAAGAGAAGTGGAAAGCAGAAGAGCAGAGTGGATGAAGTGTAGCATATATGGAGAAAAAAATGCAGTAGTAGGAGAGAAGGTGGAAAGAAACAAGAAGGAAGAAGTGTTTTGCCCACCCTGTAGGACAGGAAAGAAAACACTGTGGTGGAATTGGGGTGGAGAAGTGAAACGGACAGTGCCTAGAGCCCAGGAGGAGAGGGCTGGAATCACTGATCCGAAGAGGATGGCAGAAACTGTCAATCAGAAGGCAGTGCAGAAAGGAGAAGCGAGAGAAGTGAGGCGAACATTTAAGCCTCTAAGAGAAGTGTGAATGACTGTGGGTATTGAGAAAATAGATACTCATGAAGGACAAACAGTGAAAGCATTGCTGGATAGTAGAGCAACAGGAATGTTTATGAGCAAAGGCTTAGCTCAGAAAGGAGGATATAGATTGATCAGTCTGGATTGACCTTTGCAAGTGAGAAATGTAGATGGCACTGGTAATAGTAGAGATGCAATAACACATGAAGTGAAAGTGAACATGTTCTACAAAGGACATGTGGAAAGAGTACGGATGGACATTTGTAAATTGGGGAAGACAGATATAATTCTGGGCATGCTATGGCTAGCAGCCTATAACTCTGAGATAGACTGGAAGAAAGAAGAAGTGAGAATGACAAAATGCCCACCATTATGTGGAAAGGCAGTAAAGATAAAGGGAAAGAAAGAAACAAGAGAAGATAAAAGGAAGATTGTTAGATGGGCAGTGGATGAGAAGGAAGACTGGGGAAGAGAAGAAGAAATAGAGGCAGATCATAGGAAGGTAGAGGAAATGGTGTCTAAGCAGTTCCATAAGTGGTTAAAGGTGTTTGGGAAGGTAGAGTCCAAGAGAATGCCAGTTAGAAAGGTGTGGGATCATGTGATAGATCTCAATGATGACTTCAAAGCAAGCAAAGCAAAAGTATATCCTCTCTCCAGAAATAAAAAGGAGGAGGTACAGAAGTTCATCGATGAGCATTTAAAGAAGGGGTACATTAGACCTTCTAAATTACCCCAGACATTACCAGTGTTCTTTGTGGACAAGAAGGATGGAGGAAAATGCATGGTTATGGACTATTGTAGACTCAACAAGCAAACAGTGAAGAACAACTACCCACTACCGTTAATTACAGACTTAGTAGATAGTATGGGTAACAAGAGAGTGTTCACCAAAATGGACTTACGATGGGGATATAACAATGTAAGGATCAAAGAGGAAGACGAGTAGAAGGTGGCTTTCACTACACATATGGGGTTGTATGAACCAGTGGTGATGTTCTTTGGGATGACAAACTTGCCTGCCACATTCTAAGGCATGATGAACAGGATCCTAAGAGACATGATCAATGAAGGGAAGGTGATGGTATTTGTGGATGATGTGTTGATAGGTACGGAGACAAAGGAAGGGCATGATGAGCTGGTGGAAGAAGTGTTGAAGCAATTGGAAGAGAATGATCTCTATGTGAAACTAGAAAAGTGTGCTTGGAAGGTATAGAAAGTGAACTTCCTGGGAGTAGTAATGGGTCAGGGGAAAATTGAGATGGAGGAAGACAAAGTAGTGGGAGTGTTAAACTGGCCTGTACCTAAGATGGTCAAAGATGTTAGGAAGTTCTTGGGCCTTGCAAATTACTATAGGCAATTTGTGAAAGACTTTGCCAAATTAGCTTGGCCATTAAATAACTTGACGAGAAAGAAGGAAAAGTGGAGATGGAGAAGCGAGCAGCAGGAAGCATTTGAACAGCTCAAGCAGGTCTTCATGAGCAGACTCTTATTAGTTGCGCCGGACATAGATAAGGAATTCAGAGTGGAAGCAGACACTTCTAACTTTGCAACAGGAGGGGTATTGTCAATTAAGTATGAAGATAATAAGTGGAGACCAGTGGCATATATCTCTAAGTCGCTAAATGAAACTGAAAGAAATTATGAGATATATGACAAAGAGATGCTGGCTGTGATAAGATGCTTGGAAGCATGAAGACACTTTTTGGAAGGGTCCTGAAGTAAATTCGAAGTTTGGACGGATCATAAGAACTTAGAATATTTCATGAGCAACCAAAAGTTGAATTGCAGACAAGCATGATGGGCTCTATATCTATCCAGGTTTGACTTTGTGTTGAAACACATCGCAGGAAGCAAAATGGGGAAGGCAGATGGGTTAAGTAGAAGGCCAGATTGGGAAGTTGGGGTAGAGAAGGATAACAAAGAGCAGATGTTGGTGAAGAAAGAGTGGTTGGAAGTAAAGAAAATTAGAGTAACAGAAGTAGTAATAGAAGGAGTGGATTTGCTAGATAAAGTAAGAAAATGCGAAGCAAAGGATAATGAGGTAGTAAAGGCCATGGAAGAGATGAAATGAGCAGGGGTGAAAATATTGAGAGATGAAGAATGGCATCAAGAAGATGGTCTAATGCTAAAGAAGAGGAAGGTATATATTCCCAGAGATGAGAAACTGAGAGCAGAAGTGATCAGGCTACATCATGATATGCCTATAGGAGGACATGGGGAACAGTGGAAGACAGCAGAGTTGGTGATGAGGAATTTCTGGTGGCCAGGAGTCACTAGAGAGGTAAAGCGGTATGTAGAGGGGTGTGATGCCTACCAGTGAAACAAAAATTGAACACAACCACCAGCAGGAAAATTAATGCCAAATTCAATTCTAGAAAAGGCATGGACCCACATTAGTATGGACTTTATTACAAAGTTACCCTTAGTGCAAGAATATGATGCAATCTTAGTAGTAGTAGATAGATTTACAAAGATGGCACATTTCATACCTACTACAGAGAGAACAAGCGCAGAAGAATTAGCACAGTTATTTAGAGATAACATCTGGAAATTACATGGATTACCAAACAGTATTATCTCGGATAGAGGACCACAATTTGCGGCAGGGATTATGAAGGAGTTGAACCAGATGCTGGGAATCGACACTAAACTGTCAACTGCATTCCACCCACAAACAGATGAACAAATCAAGAGGATGAATCAGGAGTTAGAACAATACCTTAGGATGTTTATTGACCACAGACAAGAACAGTGGCCAGAATGGTTGGGAATGGCAGAATTCGCATACAATAATAAGGTATACATAGGAACTAAAGTGTCACCTTTCCAAGCAAATTATAGACAAAACCCTAGGATGGGATTTGAGCTGAGGAAGAAGGGAAAATACGAGAGAGCGGAAAAGTTTGCAAAAAGAATGAAGAATGTACAGGAGGAGGTGAAAGCAGCATTGCAGAAGGCACAGGAAGATATGAAGAGATATACAGACAGAGAAAGAGGAGAGGTAGAAGAGTATAGAGTAGGCAACTTGGTGCTGCTCAGCACTAAGGATTTAAAGTACCAAATGGTTGGAAGACATATGGATAAGTTTATGGAATACTTTATAGGACCTTATAAAGTAAAGGCAATCATTTCCAGTAATGCAATAGAATTGGATCTGCCTACTACAGTTAGAATACATCCAGTAGTTAATGTCAGTCGAGTACGACAGTACAAGTCACAAGTAAAGGGCCAGAGAAAGGAAGTGCCACAGCCAGTAGTAATAGAAAAGGAAGAAGAATGGGAGGTCGAAAAGATTATGAACAAGAGAAAAGTATGGGGAAAGGACAAGTACCTAGTATGATGGAAGGAATACACAGTAGAAGAAGACACTTGGGAGAGCAGAGAAAATATGATGGAGTTGGTCGAAGAATTTAAAAAGGAATATTGCAGAGAAGAAGAAGAGGAAGTAAGGCAACAAGAGGAAGAAGAAAATGATAAGACATTTAGAAGAGAGTTACCGGGAAGGTACACAACCAAAATATTGTATGGATGGGAAAACAAGAAGTACGACAGGGAATATTGAAGGCGAATGGAGGAGAATTAGAGATGGTGGAAGAAAAACCTGTTCTCTAGATACAATAGGAATCCATTCTTGAAGAAGATGGAAGAAGAACAAGAAGAATACAAGAGAGGAAAGATAGAAGAATAGAATGAAGAAGAGGACAAGAAAGACCAATGGAGACTTGAAGAAGATAGGAAGTATTTGGAGGAACTAGGGGATGAAAATCAAGATATGGGCAATCTAAGAGACCTATATGATGAACTATAAAGAAGT
>Ga0153966_100422_pt1 | contig 16483 bp, 9 predicted proteins | sample TSFL050MetaG_FD_104738 | JGI IMG/M metagenome (GOLD analysis project Ga0153966, IMG submission 104738) | Attine ant fungus gardens microbial communities from Florida, USA - TSFL050 MetaG | ecosystem: Host-associated > Fungi > Mycelium > Unclassified | place: USA: Florida, Paynes | collected... | reverse complement strand
TTCCACCAACTCGTCATATCCCTCCTCCGTCTCTGTTCCTATTAACACATCATCTACAAATGCCGCTACCTTTCCCTCATTGATCATATCTCTCAGAATTTCATTCATCATACCTTGGAATGTGGCAGGTGAATTTGTCATCCCAAAAAACATCACCACTGGTTCATATGACCCCACATGAGTAGTGAAGGCCGCCTTCTACTCATCTCCTTCCTTAATCCTCACATTGTTGTAGCCCCACCGGAGATCCATCTTAGTAAATACTCTTTTGTTGCCCATAGAATCTACTAAATCTATAATTAATGGCAGAGGGTAGTTGTTTTGAACCATCTGCTTATTAAGTCTCCTGTAGTCCATAACCATGCGCTTCCCCCCATCTTTCTTGCCTACAAAGAACACTAGCGACGTCTGGGACAATTTAGAAGGTCTGATGTATCCTTTCTTTAAATGCTCATTGACAAATTTCTGTACCTCTTCCTTTTTGTTTCTGGAGAGAGGATACACTCTCACTTTGCTTGCTTTGAAATCGTTGTTGAGGTCTATCACATGATCCCATACCTTCCTAACTGGTATTCTTTTTGACTCCACTTTTCCGAACACCTTCAACCACTTGTGGAACCTCTTGGGTACCATTTTCTCCACCTTCCTATGATCCACCTCCATTTCCTCCTCTCTTCCCCAATCTTCCTTTTCATTTACTGCCCATCTTACAATTTTCTTCTCATCTTCCCTTGTCTCTTTCTTTCCTTTTATTCTCACTACTTTTCTACACAATGGTGAACACCTCGTCATTCTTACTTCTCTTTTCTCCCAATCTATCTCTGGATTATGAGCTGCCAACCATGGCATACCCAAAATTACGTCTGTCTTCCCTAGTTCATAGACATCCATTCAAACTCTCTCTATATATCCTTTATAGAACATGTTAACTTCTACCTCATGTGTGATTGCACCTCCACTGTTCCCAGTGCCATCTACATTTCTTACTTGCAGGGGTCAGTCTAACTTTATCAACTTGTATCCTCCCTTCTGAGCTAATCCTTTGCTCATAAATAGGCCCGTTGCTCCACTGTCCAGCAATGCTCTTACTGTTCTCCCTTTGTGCGTATCTATCTTTTCGATACCCACATTCATCCATACTTCTCTTAGAGGTTCAAACGTTTGCCTCACTTCTCTTGCTTTCTCTTTTTGTACTACCTTCTGATTGACAGTTCTTGCCACTCTCTTCGGATCAGTGATTCCAGCCCTCCCCTTCTGGGCCCTAGGCACTGCCTGTTCTACCTCTCTACCCCAATTCCACTACGGTGTTTTCTTTCCTGTTCTATATGGCAGACAAAAAGTCTCTCCTTTCTCATTTCTCTCCACTCCTTCTTTTACTGCATCTTTCACATCACATGCACTACACACTACTCTTTCTGCTCTCCCACTCTGTGCTTCTTTCTCTCTCCACTCTTTTGTCTCTCTGCAACTTTCACACCACATGTGCAACAGTTGCCTTTTGCTCAAGAACCCTTGTTCTTGGTTCTCCTGAGTTTTGGTACCCTTGTAGTTGCATCCTCGACACTTTACAAAGGTCACCACCTCTCTCCTCGTTATTCATCCCTCCATACTCATTTTGGCTCCTCGTGGAGGTAGTCCTTTTGCACCGGAGTGCAATTTTACTTTCTCCCAGATCTCTCTTGGAAGTGCTGCCTCCTCACTCATTCTCCTCTTCTTCTTTCTAGGACACTCCCACTTCTTATGTCCTTCTTCTCCGCATGCGAAGCACTTCGCCTCACTCTTCACCATTTCTTGCCTTCTCACCTCCCTTACTCCACACTGCATTACTCAACTCTTCAAGACTTCAAACCTATTTGTCGCTACCTTCTCTTCCTTCTGCTCTTCTGCTCTTCTACATCTCCGGGTGAGGTGCCCAAACTTTCCACATCTCCTGCAGATTCTTCCATCTTCCCCTTCTAGTTCTGCCCTTAGTTTGGCGAGGGTGTGCCTTTGGTTGAGCATATTGCTTATGAGTTAGTTGTATTGTTCCAGAGACATTGCATTATGTTCTGGATGGGTGGTAGGTTTTTGTTTGGAAAAAGAAAAATGTATATTGGTTGAGGGTGTGTCGTCTTCTTCAAAGAGCTCACAGTACGTCTGCTGGGGCGTACAAGTCTTCTCCCAGCCAGGTGCCTACTGCCTTACTGACTACTGCCCTAATAGTACTTTGGCTATCATTCCAAGGAGGAGATCTCTACTCTAATCGCCTTCTTAAGGATGCGGCAATATTCCTCTGTGTAGACTGATCACAATGGACCAGTAGCACGAAGTAGATAGAATGAAGAAGTGTACACGTATACTAACAAGCACCACTCAATTGTAAGGTCTGGTCTGAGCTAGTACCTGAGCTTGGTCCTAGCCTTCCACCTCTGGGGTCTAAACTTCCCAGTCAGTCCACTTAAGCCTGTGGCCTGGCTATGAGGAAGTTGGAAGAGATCTGAGTCGATCTCATACCGAGAGAGATTATGAGAGTGAAGCTGAACAAGGATCGAGGCGATTGGTGTTCTAGAAGTGTAAATGAGTTCTAGTGTAGTGAACTCAAGTTAGGGTTAACTTAAGCACACACTCTTTATCAGAGTTGACAAAGAGAACTCATTAGAGTTCCTGCTAATTGGCTCAGCTACTTATACACAAATATGTATTTACAAGTATTTGTCTAACTATTTTATCCCACACATCCCTTTTGAGTCATGATGTCCCATGCGCATTTAATATTACATAATTAATGGAAAAGAAAAAGAAATAAAATAATCTGCCACCATAGATCGTCTAGCTCGTCTGCCGTTTTATAACAGCTATCTAGTTTAGGGGTTCACATCTTTGTGGCAATAGTCTAACCCTAGTACTAGGGTAGTAGTCAGTAAGGAAGTAGGTGCCTAGCTGGAAGAAGACATGCTCCCTAGTAGGTATAAAAATTAGCTCAGAGGAAAACTGTTATGATTCACTCTGATACTTATCTTTTTCTTTAATAAATTAATTAATTAATGACTACATGACGATACAAACATAATGACTACAACGCAGGAACATCAGAATCTAATAAAAGGACAAGCATGGAAAGATCGAGTGATGATCTGAGCTTAATCACACGTCTATCAGTTAGCTGCTATGCGTAGACAATATATGGGTAGAAGCTGTTTGACATGGGGAATTACTCAGGACTTGACAGATAGTAGCTAATAGATACTGTGATCTCTCTTAGAATAGCCTTAGCATAGTCACATGTAATTATATAAATAGCTAGGCAATTCATAGAGGGAACTCTATCGAGTTCTCCTTATCTTTAACCTCATACCCTCTGAGGGAGATTCAGGATTGTTCCGTAGGTCCTAATAAAGATAACTGTTCCTTGTATGAGGAAACAACAACAGACAAAGAAGACATTTGGGATGACGATATGTCCCACCAACAATCATCCCGGGATCAATAGCTCCAATAACAATAATCACAACAGGAGGAAGTTGGCCTAACAATGGACCAGATCCTCCAATACCTTGCTCAGCACACTATGGTGATTGAGCAACTCCTATTGTGGGGGCAGACACAGAGGGAGGTAGCCAAGCTCCCATTGTTCAATAGAGAAAGAGAGAAGGTGGTGGGCTTCATCGATGCCTGCTGCTTATACATTAGTATGAAGATGAAGGAAAGTGGGGAGGAGAAGAAGATATCATGAGTGTTGACATATGTACAAGAAGGAGTGGCAGAGATGTAAAAGAAGAACGTACTAGAGGAAAGGAGGCAGGGGATATCGGTGGTGGAAATAGTAGAAGAGTTATTCACAAAAATAAGGGAGGAGTTTGGAGAATTTGATGAAGAATCAAGGAAGGTAGATGAGTTGAGGTTGCTGGAGCAGGGGGGATGGACGTGTAATGAGTACGTCCAAATTTTTAAGAAAGTATCAAGAGGAAGCAGCTACAAGGGAAGGCCCCTTGTAAAAGAATTTAAAAGAGGATTGAACGGGAATATCAGGAGGAGGTTGGCAGAGACAAAGTCGCCTCTAGTAACCATTGATGAATGGTGGGAGAGGTCAGTGAGGTTGGACAGAAATCTAAGACAAAGTAGGGTAGAAGAGAAGGTGTTGGAAGGAAAAAGAGCGGTGCAGGTGGTCAGGCCACCAAAAGCACAGCCGTCCAGGGGGTTTAGACCCTTTTGGAATAATGGAAATCAGGGAGGCTTCCATGGAGAACAAAGAGGAGAATTTGGTGATCAGAGGAGGAGAGAAGAGGGAGAAAGAGTTCGAAACCCCAATGCAATGGAAGTGGATAGGAGTAGGGAAGGAGATTGGAGGTGTTTTAACTGTGGAATGTTTAGGCATATGGCCCGATATTGCAGGAATCAAAGGAAGGTTAGGACACAGAAGGTGTCAAAAGATCAGAGAGACCAATAAGCCCTCAGCCAGCCTCCCATAATAGATACAGTGTATTAAACGGACAAAATAAAATGAACATAAACCATCACACTGAGAGGGAAGTGAGACGGACACTTAAACTGTTAAGAGAAGTCTGGCTCAACATCAAACTAGAACCCAGTGATCTCTTTACCACTTGGTCCATAAAGATGTCACTAACACTTGCATTGCTGCTGGACGTTGATGGGGATTTTAAAGTAACAGGGGATTTGTGTTTGTAATGGGTGTGTAGATAGAAATATCAAAGTGCTTTATTGCCCTTAGAAAAGTAGGTACTACTAAGTTAGAGAGCCAAAATCTCCAAGTCGTTCCACAATTATGTGCAATTGAGTAGGCACTGGGGAGGTAATCAAATGTAAAAGGGAGGGGCTCACAAGATAGTAAAAGCTTATTATTTAGATACTAGAATGAAAGAAATGTTTTTAGTTTCCGCTTGAGAGCACTCTCACTGGTCGAATCTCAAAGGTGTGCATTCTTCTCACACCGTAGCACTACTGTCCAAGGTACTAGTCTAATAGGCTGGCTCGCCGTTGATACAGCAGTCCTATCTAGATCTCACATTGCCCTCGTGCAAGCTCGCTCTCAACTGACCATACAGTTAGCAACTTACTCCAAAAATATGTAGCAAGTGGTTCAGCTTCTAGTCCAAGTAAATGCCCAAGTCCTCCTTTAGAGTAGGTATCCCTTGAGGGAAGTTTTATAAGGTTTTTATAAAAAAAAAAAGAGAGAAAAAGAGCTCTTAATTACTCAAGTCGAGTTTCAGCTCTAGAGCAACAAAGGGCAAAGATGGGGGTTCTTTTTCTTGCACCTCTCTGTACTACTAGAGTATTATATTAGTATTACAAAGCCCAAAATGCAACAAACAAGATAAGAAAGAAATCCTCTAGATTACTCGAAAAGGCAGGTAGAATAAGTTGAGTTCGTGTCCAATCATGTAACAGTCGCTCTCCATACTCTCTGTCCATTTCCTACCAACTTTTTTTATCTTGTCGGCTGACCTTGAGCCTGTTCTAAGGGTTCTTGGGTGCTCGAGAGGTTCTTCAGACATTGGTCTGACCACTCTTGAGTGCGTCTTTGTTGTCAATATCACTCCTCTCTGCTTCCAACTCTTCTAATTCCTCTCCTAAACCTTCTTTTACTCTTTCTACTATTTCCTGTTCATGTCCCTCAGGTCCTTCTTCTTTCTATCCCTTCCCAATGATGTTTGGTATATCCTTGTCTTGTTCTTCTATATTTAGACTGCCAATCAGGACTGATACGTGATCTCTGATGGTGTTCCTATTATAAACCAAGGGTTAGCTATCGGGTGACATTATTATCAAGGGAAATGCTTCTAAGGTTGAGTTCACTCTTGAAAGCACTTCTAAGGGGGGAGCCCATCTTATAGATATGATATGAGACCATCTGGAAAGCGTTATGAGGTACCGATAGTGGTGATCGCGGCCACTACTCCACTACTTGGATAGTGTTCTTGAGTATACGACTGGACTTCTAGTGGTTATGTCTAAGAAGCCGATTCTCTCTCGAGAGCCAGTTATTATGATTATTAGGTTCTGATTATCACTTATATTGCCAAAATGAATTGTCCGGCGTGACAATGTCACCCAACTACTTCATTCAATGCTCTTCGTTCTAAGAGCACCACTTCCTACCTCAATACCTGGAGATCCTCCTTTAGTCATCTCTCATCCCAAGGCCACTACTTTCTATCCCTCAAAGGTGGTAACTGCAAACCTCTTCAGCCCTCCTATACCAAAGATGGTAGTTGGCTTCCCTTTATTGCTGAGTCGGTCACATTGTGTGCCAGGGCAACTCAAGTAATTCTCAACTATGCTCCCATTGGGGAGTTCAGACAGCGCTTTTTCTCTGTAGAGTGCACTCAGTGTCTGTGTGGCCATTGCTAGGTAGAAACACGTCGACAAATCTTAACAGACTGTAGCCGGTTTGCTCATGCTCCCTTGACTGACCCATCGCCATCTATCAAGGACTTTGTCAAATTCCTAAAGGAGCACCCTAGTGCATTTGCCTTTACTCCTCAAGATCACCCACCCTCTGAGCCTCCATGAGTGCTCTCTTGGTCTCTTCTCTGTGTTCTGTAGATAGTTTCTCTTTTTCAGTCTCATCTTTCTCAGTTTCACTTGTCTCTGTATTCTAGGCATGATAGGTCTTTGGACTTGGATGCGCTATTCAAAGGTTGGTTACAGGCAACATATATCTAGTTTTCTCTCCTCTCTTAGGACAGATTTCTTCTCTGATACTGATAGTGTCTTTTGCCAGTAAAAGGACAGTCATGGTCCCTGAGGCACTAGTAGACTACTTGTTGTAGATAGTCTGCCACAGACTGCGATCAAGCACCGTGTTATAAATTTTTGAACAAAAAAAAAATACCAGATGGTCGGAAGACGAACTGAGAAATTCACTGAATACTTTGTAGAACCATACAGAGTGAAGGTGATCATTTTTAGTAACACAATAGAATTAGATCTGCCTGGTACAGTTAGAATACATTCAGTAATTAATGTCAGCTGAGTACAACAATACAAGTCGCAAGTAGAGGGCCAGAGAAAAGAAGCATCATAGCCAATAGTAATAGAAGGGGAAGAAGAATGGGAGGTAGAAAGGATCATAAATAAGAGAAAAGTATGAGGAAGAAATAAATATTTGGTATAATAGAAGGGGTATACAGCAGAAGAAGATACATAAAAGAGCAAAGAAAACTTGAAGAATGCAATGGAGTTGGTCGAAGAGTTTGAGAAGAAATATTGAAGGGAGAAGGAAGAAGAAGTAAGATAACAAGAAGCAGCAGAGAATAAAAGGACATTCAGCAGGGAACTACTAGAAAGGTATACTGCTAAATTACTCTATAGATGGAGTAATAAGAAATATGATCGGAAATATTAGAAGAAGATAGAGGAAAACTGGAGATAGTGGAAGAAGAATCCATTCTCTAGATATAGCAGGAATCTGTTCTTGAAAAGAATGGAAGAAAAGAAGGACAAATACAAAAGAGGAAAGATAGAAGAGTAGAACAAAGAAAAGAATAAAAAAGACTGACGGAGGATCGAGGAGGATAGAAAATATTTAGAAAATTTGGGGGATGAAAATCTGGACATGGGTGACCTAAGAGACCTATTCGACAAACTATAAAAGAAGTCCTCAGAACAAGGACCCTTGAAAGGGGGATAGTGTTATGAACTGCTATTTTTCTCTAAGTAATATTTATTTTCCTTTTCCTTTTCTTTTCTTTTAATTATGTAATACCAACAAATCAGTAAACAAATACAAACAGTTGAACATGTATAAGTAGTGTACAATGAATTAATGAGAGCTCTAACAAGTTCTTTTTGTCTAACTCTGATAAAGAAGGAACTAAGGTTGAGGTTACCTGACCTCGACTTAAGTTCTTACATCTCCCAATTGCAAGCCACCTCTTCTGAGATTGTTATTAAACAAAAGAAGAAGGTTGTTGTCAAATAAGAGGAGTCAGACAAGAAGAGCAAAAGAAAGGAGCAAGCCATCTAGTTTTTTGTTATATTTTCTTTATCATTATAGTCTCATCACACTATGTCTTATGTCTTATCTACTTAGTTCTTAAGTAGATTTTTATTATCTATATTTATTTTTCTAAGTCCCAAAATTTTTCTAAGTCTTGTTGGACCATTATTTCTCCTTCACTATAAATAATGTGTCCTCCTATTCTTTATTCCTGGATAATATCCTGAATCCTATTCAGGTTCCATCTGTAGTTCTAGTAATCCTGTCAATCTATTTCTTATTACTGATCAATCTATGCGCTCTTCAGAGTACTGTTATGGATTACCTTTTCTCTCTAAGTCAATATTTATTTTTCTTTTCTTTTCTTTTCTATTTAATTATGTAATATTGTCAGATCAGTAAATAAGGACAAATAATTGGATTTGTATAAGTAATATACACAATCCAGCAAGAACTCTAATAAGTTCTCTTTGTCAACTTTGACTGAGAGTACAATTGAGGTTAGGGTTACACAATCCAAGCTGAGATCATTACAAGCACATCATTTCTGTTCCTCTTCTGATATTTAAATTATGTTCTCATATCTGCATATTTCAGTTAGATATATAAAAAATAGAAGAGGTTATTTTTGTAATTGGCTTTTTCTTCACTTTCTCTTTGTAACCCTTGATATGGCTGATGTTAAAAGCAAGACTCAAAATACTCATATCAAACTTTCAGAGGCCACTTCCAATATGGTCTATTGCAGTAAATAGTTTAAATTTAACAAGTCTACTTTAGGTTCTATTCGACGAGCTGTTAATGCTCTCAATAAGCCTGTCATATGTCTTTTTATCTTATTATTATTCTTTCTCTAATCTGCATCTCAAAGTATGTTTATCTTGAGTGTCTTTCTTGAGACATTGTTGCATAGAGCAAGAGTGACTTTATCTACCTTTTGTTAACTGTCAAACAAGTGTACAAGTTATTCTGTCATGAGCACAATCTGACTTTCATTTTCCTGGCTATTTATAAACAGCTCCAAGTGTTTCTGCTCCAACAAGAAAGGGCTTCTAAGTATCCCTATTCTTTCTTATTATATTTTATCTTTCTTATTTTTCTATTTAGTTCTACAAAGTATCTTGCTTTTGTTAAGAATTCTCTTAATGCTATCCTTGCTAAGGTAAGCCAGTCCTCTCTCAAGTACAGTTTCTTGCATATTTATATCTAGTATTCTCATATCCAACATTGTTCATCCCTTGCTGCTGTTACCAATAGTCACACAGACAAGAAAAAGGAGGTTGAGTTTGTTATGCTCATTTCTGAGAACAATGTTCCTTCTGGTATATTATCTTCTAGTCCAGTTTGTAGTTTTCAATTTATATTTTTTATCCTTATTATCTATCATTGTCTATCAGGGTCCTATGCAGGTTGACAATGAAAGGCCAGTTTTCACTCCTGCTTCCAATTATTCCTCTTGGCCTATAAGCTCTTCTCGCAATGTTCTAAAGTTTCCTCACTTTATTATCAAGTCATTTCAGCCATGGAAGGAATACTATCCCAAGGTATTATATTCTCTGTTGTTCTTTATATTTCTTACAACTCACTGCCAGCTCCATTAGTATACACATCCTTGTAGCATTACTAAATTGGCTTATCAGAGTGAACTGGCTTTTTTTCCTAATTGTGTTTCTTTCATTTATTATTCTTTATAGCTCAATCTTCATTCAACACCACCCTTGAATTTTATGATTCTGGGTTTGATCTTTACAAAGATATCTGTTATGCCATTGGTTTTCTTGTTCTTGATATAGCTCTAGTCAATTCTATAGATTATATTTTCCAATCTATCTATACTCTCAAGCATACAGTTAAGTCATATTGCAATGTTATAGCTGAGTTCAAAGAGTTATATCATATCTAGGAAGATAAGTGGTCTCATTTCTTTAGAAGGTAACTAGTGCTATATCCCCTATGTTTAGTTCAATATATTCCAAAATTCCAGTGTTATTCTGTGCCTGATATTTTGTTCAAGTCTCTCGTATTCATTTTTTCCTCTAGAGCTTTTACACACTCTTCTAGTATGTCTAGTAAACCTTTCACTTCTTTATTATAAGATATTTCCTTTCTAATAAGGTATAGTATAATCTGAACATGGTAACTTTGTTCTGCCAGACAGATCTATTCAATTCTATAAAGGCATTTCCTCTAAGGTACCGAATGATAACTATTGATTCTAGATATTAAGACTTTATTTTATGGTCTGCTGAAAGCTCTATTGCTAAGTTCTTTATCAAAACCAAGCTTTCCAGTTTCAGATTGAATTTCTTTATCTTGTACTGCAACTCACTCTTAAGCTGAAATGTTCTCTGAATCTTCTCTCAAGATACTTTCTCTCGCATCTCTTCTATATGTTCTATGTGCTGAAAAGAGGTGATTCTGTATTATATCAAGGATAACTTGTTTTGTGAGCACAACGGTGTCTGTCCATCATTGGCTACTGACCTATTGTAAAGTTGAGAAAAATGAGATAGTAAACTGCTCCTTTATTCTTCTGCTCTATTTCTGTTATAGAAGACTTCTTAAATATTCTTTAGCTATCATTAGTCAGGCCACTACTAGTAGTATAATAAAACATCCAACAAACAATAAACAAAAGAGTTAATTCAAATAACAAAAGAAAAAGTTTAATCAAAGAATAAATGGAGATGAAGACAATAGAGGGGGTATTATTGTCAGAGAAATAGTGAAGGAGGGTGCTCGTTGAGGGAAGTTGTGATGTTGGTGAGCATCTGATCTCTACAGTGCTTAGCCAAAGCTAAAGCCTGTAGTCCTATTAATTCTGAGGTCAAAACCATTTTTTTTGGATATTTTATAAGCTAAATTGCTTCTATAATGTCCAGTAAAATGATCAGATATACTCTGGTTACCATAAAGTACAGTGAGCATCCTATTCCTTTCCTAATGGTTATTCTGTCTGCCCAAGTGACATGAGGTAAGTGCCAAAACCACTTCTTCATATAACATCTGTCTTAGATCCCAATGCAGTCTCTTGACTGCTCCATTTGCTTGCAAATTATAAGAAGATATAGTTATTCCCTTTATTCTGTATTTATCCTCTATTTATGTTATTGCTTTTTTGAAAGGTACTCCGTTATCTGTTACTATCTTAACTAGACTGCCCTATCTGCAAATTATATCTTTGAAAAGCCATTGTTCAATGACCCTCATATTCTTTTGTCTGAGTGCTTTAGCCTCTATCCAAGATAATAATTGTAATAACAAGCTAGTCAAGATAACTGTCTTATTATACTCAATGTTTATAAGAGAATAAAGAGAACTCAATGGAGTTCCTCTATAAATTGCTCTACCTACTTATATACAAAAGTTATTTGTTTATATATATGCTTAAGTAATTTCCTGTGATCCTTCCAGAACATTCCATCATATGATCTGTTATGTAACTAGATCATGTGATCCTTATCTTATCTAATCTTGTCTCTTATTCTATTTTTAACATCCCTCATCTAATCTATTAGAAAAAAGTTCCCATTCTTCTTATCCCTCTAGCTGTACAATTTTAGAACTGGGCTGGTTCATGACAATAATCTACATCTACCATGCACTATATATTTGCATCTATTAGATAGAGGACTTATATAAACTGTATCTATGTAGAGTACTTGAAAAATAGCTGGAATATAAGTTATGACTGGTAGTAACTCAAGCGCTATTATGCTAGACAATTAATTTTGGTAATATAAGTGACATTCAGAACATAATTATTATAATATGGCTCTTGAAAAAGAATCAGCTCCCCAGACAAAACCATTAGAAGTCTAGTCATATACTTGTGAACACTATTTGAGTAGTGGAGTAGTGATTGTAATGACCACTATCAGTACCTCATAAAACTTTCTAGATAGTCTTATATCATATCTATAAGGTGGACTCCCCCTTGTTATGATTCGCTCTGACACTTATCTTTTCCTTTATTAAAATTAATTAATTAATGACTATACAATGACATGAACATAACAATTACGACGCGGGAACATCAGGATCTAATAAAAGGACAAGCATGGAAAGATTAAGTGATGATCTGAGCTTGATCGCATGCCTATTAGGCAGCCGCCATGTGTGAGAGAACATGTGGGCAGAAGCTATCTGATGTGGGGAATTACTCAGGACTTGACAGATAGTAGCTAATAGATACTGTGATCTCTCTTAGAATAGCCTTAGCATAGCCACTTGTAATTATCTAAATAGCTAGGCAATTCATACAGGGAACTCTGTTGAGTTCTCCTTGTCTTAACCTCATACCCTCTGAGGGGGATCCGGGATTGTCCCACGGGTCCTGACACCCCTAGAAGTACTCTCAAGAGCAAACTCAACCTTAAAAGCATTTTGTAATGGTTGAAGTCTTGATTGAGTAACCTTAACCTCACTCGCACTCTAAGTTAGAGTTTAACAAAGAGAACTCATTAGAGTTCCTGCTAATTGGCTCAGCTACTTATACACAAATATGTATTTACAAGTATTTGCCTAACTATTTTATCCCGCACATCCCTTTTGAGTCATGATGTCCCGCACGCATTTAATATTACATAATTAATGGAAAAGAAAAAGAAACAAAATAATCCGCTACTATGGATCGTCTAGCTTGCCTGCTATTTTATAACGCATTTTCTTTAATAATGATATCACTCAGTAACTAACCCTTAGTTTATAATAGGAATACTATCAGTGACCATGCATCAGTCCTGATCAGCAATCCAAATATAAAAGAACAAGACAAGAATATATCAAAAGTCATCAGAAAGTGATAGAAAGAAGAAGAACCCAAGAGATGTAAGTAGGAAACAGAAGAGAGACTAGAGGAAAGTTTAGAAGAGAAATTAGGAAAGTTGGAAGCAGAGAAGAGTGAGATCAACAACAAAGACATGCTTGAGAGCAGTCAGACCAATGTCCAAAGAACCTCTCAAGCACTCTAGAACACTTAGAAAGGGCTCAAGGTCAGCCAACAAGATAAAGAAAGCTGGTAGAAAATGGACAGGGAGTATGAAGAGTAGCTGTTGCATGATTGAATGTAGACTTAACTTATTCTATCTGTCTTTTTGAGTAATTAGAAGGATTTCTTTCTTATCTTGTTTGTTGCATTTTGGACTTTGTAATACTAATATAATATTCTAGTAGCACAGAGTGGTGCTGTTAAGCCATATCAACGATTTATGGCAAAATAATAACATTTTAGTACTCTAATGAGGCTAATCTGTCTTCAAAACGAGGGCAGTAGCTTCTATATTTCTTTATAATGTGCTCAGATCATATCTTTCAGTATAAACACACTCAAGAGACGGAGTAGTAGCTGTGAACTCTACTATCAGATACCTCAAACCCATAAAACCAATACCTAACTTTCCCAGATAGTTAGTATTCTAGTCTTTGAACTGATATACTACTCAGAACAGACTCGAGAGTACAAGATACTATTTACAAGACAAACTATGGCATATAGAACTCATTATCAAGAACTGTGATATCATAGATCACCTATCAGATGCATTTATCAATTATTGATGGATAACTACAGAAATAGATCTTACTCATGAGAACAGAAAGCAGTCCATAATACTGTTAAACTACATCAGAAAAATATATCAGGTAAGTAGAAAGAGATATGATGTAATAGAAGAGAAGAGAATAAAGAGCAAAAGTGTACCTAAGTAGTAGTGAGGGGTGGACAGCCTTGATCAGCTACTGTAAACTAAAAATAGGCCCTGAGTCTGGGCTGAAGACTGGCTGAAGACAAGTTGGCAATGAAGAAGACAGCTCACAAAAGGATATTTTGATGTTAAAGATACCCAAGACATCATTCCGACAATATAGAACTAGATTAGTGAGGACTAAGGAGAATTGGTTGTATAGAATGCATGGACTTCAATTTCATTTTAAGTGGCTTGGTTTCATTCTCAAGTTTCCATTTTTTCTTTATTTCTTTATTTTTTTGTTTGTATTCTCAATATAAAATACTTTAGTTATGAGGAGGACAAAAAAAGGGAACTCTGTACCTGTCTTCTGAGCTCTAGAGTCATAAAGTTGTGATCTTGAGTGTCTTAAGTGTTGTGTGTACTCTCACTCAAAAAAAAACAGAAAACTTGTAGTGATTGTTAGCTAAATTAGCTTAAGACCACACTCTAAGTCAGAGTTGACAAAAAGAACTTGTTAGAGTCCTTGCTAATTGGCCTAGCTACTTATACACAAATATATGTTTACTAGTATTTATTTACTCAAATTATCTTGTGGACTCCTAGAAATAAAATATTCTGCTGCCACAAATTCTCTAGTTTGTCTGTCATTTTATTACACTACTCTCTACTCAAGCTTCTTTGTCCTTAAAGATTCTTTTTACAACTCATTGTCCCAATCACTGATATTTTCCATCTCATCTTTCTCTTCCTCTTGTTGTTTTATCCATAAGAACAGATTGTGGCTTACTTTTACAAATGGATTCCTCTTTTATCACCTCCAATTTTCTTCTAACTTTTTCCAGTACTCCTGCTTGTATTTTCTTTCCCCCCACCCATACAATAACTTTGCCATATATCTCCCTAGCAATTCTTTGTTAAACACCTTCCTATCTTTTTCTATTTTTTGCCATTTTGTCTCTTCTTTTTCTGCCCTTTCCTATTCCTTTTCAAACTCTTTTACTAATTTACTTGTATTTTTGAGATTTTCTTTGCTCTCCCAGATGTCTTTTTTTACTGTATATCCCTTCTATCATACTAGGTATTTTTTTCTTTCTCATACCCATCTCTTGTTCATTATCTTTTTCACCTTCCATTCTTCTTTTTTCTTAATCACCATGGGTTGTAGCATTTCCTTCCTTTGTCCTTCTATCTACTCTGTATACCTTCTTACTTTACTTACGTTAACTATCAGATTTATTTTTACTGTGCTAGATAGTTCTAATTCTATCATGTTTGTCAAGACTATTGACTTGACTCTATAAGGTTCAACAAACCTCTCTATAAGTTTTTCTGTTCTCCTTCCTACCATCTAATATTTAAGATCCTTGGTACTGAGTAGTACCAGATCTCCCACTCAATATTCTTCTACTTCTCCCCTATACCTATCTGCATACTTCTTCATGTCTTCTTGTGCTTTTTTCAATGCCACTTTAGCCTCTTCCTATATCTTCTACATTTTCTCTACAAACTTGTTTGCCTCCTTGTAATAAAACAGCGGCACACTGTTTTATTACTTTCTTTTCCTTTTCTTTTACTTATGTAATAGTTTGAGATACGTAGGACAGTATAACTTAAAAGAGAACCATAAGATAACTCAAGTAGATAAATACTAGTAAATATGTTTTTGTGTATAAGTAGCTAGATCAATTAGCAAAGACTTTAACAAGTTCTCTTTGTCAACTCTGATAAAGAGTATGTCCTTAAGTTAACCCTAACTTGAGTTTACTACACTTCTTAAACTTCCTCTTTTTCCTGAGTTCAAATCCCATGTGAAGATCTCGTCTACTATTTGCTTTAAAGGGTGATACTTTTATACTTGTTTGCATCTTATTATTGTAAGCAAACTCTACTGTTCCTAATCATTCTAGCCACTATTCCTGATGATGATCTATGAACATTCTTAAGTACTGTTCTAGTTCTTGATTCATCCTTTCAATTTGCCCATCTATTTATGGGTGGAATGCCATTGACAATTTGCTATTGATCCCCAATATCATGTTCAACTCCCTCATTACTCCTGCTATGAACTGCAGTCCTCTATCTGAAATAATACTTTCTAGTAAGCTGTGTAACTTTCAGATGTTATTTTTAAATAATCTTGCTAGTCCTTTTGCTATTGTCTTTTCTGTAAGTGGACCATTTTTGTTAGCCTATCTACTACTATCAGAATCAAATTGTATCCTTATACCAATGGTCATTTCATAATAAAATCAGCTGATATATGACTTTATGGTTTCTCTGGTATTGAATTTGGTATTAACTTGCCAGTAGGTATCTGCGTACAATTCTTATTTTTCTGGCACATATCACATCCTTTTATATATCACTTCACCTCCCTACTCATTCCTGGCTACCAAAAATTTCTTGTCACTAATTCTGTCATCTTCTACTGTCCTCTATATCCTCCTACAGACATATCATAATGCAGCCTGATTATTTCTGCTTTCAATTTTTCATTCTTAAGTACATATACCTTTCCTTTTTTTAGCATCAATCCTTCATGTTCTCACCACTCTTCATTCCTTAGGACTTTAACTCCCATTTGTTTTATTTTCTCTACTGCCTTGATAACTTCATCATCTTTTGCTTTAACCATCGGATTACAATTTAAAATAACTTTATTTTAAATTGTAATCCGATTTTTACATCTGCTATTCAGTTATTCTCCACTATCTGTGGTTCTGTAAATGCTCATGGGGTACTCACCGTCCATGATGTACTTGCATTGCCCAAGGCAGGTAGATCAACTGGGCCAGATCATCGTATAGCCTTGTATTCGATGCTCGCACTCTTACAACCTGCAACAACAGTC
>Ga0153966_100419_pt1 | contig 16576 bp, 22 predicted proteins | sample TSFL050MetaG_FD_104738 | JGI IMG/M metagenome (GOLD analysis project Ga0153966, IMG submission 104738) | Attine ant fungus gardens microbial communities from Florida, USA - TSFL050 MetaG | ecosystem: Host-associated > Fungi > Mycelium > Unclassified | place: USA: Florida, Paynes | collected... | reverse complement strand
GTGAGTCTGGGGACTCACCAACACTGGGAGGGATGGCCTGGGGGTCAGGGGGATAAGCTCTGAAAGCGAAGGATTTATTAGGAATATTCGACTTAACCATGGTGGTGGTTAGAGGGAAAGAAGAGATCGGTCATGAATCACTTTTTTCCTCTAAGTCAATATTTATTTTTCTTTTTATTTAATTATATAATAACATTGGATCAGTAAACAAGAACAAATAATTAGACTTGTATAAGTAGCATATACAATCTAGTGAGGACTCTAACGAGTTCTCTTTGTTAACTCTGACTTAAAGTGAAATTAAGGTTAAAGTTACTCAACTGCAACTAAGATCCTTACAGAGAACTTATTAGAGTTCTTGCTAATTCAAGTACACTACTTATATAAGTCTAATTATTTGTTCTTATTTACTAATACAACTATATTACATAATTAAAAGAAAAATATTAACTTAAAGAGAAAAGATAATTCATGACACTATTTTCCTCTCAAAAGTCCTCAAGATAAGAACTTTTCTTTATAGTTTACTATATAGATCTCTTATGTCATCCATTTTATATTCCTTATCTTTTAGTACTTCTAAATACTTTCTATCTTCTTCAATTCTCTGTCAATCTTCTTTGTCTTTTTTTATCTTCTTTAGGAATGGATTTCTACTATATTTTGAGAATAGATTTCTTTTCTATCATCTTCAGTTCTTTTCCATTTACTTCTAATATTTCCTGTTATATTTTTTATTTTCCTATCTATATACTAACTTTACTATATATCTTCCTAGCAATTTTCTATTGTATATTTTTTTATTTTCTTTTGTTTTTTATCATCATATTTTTTCTTCTTTTTTTTGTTGTATTTCTTCTTAAATTTTTCTACTTATCATGAATTATGATACAAGGACTTTTTCTTTTCTTTTCTATTTTCACTTTCTATTTTTAGAACAGACTTACATAATCAGAGAAGTCATATGGGAGGTCACATTGATGTCACATGATCACTGTGGGAAAGTAGTGCACAGACCAGATAGAATAGGTATAAGTAGTGTACTCAAATCCAGTGGGAACTTTAATAAGTTCTCTTTGTCTACTCTAACATAGAGTTGGGAGCTGCCTACCTAAGTTACTTGGATGACCGTTCCTTATACTAGAACTTATTTTCACTTCTAGAACACCAATCACCTTAATCTTTGTCCAACTTAACTCTCATTGCTTTCTTAGTATGTGGTCATCTCAGACCAATCCCAACTTTCTCATAGCCAGGCCACAGGCTTAAGTGGACTGACTGGGAAGTTTAGACCTCAGAGGTAGACAGCTAGGACTAAGATCAGATACTAGCTTAAACCAGACCTTACAATTGAGTGGTGCTCATTAGTTACTTGTAAATTCTTCTTAGTATCTACTTTGTGCTACTGGTCCATTGTGATCAGTTTACACAGAGGAATATTGCCATATTCTTAAGAAGACAATTAGTGTAGGGATCTCTTTCTTGGAGTGATAGCCAAAGTACTATTAGGGCAGTAGTCAGTAAGGCAGTAGGTACCTGGTTGGGAGAAGACTTGTGTACCCCAGCAAACATACTGTGAGCTCTTTGAAGAAGACAATGCACTCTCAACAAATACATATTCCTTTTATATACATCCAACAAACACTATTCAGAATATAACACTATGTCTCTGGAACAATATAACAACCTTATGAGCAACATGCTCAACCAAAGGTGAGCCCTGGCCAAACTAAGAGCAGAGTTAGAAAAGAGGTTGTGCAGACGATATGGAAGGTTCAGGCATCTTACCCAGAAGTGTAGGAGTGAAGAAGAGCAGAAGAAGAAGACAGTAGTGGAGAATAGATTTGAAGTATTGAAGAGTCGTGTAATGTAGTGTGAAGTGAAGGCAGGAAAAGGTGGAGGGGAGAGTAAGATGCTTTAGGTGTGGGGAAGAAGGACACAAGAAGTGGGAGTGTCCAAAGGTGGAAGAAAGGAGAAAGAAAGAGGAAGTGGCACTACCATGAGAAGTGTGGGAGAAAGTGAAGGAACATTGTGGAGTGAAAGGACTGCCCCCAAGGGGAGCAGTAATGAGTATGAAGGGATGGATGACACAGAGAGAAGTGGTGATATTTGTAGAGTTCAGGGGGTGCAACTACAAAGGAACAAAAACTTAGGAGAATAGGGGATAGAGTTTTCTAGGTAAAGCACAATTGTATAACATGTGGTGTGAGGGTTGCAAGGAGGCATGGAATTGGAGAGAGAAAGAAGCAGAAAGTGGAAGGGCAGAAAGAGTGAAATGTAGTGCATGTGGAGAAAAGGATACAGTTGTAGGAGAAAAGGTAGAAAGAAATGAGAAAGGAGAGGTGTTCTGTCTGTTCTGTAGGACAGGAAAGAAAGTATCATAGTGGAATTGAGGTGGAGAGTTAGAATGGTCAGTGTCTAGGGCTTAGAAGGGGAGGGCTGGAATCACTGATCTGGAGAAAGTGGTAGGAACTGTCAATCAGAAGGCAGTGTAGAGGAAGGAAGCGAGAGATGTGAGGCAAACATTCAAGCCTCTGAGAAAAGTATGGATGTATATGAGAATAGAGAAAACAAATACCTATAAAGGGAGAATAGTGAAAGCATTGCTTAACAGTGAAGCAACTGAAATGTTTATAAGCAAAAGTTTGGCTCAGAAGGGAGAGTATAGGTTGATCAAGTTGGATCAACCTTTACAAGTGAGAAATGTAGATGGTACTGGTAATAGTGGAGGTGCAATTACTCACGAAGTGAAAGTAAACATGTTCTACAAAGGACATGTAGAGAGAGTTAAAATGAATATTTGTGAGCTAAGGAAGATAGATGTCATTTTGGGCATACCATGGTTAGTTGTCCATAATCCAGAGATAGACTGGGAAAAAAGAAAAGTGAGAATGACGAGGTGCCCACTCTTGTATAGAAAATCAGTACAAATACAGAAAAAGAGGAAGAAAGAAGTCAAAAAGGATGAAAAGAAAATGGTGAGGTGGGCAGTAGACAAGAAAGAGGATTGGGGAAGAGAAGAAGAAATAGAAGCAGATTATAGGAAGGTAGAAGAAATGGTACCTAAGAGGTTCCATAAGTGGTTGAAGGTGTTTGGGAAAGTAGAATCAGAAAGAATGTTGGTTAGAAAGGTATAAGATCATGCAATTGATCTCTAAGACAACTTCAGAGCAAGTAAAGTGAGAGTATACCCCCTTTCAAGAAATGAGAAGGAGGAAGTACAAAAGTTTGTCAATGAACATTTGAAGAAGGGATACATTAGACCTTCTAAATCACCTTAGACATTATTTGCCTATCACATTCCAAGGCATGATGAATGAAATTCTGAGAGACATGATCAATGAAGAAAAGGTAGTGGCTTTTGTAGATAATATGTTGATAGGAACAGAGACAGAGAAGGAACACAATGAGATTGTGGAAGAAGTATTAAGAAGATTAAAGGAGAATGACCTATATATGAAACCAGAAAAATATGTCTGGAAAGTGCAGAAGGTGAATTTCCTGGGAGTAGTAATGGGTCAAGGAACAATTGAGATGGAGAAGGATAAAGTAGTAGAAGTGCTGAATTGGCCTATGCCAAAAACAGTGAGAAACGTTAGAAAATTCTTGGGTCTGGTAAATTATTACAGACAATTTGTAAGAGACTTTGCAAGGATTATATAACCTTTGAATAATTTAACAAAGGAGGAAAAGTAGAATTGGAGAGTGGAGCAGCAAACAGCATTTGAGCAGCTGAAACAGATCTTCATGAGTAGACCCCTGTTGGTAGTACCAGACCTAGATAAGGAACTGAGAGTTGAAGCAGATGCTTCTAACTTTGCAACAGGGGATGTGCTATTTATTAAATGTGAAGATGGCAAATGGAGACCAGTGGCATACATCTTTAAATCATTAAATGAAACTGAACAAAATTATGAGATACATGACAAAGAGATGCTAGCTGTAATATACTGCCTAGAGACATGGAGACACTTCCTAGAGTGATTCAAAAGTAAATTCAAAGTTTGGATGGACCATAAAAATCTAAAGTACTTTATGAGTAATCAAAAGCTTAATTGTAGACAAGTGAGATGGGCTTTGTACTTGTCAAGGTTTGACTTTATGTTAAAACACATTGCAGGAAGTAAAATAGGGAAGACAGATGGATTAAGCAAGAGGCCGGATTAGGAGATTGGAGTAGAGAAGGATAATGAAAAGCAAATATTGGTAAAGAAAGAGTGGTTGGAAGAGAAGAGGATTAAAGTGGCAGAAGTTATAGTAGAAGGAGTAGATTTATTAGATAAAGTAAGAAAGTGTGAAGCAAGAGATAATGAAGTAGTAAAGGCAGTGGAAGAAATAAAGAGAGCAGGAGTGAAGATGTTAAGAGATGAAGAATAACATCAGAAGGACAGATTGATGTTAAAGAATGGGAAGGTGTATGTCCCTAGAGAAGTGAAATAATATGTAGAAGAGTGCAATACCTATCAGTGCAATAAGAATTGAACACAACCACCAGCAGAGAAGTTGATGCCAAATTTAATTCCAGAGAAAGCTTGGACCTATATTAGTGCAGACTTGATTATGAAGTTACCTTTGACATAAGGATATGATTTAATCTTAGTGATAATAAATAGATTCACAAAGATAGCATACTTTGTACCTACTATAGAGAGAACAAGTACAGAAGGACTACCACAACTATTTAAAAATAATATCTGGAAATTACATGGACTACCAGATAGTATAATTTCTGATAGGGGACCACAGTTTGCGGTAGGGATTATAAAGAAGTTGAATTATATGTTAGGGATTGACACCAAACTGTTGACTGTGTTCTACCCACAAATAGATGGGCAAATAGAGAGGATGAATCAGGAGTTATAACAATATCTCTAAATGTTCATTGATCATCAACAAGAACAGTGGCCAGAATGGTTGGAAATGACAGAGTTTGCATACAATAATAAGATGCACACTAGAACTAAGGTGTCACCTTTTCAAGTGAACTATGAGCAAAACCCCAGAATGGAATTAAGTTTAGGAAGAAGAGGAAGTATAAAGGAGCAGAAAGATTTGCAGAGTGTAAGAATCTTAGTTTCAGTTGTATAACCTTAACCTTGATCCCAATCTTTATCAGAGTTGACAAAGAGAACTTATTAGAGTTCTCACTGGATTGTATACACTACTTATACAAGTTTGACTATTTGTCTGTATTTACTGATCCAATGTTATTACATAATTAATTAAAATGAAAATGAAAAGAAAAATAAATATTGACTTAGAGAGAACTGGGCAATTCATAATACTAGGGCCCAAAAGAGAAAGGCTGGAATTACTGATCCAGAAAGTGTAACAGGAACTGTCAATCAGAAGATAGTGCAGAAGAAAGAAGCAAGAGATATAAGGTGAACATTCAAACCTCTACAAGAAGTGTGGATGAATATGGGCATCAAAAAGATAAATACTTATGAAGGAAGAACAGTGAGAGCATTGCTCAATAGTAGAGCAATGGAGATGTTTATGAGTAGGAGTTTAGCTCAGAAGGGAGGCTATAGGCTAATCAAGTTGAATCAGCCAATACAAGTGAGAAATGTGGATGGCACTGATAACAGTGGAGGTGCAATTACTCATGAGGTAGAGGTGAACATGTTCTATAAAGAACATGTAGAGAGAGTACAAATGAATGTCTGTGAGTTGGAAAAGACAAATGTAATTTTGGGCATACCATGGCTAGTAGCTCATAATCCAGAAATAGATTGGGAAAAGGGAGAAGTTAGAATGATGAGATATTCACCATTGTGTGGAAAGGCAGTAAAGATAAGAGGGAGGAAAGAGACAAGAGAGGAAGAGAAGAAAATTATCAGATGGGCAGTGGATAAAAAGGAAGATTGGGAAAGAGAGGAAGAAATGGAAGTGGACCATAGAAAAGTGGTGTCTAAATAGTTCTATAAGTGGCTGAAGGTGTTTGGAAAGGTGAAGTCTGAAAGGATATTAGTTAGAAAAGTATGGAATCATGTGATTGATCTTAGAGACAACTTCAGAGTGAGCAAAGTGAGAGTATACTCTCTTTCTAGAAATGAAAAGGAGGAGATACAGAAGTTCGTTAATGAGCATCTAAAGAAGGGATGTATTAGACCTTCCAAGTTGCCTCAAACATTGCTGGTGTTCTTTGTGAGCAAGAAAGATGGGGGAAAACACATGGTTATGGACTATAGGAGACTCAACAAGCAGACGATTAAAAACAATTATCCTCTGCCTTTAATTACAGATTTAGCAGAATTTATGGGAAATAAAAGAGTGTTTACTAAAATAGATCTCCAATGGGGCTATAACAATATGAGGAGGATAAAGGAAGGAGACAAGTGGAAGGTGGTCTTTACTATATATGTAGGGTCATATGAGCTGGTAGTAATGTTCTTTGGGATAACAAATTTACATACTACGTTCCAAGGCATGATGAATAAGATCTTGAGGGATATGATCAATAAAGGAAAGGTGGCAACATTTGTGGATGATGTTTTAGTAGGGACAGAAACAGAGGAGGGACATGATGAGATTGTAGAAAAAGTACTGAGAAGGTTGGAGGAGAACGACCTCCATGTAAAACCAGAGAAATGTGCTTGGAAAGTGCAGAAGGTGAATTTCCTGGGAGTAGTGATAGATCAAGGAAAAATTGAGATAAAAGAAAATAAAGTGGTGGGGATGTTAAATTGGCCTGCACCTAAGATGGTCAGGGATGTTAGAAATTTTTTGGGTCTTGTAAACTACTATAGGAGATTTGTAAAGGACTTTGCAAAAATAGTTTGATCCTTAAATAATCTGACAAGAAAGAAGGAGAGGTGGAATTGGGGAATAGAGCAGCAAACAGCATTCAAATAGCTTAAGAAGGTTTTTACAAGTAGGCCCTTACTGATTGCACCAGACAAGGAGTTCAGAGTAAAGGCAGATGCTTCTAACTTTGCAATCATCACAAATGGTTACTTACTAGATTTGTGATTGATGGTTTGATGATTCTCAAGCAAGGTAGTTTAAGCAACAAAAGATATTGTTAAGTCTGAGGTCTAATCCTCAGACTAGGAAGCCTTATATACATGAATAGATGATCTGTATACCTGGACAGAGCATCACATGTTCTACTATCTATTGTTCTACATATGGTAGTCCTTTTGTGTCCAGAATAGTGATAAATTAACCATAAAAGGGGCTGTCCTTGTTTGTGTTCAAGGATTGATGTGCATCTATGAGTAATGTCATGTCAAACCTTGAGGTTTTTGTATCTCCACAAGATCTTATCACTCTAGGGTCTATTTATAGTCATCAGAAGCATATTGAAGAGAGCTTTTATGTGCACATGGAAGCAAATGTCCATATTCGGCAGCCCTGAGATATCTGCCAATCAGTGTCCAGCATTGATTAACTGATATCTCAATGAGTACTGATTGCTTTGACATGTTTTGGGCATTGTTTGAAAGGTCTTCATGAGAGATTTCAGACGCATCTTAGACCATGGAAATTGTGCAAGTATCTGTGAAGTTATGGCCAAATGAAGTTTGTGACAGCAATAGAAGGAGTACTGTTGATTAAATATGATAACAGTAAATAGAAACTGATAGCATATATTTCTAAGTTGTTAAACAAAACTGAGAGAAATTATAAGATCTATGACAAAGAAATGCTAGCTATAATATGCTGTTTGGAAATATAGAGATACTTTCTAGAAGGATTTAGAAGCAAATTCAAAGTTTGAACAGACCATAAAAACCTGGAGTATTTCATGAGCAATCAAAAGCTTAATCATAAACAAGCAAGATAGGCTTTATACTTATCAAGGTTTGACTTTGTGTTAAAACACATTTCAGGAAGTAAAATGGAAAAAGCAGATGAATTGAGTAGAAGACTAAACTGGGAGGTTGGCATAGAGAATGATAACAAAGAACAGATGCTGGTAAATAAAGAGTAGTTAGAAACAAAAAGGATTAGAGTGGTAGAAGTAATTATAAAAGGAGTAGACCTGCTGGACAAAGTGAAAAAATGTGAAGCAAAAGATGACAAAGTGGTGAAAGCAGTAGAAGAAATGAAGTAAGCAAGCATAAAGATGTTGAGAGACAAAGAGTGGCATCAAGAGGATAGCTTGATGCTGAAAGAAGAGAAGGTATATATCCCTAAGAACGGAAAGTTAAGAGCAGAAGTCATTAGATTATATCATGACACACCTGTAGAAGGACACAGAGGGCAATGGAAAACAGTAGAGTTGGTAATGAGGAATTTCTGGTGGCCAGGGATCACTAGAGAGGTGAAGTGATATGTGAAGGGATATGATGCTTACCAACACAACAAGAATCAAACACAACTACCAATAGGAAAAGTGATGCCAAATTTGATTCTGGAGAAGGTGTGGATCTATATTAGTGTGAACTTCATTACAAAGTTACCTCTAGTTCAAGGATATAATTCAATTCTAGTAGTAGTAGATAAATTTATAAAAATGGTACATTTTGTACCTACTACCAAAAGAACGAGTGCAGAAGGGTTAGTATGACTATTTAGAGATAATGTTTGGAAGTTACATGGACTACCAGATAGCATTATTTCCGATAGGAGACCACAGTTTGCAGCGGATATTATGAAGGAGTTAGATTGCATATTAGGTATTGAAACAAAGTTGTTTACAGCATTTTACTCACAAACAGATGGCCAGATAGAAAGAATGAACCAGGAGTTAGAACAGTACCTCTGTATGTTCATAGACTACTAACAAGAACAATGGCCGGAATGGTTGAGGACAGCTGAATTCACTTATAATAACAAAGTACACACTGGAACCAAAGTGTCGCCCTTTAAGGCAGACTAAGAACAAGACCCAAGGATGGGATTTGAGATGAGGAAGAAAGAAAAATATGAAGGAACAAAGAGATTCGCAGAAAGAATGAGGAGTGTGCAAGAAGAAGCTAAAGTGGTGCTACAGAAAGTACAAGATGATATAAAGAGGTATGTGGATAGGGAGAGGGGAAAAGTAGAAGAATACAGAGTAGGTAATCTAGTGCTACTTAGCACTAAAGACCTAAAGTACCAAATGACTAAAAGATGTATAGAAAAATTTACAGAGCACTTTGTAGAACCTTACAAAGTTAAAGCAATTATCTCTAGTAACACGATAAAGTTAGAATTGTCTATTCTCTCTAAGTTAATATTGATTTTTCTTTTCTTTTCTTTTATTTATTGGATATGTAAGAACTTATTATCAAATTGAGAACAGTGACTCAAAAGAGAAATGCGAGAGAAATATAATATGTACAAATAATTAAATTGTATAAGTAGTATAAAACAATTAAGTGAAAACTCTAATGAGTTCTTTTTGTCAACTTTGACTTAATTAGTTATGGGCCCTAGTCTTGACATTTAAGCATATAAAGTATGAAAATATATATCTTACATCATCCCAATTCTTGAATCTCTGAAATATTATAGGACTCTCTAAATCTAATAATTAGGGAATGGAAATCTTGGAATGCTTAGACAAAAATGCTATTGCTATTTAATATAATAGAACCTGCTGGCCTTGGGATTAATATGAGTAGAAATGTGGCAACTACATAGAAATTCTATATGGACCAATATTCTAACATATATAAACCTGCTGAGAAAAAAGTTAACTTATACTAGAGCTCTAGGAGCTGATATACTAGATCAAAACTTTACTGCTATTATTATAAACTCTCTTCTACCATCATAGAATGAAATAATTACAACAGTTTTGAAGAATATATCACCCAGTAACCTTATTATGAGACTACAAGCCTAATAGCTTCAAGTATACTAAAACTGCACTAAAAACCCTTAAAAGATTATTATAGCTTTATAAGTATCAAACTCTTACCATTGCAATAGAACCTAATTTCCTGCTAGTTTTGGCAAAAGAGAAGGTGTCAGAGGATCAATGATAGGTACATACCAAGGAGGGTATAAACCTGTAATACTATTAGAGAATATTGCTGAAATGGCTCATAAAGAGGAAGCTCTATATATATTCATAATAATAAACAATACTCAATACAAGGTAGTTACTCCATTCCTTGTGGTTAATGATTATGCAATATACCAGTTTTTCTAACTCAACCAAAAATCCATAATGCAATAATATGAAGGTCAGAGTAGCTAGAGTTATAATAGATGTTGTTCTTGGACTCATTGCTTTAAATCAACCAAAAGAGAATAATAAATTGTTTACTTTCTTTGACTCTGAATGTCATAAATTGCCCACCTGAACCAAAAATAGTACAGCTAGAGGGATAGGAAGAATAAGAGTTATTCTCAAACAGATTAGATGAAGGAGTCTAATTATAGAAAAGAAGAGATAAGATAAGATAAGATCACATGACCTGATCATATGACAGATCACATGATGGAATCTTCTGGAAGGTTTAGTAGTTACTTAAGTATATACATAGACAAATAAAAATTGTGTATAACTAGGTAGCACAATCCACCAAGAGACTTCATTGAGTTCTCTTTGTTTATCTCTAACGTTGAGTGTGATAAGAAGATTGTCACGACTAGCTTGTCATTATACTGGAGCTAGTGAATATTATTTCAAACAGTGAGATATATTTATCTCTTGTACTCTATTCTTGCAACATCTAAGTAGACTTTCTGCAAACTTAATAGTTAGAAAAGAAACAGTATAGGTTAACTACAGCATAAATGGAAATATAAGAAAGGTTATCTTAAAAAATGTCTTGTATATTTCTAATCTGAGATCAAACCTGATTTTGATGGCAAAATTAAGTGAAAACAACTTAGAAGTATGTTTTGACAATGAATGGGCAATGATAAAATTACTGAAGGGAAATATTATTATAACTGTGATCAAGATAGGAAGACTATATCTGGTCAAAACTGAAAAAAATTTGCCAATATTATTTTTGGCCTGATCAAATCATGTACTAGTTAATTTTGAAACCTAGCATCAATAGTTAGCCCATGCAGGAATGGGAAAAATCTGAGATATGATCTAGTGTCAAATGGTTGATGAACTAGAGGTGGTAGAAGAGTTAAAGGTAAAAGGTTTATGTGAAGATTGTATCTTTAGAAAACAAACTGTGCAACTCTACTATGAAAATCTAGCAAGAGAGAAAGAGGTTCTGAAAAGAGTATATATTGACTTGTAGGGGCCATCCCCTGTACAATCATCAGAAGGGGCAATTTGTACTGACAAGGCTAGTCGAGACGACTGTCTTATCACACTCAACGTTATGAGAGAACGAAGAGAACTCGATGGAGTCTCTTGGTGGATTGTGCTACCTACTTATACACTTTTCTTATTTGTTTATGTGTACGCTTAAGTAACTACCGAACCTTCCAGAAGATTCCATCATGTGACTCATCATGTGACCAAGTCGTGTGACCTTCTTATCTTATCTTATCTCCCTTTTCTATTTTTAGAACCCTTCGTCTAGTCCGTCTGAGAATAGCTCTCATTCTTCCCATCCCTCCAACCGTACTATCTTTGGTTCTGGCAGGCGATTTATGACACAATTGACCTCATATTGATAACAAATAGCTTTTTATTATACCAAACAATTTTTTTTTAGTGAAAAATCAGCAAAGATCACATTAAAGGTCTTTAAATTTTTTTTATCTTGAAGCCAAATACCAAACAGGAAAGATGCTCAAACAAGTGAGGATGAACATGGGAAAGGAGTAGTTTAATAGTTCATGAGAAGATTATAGAAAAGAGAATGAATTAGTTTTTGAATTTACAGCACTATATGCTCACTAACAAAATAGTATTGCCAAATGGGGAATATGAACCATTTTGAATAGCATATAATTGATCATGGCTGAATCTGGGATTGCTCCCAAATATTGAGCAAATGTTGTTCAAAGTGTAGTATATATTAAGAATTTTATTTCTCTTACAAAACAATTGAATATTATATCTGTAGAAACCTGGTTTGGCTGTTGTCAAGATATATCCTATTTAAGACTCTTTAGATCAGTTAGTTATGCTTATATCTCTCTTAACCTTAATATTTCCAAGCTCTTATCAAGATTAGTTAAAGTTCATTTTTTAGGATATTTTAGGTGAGATATATATAAGCTACTGAACAAAGCCACTAGAGCTATTTACAAATAATAGGATGTCATTTTTGAAAAAAATATTACTCATCTTACAAAACTAATAGACCAATTCTTACTCCATAAAGACTCAACTTAGAATAAGATAAGAAAAATACTTGAGGCAATAGCAAGCCAGTAATAGAAATTAATCTAGATATGAATGGAAATGTCCCTAGACCTCTTTTCAGCACCAAATTACACAATGGAAATGACTCTATTCATTAACTTATATCTAATGTTCCTTTGGCTATAAGAAGGACTTGACATAAGATAAACCTATCTATACAACTTAAAGAATCAATAGAATACCTCAACTAACCAATTGTAAATATTGCAAACAGTGATATATGGATATTAAAAACATATAGCAAAGTAATAAAGAGGCCAGATTTGTAGTGGGAGTCAATGACAAAAGAATTAGAGATGTTGCATAAAAGAAATATTTTTTAATGTGGTGCCAAGACCAGAAGGAAAAAATGTAGTTGGATCAAAGTAGGTATACACTATAAAATAGAAGAAAGATAGAGAATTAAAAAGGAAAAAGGTGAGAATAGTGACAAAGGGGTTTATATAAATAATTGAAAAGGATATAAAGAAACCTATGCATTGGTAACTAGATTAGAGTCAGTGAGGTTAGTATATACAATAGCAATATCAAGGAGGTTATGACTTTGGTAAATTGATTCTGTCTCAGTATTACCTGAACAGCAATAGTATCTATGAGGTATATATGGAGCAGCTGAGAGGTTTTGAGGAAGGGATGTTAGATATATGTGAAGGTTAAAGAAGATGCTATATGGTACAATGCAACTAGGTGGAAAATTTAGATAAAAATTTCCAAGGACACAGATACTATAAATCAAAGGATGACCCTCAAATTTGTTTAAGAGTACATAAAGATGAGTTTACTTTTATGTCCACATAGACAGATAATATTCTAGGGGTATCATTTACTCATTAGGAAAAGACATTCACCAAGGAGCAACTCAGAATCAGCTATAAAATCAAGGACTTAGATAAAGCTCAACTAATACTTGGAATGAGGATTGACAGAAACCCTACTTCTGGAGATATCTTACAAAAGGTCTATAGTGAGAGAATGCTTGATTGCTTTAACATGTTAAATTGTTTTTCTGTTTTGACACTACTTCTACTAGGACTCACTTTATTAATTGATGACTGCTCTATAGTACTTTTAGAGATTGAAGAAATAAAGAATACTTTATATTATGAAGTACTTAGATCACTGATGTAGCTACAGGTTATAACAAGGCCAGACTTATCATATATAGTAAATATTCTCTACTATTTTGCATACAACCTAGGAAAATAACATTGGACTACTCTCAAGCACATTCTAGCATATATAAAAAGTACTATGCACTACAAAATTACTTATTGAGGAGAAGAGGACTTGAATCCAGTTAGTTATATTGATTCCAATTATGCTGGGTATAAGGACACATATTGTTCTACTAAAGGAAATATCTTTATAGTAGCAGGAGGTCTAGTGTTATGGAAGAGCAAACAACAAAATACTACTGTATTATTAACAATAGAGGTGGAATACATAGCTTTTACCAAGGTCATGACACAAGCATTATGGTTAACAAAATTCTTTGATGAAGTTGGACTATTGATAAAAACTCCTATAGAAATATGAGCAGACAATAACAGTTCAATTTCAAACATTTTAAATAACAAGAGTCATTACCACACAAAACATATTAATACAAAACATTATTTTATAAAAGAACAGACAGAACAAGGAAATATAACTTTCAAATATATATTATCTGCAGAAAATCTTGCCAACTGTCATATTCAGAAATTTTGTAGTTATTTTCATTTCATTTTATTTATTTCATTAATTAATTATTATTATTATTTTTCTTTTCATAGTAGATCTCCTAGTTTGTTAATCTTCTGTAATTACATTATAGTCTGTGCTCCATGTACATCTCTTTTTTTGGATTTTGTATATATACCACATAGTTATTTTGTAGTTCTCCAGTTTGTAAATTAATGTTATTTGTATCTATTCTTCTTCTTTATATATCTCTTTTTCAACTCATACTCTAATGACTCTGTTACTCCAAAGTTAGTGACTAACACAGTGACAAAAGATTGGGGTGCAACACATAAGTTGAAACCAAGGTTATATCCTCCATTATCATTAAATATAACCTCCAGACATTACTTGATGACACTCTAGATCTTGCATTTCTTTTTTTTTCTTTAGTAGCATACTTATAAATGAGTTCTGGATATCATTTGGACCTTAGAGTAATTATTTTATTATTTTCTTTCTTTCTTCTTTATTAACATCACTCTGCTATCTATGACACTACTCTGTAACACTGACATCTTTACAAAACTACTCTCTCATAAAACTATCTGACAACTTACTTTATATTTTGACATGGATAGCAGACTGATATCAACAGTCCAGGGAGAGTATTGCAGTGAACCATTGGATTGGTAGTCAACCACCACCATATGTCATTGATGTGGTATTTTTTTTATCTTGTATAAATAGCATTTTTATTCCTTTCTTATTCCTCAGCCATCTATCACATTATGTGATGTTTGAGGTGAGTCATGATCATCTATACCTGCTATAATACTTAGATTATTATGTAGACTTTCTTCATAGGTGATAGCAGCCATCTATTACATTGTGTGATGTCTGAGACTTTTTTCATAGAACTTACAATTTTCTTAAAACACAATCCGAGAGCCTTCTTTTTCCTCAATAACATAGCATAACCACATACATACCTGATGAAGTGACAGGTGCTCTGGAACCTGATAAGACCTCCAACTGGGTTGGGTGCTTACCCTGAGGTAGAGAACTAGTGTAATGGTCTGGTAGCTCAGTGGTAGAGCTAGTTTTCCTAAGGTCACAGGTTCAACTCCTTTCCAGGTCACTCTTTTAGTTGTCAGTTGAATCTGGACATGGTAGTCCCAAATTCCAACAATACCACAGATGACCATCCCCTACATAGCCGTTACCTCTTACCCCGTTATTAGTATGTAGACTTGTATTTAAGTAGTTCACTCTACCACGGACTGCGAGCGAGCACCGTGTAACAAATTGACGATCCAAATAAAATAAAATAAAAACCAAATAGTGTACTCATCACTGTCGTCTTCGAGAACCAATATGCTCAGTCAATCACAGCTTTGATCTATCCACCACTCTTCCTCAACCCATAAAATTGAGTTCGACGTTTGATCCTGCGATGTGTAGGGTGGTCTCTTATTTCAGAGGATTCTTGTATGTAGTACTATCACGTCTACCGATTAGCAAGAGCAACAGTACCTTCGTGTCAGCTAACATTATGTGTGTGTCCGTTCTGAGTCCTTTCAACAGCCATACCATCTTCGTTGACCATGATTAACGAGATGATCCTGATTTGTAGGCACAATTCTCACCAAGATGGTAAAATGATTACGACCAGATATCGAACAGGGACACTTACCGATGCACATGATAAAATTCTGGATCTTGGTCATACTATCCCAAAATGTACTGGGTCTCAGTGGGCAGACTGGCGCAAGAAGGACTGACTGTTCAGGGGTGAGTACTGTCTTAAACTTAGATTTTTCTGTATAGACAACTGCCCTTTATGACCGCCTACCCTCTGACTAGTTACCTCATGTATCAAGAATTCGATAGAGCACTTCGCCAAATCAGAACCATGACTGCCACTGAGACTAGGTTGGCCTGTTACTCCAGATATCTTCCATTTCAGTTTTGCCTCCGATCCACAAGTCAACGAATTTAGAAATTTGGACTCTCGTCGCAATAAAATGCTATAGTTGATCCATGACAAAATAACACCATGGACTCAAGTGCACAGAAATGTCGTACTTAGGTACACCGTGTGCCTCGCAAATTGGCTTCCGTATGTATTGAATCCTGCTGGGTTTTAGCGTTGGGTAGGATCCTCAGCTCATTTTATCACCTGGGAAACGACAAGCTCAGCTGACAGTGCGGCATCTATCTTGAGCTATCACCAGAAGACTTTGGTATGCCTTGTCAATATGACCCATTCAAGCTATCGTCATTCGGCCCGTTTGGGTCTCTATATCTTTCGACACATTCTCTAATTGCAGGATCTTCATTGTCTCGAGCCTTCAATGCCAGCATCAGATATCAGCCCCGGTCTTTCATATCTCTTTGTACAGATTGCAGGACTAGTTCTCATCGCTCACGCCTGCAGGAAATATATAGAGGCCAAAAGGTCATCAGTGCGTTGAAACAGACCTCCCTTGTTCTCAACGTTTTGATGTCGGATCAATTGCCATTCAGTTAAACGCCCTCCCAACAGTGGGCCATTCGGGTATCCTCTCTTCGTACATCACTGCAATTCAATGGATTTGGAAAGCTGCTGAGTTACTTCAGGAAGGGTACGATCGGGTGTGTGAGATTTCTGTCATATCTCTTCAGCGCTCAACGGCTAGTTGTAGT
>Ga0153966_100414_pt1 | contig 16836 bp, 17 predicted proteins | sample TSFL050MetaG_FD_104738 | JGI IMG/M metagenome (GOLD analysis project Ga0153966, IMG submission 104738) | Attine ant fungus gardens microbial communities from Florida, USA - TSFL050 MetaG | ecosystem: Host-associated > Fungi > Mycelium > Unclassified | place: USA: Florida, Paynes | collected... | reverse complement strand
TCGTTTTCTGCTTTCTTCAACTTGTTTAGACGTTAAGTGTGGGGGATGCAAGAAGGGATTTTTTCTACTGAGTTTTTTGTTTTTTCCTTGCTGGATGACGACTGATTACCAAATTGTCCTTTGATTTTGTTTCTGACAGAGGTGTTGTCCAAGGTGTTGAGTTTGAACCATCCGGCTTCATGAATGGCCGAAATGAAGTCAAAAGTGGCATCTCCAAAAGAGCTGAGTTGAGGAAACATGTTGCCATCATGATCAGAAATGTTCCTTTGCCTAATGAATTGTGCAATGCGAATAAGGGAGCATGAAATATTGCGTGCATCACTTTGTAGGAATTTGTTGGTGCCAAAGAGTGATACCGAACCGAAGTGACCATCCCACAAGTTGGGGTCTGCAGGTGAATTGGCTTCGTAAGGAATGGCTGACGGTGTGACAGGGACAGTGGATAGGTCCGATGGTGTTGTGTTGTTAGACGCCGCCTCATTTTGGGAGGGGGTTTGCAACGTGTTGGGATTAGGAGACGAAGAGTATAGTCCTTCCATCTCTTGGTTTGCTGTTTCAATGTCCATCTTGTTGCTCTCGATGGCCATTCTTTCAGCATAGTCCACCTTGGAGGAAGGCGAAGAGTCCATGGGTGAATCCGAAGGGCTTCGGGGAGCCCTCATATAGCTTCGAGAGGGCAGACGCCCTCGCTGTATGTTAACAGCGGTGTCAGGTGGTCGTTCTAGGTTGGGGATATTCATATAGGGGTTGGTTGGTGTATTCTCAAAACTAGGATTCGCTACACTAAACTTGGGCGCTACCATATTGAGATGGTGGTATGAGTTAAAGAAGCGATGCTCAAGTACTCTACTGATGGCTTATAACAATCATAAATATAATACTAGGATCTATTTGTTAGGAAAGTAAGACGATCTAAGAAGTTTCAAGTAATAGTATTGTTTGGTGATTGTTGGACTTGCAAGTAAAACACGTATATTCTCGTGTATGTAGCAAAAGCTACTACAGTTGAAGCTCTTCCACAATGATTATTATAGCTTCATTGTCGATCTTGTTGGTTCAGTGATGATATTATTCAGGTTCATGATCACTGTACTGTCGTCAGGTGCAATTTGAGGTGGAATGTTATTCTTCGTCTTCATTCTATCGCGAAACTTTTTGTTTGTCGTGAGTAGTTTTCTAGCACTGATTCGTTTGGAATTTAGGCTTTTGCCTGTCGGTAGTTGGTTCGCCTGCCTATCTAGTCATCATTTGAGCTCTCTCCTCCTGACGTACCTCCAGAACCGAAGATATGAAACTCAGTAACAATCAAGTAGAATTACGCATCCAATTAATCAATACAAACAACAATAAAGATAGAGATAGGAAATTGTAATACCAATAACTTATACATCCCTGGGCGGGCGCAAATGCACTGTACTCGCCGCTTGTCCTAGTCCAATAACATTGCCATTAGCAGTCCTCTGAGTTGAGTGCAATCCAACACCGTGTATGTGATACTGCTCTCCCACTATATCTTTAGCAGCAATCATCAATCTATCGAGTCTGTTGACAAGCCTAAACGCAGTTGAAGCTCCAACACAGAACATCCTGTAAATTTGTGAAAAAAAGAGACACCAACAGGGTATCAAGAGACATACAAATACTGCTCGTCTTGTAGCGTATCTAAAGTCAAAGCACGTGGTAATCCGTAGTCTTCTTCGGATTCTTTATGAATGATATCGAGGCCATGGTACTTGAGCATAAATCGATCCAGAAGAGGTGTTGGTGTAATCTGAGGCAAGGGGTTTCCAGTACGAAGAGAGGATGCAACCATACCTGAGATAGGGTAAGTATGGATTAAGGATCGAGAAGGGGCGGACAAGATCTGACTAATTACAGCCAAAATATCTCCTTGGAAATCTGGGTCAGTGAACCGCGTCCTTTTCAGCAGTGCACGAGACCATGCTGGCTCCATGCATTCTAATATAGACATTAAGTGAGCCAATGAATATGCAATTTGTCTAATCATGTCTCATCAATTTTGGCACATGAGGTAGTGAAATATCCACGTACAACTGAATGTCCATGATCTTGTGATATCGTTTAGCAGGCCAGCGTCCTCGAAGGGAAAACTAGTACAAGTTGTCAATAGATCAAAACATATGACCAGGGAAATAAATGTGTACCTCATAAATCACATTTGTGCGCAACACCAGTGATCTTCTCAGTTTGCTCCGAATCGCGATTAGGCTCGTGATAATTTCCTGAACCTCCGACTCCCGATGTGTATTGGCATACGAGACAACTGCACAATATATCGAGCCAAGTTCACCACACGTTGTGGAGAGCAAACGTCTTTGGTATCGACGGATGGTCGTCGAGGGCGGTAGAAATGATACGATGCTATCAAAACCCAATTGGTGAGCCACACGATGATGAGACAAAAAGCTGCTCACAACGCCGCGACGACACCACAAGTCACCAACAGAAACCGTCTCCATGCAACAGAGAACCCAGCTCCTGGATTACCAGGGACAATGATGTGTAGATCTAAATATGAATATCCGACAACCTTTCACCATCTCGTGAGTTAGCTTTGTCTCACAGAAATTATTACTTACTAGGACCACAGTAACCCAAAGAACAATGTTTATCATCGGCGGAACTGGCCAATACAGTCTAGCGAAATAGAACAAAGGAAAACACACCCCAAGGATTGCCCCTAGTCCATAAGGGTTACCTTGCGAGATGTACCTGAGTGTCTGCGATTAGTATTTAACGAGTTAAATTGAAAGACGATCTGGGGTACCAGATGACTATCCCTATCACACCACCAGCAAATGTACTGAGGACACGGGCCGTCAGTGCGAATGTTGTGTCCCCTCTAAATCGGGCGAGCGAAAGCTGCCCCATGATACTAGAATTGAAGTTCAGATGAGACCGTATTCACCAACAATCAACACTCACATTCCCCAAACAAAGCGATTTTCTAAAGAATCAAATCAAGGTTTTGGAGCGGATGAAAAAAAAGTTCACTTACCGTATGCAAAGGTGGAAGAACTCTTAATGAAAGAGGGTAGACAAAGGGCGACAGAGAAGATGCCAGCCTTCAATGCAAACAATACATTTCCATGTGCACAGCTTGCAGCTGCATAGTACAGAACTGACATAGCCCAATCAAACGCGTTTCGGGGGGGAAGGGCATCCGGATCCCGTTGGCGTGGCATTCCAAGGTCTTCTAATGTGCTTGGCTGCACACCTTGAATCACATCTACGGTACATGGTGAGCACAAATAATATCCCCAGTTAAACAGATAGGCAAAAGGGAAGAAAGAAAGACATCAAATAACACATGAACTTCGTTTACCTGGATCATCGTCCTCATCGATTTCTATGTCGTCGGCTATATCATATCTACTCCATGACAACAACCGTTTAACAGGCGTCCATAACCGCATTCGATCCCGTTCCACTTCTAATCTAATGATCTCATCTAACTGATTTTTATCAAGGCATGGCCCTCATCTGGAGGAAGGGAAGTACATACCATATTGATCACGATGACAGAAAATTGCATTAGATGGAATTGATAAACATAGCAGTTGAACAAATATCGATGAGGAGGCATAATGTAGTCTGGATCATCTGTTGAACTATCAAATGCTGACTTGTATGGGTCCAGAACTTTCAAGCTGAAGGCGAGCAGGTGTCAAGAAAACATGTAAATGGGCTTCCGGTTGACCACATACCGTTTATCCTTTTTGAAGTCATCCAATACTGACACTATCCGATGTCTCCGTCTTTGGACCTCATCCAACTTATTCTGCCGCTTCGCACCGAACGCCTCAGTCTTCATGAAACATTGTAACTTGTCCTCCCGTACTGATCCAAGCCAATCTCGAACACCGATCAATCCTTCTCTGGTAATGTTCAATAGATCTGTACAGCTATGGAAAGACGTGTGAGTGGAGCCAAGTTCCACTGAAAATCGTCGACTTACCAATCACGCAGCAATTTAGCCGCGTTCTGTGTATGGAAGTCGTGATATGGATCATGCAACCGCGTAGCCTCTAGATTCATGTACCTCTGACTCTCGAAAATGCCCACTGCATGCTCCTCTTTTCGCCTTCCAAATGATAGGTGCAGTAATGAATGGGGAAGGTGACCCCCAATATGTAGATGGAGATGAGGTCCATGATGATGAGGTGTGACTACCTGAGATGATGAAAAAGACGCGCCAGTTTGCGATTGGGGTCGCTCTAAAGAAGCCTTCCTTGAAGATGACCGAGACTTGAGTAACCTTCTCGAGCGATGCGAGTAGGGCGTCCTTGTCCCACCTAAGATAGAAGTTTCTCCTGCTTCATTGACTTTAAAACTGTTCTCATTTATTATCTCCTCGCTTGCTCGTGATTCGATTCGAATATGTGACCCTGATCTTCCCTCGGCATGAGCTGGTGATGGCGGACGAGTAAGAACAGGACTCCCTGGCGCAGGAGTATTTGCACCGGAGGGGGCAGGCGTTAGAGGGAAGGGATCTCTGGACGTATCAGCCAGTGTAAAATATACTGTTAATCCATTCGCCCTCCCAGCCAATCTCCTTGCCAAATTTTGGAATGTATAGAAATCGCCAGGCGCGAAACGTGACCAGCTGACATCATTATTGAGAAGTCGCATTGATGCCGCCAGCAAAACCAAAATACTTTCTGACTCATCACCGGCGGCGGTGATTGAATCGGCCAAAGAAGCAAATTCGTCGGAAGGAACATCGGCACCGAGGATTTTGCAGTGGTGATCGAGGGATGATATTAAGGGTGAAAGAAACATTTGAAGCCGCGTCGTGAATTGGTGGGAGATTGTCGAAGGAAAGATCAGAATAGCACCGAGCAGAGCCAGAGCAGAGTGAAAGCATAATGGAAGGATAATGGTACGACCAATCTTGTCAATATGAGATATGTGAGGGTGATATGCACTGAAAAAAATAAGCTTACAATGTAATAGGGGTAGGGTATCAAAGAGGCAGTGGTCAAGGATATGACTGAGATGTCCTTGTCAGTCAAGTCAACCAAATATTCAAGTCGATGTCGTACCAAGGGAGATGCACGCAAAGACACAAGGAAAGATATATGGGCCAGGCCCTTGTCTGGCTCTGACATAGAGGAAGAATGCGCTTCCGAAAAATACCCAAACGGCAAGAATGACCGTTGGCTAGCGTTCCCATGTATTAACAATAGGCAGATTTTAGAAATCATGATCTTACCGCTGCCTGTATGTATTCCCCGGACACCGCTTGGATGAATGTGACTGATCGATCCGTATTTGTTCGGGTGAGATTAGCCAAGAACATGCCCAGGGATGCCCATCTGGATCAAACAAAGGAAGTGATAATATGCAATGTTATCTGACCACTTACGACCATGATAGTGCCACGAAAAGCAGAATTAGAAACTCACGCTCCAGGACGCCAACGAATGGATCGCTGGGTGGAGATAAAAAGGCCGCTGAAACATTTTGATTAATGAGATGGATCTTAGAGGCAAATCAAAAGCTCACCAATAAGAACTAGGAAACTTGCCTTGAGGTATTGATCAAGATAACGTGCACATAAGAACCAAAAAAAAACGCACCTGCCCCATAAGCAATTCGACTCTCGGTATAATAAACAAGACCGCAGAGACCCAAGCTACAATCGAACATCGTATTACGGGCTTTAATTTTGACCACGTCCAGTTCCTAGGTATCCATCGCAGCTGTGCTGGGAGGCGTAAATTCATCCATGGCTTGGGCTCCTTAATTGGGGAATCGGTGCTTGGAGAGTCACCCGGCGACAAAACGCCACCCTTCTCGTTGATCTGTGGCTTCCTGGATGACAGGTCTGCCATACTTTCTTGAGAATGTGCTGAAGGATGGAGAGAAGTAATGCTGAAATTTTCATACTCCCTGAACATGACGGTCTACTCGCACAATCATGTGACATAACGGGAGTAATTCCGAAATAATTACATTCTACCACACTGAACTACCATCCGATGGACTCGCCGCAGCCGGGCCAGAAAGATTCTGCGATACAGAAGAGCCTGGCTTCAAGTTGGCGAGATTCTCGGGCTCCTTTCTCCACTCGATTTTTTCTACCCTTACTTCTCCGTCAATCAGTTGATACACATAAGTAACCACAACCGAGCCCTGGATATCAAGGAGTGCAAACGAAGGTACTGGATCACTATGAGATGGACAAATAGGTCATTGATGTGTCAAAAATCTTGACCATTAGAACATACTCGCTGAAGGCACCGGTCCATGCACCCGTTGCTGAACCAGGGTTCACGAAAAACTTATCGTCAAGCTCTATGGCTTGGAAACTGATGGATATATAATAAGATCAGGTGGAGGCAGAGCAGGGAAACTAATACACATACACATGAGTATGCCCGGATACAAGAACATCAACGTCCATCTGCCGCGCAATGGATCGCAGTGAATCAATATCTCCGTTAGGTATACACTGATGGCCATGTATGATACCGATCCTGATAGAATTGTGTACAATTGTTACTGACAACGGAAAGTTCGAGCCCTTAGAATGTAAATTGAGTGCACAAAGACCACAAACTAGAATGAGCCTCCATACGCAAACTCAATAGCAGAAGACCAGCACCTCGTCGTAATCGCCTTTCACGACATGAACGTCGGGGGAAATGGTACGCAGGTAATCATATGTTTCTTTGTCGCACACATTGCCAGTGCATAAGATTTGTTGAATCTTTCCAGGAACGAGTAGTTTCTTGAATTTTAAAGGCAAGTCATGGGTCCTGTGAGGGATGTGCAAATCGCCGATGATGAGGACAAGAACCATGATGATAAGCGGTCAGGCTGACAGTCTAAAATGCAATATTTGTTGCAGAGGCAAAAAGCAAACAAAAAAGTAACAAATTTGGGTTGGCTGTCTTAAATCATCTGACGAACTTCTTACCCTTCAGAGGACTACACACCGTAATTCAAGACAGCTAACATGTTTTGACGGTCTCTCTCATCATACCCTATGCGTAGATTGTCAACCATCTCAAGTAATACTCGGAATGCGTAAGTCCAGAGAGGTACTCCTACCTGAACAATACTACATGTGATCCCATCATATGTAGTTAATCTATATTAAGAAATATGGACTCAATAAGAAGTAGAGACCACTTACTGTAATGTAAATAGGAGAATATCTTCGTATTCCTCTCAGTAAGAAATAAGACTCACCTTTACAGGTAAGCCTCGGAGCTCACCCCACTGCGCAATTTGGATGGGCTGCTCTTCATAGATAATATGATAGATTGAAGAACCTACCTATCTAGAGCGACTTGTTCATTTTGTTCATGATCGATAAGCCGATAAAGGACGGAATTCGAGAAGAGTAAATAAATTTACGTATTTTGAAAATCACCCAATGTCGTCAAACAACAATTCGTGAGATTCCCCAACCACGAACTGAAACAATATATAAATCCCTTTATTTTATCGATCTAGGGAACGGAAAACATAACATATAAATAAAAACTATCTGAAATAATATGTCAGATATCTATGATTGACTAGTTTCTACATATGATAAAAAGTATACAGGTAACAATAATAATAATAAGGCATTATGTTCACTAGAGGAGTCCATGGAATTACCACCAAGATGTCACTGTGAGTATCCGCCGAAGCAGATTCGAGACGAACTTCATACCGCTAGACAAGTTCCAGAGCCTACTAAACTTGTCTGGGCTAGTATTTGAAACAGTGTTGATCTTTCGGCGTGACACCACAGTAGTGCTTCCTTCCGTGTCCTCTCTTGGAGGGACTCCAACCAGCATTCTCCGGAGAACCTGAGAGACAACATCTTTACCATCAGTCTTCAGCCACCTTCTACCAGTATCATCCTTATCCTCTGGTTCATCGTCATAGTCACCACCCCTAGGGCCCCAGTAGTCATTCAATGCGGAGAACTCCATATCATCGACTTGCTCTCTGACTATGCTCGTAATGATGGATTCGGAAAACTCAGGATGACCTTGAAGTGTCAGAATATGAATATCCCGTGGAGTCTTGACCTCATTTCTTGACAAAGGATAAAATTTAATGACACCCTGATTTCTGGTTGAACAGGTGGAGCCGATAAGATGCAGTTCTCCCGATGAGAACTGATGAGAGAGTGATTCAACTGGTACATGATCGCTATGTACCTGTTGGAGAGACTACACGAAGGAGATTGTTACTTTTCTGATCAAATCTCGATAAAGATAATGTTGATTCACCAATTTATCAACTCCAAATATTGATCGTCCAATGTCGCTGAGGTCAATCGAAGTGGGTCCAATTTCCCATTGTCCACTGGGCATGCATTCACCATTGAGTGCACGGCATATGATCTGGTGCCCGAAGCAGATACCTAAAATGACCATCAATGAGGAGCATATTCGACGTGACTTGTCAAGGCCACACTACTCACCGCATAACTTGATTTGATGGTGGTTATGAATGAGGTTTCTCAGGAAAACTAGGAGTTCCCTGACCCAAAGGATTGAGTCGTCATAGGCGGCGGTGGCTGTCAACAATAAGGAGTCATTAATCTGATCCTTTTTGCAGAATAATTGATATAAAAACTTACTTGAGCCGGTGACCATGAAGATATCATGTTCATCAAGCTGACTCTCTTCCGGAAATTCCAGCCTTTTGACATTGTAGGTCTTGATCACAACTCTTGTATTGCGATTGTCGGGTATTGTGTTCCTCCAATAATGATGATAAATTTCATCAAAGCGCCTTTGAGCGACATCGGCAGGTCCACTGAGAGTGTCGCAAACAAGGATTCCAATGCGAATGGTGCGAACAGGTGCCATTGAAATGAAAGTAATAGGATGAGGGATATAGGTCTGGTTGTTGTTCCTGTTATTTATACAGATCATTTTTGAAGAATTTCTTTGGGTGGGTCTTATCCGTTTCAGATTTGATCTACGGACGAAGGTATAGAAGCTAGTCCTCTACAGAGTCAGACCGGCCGGTACAGCTTTTATCATTGTCCCCACTCATTGTTCCAGCATTTCACTTACTATTCGCTGATTGAATCCTCCCAAAGAGAAGCTGTTACTTTGCCAACATCCGTGCATCATTTTGAATCAGTCTGAATCTTTCTCGTTCGAAAAAGGCTGCAAAGGGGGACAGACCTGCGGCGTTATGATGATGATTAATTTCCCCCCTAAGTGACCGCTCTTATTATATTAAGGTTACGAGCCCTAACTTAATTACTCTTATGTGGTTACATCCGACGCCGACCTATTCCGAGGGGGAAGGAAGCAGAAGAACGCCGCTCATGGAACAATGTGATACCTAGAATACTGACGTGTCTGGAAATGATATTTAAGTCCATGTTTCAGGGACTATCGTATATTATCCTGGCCTGTAACAGGAATGGGGTTCTGTTCATCGCAAAAAATTGAATCTTCGGGAATGAAACATGTCAGTTTAGCCTCTTACTGTTGAACACCTGAGTCCGGATGCCGCACAGAACAAAATCAATGACCGTATGCCTTAAATCTAATAATGTTGGTGTAAGACGTTGGTCCAACAGGACAGAATAATCCATCGAATGACCTGTTGATCAATTGGATCTTGTTTCACTATGAACATTAATTCTAGGTGCCATTATCAGTGTGCCGGAGTCTTGAAAAATTTTGGGATATCAGCAAAAAAATTCATCGTTCCCGGTGGGTGGCACTAAACATCATGAAGGGGATCGTCGATCGAAATGAATTGGTTTCATACGAAATGTGTGGCTATGCATTGCAACGTATAGACTCGAGTCACAAAGTGATTATCATCTTTACCAAACTAAATGCGTGCTGTGGATCCCTCTCCAAAAGCTGAATCATCGCACACTACTACTAGACGTAGTTCTTGAGAACAAATCTTACGATTATATAATCTTCTTGATTCGACGAGCTGTCAGATCTGAATGAATCTCATCGTCTTTTGCACACACGATGGGATGGAATAGGTCTCAACGAGGTATCTTCAAAGCTTAGAGGTGGGGGTGGCCCCTGCTCTTCTCTATGACCTAGGTCTTGTCAAACAATTTGTCTTGGGTTAACACGAAAAAGATATCAGATTTGTTGTTTAAACCGTGCTGACACAAAGTCAGATCGAGTAACCAAAGAGGACAACTATGATCGTAAAAAGCCCTTTCCTTCAAACACCACACTGGCACAAGTTGAATTAAGTATAGTAAGTCCTACCTCTCCCTCCGAATCAAGTTGAAAGCTGGAAACTAGACCGAAATGGATTAATTTCTTTTAGTAAATTACTTGAAGGGGAACTCGAGACTGAACATAGGATTAGAAAAACAACTACGATCAAATTCATCCACTCCTTTTGAACCTGAATGCAATTCTGTGAGAAGATGTAAGTGCTAGGAGAAACGATCCCAAGAACGTCATCCATCTTGTTTTTCAAGTACGAAACCGACCGTCTTTATATGGAACTCCAACAACTCCGATAACCTGCAGAGATGATTGATTTTCGATTTACAACAGTCTCCCTCCCGAAAAACATGAGGTAGAGGCCCCATCCACAAAAAAATGGGGCAGGGAGCAGCACGACAAGAGAAACAAACATATCTATCCATTCTTTGTCTCATTATTCAGCTGACGTAAAACAAGTATTATGCTCATGTGTATCATGGAAAGCAAAAAAAGAGGGGTCAAGCTTTTTGGAGGGATGATGGCGTCTCTTCAAAAGCTGCACACGTGCATTGTGTGTGCGTAGATGGACGGGCATGGTCTCCCAACAGCTCATTTTCCTCTACAGTATCAAAGCCATGCACATATTTCCAAGGACGAGGACCAAGTCGCGTCATGGTGGGAGGTGGGAGGAAGAGTCAGAGAAAAAAACGCTCAGGACATAGGAGAAGGAGGAGGAGGAGGGGAGTTACCCTCTCTCCCTAGGTGTGGTGGCGCAGAGTTCTCAGGCAGAGCATTCAAGACAGTAAGAACTTCATTGAGAATAGATGGAACCCCTGCCTTGCACTATCCGTGGTGTACAAGATGTAGTAGTGGTGTTTGAAGAACGAATGATCAATGGCGAAGCAAGATCCTGGCAACTATTGAAAGGTTGAGAGGGAGTGTGCATATGAAGGCGACGTATTACGAAAGTGAAGGAGGGACAGGCGACGAGTCGAGAGACGATACTGTAGAGAGAACACTTCTTGAGTTAAGCAGGTTAGGTTTTGTTGTGTGGAATGTCAAGAAAATCAGCTTTGAATATTTGGCGTTCAAAATCAATGTCTACCCCAGCTGAAGTCTGATTTCCGCGAGACGGAGTCCTTAGTCCATGGTGTTCAATTCGGGGCGGGTGTAATGGTGTGCGGACAATCTGTCTCACTGGAGTGAGAGGGCTCTGCACAATGGCCATAAACCGATGAAGCAGATGTCATCAAGGAAGTGTCGCAAAACGTGGATTGATGCAATAGGGTGCATTTGTAGTCGAGAGAGGAGCCGGAAGAAATTATAGAACACATTGAAAGTGATTGGAGATGGCTATCTGTCGCAGCTTTTAGTGTGTAGCATGCATGCAGTTAGTGCAAGAATAAAAAAAGTATCGCTATAAGAATTGATTTATTTTGTTTAATGGTAGTTGGAAGGGTAAAAGCCTAACATTCCTGGTCATCAGACGATAGAGTAGGTGCAGAGATTCTTATGGATCACAGCAGTTTTTCACTCGATGCTTTGTTGTTGGATTTTCCCTGTATAACATGGAGAATGAACCCACGCAGATGACCAAATCTGGTTTGCCTATCCGTCTTTTCTGCCACGAAACGGGAGATGCGTCGCAGAAGCGGGATGCTCCTCAAGAGACAACGGTTCGAGACAGCGGTCACACAGGGAGTGTCCCAATAGAGTTTGATAAGAACGGTGTTTTTTGAATGCTTTACGAGTGATCTGAGTACATCAATGGATCGCCACAAAGTACCTTGTATATATGCGCCGGTAATGTCGAGATCCTGAGCGCAGTACTCCCGCCAATGAGTTGAGCGTTGTACTGTAGTGTTCATGTCATCAGAAGGAGGTAACAGTATATTGCCCTAGATATCGTGGGAGAGAAGGTCGAAGGCAGAAGACGCGAGATTTATCTAGGATGACGTCACGCGTTCATCACATGATCAAACGCTACGGTTGACTCTAGATTGATATCCCATCTCTGGCTATGAACCCTCTTCTCGTGCTCGTCACTGAGATACAGTCATCTGTGAAGGACAAAAATGATGAATCGGCCTCCAAATCTGCTTCAGAGATATTCAAAGTCGTTCGATCTCTAGTACGTATCTCACTGATGGTCATGCCTCTGCCGAGTTAAAAGTCCCAAGCAATCGGAGTCTCTCACTCGTTCAGAATTGCACCAAGCCAATGTCATAATGAAAGGAAAACTAGTACCGCTGTATCAGAAATGCACAGATCTCACACTCAAGCTTACTTCAAAGCTTCTTGAATATACTCTGTCACTCGAAAGGGCCACTCTGGAGGGGGAATTGAGTTTGCTCTGGAATGCCATCCCTGGGTCAATTTCAGCAGGAATTCTGGTATGCCCTTTTTGCCATTAGTCCATCATAAGCATCTGACATCCAGTCAAGGATTTTTTAGAGGCTGATAAGAAATGCAAGAGCCGTGATGCATCTCGAACATTGCTCTGATTCCCTTTTCAGCTCATACTAGAACCCTTGTTGCGAGACATTTTTATGGTGTCATTTTTCAAAGCTACTTTTCGGGCTCGCCTGCTTCTCAGACTGTGCTTGATCGTACTAAACCTACGACATTGACGGCAGTGAGCACCTTTTGCCACCCAGGCCAAATTCGTAGACTAATTAAATATGTCCAGATCATTCAGTTGATTTCTGATTCTGTTATCGGTCATCCAGAGAATCAGTCGAAGCTACGTCACTCTGGAAATTTGGGCGGGTAAGGCGATCTTCATGTCTTGTTCTGACACACCCGTGATGATGGAAACAGGCACAGAATAGGACTTGTTTTGGCCAGGCTACGAGGCAAGTACGCATATAATGACTCCTAATAGCCGCACGCTGACTTTTGTAGACTATCTTCCTATTGAGGCCATGTTAGAACTCTTTGCAAACCTTCTCCCCTCTGCCAAAGTTGCAGGAGGACAAGAGAAGCGAACGCAATTCATAAAACAAGTTTTTAATACTTCCGACTTCCCCAACTATCTAGAAATCGTAAAAATATTATCTTCGCCCGTGTTGGATTGGGCTTTAACTTCTCAGAGGATTTGCGACTCGTTGGCCTCTGTGAAACCCCATTTGTAAGTGCATGAGTCCTTTGGAGATCACATATCCTCATATATATAGCCCACAACCGTATACAACAACACGTATTTTCGTAGGCAGCTCTCAAGTATATCCTGTAGAGCGCATATACGTAGATGGTTCTGGGTTTCTAGCTAGTGTTGACGAGGTGGGTAATAAGATCGGTCAACGTGTCTCTTTTTATGTCTATCTTCAGGGAGACTCTCTTTCGACAATCCAGCTTCCTTATTGCCAACTCGAACAACTTTCCATCTCTAGGCCTTCAGAGGGTATTGTGGTCATGACACTGGTCTCGAAGGTGCCACCAATCAAAAATCAGGAAATCTTGCCCCTTCCTCTTTCTCAAGACGAAGGTCATTGTCAATGTTCCTGGGAACTTAAAGCTACTGATGTAAAGAAGATGTTGTGTGCACTAAAACAAAGAAAACTGGTATAGTAGCATTCGCTTACTTGAATCATCTGACCTCCGAACAGGACAATCTTTTGAATGCGGCGTCGAGAAAGATGTCGCTCTCCACTGCGTGCGTAGAACTGGTAGATGTCCATCCCCCTCTCCCAAGCCAAGTAAGATTCTCCAGTTCCTAAAGTCATTGGAATGATGAGCTGATTTCATAAGGTCAAGGCAGAGGAGATATCTTCATGTGCGCATTTCTATGTCGATCAGAGTCCATGATTGATCCGAAATTCTAGTATGGTCAAAGGTTGATGCTCAAGAAACATCACCGTTATTGCCCAAGCGAGCTCCGAGCATCGCTAGTGTTGTAGCTCCACCAGGACATGTAACTCCAGATTCCAGAATCGGAAAGACATCTATTGTTGCAGCAGCAAGTGCAAGTGTTCTTCCCAAAACAAGTAGAATTTTCGCCACTGGCATCATCGTAGATGACAGGGACCCATTTACCAAGTTGACAGACTCAGGTTCCGACTCAGAGGTTATCCCAAGTCGAAGAACGCGCAAAATGATGCATAAAAACAGGCAGGTGTTCACAGTGACTTCTGACGCTGATCTCGAAAGCCCTGTCCAACCTCTGAAGTCTCAAGTCAAGGAGAACAAACTTGCAATCGAGACTGAGACCGAGACACTGTTCAAATCCGCTCGAGGTATGAGAGCTTAGTCATATATCTTCTTAAGTTGTGGGTCAGTTGTTTTCCAACAGGTCAGAGAAAGAGGAAGGAAAATACGACGGTCCGACCGACTCGTCAGACACGGGCTGTTGCCGCACGAGCACTTAGCATGCATGGTTCGTACGGTCCTCGCCTTGTAATCGTTGGCACCCTTGAACTCATGATCATTGTCAAGCTGGTTCTCCAGTGGATCATGATCCGAAGATCAGAAAGCGCAAACTTGAGGTTAATGAAGCTCCTGCAGAAAATGAGGTTTTGAAAGCTAGTAAATCGGAAGTCTCTCCGGTCAAGCGTCCTCGCTCGAAGGACAGGACGGGAGAACACGCATATGATATATCAGCAAAAGAGGAACCGAGACAGACCGAAGGACGACTAGCGAGAAAAAAACATCGAGTCGGACTTTCACCTCTGACAAGCATCCAATCGGACACGAGTGACAAGCCTCAGATCATGGTTAAACCAGTTACGACAAGAATGAGAGGAAAAGATGGAATGGTCGTAACTATAAGACCCAAGCCCATGAAACGTCTTTTAGCCAAGAGAGAAAAGAAGCCCGAGCTACAGGATATCGTCCCAAGTTTTGATAGGGAAGGTCAGCAACAAAAACAAGTCCGGAGACCGCCTAGGTCCAACGAAGTTGGTCATGTATCTATATCCTGCGTGATAGTATCCCTGATACTTGTTTGTAGCCTGACATCCAACCAGAGTCAAAGGTACATCTTGAACAACCTAAACAGGAGGTGTTTTTTGTTGCTTTTCAGACATTGCGTTGTGTTGAGCATATTTTCATGCTTATGTAGAAGGCTCAAAAGACGAAGGAAGCACCCTGGGAACGTCCTTCTTTCATCATGCAAGTTGGACTGTCGAAGAGTGAGGCAGACATCAGCTCTATGCAAATATCTGAATCGGCAGACTTTATACTCCCTGAAGTCGACATGCATATGCGGGAGGTGATTGTGAGTGTCAATGAAACCTAGCTCACTACTTGTCTGATTAGCGTGAATCCTAGCCTCCCAGGCCAAATTACCAAACGCCTGTTCCGATTAGCAAGCTTCAGGAAGATAAAGATATCGAAATGATAGATATGACACGAGACTCTCTTTCACCAAAGAATAAGCGGGAAAAGCCTATATCATCTATCGATGGGTCTACAAGTCTCACTTTCGGAGTTCAAGCAAAAGAGGGAAGGGAAGTTTCCGGAGCTCGAGAACGCACGCTTGTCGATATCATACAGGCGCTTCATCCTATCTCTATCAAAGCCACAAAAGCCATTCAGACAAGGGTAATGGTTGATATGGGCATTCAAGTTGATATTGAAGAGCAGGAATCCGTCACATCTCCGCTTGCGATCCAGCGGCCAGTTTTTTTATCCTCGTTGAAGGCTCCACTTTTGCCGGTTCAGCATCTCATTACCTCTACTACCTCTACTCCTCCACCAAAGCCTTGGGTTGACAGGAGTTCATTGCTTTTTGCCCAACCTCCGACAGTTCCTCATATGCGACATGAATCACCGCCAACCATTTTTCCAGCTCGCTCGATTGAGCAGCATGCACCTGAACGCATAAACCGCACTATTGTTCATGTGGGCCAGGCATCTATAAGCTGGAATCGATGCTAAAGTGTACCCTAGGTCCTGAATGAGATTAACGATGTCATACTAAGCAAGATCGAGTCTAGATTTGAAGGAATGCGTGACGATATGAAGGCAACTCGGAAGAAATTGTTGGAGGTAACGACAGAGAAGCTGAATGAGCTACAGTCGAAGCAGTAAGTAAGAGCATTCTTACCAGGATGTGTTGTTGAGCGCATCGCAGTGTTGAACAGTATAATACTCTCGTGGAACTCTTTGATAAATACGCGGTGGACTGCAGGAGAAAATTTCAGCTATATGATGAGATGAAGAGGGCAAATCAGGAGGTTGTCGATGGTGTCTCCGGAATTCTGCTCAAACACAAAGGACAAAGTGTTTCCAAAAAATTTCCTCGAAGCCTTTTCATGAATACTCCCGGTGTCCTCGAGAGTGGAAAATCATTCTCCAAGTAGCTATGGTGGGATCAAATTGTAGAACAGCTCCAGATTGTATTTAGACCCAGAGACGCGTGAGAACCTAGCAAAGCTACCGTTTTCATGCAAGTTCGGACTTATGTTTCGTCATGGCATAGAATACTGGCGCCTGCGAGACTTTCTTCGATTCGATGCATGCATCACACGCGTAAAGTCTGTGTCATCCGAAGTATTCCCAGGTTATCTTATCTGTGTGCTACACCCTCTCGTTCGCACTATTGTTCACCCGCACACATGGTTTCACCCCCCACTCAGAAAGCTTCGGACGAGTACCGTCTTCCAACAAACGTAAAACCTATCCATTACGATCTCACTATCAAAACAGATAT
>Ga0153966_100413_pt1 | contig 16871 bp, 13 predicted proteins | sample TSFL050MetaG_FD_104738 | JGI IMG/M metagenome (GOLD analysis project Ga0153966, IMG submission 104738) | Attine ant fungus gardens microbial communities from Florida, USA - TSFL050 MetaG | ecosystem: Host-associated > Fungi > Mycelium > Unclassified | place: USA: Florida, Paynes | collected... | reverse complement strand
TGCACACCGGAACTTAGTTCCAGAAATGCGCTCTCTGGGGGATGTTTACGTGAAATCTGGTCAGTAAGCTCCAAAAAGAATCGAAAATCATGTCTCAACGTCTATCAGAATTCCGTCTTCATAGAAAAGTCACCAATCCAGCACATATAATTGGTTTTCTCTCACAATGGAAGATGTACTTGGAGCAAATGCCTGATCGTGAGGGTGGCAAATACTATAAAGGGAAAAAAATTGATACCACTATCATTGAGAAAGTGCATGTCAATGCGTCGTGGACTGAATGAACCACTAACATTTGGCTTAGATGTCACCGGAACAATTGGGCCAGCTTTATGAATTCATGCAATCTACAAAGGAGGTTTGGACTTCTGAGAGATCATGAATTGCTCCATATATACGTGTGAGCATTGACACAATCTCTCTCGTCATTACAATGGAAACTAATACATGCGTCTATAAACGATTCCATCATTCTTATAGATTCACTCCACTCTCGAATTTCAGAGTTGCGAATTTGATCGTGTATGAAGCTTTTAGCATGTTTATGTTCCGTAGCAGACAAAGTGTGCTTAGACACTAAGAATCTACCCTTTGTGAGGTTCGATCTAATGGAAGTCTACAAGAAGGAAAGTGGAGAGGGTGTGCTGGGAATTATGAGGCCGAAACGTGTGAAGCTCAGGTACAATACTAAGATTAGATACCACCATCCGGCAACTCAGTGGAGGCAACAACAGGCAACAACGTCCATAAAAGAAAAACACGTTCACATGATAATCTGAACCACTTACCATGTCTCAAACCGCTGTGAGCAGGCCAACAGTTGGTACTTTGGTAGATTCTCATTCCTCAGACTCAGACCGTCTCTTCCGAGAGTGCGCCATTGACTGGACTCCCCCCTATTTACTCGAAATTGCTGGAAGCTAAAGCTCGTAAAGGTGATGAGGCCCAGCCTTCTATCATCTCATGTAGTTTATTTCTACTTTGTAGGTGTGAGTTTTGAACAAATTGCAAAGACAATCGACAAGGATGAGATTTGGGTAGCCGCTGGGTTTTATGGTCAGGTACATTAACATTCGCGATATCCAGCGAACATGTTTATGTAGTCGATGAACCTAGGCTAAATTCACTGCTGAACAACTCAAGACAATATCTCAATTCTTGGATGTTCCTGGCGCCCAAGTGTTGGATGAGATCGGCGACCATTGGTGGCCCAACCGTGGCATTGGACCTATTCCCCCAACTGATCCTGTCCTCTACCGTCTCTATGAGGTAATTCTGTCCTTCTGTTTGTCTTGGTCAACACTGACAAGAACCAGGCTGTTCTTGTCTACGGTAATCCTATCAAAGCTGTCATTCATGAGAAGGTGAGCTTTGGTCACTTAATTACCTGAGGTACGCTAACATCAATTTCATAGTTTGGCGATGGTATCATGTCTATGATCGACTGCAAGGTCACAGTTGACCGTAAGCCAGACCCAAAAGGAGACCGGGTCGTCCTGACTTTCGAGTGAGCTCTTTTGTTGTTCAACTCTGTTTCCGTATGCTGATTTCATGCTAGTGGCAAATTCCTACCCTATGCTACTTGGTAGATCACGAGTGATGTTGTTATAACAAATACAGATCATAGTCCCAGGCTTCATCCCAATCTCCATGAAATGAGCCCACATTCACCCCTCCTATTTGCTCGTTTATTGGTTTATAATAGGCTGACCCTATCTGTTCCTCATTTAGTTGGCGTTGACCGTCACTCCTTCCCTCAACTTTCCTTTTTTTTCAATTATCTGTTTTCATCGCTCTGCGATGGTGTTCTCCCGTATTTCAGTAGATTTTGGAACTTCCTGGTCTTCTCCCCTGGTGGATGATGATGCAGGTGATCTTGGACTTCAAGAATTACCTGACTGTGTTGGTTACTTTCCGTTGATCGTTGATTCACCTCGTCTTGACGTCTTTTTCTGCTCCGTGAGTTATGTCATCGAGATATATGGACACAAGAACGTCAGAATCGCTTTTTAGACTTCGTCGCTTTGCGTGCAGAAAGCCCTGGATGTTCCACTTTTGCCGACATCTTCGCCTCCCCATCGAGTAATGCGCCATTCGGTCAGAAGCATATCTTCATTGGCAACCAGCCCAGGAGTCTTGCGAGCCTCCCCTAGTTGGGCTAGCAATGGCCTTTGTATTACTGGTTTGCTGTCGTCCCCGCCTGTGGTGATACCGGGATCAGATCCTTTGTGTGGTGCTGTTAGTTACATGGTTGTGAGCTATGATCACTCTGACTGAAATGACTCTAGGCATCAATGAACCACGAAGAAATCGCCTCTGTTTCATCAGAGCACTCCTCTCAGACTCACTTTCATCTCTCGATGCGAACGCCGTCCATTGCTCAGGATTTCTGTAACCTTGCCTCCGACAGTGCAACGATTCATGAAGACTTTGTCGGTGTCCTCAACATTGGCTACCCTCTGAGACCTAGCAGGGCATCCTTGAATCTCCCTGGCCTTGGAATCTTGATAGATGCATATCCCGATGACAGTTTGGAAGACACAGATCCTACAGCTGCTGATCCAGGAGCGTTCCAGGAAAGCTTGTCTTCCTCATCCTCAGATCATTGGGCATCCATTGTCCGTCGCGACAGAAGAGCAGGATAAAGACTGACATTTGCCTGCCAAGTGGAGCATGATCCCCATTACAAAATCTCAATGTAATACCTAGACTATATTAAGGTGAGTTACCTGCTTGATGTAATCATTATTTACAGCTCATGTCATGACATAAGACCGCGTTTTGTCCAGCTCGTATCACAGTGAGATATTCATGACCTCAAGTATATCTCAATTCACGAAAACGATTTACCCTCGAAGATCCAGGGTGTTTGTATGCCTCCATTTTTCTCTTTTTCTCCCTTCCCCCTGACAGTTGTCGAAGTTGAAACGACAATAACACGCTGCCGCAGCAGCTCCCTCTACAGAATGGTGTTTCGTCAAGCACTGATTTATCAGGAACGAGGACTTGCTAATGAGTTAAATTTTCTATTCTGTTGAAAGGTCAACCTCGGACAATCACATCAGCACTTCTTATACGTCTCAAGATATTTTATGGTAATTTAACGTTATTTCCAGTAAGCAAATGAAATTGAGGTGATAAAAGAGAGTCTAATGTGATCAAATGTCATATACTAGTCCTAACCATCCATGCTGATCAAGTGCGATTTGTTATTTTCCTTACGCAGCATCTAATTATCTGAGGAAGTCCCGTGGCCTGACTATAACTTGTGGCTGACCAGTACTTATTATCCACATCCTAGAGCCTCACGGTCTCTGTTTCAGTCTAGATTAGAGTATTTTTCCTTAATACAATTGTGGCGATTTTAGGGGACACATCCCATCTGATTTGTCAAAGTTTGGTGAGGTATTTTTTTACAGAGTAATGGATTAAGCAATGATCCACATAAGTACCAACGACGGCGCTGTGTCAAGTGACCACCATTTCTGGTGTCTGAATAACCATGATCTTGGCTTTACGGTCGAGGGAGAGTGAGGAAATAAAAATAGAAAGCAAAAATGAAAGAGGAAACAGGCAGATAAATTTCGACAATGAGAGTGATGCTGGACAAAATATGGATTCCAGCTCGAGAGTGATCCACCTTTTTGCCATCAAAGCAATTCAAGAACACCGTGTACACGGTGAAGATATGTCAGCGACGATGAAACACAGAACCAATTGTAAAGACCAGAGGTCACCAATGAAATTCTGCAACAACTTTATTGCTTCTCGGCGCGCCCATTAGTCTGTCTATCCCCACTGGATTTCTGACCACCCAACCTTGACCTCCCACTGCCTAGACCACTCGGAACAGCAGTGCATGTTGCAGCTGGTGGGCTACCAAGAGGAGACGAAGGTCCATCTCCAGTAGGCGTTGGAGGATTGCTTGTCCGCTTTCGCCCAAGAATATTCAAACTCCATCGCTTCTTTTTCAGAGAGGGTGGTATTGGAGGAGGACTGACGGGTGCCTCCACCCTAAACCTGGGTTGAATCAGGCTGAAAGTTCCAGAGCGTGAGGGACGTCTCTCAACAGATACCGAGGGATGTCTCTCGATGGATATCGGAAAATGTGGTGGTGAGAAAGAGCTGTAAGGCGAGCCAGGGCGGAAGGCAGGATGAGATGGCACTGGAGATGATGGATCAGGAGTCTCGGGAAAAGGGTACTCGAAAGGTGTATTGCTAGTCGTGTGCGCGAATGGTGTGCCAATAATGTTTGTTGAAGGCGAGTTGAGGGAAATGTCAGGAAGAGTTGTGCGAAGTCCAGACATATTGATGATGCCAGGCGGTGGTGATCTGGAATGCACTCGAGACGATGAAGCAGATTTTGAGGCGTCGCTGACCTGGCTATTGCTCTCTTGTTGTTCCGGTTCAGCGAAGACTTTGTGCTCTGCATTCGTGTCCACAGGAGGTGGATGTTGTAGGGACAGGTCCTGTACCGGCATTCTGGTATCTAAGCGGGAGGATCAGACCTGGATTTGCCCACATCAGCATTCAGCACAGACTGTGTGATATCGATATCGATTATCTGACTATGCTGTGAAGGGACCGGGTCCAAAAGCTTAAACGATGCCGCTCACATGGCCATTGGTGATATTCTCCGCACTGCACAACAATGTAAGTAGAGTCCACCCATCACACAGACCAACACGTGCATATCACTACCAATTCCCTCTGTGCAAAGACAGCAGTCTTGCTTGTGTTCTCATCACTGGATCTAGTATTTTCTGCCCGAAAGTTGGAATCCCAAGTTTCCTGGATCAGCTTCTCAAAGCCATAACGCGCTCCCACGCAAGATGAATATTTTATGTTTGTGAGCTCACAGGAAGTGTTCAAAAATGTTGGTCTCCGAAAGTGATGATGATGATCTATCGTATGTTTTTCTTTCCCGTGCTTATCGTACATTGCATTCAAGTTGGATGTTTGTTACTGTCGAGACCTTCATGTCTTTTGAGATCGCACTCAGCTGTATTGTTATCTTACTGCCCATTTTGAGAGCAGTAGTTGATTGAGATTTACACCAAACGCAAATTGAGAAATGGAATTTCTGATAACAGACGTTCCCCTTGTCTATATTATAATCATTGTTGAAAGAGCATTTGGAGAGCCCTGTGATTACCACGTACTACACTAGGGACAAAAATCAAGCACATTGGAGGGAAACATGCGAGGCTTATAGAGAAGATATCTATCGAATAAAGGACTAAGAGATAAGATCAGATTTTAATCTATTAAGACCGCCACTTACATGAATAGTATTGACTTACGTCCCGGTCAGTCCATGATACTAAAATTATAACCCAACAACACTGAGGTATCGTGTCAAAGTGGCTTATCAGCCAATGAAACATGGCATGACCGGATAGTTAGCAATCAAGAAATCAGAAATCACAAGCTTTTGGTCAAGTCTAGTTAGAGGTGATTATGGGGCTAAAACTTCTGGAGACAATTGCAAAGTAGATGGTGAAGGCTGTGAGTTCAATATCACCCAGCCTCCATACTAGATAAGAACATCTCAGAAGCTGCCGAGATTAGCATCAATAGAAACATCGGACTGGTTCAACCGACCGACAAACTACGATAGGTATGTAATGATCTTGAACAAATAAGGATGACAGCTTAAGTGAAGTGTGCGCTCGGCTAATGCCGGCGTCTAACAAATTGTCAGTAGTGATATAAACTCGGTTCTCATCTCAGTACCGGATCCTATTGGGCGTACAGTCTCAGTGTTCACGGAGGTGGTGTAAGTGACTGAGGTGTGGCCACCGATGGAACGCCCCTCTATGTATGATGCCACATAGTTTTTCTGGCGATTTTGTGAGCTTGTACCCAAAAATGGAGCAGGAAAATAAAAATAGAGATCGTCAACAATTTTCCTGACAGTCGCACCTCTCCAATAGATCCGAACACATCATGGCAAATCTGTGTCTTCGCTTGCGGTGTCCAACCTGTCTCCATAGCCGCATCTCAGAGTTCATTTGACACGGGCGTTCATACGATTGTAAATTTACAGCATCTCTACACCGAGATTGTTGAAAGAACAAGGTAGGAACAGGGTATGGTGTTGAGCATTTCACATGCAAAAAATGCCATAAAATTATTCCAGCTGTACTTTCGCGATTGGGACCCTTAAATGTCTATGCCAAGTCAACGTCTACATCTCAACAAACCGGCCAAACAGCGAATTCTTTACCAGTGTATTCAGTATGGGTGGACAAGTCGGCCTTCTTACGAGAAAAATAGAAGCATCGGTGATTGTATCGGGAGGTCATGTTTACTGTTACCAACACATTCATTCGGTCATGGCTTCTATCACTTCCCTGAGTAATGACGCTATTTCCCGAACTCTTATGAGATGCAATATCTGCCTAATGGGAACAGTCGACAATGAAATCTCGGATGGTTCGCTCGGTCATCTTGTGGATATTGAACCAAACCCGAATATCAGATAACATCTGACAAAAACGTTGTCAAAAATGAAACAATTAGACCGAATGTAATAGAAATGAAATGTCAAGTGTGCTAGAATTACGTTCGGGTGTTACCGTTCATGGATCTTAACTATTGCGAGTAACTCTTCGCTGTGGCTGATTCGACTAACGCGCCAAATCGCTTTAATCAGCCCATTCTCCAATTAGTAGGGATCAACATCGTTACTTTGGCTAAATCACAGTCGCGTTCGATTCTTATTTTCATCAGTACTACTGTCCGTACTCGGGTTGGTTTGTCAGTCCCCGCCCAAAATCAGCAAAAAAACTACGAGTAAACAGATCCTTGTTCCCTCCTCTCCGCTTAAATCTCAAACCAGTATCAGTAATGATGACTCCTAGTGTAATCGTCTTCCCAGAGATGTGCTGGCAAGAAAGTTGCAATGACGAGTGCAAAAAGTGAAAGAGTAGCCATCAGTACATAGACACCATAACCTCCGAGGATGTTGTGCTGAACTGAGTAAGAGAATAGTGAAGTGGAAAGAGCTGGGCCAATCGCGCGAATAGCGGAGGCAGTCATCTGCGATAAACCATTCGTGGCTCCCAGAGATCGTTTGTTGGGTGCAGATGCGGTCACGTACATGATGATTGAGCCTTGGAAATTGTTAAGATAAACATAAATTCTCAGCAGTCCCTTGCACCCACCGTATGACATGTCTGTCAGAACCATCAATGACAACTGGAGTACCACCAATGACCGCACTAGGAGTCCAACACCCCATGTACGGGCACATATGTTCGTGATGGGCATCAATATAAAGATGGGCGCAAAAGTAGTCATCCCGAAAGAGAAGACTCGTTTTTCACCGTAGTGTCGAAGTATCTTCGCAAAGAAAAGGACATTGAAGATTCCAGTAGTTGCTCCATAGCCCCCCCAGAGGTATCCGATAATCGGTGGGCTCAAGCCGAGACCACCAATCTCGACCGGCAGGGCGAAAAAGAGGGGCAAGAGAGCAGTGAGCATGATGTTGAGGAAAGCTAACGCGAGGTAGTTTGCCACAGAAATGATGACAGGCCAGACCAGTATTTGTCGCAGGGGAAGAGGTGCATCTCTATCAAGAACGTCTGCAAGAGTGGTCTCAGAGCAGACTGAAGATCCACGTTCGCGTTTTGGCACCGTCTGTAAGCATCAGAGGGGTCAGGAAGTTCATTTTACGATCAGACTGGAACTTCACCTCTTCGAAAACGATCGCAGTGACAGCAGCGGACACAAAGATAAAGCTTGACGTGACCAAGCATGGGAGAAAATAGGGATACTCTTGCCAGAATTCATTCCAGAAAACCGTTGGAAAGCGTGTATGAGGATTTGACAAAGAGCCTCCAATGAGCGAACTGTTCTTTCGTTAATAGATTACCTCTCAAAGGATGACATGATTTGATGTACCCCAATGTCCCACCCGCTGACCAGACAACGGGCAGTAGGGCGAAGCCCTCCGCTCGGTTGGAGGAATCCGTTAGCTCCCCCATGACACTCTTCATCACGCCTGAGAGAAATACGGTCAATCCTAGAGACCGAGCATTGCCCCCAGTACGACATACCAATATTTCCGTTTAAAAGCCCACAAAGACACCGACTGTAGATCCGATCATTCAGAGGAACTGAGCTTTTTATGGTCATCGCTCACCTGATGACGAGGGTCGAGAACGTTCTAGACAGCCCAAAACACAACATGGAGAGTGCTGATCCAACTAAGCCAGTTAACATGATGGGTTTGCGACCAATATAATCCGACAAACGACTCCATTGTAAGATCGTCAATGCTTCTGTTGCAAAGAAGAGCGATTCCTATGTCAAAGACAAAGCATGAGGAGCGAGTAGTGTGTCCAGAGCGTTCAAATTGGTCACAATCAGTCCTGTATAGTAGCCAACTTTGCGCTCGTCCCCGCCCGTGATATCTAACTCGCTAACAAGCTGTCGTGGTCTTAATCTAGTTCTCCGTCAATACATGGGGAGTGACTCACCTGGCTGATGTACGGGAATATGGATTGTCCGATAATAGGCTCGCAGAGCTGCAATAACAAGGCAATTGAGATCTGAAGTTTTGGCAAAGGTGTCGCTTGACATTTTTGAGAAAGTACAGGCGTGGGAGAAAGGAGAGGAGTCTCCTCATCAACGATGGTGACGGTCATTAGGGAGTCTATACAAGATGAGGAGAGAGGAAAGGGAACGGCCTTAAGCAAGCCCACTTAACTCGCCAGAGCCTTAGGAGTCTGATGCTAGACTTTCCATTAACATGTGGTAGAAAGTTCGATAGACAAGGCTCAAACAATGCCTAGTTCGAGATTAGTGCTTCGAACTTCAGGTTCCTGAAGGGTTCAGTTTTAGTTTGCATGACCCACCTGATGCTCGGGGATCAATTTTCAAATTCAAGCAAACTAAATGTAAGCAAGTCTATAAGTGAACAAATAGATACACTGCAGGAAAAAGATATTACGATTTCCATTGACCCCTAAAGGCCAGAAGCGGGTAAGAATCCTAGTACATCAAATGAAAGGATGGTATTAAATGAAGCCACGTTCGCGCCGTGGATTTTCTTCGATTTATCGGGAATAATATAATGTAGTGTCCGCTTTTGTATCATCAGTATAAAATTTCATGATCTGTCACGCATACCGCCCGGTAACCGGTGGGATACATAAGAACCAATCAAGACTATAACGAGTAGGAGGAAATAGACAAAGTAGCCCCCAAGCCATTGTTTTTGCAAGGAGATGGAGAAGAGCGACGATGCAAAGGAAGGAGCGATGGTTCTGGTAACAGAACTCATCATCTGACCCAAAGAATTGACAGCTCCGAGTGAGTTGCGACCGGGAGCAGCATCCATTATGAATAACTGAGTGCAACCTTGGGCGAATGTTCGTTAATCAAGGAATGGGGAAGGATGGGTAGACAACTTACCATAGCCCATAAAAACAAACGTATAGAATGACATCTGACAGCAGATAGTGATCCATATCAGAGCATGACTATTTCCATACCATCGAGCCAACGTATTAAGGATGGGGAATGCCGAAAAGGTAAATAGTAGTGCAGTGAAGCAACGAACATAAAGTCTCTTGGGTCCTAACTTGGCCATTAGCTTTGGAAAACATGTCACCTGGAACACTGCGTTGCAAGCCCCCCATGCTCCCATAATGATGCCGATCTGGTCGGGGCGAAGGCTGAGACCACCCAATTCGACTGAAGTCGAGTACATAAGGGGAAGAAGAGCTTGTTGGGCCTGATCCAGAAACGACAAAAAGCCGTGGTTCGCCAGTGCAATCACTAATGGTTGCGTCAGGAGGTCCTTGAAAGGGAGCTCTTGTGCAGCTTGTGCAGCTTGTGCGTGAGAAGCTGGCACTGTCTCATTGGATGTATTCTCATCAGATTCCGATTCACTTGCACCATACCCTCGCGCAGGCTGATTATGGAGAAGAGGTGATTCTTCACCCGAGTTTGAAAGGGAATCCGAAAAACTGGATACCCGGCTACGAATCGAGGCCTTCGCGGATTCTGAAAGGTTGCTGCTTTCAGGATCATCGTACTGCGGTCTAATTTTCGTAGGAAGAGTCTGACGGGACAATTAGCTCGTAAATACCGCAATACGAGAAGAGTACTCACTTCCTTGAGACCAAGATAGGCAATAGTAAATGAAACAAGGGCAAGGCCTCCAGTGATCGCACAAGGGAGGAAGTACGGGTGTTGCACAAGGAAATAAGCCGTGCGTGCTAATTCAGGCCATCGGTACGTAGGCATAGCGAAGATACCTCCAATGAGGGGACTGGGACGACACCAGTGTGAGTACAAACAATGATTTGTCCAAATTGCATAGACTAACTAACCCTAGGGTAATCCCCGAGCTCCACATCACTGGATGCCATGCATAAGCCTGAGCAATGTTCGTATGGTCGGTTATCTATATCAGGAAATAGGCGCTGTTCTTTCAAATTTAGTGTACATCAACCAACCTCAAACATCATGGTTTTTGTGACACCTGAAATGTCGGCTAAGCACTAAACCCGAAGTCAGATGCGCCTAGCGTACTGACCCATGTTTCCGTTGAAAGCGCCCTGAGCACAACGCGCAATCAAGAGGATCCAAAAGTTTTTCGAAATGCCAAAGGTAAAAAGGGAAAGGGCGAGACCCAGGGGCCCGAGAAGGAGAACTGGTCTTCGACCGATTTGATCTGAAAGGCGACCCCATTGGAACACTGTTGTACATTCAGCGAAGAAGAAAACAGATTCCTATAATCAGGTCAGGTGGACCTGGCACTTCTGGAAACGGCAAGTGCACTGACCAGGAAACCAGCATAGTGTCCAACTTTTCTAGCATCGCCATGAGTAATACCAGTGTCTTTCACAAATTGATTGACGAATGGGTAGATGACCGTCGAGGAGATAGGTTCTGCAATCATGACTAAAAGCAGGATAAAAATTTGTACTTTAGGCAAGGGTGTCACTTTCTTGGATTGCCTAGCAGGACATTCGTCTTGAGTCTCATGCTGCATTTTGAAACAATGGTGACAAACGCCTCCAACAGTAACCTGGTTGAAGGAAAAGAGCAATAGAGAGGGCTGAACCTTGGGTGGTTATTATCCCATTCCTGCTGTCTTTTAACTCACGCACTATTTTGGTCAGCATGTCGAACCTTGGTTAATTCAGCACTCTTGGCAGGGTTCATGGACCGGGAAATGGTGTCATAGCGATACCTGATCCGCCTCAAATGCACCAGAAGCTCAATGATGGAGTGATCTATGAGAGAATGTCGCCCCTTCTAGCTATTCTTAAATGGCGGCACAATATCCTTTGCTATAGTCTAGTGTCGATGTGGCTCTCATCGCTCCCAGATTCAAAATTCCATTCTTTAGCTCGCCATTGACAGTGGTGCTCCTTGTCATTGATGCTGATACGTCCGGAGGTAACTGAGTCAAACGTCAGGTAAAGCGTCAGGTAAAGGACCAATGTAGATATGCGAGGAGATAGTCATTGGTGACCATCATTGTAAATGTCTGGCGATGACGGATGCTCACGAAAAGTCCCTCGTGAGAGTTTGTACGTAAATGTCGGCCACGGCGGGCCAAAAGTCTGACATAAGCTTTTCTACGTCTAAACGAAATATCTTATCATGCACTGCCATCTAGAGATCAGCAGGCAGGAGTGCGGAAACCATGGTCCCTACTATTGTGATGCAAATCAACAAAACATATGTCAGACACCTCCATCCACCCTTCAGAGAGAATGCATAGAACACTAGTGGAACAACCATCCGCGCCGACGAGCCAACTGTCTGTCCGAGGCCATTCACAGAGCCAAAGAATCTTCTATTTGGGACAGCGCCCATTATGAACATCTGAGAGCAGCCTGGATGGATGTGGCGTTACATGCTTGGCTAGACATTCCATTGACGTACCATAGGCCATATAAATTAGGGAAGACATTCCCACGTGGATTTCTAGTAGGCGGCGAACCACAAAATTGGTGTTCTGGAAGTATGCTGCAATTAAGTGGAGCATAGGGAATAAGGCGAAGAAGAGTATCATCAAGGACAGACAAGTTGAGTAAACTTTCTTGGAACCGAAGCGCTGCAAGAGCCACGGAAACAGTAATAGTTGAACCAGAGTGTTGCAGCTGCCCCATGTTGCCATGATTCCAATCATATCTTCTGGTAAGATACCGAGACCGTACTCCTCAATGGGAGCTTTGTACATCATAGGCAATAAAGTTTGCTGTGCCTGATCGAGAAAGGAAATGAAAGCGTAATTCAATAGTACGATGATGAGCTGGCGATTGATGAGCTCCTTGAGGTCTGATATCTCCTGGATCTTATCAATCGGAAGTAGGCCTTCGACAGTTCGAGCGACTCTTTGCGTGACTTCCTGCCCGACACTGCTGACAGTGTTCTCGACATCCTCCTCGGGACTGTATACTGCACTATAGCTTGGATCTCTTGCTTGATCAAATAAGGCCGTAGTGCTTGAAGGAATTCGGTAGATTGGCGAGTCAAGAGCACAGTGATCTTTAATTTTTCGGAAGGCTCTCCAGTTGACCTGATATTCTGCAGGTAAAGTCTTGGAATCATCAGCTGGGGGAAACCGAGAGAAACATGCAAAAGAACCTACTTCCTGTAAGCCTTGATGGATGAGAAAGAAAGAGGAGAACGAGAAGGAGGAGGCCATGGCGCAAGGAATAAAAAGGGGGTGATTTCTGATGAACGGGATCCTTTCAAGAATTGGAAGCCTTCCCTTGAGGGTTGCGAAGAAATTGCCCACAGACGACCTGGACTTGATTGTTGTTCTCTGCAGAGCCAATTCTGAGAACTACATGAGACCTTACCCAATGCTTACTCCGATACTTTGCACTGTCGGCAAGACTGCGTAAGCTCGATGCCGGCTGGTAACATCGGTGATCTAAATTGTGCTGTCCCTCTAGTCAAATAAGGCGCAAATGAAGAATAGCTTACTTCGGCAATCACCGTTTTCGTTGTTTCTGTCATCGGATGATTTCGAGACAAGTTCAAAACCTGTTCATTCGCCATTTTAGCACTCACCTAGATTTCCACTAGAAATCCCTTGCATAGAGCGTGCAGCAACTTGTACCCAGGTATTGTTGGTGACTCCAAGCGAGAAGGTTGATAGAAAAAGGCCGAAGGATCCCACTAGGAGGATAGGACGGCGACCAAGTTTATCTGAGAACTTTCCCCACTGGTATACCGTAACGGTTTGCGCAAAGAAGAGGACAGACTCCTGATAAGGCATCACCATGAATATAACATTCCAAAATGTTGTGCAGGTGTCCATACTAAGAACTGTGGATAAATTGAAGCTTCCAGCACGCCATTTCCAAATATTCTAGGGCCTGTATCTGCCCTTGTCACCAGACCATCGTTGAAGGAGCAAATGATTGAATTCGTCAGGGGACCAGCAAGTAAAATAGTGGCAATTATCAGAAGTTGCTTGACAGGAAGCGGCATCTGGCTTCGGAGTTCGTATTGCAATCGTGTAGTCAGAGACAAATTCGAATCAGAGAACAGAAGGTCCACAAAAGGAACCAAATAAGACTAGAAGCATGCTAAGCCTACTGGAGTATCTAGCGTCAATCAGTCCGGAAGCCGGTCCTAGCGGCAAGCCATGTCTCCCTACTCATAAGACGACTGTTATGAAGCCTTGAGCTTCAGTTCACTGCAAGGTTCTCTAGTGATAGCAGAGTGGCAACAAGGTCATATCACGTGTCAATTTCGCCCACCGTCCTTTGGTTATACACCTTTTGTTGATACAATACTGACTGGGTCTTGCAAACAGGGCCCTCCACGTCTTGACACTAGGTGCAGAATAGAAATTCCCAATCCAAAAAAATCAAAGAGAAGAACGTCAAATCACGTGTAGTATTCAGTCAGGGACAGTCATTCAGTATCCAAAGTCGGCACTTGACACAATGCTGCTGATAGCATTACCCTCATCTCGTAAAAGGTGAGATTGCACATGTACACTAGATTATCTGACTTAATTGAAAACTGGGTAGATCCATCGTTAAGCCATGTCATCCCACGGAAATAATGAACCTGAAATCATCGACCTCACCACTCTTTCAGACTCTTCAAGTGCGGATGGGGACAGCGCAACAAGTGGCTCTCTATGCGACTCCGACTCTGACACGTCCGAAGTCGAGATTCATCTTAATGAGGAGACGAGGACTCTACTGAAGAATGCTGTCGATACCATCCCGGCTGTGCGACTTCGAGAGGTATTGGTAAGAATGATAGAAACAGAGCCGGCTGTTGAGATTGCCCTTTCTAAAGAGCTTATTACGATTAATCGTGAAACTCGCGCCATCGTTCCAAGATGGGAGACTTGTCCCAATTGCCAGGAAGACTACGACATAAACACACAGAGAGAGGACGGCGAATGCCAGTTCCATTCAGGTGCGCAAGTGATGCCACCCGTGTTGATCGATGACAAGATCTAAATATCGTAATTCTGTTGAAGGTGAACTGGAAGTGAACGAAGCTGCATTCGCGGATCACGATGAAAATGGACCGATGGACATTGAAGAAAATCGAGCCTCTTTTCCCGAAAAGTTTGCATGGACGTGCTGTCGAAGACGGGCAGATGACCCTGGCTGTGTCCGGGATCAACATCAGGCCTCGGTCCTGAGAAAACGACGTCGTCTTTGAAGCTTGTCTGGTGGACTTGCGAAATTCGGAAATGTGAAAATGCTATTTCTAGCTCAGCCCTCTGATTGGCTTCTTTTGTTCAATCTTGCTTAACGAGTTCTTACAAACAAGTCTCTTTTGTTCATTGCTCCGTTGTTCTATCGGACAAATTGAATCACCATCCGTTTTCGGGTCATTCCGTTTATAGTCTCCACCAGCATAAATAGTCACGGGGCTTTTTCGAATATACCTTTGTTCGAATTGAGCGACTTTGCTTAGTGATCTCCATTTCTGCTGCCGCTATCCAATTGATCCAGAACCTTATCACCATTGTCTGAAATACAAACGGGTCTTTTAACTCCGACCACCTTCCTCTCTCCAATGGACCACCTGCAAGATTGCTTGAATGTTCTTTCAGAGCAACAACTTCGCGACCTGGTATTGCGGCTTGCCATACAGGATGCTTTTATTCATGATGTCTTTGTTATGGAGCTTGAGGAAACACTGAGAGCATTCACCGATGAGGATAAAATCCCCCTCTCTCAAAGGCCCGAACCTTCTTGTCACCATCACACGAAGCCCAGCACTTTGTCCAACTCCCCTGTACCCGATTCAGATCAGGAAGAGTTCACATACCACCCAGGTACATCTTGTTTCATTACACTGCTCTGGAGCTTAGAACGAAAACAGGTCGACTTGAATCTGAAAAGTACGAATTTCTGACTGTCACCCCGGAAGGTCATATATACCAAGAGGTACGAGCGGTTTTCATGTGGAGCTGTTGTGACGGGGATGATGGGAGCGCCGGATGCAGAGTTGCACCCAGCCATACCTTGGTGCCTCGTCCTCGCCGCACGCGTGTTTATCATACAAAACGGCATTCCTCCAGAGTACGAAGGAAATGAAGACAATGGTGAACAGATCCCTTGAACTTGCATTTGTTCTCGTCACTGTACCGTTTTGCTTTGATTTTGACAAATTTGTGGTCCTTCACGATTGAGAGTGTTTTGCATCTTTCATCCCTTATGCACTTATACTTTGACGTTCTTATTTATCGTTCGGATTGCATTAATACGCTCAAGTAGGCAGTGGTCCATCTTTACTCAATTGAAACCTTTTCGAGGACGAAACGAAATGTCGTCCCAAAGTAGTGTGAGACCAGACCGAAACCAAACCAAGTTCACCATCAAGTTTGGACCAACGTTACTCCTTCCGGATGGAATGATCCCCGGAGCCCCTCATAGGAACTGATACCTTCCCAGATATATCCTTAAATAAATGCAGTCCTTATATACGACAGAAAATGGGGAATAAAGATTTCCTCAGACACTCTTCAGTTGCTTGTTCACAATTCAAGACTTAAAGTTTGAGCCACATTGAACTTTTGTTAGAAGATGTTCATGGAAGTTTCACAGGTATGACACATAAAAAACCCCTAATTTCTATCTTTGTTAAGAAAGGAAGTTACAACCTGTAGGGTGTGGAGGTTAGAATAGTCTACACACATACATATATAAGTTCTCCACAATAATTGAACACATGATGGATGCTTCATTGAAACTTGTTGGTATATTGAGCACTGCACTAAAAATAACTTAGGTTTCATCTCTTGATGATCAAGTTAAGTGTTTCATTTTCTTGAGATATCTTGACTCAAGAAAACTATTTTCAATAATGAAAGGAAAGACAAAATTTGAGGTGGCCCTCCCATGCTAATTATGTACTCTACCAGGCTTACCAAGAATATGAATCTGTATTAGTGCAAACATTCCATCTTGCCTATATGTATAGATACTGTTGAAATACATTCGGGGGAGGGTACAAACAGATAGCAAATACAAACTATGTATTCCTACTTATATCAAGTCTTTTTACGAAATTATTTACCCCTTTACAACTTAAGTTCTAATAATAATACTTTGTAATAAACGAGCCACGTGAACTCTACCATCTCGCTTGAGTCGTGTTCCTCCTTTGAAAGTATCTTTAAACTTGTGTAAATAAAAGTTAATAGTTCCGTCAGAGTCTAATAAACCACTGAGATAAGCAGAATCTATAGTAGGTGAAACGGAATCTTTGATGGGTATATTTAAAGTGAAACAAGCTTTATGCAATTGTGCGAGTCGAATATTATTAATTATTAAACCATTTAAACAATTAATTATATTAATAACTGTTTCTCTTTTTTTAGTTCTATACCTTACAGCTTTCATTCCAGC
>Ga0153966_100410_pt1 | contig 17198 bp, 22 predicted proteins | sample TSFL050MetaG_FD_104738 | JGI IMG/M metagenome (GOLD analysis project Ga0153966, IMG submission 104738) | Attine ant fungus gardens microbial communities from Florida, USA - TSFL050 MetaG | ecosystem: Host-associated > Fungi > Mycelium > Unclassified | place: USA: Florida, Paynes | collected... | reverse complement strand
TTCAAAACAAAGTCAAATCTAGATAAATAGAGTGCCTATCTAGCTTGTCGTCTATTTAACTTCTGATTACTCATAAAGTACTCTAGATTTTTATGGTCCAACCAAATTTCAAATTTCCCCTTTGCACCTTCTAAAAAGTGCCTCCAGGCTTCCAGGCATTGAATCACTGCCAACATCTCTTTGTTATGAATCTCATAATTTCGTTCAGTTTCATTTAGTGATTTTGAGATATAGGCTACTAGTCTCCACTTGTTGTTTTCACATTTAATAGACAATACACCTCCTGTTGCAAAATTGAAAGTGTTTGCCTCGACTCTAAATTCCTTGTCTAAGTCTGGTGCTACCAACAATGGTCTAGTTGTGAAGATCTCTTTTAATTACTCAAATGCCTTCTGCTGGGCTTCCTCCTACTTTCACTTCTCCTCTTTCCTTGTCAACATGTTCAAGGGCTTTGCAAGTGCTGCAAAGTTCTTAATAAACTGCCTATAATAGTTGGCGAGTCCCAAGAATTTTCTAACATCTCTGACCGTTCTTGGTATTGGCCAGTTCAACACTCCTGCCACTTTATCTTCCTCCATCTCAGTTTTCCCTTGACCCATCACTACTCCCAGAAAGTTTACTTTGTTTGTCTTCCACAAATACTTTTCTGGTTTTACATATAAGTCATTCTCTTCCAACCTCTTCAGTACTTCTGCCACAATTTCATCATGCCCTTCTTCACCATCTGTGCCTACTAGCACATCATCCACAAAGACTGCCACCTTTCCTTCATTAATAAGATCTCTCATGATCTCATTCATCATCCCTTGAAATATTGCTAGTGAGTTCGTCGTCCCAAAGAACATCACCACTGGTTCAAATGACCCCATATGTGTAGTAAAGGCTGCCTTCCACTTATTACCCTCCTTAATGCGTACATTGTTGTAGCCCCATCATAAATCCATCTTAGTGAACAGTTTCTTGTTTCCCATTGAGTCTACTAAGTCGGTAATCAATGGCAATAGGTAGTTATTTTTTACCATTTGCTTATTGAGTCTATGATAGTCCATGACCATATGCTTTCCACCATCCTTCTTTCCCACAAAGAAAACTGAAGAAGTTTGTGGTGACTTTGAAGGCCTTATGTATCCTTTTTGCAAGTGGTCCTGAATGAATTGTTGAACCTTTTCTCTCTCATTCCTAGAGAGTGGATACACTCATGCTTTGCTGGCCTTGAACTCCTCCTTGAGATCTATGGCATGATCCCATATCTTCCTTGTCGGCATCTTTTCCAATTCCACCTTTCCGAACACCTTCAGCCACTTGTGGAATTTTTGTGGCACCATCGCTTCCACTTTTTGATGGTCCAACTCCATTTCCTCCTCTCTTTCCCAATCCTCTTTTTCATCCGCAGTCTATCTAATCCTTTCAATTTCATCCCCTTAGATTTCTTTCTTTTCTTTCCTTCTTCTCTTAATTTCTGGGCCCATTTCTTTCTTGCCCGTGTATTGTCCACATATTGGTGGACACCTTGTTATTTTAACCTCTCCTTTCTCCCAATCTATTTCCGGGTTATGTGCCTGTAGCCAAGGCATTCCCAATATCACTTCCATTTTTCCCAGATCGCATACATCCATCCTTACTCTTTTCACATGTTCCTTGAAGTACACATTTACTTCTACTTCATGCAGGATCGCTCCTCCACTATTTCCAGTACCATTCACATTTCTCACTAATATTGGCTTCTCAAGCTTGATTAATTTGAAGCCCTCTCTTTCTGCGCACTTCTTGCTCATGAAGAGTCCTGTAGCTCCACTATCTAGCAATGCTTTCACTGATATTCCCTCATGAGTGTCAATTTTCTCCACTCCTATTTGCATCCACACTTCTCGCAAACCCCTCAAGGTTCTTCTGACTTCTCTCTGTCTCTTCTCTGGCTCAGTGATTCCAGCCCTCCCCTTCTGGGCCCTAGGCACTGACCGTTCTACCTTCCCTCCCCAGTTCCACCATGGCATTTTCTTTCCTGTTCTGCATGGTGGACAGAAAATTTCTCCCTTGGTATTTCTTTCTGGGTTCCACTTCACTGCGTTCTTTCCTCTATATGCACTACATTTCACCTTTTCTGCCCTTCCACATTTTGCTTCTTGATCTCTCTAATTCCATGCCTCTTTGCAACTTCCACACCATATATTGCACAACTGTACCTTCCTGTCCTCTGTTCTTCTCTGTCTTCGTTCCCTTGTAATCGTATCCTCTGCACTCCATAAATGTCACCACTTCTCTGGGTGTAGTCCACCCTTCCATGCACATTGCCGTTCCCCTTGGGGGCAGCCCTTTTGCTCCACTGTGCCTTTTCACCTTTTCCCATACTGCTCGCGGTGGTGCCACTTCTTCCTTTCTGCTTTCTTTCTTCAGGGGACATTCCCACTTCTTGTGGCCTTGTTTGCCATACTTAAAACACCTTGTTCCTTCTTCCACTGTTTCTTGTCTTCTTACTTCCTTTACACCACACTGCATTACCCTGCTTGTCAGGGCCTTGAATCTGTTCATTGACTTCTTCTTCTCTTCTATCCTTTCTCCCTTGTTCTTGCAGTTCTTGGCCAGGTGGCCAAACCCCTTGCATCCCCAACACTTCCTGCCCTCTCTTCCTTTTAGTTCTTATCTCATTTTGGCGAGTGCTCACCGGGTGTTGAGCATCTTGCTCAGGATGTCATTGTACACTTCTAAGGACATTGTGTGTTGTATTTAGAAGGGCGAATTGTTGTTATGAAAAGGAAATGAAAATATATTTGTGTTACTGGTTGGCTGACCTTTCTTCTTCAGCTTCAACTACTGACTACTTATATCTGCTGCAGCACAAATCTTCACCCAGCTAGGTACCTAATGCATTACTGACTACTGCCCTAATACTAGGGTTACACTATCACTTCTCAGGGAAGATCCCTACTCTAATTGTCTTCTTAAGGATGTGACAATGTTCCTCTGTATATACTAGTCACAATGAACTAGCAGCACAAGGCTGATAAAGCAAAAGATGTACAAGTAATCTACTAAGCACCACCTGTCATCAGGTCTGGTCTATGTGTACACTCAGGTATAGTGCCCACAGTCCACCTCCAGAGTCTAAACTTTCTGGTTAGTCCACTTAAGCCTGTGGTCTGGCTATGAGGAGGTGACTAGTGATCGGAGTTGATCACTGGTCGAGGGTTGAATAGATGAGAGTGAGAGTAAGCAGAGATCGAGGTGATTGGTGCTCAGATAGTGAAATAAGTTCTAGTGTAGTGAACTCAAGCTAGGGTTAACTTAAGTACACACTCTTTATCAGAGTTGACAAAGAGAACTTGTTAGAGTCCTTGCTAATTGGTCTAGCTACTTATATGCAAATTGGTATTTACTAGTATTTGTCTACTCAAATTATCCTGCAGACTCCTTTTGAGTCACAGTGTCCCACACACTTCAAATTATTACATGATAAAAGAGAATGAAAAAGAAATAAAATAATCTGCCACCGCGGATGCCCTAGCTTGCTTGTCATTTTATTATAGTAAGATGGAAGGGATACACGGCTAAAGAAAACTCATGGAAAAAGGAGACAAACCTAAAGAATGCAAAGGAAGCGATAGAGGACTATGAGAAAAAATATGGAAAAGAGGGAAGAAGAATAGAAGAAGAAGACAGAGGAATGCCAGGAAGATTTACAGCAAAAACGCTGTATGGATGAGACAATGGGAAATTCAATCAAAAATACCTGAAGAAGTTGGAAAGGAACTAGAGGAGATGGAAGGGAGCGAAGTTCTTCTAGAGAAAGAACCTTAAAAAGGGGGGTAATGTTATAAATTGCCCACCCAAATCAAAAATAGTACAGCTAGAGGGATGGGAAGAACAAGAGTTATTCTTGGATGGACTAGATGAAGGATTCTAATTATAGAAAAGGGAGATAAGATAAGATAAGGTCACATAACAAGTCACATGATGGAATCTTCTGGAAGATTTGGTAGTTACTTAAGCATACACATAGACAAATAGAAATTGTGTATAAGTAGGTAGCACAATCTACCAAAGAGACTCCATCGAGTTCTCTTTGTTTATCTCTAGCGTTGAGTGTGATAAGACGGTCGCCACGACTTACTTGTTATTACAGTGAACTTAGGTTAAGGTTACCCAACTGCAACTTAGGTTCTTACACTAGAACTTGTTTAACACTACCAGACACCAATCACCTTGATCCTTGTCACACTACATTCTTATTGCTCTCTTGGTATGTGATCAACTCCAATTACTTCCAACTTCCTCATAGCTGGGCCATAGGCTTAAGTGGACTGACTGGGAAGTTTAGACCCCAGAGGTGGATAGTTAGGACCAAACTCAGGTACCAGCCCAGAATAGACCTAACAATTGAGTAGGCTCAATAGTATACTTGTATATTTTTTGCTGTATCTATCTTGTGCTACTGGTCCATTGTGATCAGTCTATGCAGAGGAATAGTAGTCACTCCTTAAAGAGGCTACTTAGAATAGGGATCTTCTCTGTGAAGTGATAGCCTACCCTAGTATTAGGGCAATAGTCAGTACAGCAGTAGGCACCTGGCTAGGTGAAGATCTTACACCCCAGCAGACATATAAGTGAGACAGGAGAAGAACACAATGAGCTTCTCAAAAAATACATAAACATTTTTCTTAACAACAACTTGTCTAGAACATAGCACAATGTCTCTAGACCAATACAATCAACTTATGAGTGACATGCTCAACCAAAGGTGCCCTCACCAAACTAAGAGCAGAATTGGAAGAGAGAAAAGGGAGGTTGTGTAGATGGTGTGAGAAGTTTGGGCATCTCGCCTAGAACTGCAAGGAGAGAGAAGAGCAGAAGAAGAAGATGGTAATGGCAAATAGGTTTGAAGCATTGGGAAGTCAGATAATACAGTGTGGGGTAAGGGAGGTGAGGAGGCAGGAAGTAGTATGAGAAGAAGTGAAATATTTTGAATGTGGTAAGAAGGGACACAAGAAGTGGGAGTGTCTGAACATAAAGAAGAGAAGGTTAGAGGAGGCAGCACCACTGTGAGAAGTGTGGAAGAAAGTGAAGGAGCATAGCAAAGTGAGGGGCTTTAGTCTCTTTCTGTACATTTCTCATCTTTTCTGTGAATTTCTCTGCCCCTTCATACTTCCCCTCCTTCCTCATCTTGAATCCTATTCTTGGATCTTGTCCTTGATTTGCCTTAAAAGGCAACACCTTAGTTCCAGTATGCACTTTATTGTTGTAGGCAAATTCAGCCATACCCAACCACTCTGGCCATTGCTCTTATCAATGGTCTATGAATATATGGAGATACTGTTCCAACTCCTGATTCATCCTTTCTGTCTGGCTGTCTGTCTGTGGGTGAAATGCTGTTGACAATTTTGTCTTGATCCCTAGCATGTGATTCAACTCCCTTATAACAACTACTGCAAATTGTGGTCCCCTATCAGAAATAATGCTATCTGGTAGTCTATGTAACTTTCAAACATTATCTCTAGCTAGTCCTTCTGCACTCGTTCTTTCTGTAATAGGTACAAAGTGTGCCATTTTTGTAAATCTATCTACCACTACTAGGATTGAATTGTATTCTTGAGTTAAAGATAACTTCATAATGAAGTCTGCACTAATATAGGTCCAAGCTATCTCTGGAATCGAATTTAGTATCAACTTTCCTACTGAAGATTGTGTTTGATTCTTGTTGTGTTGGTAGGTATCATATTCCTCCACATTGTCACAGTTTCCTATGACATAGCTGCAATCACCCTGTAAAGCATCTCAGTCACACTAGTTACACCCATTTTGTCTACTTTGTACTAGTTTGCCAACAGGGTGTAGTTATAAACCAAAGACATTCCTGTATATACCCTAGCTTTGTTCTCTACTAAGTAGACTACTCAATCATCCTTTTGTCCTTCTAACCAGAAGCTCTCTGAAACTATCAGCCCCAATCAAGATATTCTGTGTAGAAGAAACTCCAGCTAGTTAGTATCAGCCTGACCCAGACCTGGAGTGTAGTGAGTGTTGGTTGAGGTAACTGTAATGACAAGCTCAGTTGGAACAACTGACTTATCACACTCAACGTTAGAGATAAACAAAGAGAACTCGATGGAGTCTCTTGGTGAATTGTGCTACCTACTTATACACATTTTCTATTTGTCTATGTGTACACTTAAGTAACTACCAAACCTTCCAGAAGATTCCATCATGTGACCTGTCATGTGATCCTATCTTATCTTATCTTATCTCCCTTTTCTATAATTAGAATCCTTCATCTAGTCCATCCGAGAATAGCTCTCGTTCTTCCTATCCCTCTAGCCATACTATTTCTGGTTCAGGTAGGTAATTTATGACAGTAACCTAAGCTCATACTATAAGTCAGAGTTAACAAAAAGAACTTGTTAGAGTCCTCATTAATTGGTCTAGCTACTTATATGCAAATTGGTATTTACTAGTATTTGTCTACTCAAATTATCTTGCAAACTCCTTTTGAGTCATAATGTCCCATTGATGGGAGATGGTAAAGGAAATTTAAATGTGTTTAGATTTGGTTTATAGGGAGTAATAGGATTTTGGGTAAGAATATAAATGTACTTTACTGTCCTTACAAAAGTGGGTAATACTGAGTCAGAGAATCAAAATCTCCAAGTCATTCCACAATTGTGTGCAATTGAGTAGGCACTGGGGAGGTAATCAAATATAAAAGGAAGGGGCTCACAAGATAGTAAACACTTGTTATTAGACACTAGAATAAAAGAAATGTTTTTAGTTTCCACTTGAGAGCACTCTCACTAGTTGGATCTCAAAGGTATGCATTCCTCTCACACCATAGCACTACCATCCAAGGTACTAGTCTAGTAGGCTGGCTCGCTGTTGATACAGCAGTCCTACCTAGATCTTATGTTGCCCTTATGCAAGCTCACTCTCAACTGACCATACAGTTGGTAACTTACTCCAAAAACATGTAGCAAGCAGTTTAGCTCCTAGTCCAAGTAAATGCCCAAGTCCTCCTTTAGAGTGGGTATCCCTTGAGGGAAGTTTTATAGAGTTTTATAAAAAAGAAAGAGAGAAAAAGAGCTCTTAGTCACTCAAGTCGAGTTTCAGCTCTAAAGCAACAAAGGGCAAAGATAGGGGTTCTTCTTTTTGCACCTCTTCATGCTACTAGAGTATTATATTAGTATTACAAAGCCCAGAATGCAACAAACAAGATAAAAAAGAAATCCTTGTAAAGACTCAAGTTGTGATTGTGATAACCCTAATTCAAATCTCACTCTATGTCAAAGAGAACTTGTTAGAGTTCCTGCTAATTGGCTCAGCTACTTATACACAAATATGTGTTTATAAGTATTTGTCTGACTATTTTATCCTATGCATCTCTTTGAGTCACAATGTCCCACACGCATTTAGTATTACATAATTATTAGAAAAGAAAAAGAAACAAAATAATCTACTGCCACGGATCATCTAGCTTACCTGCTATTTTATAACAATCCTTTTGATTACTTGAAAAGACAGGTAGAATGAGTTGAGTCCACATCTAATCATGTAATAGCCACTCTCCGTACTCCCTGTTCATTTCCTACCAATCTTGAGCCTGTCCTAAGTGTTCTAGGGTGCTTGAGAGGTACTTCGAACATTGGTCCAACCACTCTCAAGCACATCTCCATCATTGATGTCACTTCTCTCTGCTTCCAACTCTCCTAATTCCTCTTCTAAACCATCCTTTACTCTTTCTCCTGTTTCCTGTTCACATCTCTTGGGTCCTTCTTCTTCCTATCCCTTCCTAATGATTTTCAGTGTATTCTTGTCTTATTCTTCTATATTTGGATTGCTGATCAAGACTGATGCATGGCTTTTAATGGTGTTTCTATTATAAACCAGGGCCAGTTACTAGGTGATGTTATTATCAAGGGAAATGCTTCTAAGGTCAAGTTTGCTCTTGAGAGCACTTCTAAGGGGAGTCCATCTTATAGATATAATATGAGACCATCTAGAAAGCGTTATAAGATACTGATAGTGGTGATCATGGCCACTACTCCACTACTCAGATAGCATTCTTGAGTACATGACTGGACTTCTAGTGGTTATGTCTGGGGAGCCAATTTTCTCTTGAAAGCTGTTTATTATGATTATTAGGTTCCGAATGCCACTTATATTGCCAAAATTAATTGTCCAGTATGACAGCGGATACCTCTAACTTTGCAACAGGAGGGGTACTGTCCATTGAGTGCGAAGATAGTAAATAGAGACCAGTAGCATACATCTCTAAATCGCTAAATGAAACAGAGAGAAATTATGAGATACACGATAAAGAGATGCTGGCTGTAATATGATGTCTGGAGGCATGGAGACATTTTCTGGAAGGAGCAAGGAGTAAATTCAAAGTTTGGATGGATCATAAAAACCTAGAGTACTTTATGAGCAACCAAAAGCTTAATTGTAAACAAGCGAGATGGGCTTTGTACTTATCAAGGTTTAACTTTGTATTGAAGCATATTTCAGAAAGTAAGATGGAAAAGACAGATGGACTAAGTAGGAGGCCAGACTAGGAGGTTGGAGTGGAAAAGGATAATAAGGAGCAGATATTGGTAAAGAAGAAGTGGTTGAAAGCGAAGAAGATTAAAGTGGCAAAAGTGATAATAGAAGGAGTTGATCTATTGGACAGAGTGAGGAAGTGTGGGGCAAAAGATGATGAAGTAATAAAAGCAGTGGAGGAGATGAAACAAGCTGGGGTGAAAATACTAAGAGATGAGGAATGGCATCAGAAAAATGGCCTAATATTGAAAGAGGGAAAAGTATATGTCCCTAGAAATGAGAAATTGAGAGTGGAGATAATCAGGCTACATTATGATATGCCTGTAGGAGGACATGGAGGACAGTAAAAGATAGCAGAGTTGGTAACAAGGAATTCCTGGTGGCCAGGGATCACTAAAGAAGTGAAGCAGTATGTTGAGGGGTGCGATGCCTACCAGCACAACAAAAATCAAACACAACCACTGGTAGGAAAACTTATGCCAAATTCAATTCCAGAAAAGGCATGGACTCATATTAGTGCCAACTTCATTACAAAGTTGCCCTTAGCACAAGGTTACAATGCAATCTTAGTAGTAGTAGACAGATTCACAAAAATGGCATATTTTATACCTACTACAGAGAGAACAAGTGTAGAGGGACTAGCATGCTTGTTTAGAAATAATGTTTGGAAGTTACATAGACTACCAGATAGCATAATCTCTAACAGAGGACCACATTTCACAGCAGGAATAATCAAAGAGCTCAATTGCATGCTGGGAATCCAGACAAAGTTGTCTACAGTGTTCTATCCACAAACAGATGGCCAGACAGAGAGAATAAATCAGGAGTTGGAACAGTATCTCCAGATGTTTATAGATCATCAACAAGAACAGTGGCCAGAATAGTTAGGAACAGCTGAATTTGCCTATAACAATAAGGTGCACATGGGAACCAAAATGTCACCCTTTAAGGCAAATCAAAGACAAGATCCAAGATTTGAGATAAGAAAGAAGGGTAAATATGAAGGAGCAAAAAAGTTTGCGGAGAAAATGAGAAATGTACAGGAAGAAGCAAAAGCAGTACTACAGAAAGTGCAGGAAGATATGAAGAGGTATACAGACAGAGAGAGAGGAGAGGTGGAGGAACATAGGGTCAGCGACTTAGTGCTACTCAGCACTAAAGATCTGAAGTACTAGATAGTCGGAAGACAATGAAGAAATTTACTGAACACTTTGTAAGACCTTACAGAGTGAAGGCAATAATTTCCAGTAATACAATATAATTGGATTTGCTGAATACAATTAGAATACATCCAGTAGTTAATGTCAGTTGGATACGATAATACAAATCACAAGTGGAAGGACAAAAAAAAGAAACACCACAACTAGTGGTGATCAAGGGAGAAGAAGAATGGGAGGTAGAAAAGATTATGAACAAAAGAAAGGTACGAGGAAGAGACAAGTACTTAGTATGATGAAAGGGATACATGGAAGAAGAGGACACTTGGGAAAGCAGAGAGAATTTGAAGAACATGATGGAATTGGTTGAAGAGTTTGAAAGAGAATACCACAGGGAAGAAGAAGAAGAAGTAAGGCAACAAGAGGCCAAAGAAGACAGGAACATGTTTAGCAGAGAATTACCAGGAAGATACACTGCTAAGTTACTCTATAGATGGGGAAATAAGAAGTATGATCAGGAATATTGGAAATGAATGGAAGAAAATTGGAAACAATGGAAGAGAAATATGTTCTCCAGATATAGTAAAAACCCATTCTTGAAATAAATAGAAGAAGAAAAACACGAGTACAAGGGAGAAATGAAGAAGAGGATAAAGAGGACTAATAGAGAATGGAGGAGGACAGGAAATTTTTGGAAGAGTTAGAAGATGAAAATCAGAATATAGGCAACCTGAGAGATCCATACAATGAATTATGAAGAAGTCCTTGGGACAAGGACCCTTGAGAGGAGGGTGGTGTCATAAACTGCTCAATTCCTCTAAGGCAATATTTATTTTTCTTTTAATTATCGGATGCACAAGAACTTATTACCAAATTGGGAACAGTGACTCAATAGGGAAATGCAAGAGAAACATAATGTGTACAAATAATTAAATTGTATAAGTAGTGTAGAACAAATAGTGGGAACTCTAACAAGTTCTCTTTGTCAACTCCAACTTAGAGTGCAATTTAGGTTAAGGTTACACAGCCTAAACTAAGAGTCATTATACCACAAATTGCAGATGTGGAGGTATCACCTCAGGTCTTGCAAAGGATATTAGATGTGGAGGTACCAAATATAAGAGTTTGTGATCTGTTGGCACTCAGTGGGGACCTGCGATGGGAGATAGTGGACCAGACATATATGCAAAACAGGATAACAGCAGTTGGAGCTACCTTAGCCATCATGCCCAGGACCCTACTAGAGTTTGTGACACCACTCCAAGAGGTAGAAGTTATAGTTATAGGGAGACAATGAGAGTTGGGATTGTTAGATGAGAGGTCAGAGATTGTGATTGCTCAAGAGGGCCTATGTAATGAACTGGGGTAAGAGGTAAACAAAAAGAAAAGAATAATAATGCAAACAGCAAACAGAGGGAAAGAGGAGTTACAGAGATGTGTAGAGTACTTGGAATTGGAAGTGGGAGGGGTAAAGACATATGCACATGTGTTTGTGGTACAGTCAGCACTGTACTAGTTGTTACTGGGGAAACTGTGGCAAAAGGGTGTGAAACTGAGGAAGATTAAGTGAGTAGATGGTAGTATAGAAGTGGAAATTTTGGATCCGGGGAATGAAAAAAGACAGGTGTTAGTACCAACAAAGGAAAGGGTTGGGGACAGGTTGAGGAACAGGATGTTGGTAGTGAGAGGTAAAGACAGAGAAGAACAAATAACGAGAAGAGGGGAGGATTCTCTTATGGAGATGGTCCTTGCATCATTCTTTGCATACGACAGTATAGCACAGTGCCTAGCATATAAGAGGGTAGCTATAAAGGTTCAACCAGTGCTAGGAACGATGCCCTTAGACATAAGAATTGTGAGATGGTTTTTAGAAGATCCCCTAGAGACCTTACCATCAATATCTCCATACCTACCCTTGTTTGTGCTGGGGATCCATCTAACAAAGGAGAAAATAGAGGGCATAGGACTGTTGTCTAACACTTTCTTGTGGCCAGAGAAGAGGCAGCTGGTGGTACAGATGCTGCAGTTGAACGAAAGGGCTTAGCATAGGACAAGACAGAGAAAGGAAGGTTTTGTAAGGATTATTTCTCACCAGTGAAGATCCTGGTAACAGATTGTTTTAAGTGGTTTCTGTTTGAAATAATAACATTAAACATGAATTTCTGATATTAAAAATTCTGTGCCATGGGCATGGAAAACATTGCCAATCCCCCCAGAAATCTGTGAGAAGGTGACTGAGCTTATCAGAAGGAAGGTTAACTCAGGGGTATATGAAACATTATACAGCTCCTATCATCATCAATGGTCTACAGTGGCAAAGAAGGATAGAAACTTATACATCATTCACAATCTTACCCCACTCAATGCCATTACTGTTTGTGATTCTCAAAAGCCACCACTCATCTATCTATATGCAGAGCAATGTTCAGCAAGATCAATATACTCGGGACTAGACCTCTTTGTAGGGTACAGCCACCGCACATTGGCAAAGGAGTTTAGGGACTATACAACTTTGATACTCCCCTAAGTACCATATACCTCACAGTGCTCTCTTAAGATTGGACAGGATCAGTTAGTATCTTTCATAATGATATTACATTCATTTTCCAGCATAAAATGGACAAAGTGCTTTCAGTGAACCTAGGGATCTACTGCTTTGTCTGAGAGCACATGGTTGACTTGAACTGCATCCTTTACCACCTTGTGTATGTGGGAGCAACAGTTTTGGCCAAGAAACTGCAGCTATGTCAACTGGAAATCATCATAGTAGGAAGAAAGTGTATGTACAAGGGACAGAAACCAGATGCTATGACTGTAGAGAAGGTATTGAAGTGGCCTGAATGCAAGAATGTGTCAGAGGTGAGGGGTTTTCTAGGGATGGCAGATACAGTGTGGAATTGGATAAGAGGGTTTGCAGAGGTAGCAGACCCATTGACAAAGTTGACAAGAGTGACAAAAGGGGAGTTCTTTTGGGGAGAGGAATAGAAGTTAACGATGGAGGAGATAAAAGAGAGAGTGGCTACCTGCAAAGTGATTCGACCAATTGATCATTCCCTTCCATTTGAAGTAATCCTCTCCATTGACATGTCTGTCATCACAGTAAGATTCATATTGGCCCAACAAAACGTGGAAGAACAGCAACGACCTGCAAAATTTGGATCAATTGCATAAAACAAATGGATCTCAAAGTACTCACAGTTGAAATTGAAACTGTATGGGCTATTCCAAGCCCTGAATGCAACAAAGCTTTGGTTGATTGGGGCAAAAAAGCTAGTGGTGAAGGTGGATGCTCAGTACATAAAAGGAAAATTGAACAAACTGGACTTACACCCTAATGCTGCCATGAATAGGTAGATTGCAGCAATCCTGATGTTTGATTTTAAGTTGGTGCATATGCCAGGAACAAAACACAAGGGGCCTGACAGACTATTGAGGAGAAGGGTAGCAGATAGTGAAGAAGAGGGGAAAGGCATAAAAGAGGCAGAGAACTGGATAGATGAGATAATTGGTATCAGTGTATGGGTGGTAAGTGGGTTCATTGAAGGGAGTGAGAACTCGACATTAAGCATGGGGAAGGATGTACAATGCAATGAGGATGCTGCCTTAGAAAGAAAGGAGAACAAAGTGTTATGATCGAAGTCTTAGTTGGATAACCTTAACCTCACTTGCACTCTAAGTCAGAGTTTGACAAAGAGAACTCGTTAGAGTCCTTGCTGGATTGTGTGTGATACTTATACAAGTCTGATTATTTGTACATGTTTACTGATCCGACATATTTACCTAATTAAATAAAAATAAAAATAAAAATAAATAATGACTTAGGGGAATTTGACAATTCATGACACAAGGGATGGGATAGATAAAATGAGCTGATGCAGTCAAAGAAGGCAAAGGAGGGAATGAGCAGGAGGAAAAAGGAATTAAGGGAGATTAGAAAATTTCTGGAGACAATGAAAATGCCAGAAAAACTCATAGAGAAGGTCAAACAACAGTTCCTTTAGCATATAAGCAAGTTTTTCCTCAAAGATGTACATCAAGGTCAATATCAACAAGTAATAGAAAGGCATGAAAAATGTTACCGGCTGCTAACCAAGGCACATGGTCAACTGGGTCACAAAGGCTTCTATGCTACTTGGCAAACCTTGAATGGCCATTTCTGGTGGCCAATACTCAATGCTGACATATGATAGATTGTTTCAATGTGCCACCTGTAAGGATTACAGTTATGGTTGAGTAACCTTAACCTTAATCCTACTCTATGTCAGAGTTGACAAAGAGGACTTGTTAGAGTCCTTACTAATTGTTCTAGCTACTTATACACAAATTTGTGTTTACTAGTATTTGTCTACTCAAATTATCTCACAGACTCCTTTTGAGTCATAGTGTCCCACACACTTTATATTATTACATAATAAATGAAAAATAAAAAAGAAATAAAACATTCCACCACTGTAGATCCCCTAGCTCGTCTGCCATTTTATTACATATATCTTTTTTATCCTCAACTACTTGATTCAAAAACCACTCTTCCCTTTGAACTTGCCAACCTTCCTACAAAGGAATGATAAAGTGGTTAAAGCAGTAGAAGAGATAAAGCAAGCAGGCATAAAGATGTTGAGAGATGAAAAGTGGCACTAAGAAGATGGCCTGATGTTGAAAGAAGGGAAAGTATATGTCCCTAAAAATGAGAAGTTGAAAGCAGAAGTAATCAGGCTACATCATGATATGCCTGTAAGAGAACATGGAGGACAGTGAAAGATGGCAGAATTGGTAACAAGGAACTTTTGGTGGTCTGGGATCACTAGAGAGATGAAGTAGTATGTGGAAGGATGTAATGCTTACCAATGCAACTATAATAAAACAGCAGGCGAGTTAGAGGATCTACAGTAGTAGAATATTTTATTTCTTTTTCATTTTTATTTATTATGTAATAGTTTGAAGTGTGCAGGATATTATGACTCAAAAGGAGTCTATGAGATAATTCAAGTAGACAAATACTAGTAAATACCAATTCACATATAAATATAGCTAGACCAATTAGCAAGGACTCTAATGAGTTCTCTTTGTCAACTCTAACTTAGAGTATAAGCTTAGATTATCTCAATTAATGTTCATTACAGCAACAAGAATTGAACACAACCTCCAGCAGAAAAGCTTATGCTGAATTCAATTCCAGAGAAGGTGTAGACTCATATTAATACAGATTTCATCATAAAGTTACCTTTAGCACAAGAATATGACTCGATCTTAGTAGTAGTTGATAGATTCACAAAGATAGCACATTTTATACCTACTACAAAAAGAACTAGTGCAGAAGGTCTAGCACAACTATTTAGAGATAACATTTAGAAGTTACACAGACTGCCAGATAGTATTATCTTGGATAGAGGACCACAATTTGCAGCAGGCATTATGAAGGAACTCAATCGCATGCTAGGGATCAAAACCAAATTATTGATGGCATTTCACCTATAGACAAATGTCCAGATGGAAAGAATGAATCAGGAGTTAGAACAGTATCTCTGTATGTTCATAGACCACCAACAAGAACAATGGCCAAAATGATTAGGCACAGCTGAATTTGCCTACAATAATAAAGTGTATACTGGGACTAAAGTATCGCCTTTTAAAGCAAATCAAGGGTAAGATCTGAGAATGGGATTTGAGATGAGAAAGAAGAGAAAGTATGAAGGAGCAGAAAAGTTTGTAGAAAGGATGAAAAATGTACAAGAAAAGGCTAAGGCAGCACTATAGAAAGTGTAAGATGATATGAAGAAATATATAGATAGAGAGAGGGGAGAAGTAGAAGAATACAGAATAGATGACTTAGTACTACTCAGTACTAAAGACTTAAAGTACCAAATGGCTAGAAGACATACAGAAAAGTTCATAGAACACTTTGTAGAACCTTACAAAGTAAAGGCAATAATCTCTAGTAATGCAATAGAGTTAGAATTACCTAGTATGATTGAAATACATCTGGTAGTCAATGTTAGTAGAGTACAAATATACAAGTCGCAGGTGAAAGGACAAAAGAAGGAAGTGCCACAACCAGTAATAATTAAAGGAGAAGAGGAATGGAAGGTAGAGAAAATTATGAATAAAAGAAAAATACAAGGAAGAGATAAATACTTGGAGCAATGAAAGAGATGCACAGCAGAAGAGAATACATGGGAGAGCAAGAAGAATCTAATGAATGCAATGGAGTTGGTCAAAGAATTTGAAAAGAAATATCGCAGGGAAGAAGAAGAAGAAGTAAGATGACAAGAGGCAGAAGAAGACAGGGAAACATTTAATAGAGAGTTACCAGGAAGGTACACTGCAGAGCTGCTATGTAGATGAGGAAACAAAAGGTAGGATTGAGAATACTAGAGGAGAATAAAGGAGAATTGGAGAAAATGGAAAAGAAATACATTCTCAAGATATAATAGGAATCTGTTCTTAAAAAGGATAGAAGAAGAGAAACACAAATATAAGGGAGAAATAGTAGAAGAGTAGAATGAAGAAGAAGACAAAGAAGATCGACAGAGAATTGAGAAAGATAGAAAATACCTAGAAGAATTAAAGAACAAGAGAGAAGATACAGGCAATCTTAGAGACTCATACAACGAGCTATGAAAAGTTCTCGGGATGAGAACTCTTAAGAGAGGGATGATGTCATAAATTGTTCATTCCTTCTAAGTCAATATTTATTTTTCTTTTCTTTTCTTTTCCTTTATTTTATTAGATATATGAGAATGATGACTCAATAGGGAAACATGAGAGAAACATAATGTGTACAAATAATTAAATTGTATAAGTAGTGTAGAATAACTAGTGGGAACTCTAACAAGTTCTCTTTATCAACTCTGACTTAGAGTGTAATCATAAGCTATCCCAGCTAATGGTCATTACAAAGACTGCCTTCTACTCATCTCCTTTCTTTATTCTCCTATTGTTATAACCCCATCAGAGATCTATCTTAGTGAATACTTTCTTGTTACTCATATAGTCTACTGTTATAAAATGGCAGGTGAGCTAGACGATCCGCGGCAGCAGATTATTTTATTTCTTTTTCTTTTCCATTAATTATGTAATATTAAATGCATGTGGGACATCATGACTCAAAAAGGATGCACAGGATAAAATAGTTAGGCAAATACTTGTAAACACATATTCGTGTATAAGTAGCTGAGCCAATTAGCGGAAACTCTAACGAGTTTTCTTTGTCAAACTCTGACTTAGAGTGCAAGTGAGGTTAGGGTTACTCAACCACAACTTCAATGTTATGATTCGCTCTGACACTTATCTTTTTCTTTATTAAATCTAATTAATTAACGACTATACGACGACACGAGTATAACGACTACGACACGGGAACGTCATAATCATAAAAGGGACAAGCATGGGAAAGATCGAGTGATGATCTGAGCTTGATCACACGCCTATCAGGCAACCGCCATGTGTGGGAGAACATGTGGGCAGAAGCTGTCTGACGTGGGGAATTACTCAGGACTTGACAGATGGTAGCTAATA
>Ga0153966_100409_pt1 | contig 17231 bp, 26 predicted proteins | sample TSFL050MetaG_FD_104738 | JGI IMG/M metagenome (GOLD analysis project Ga0153966, IMG submission 104738) | Attine ant fungus gardens microbial communities from Florida, USA - TSFL050 MetaG | ecosystem: Host-associated > Fungi > Mycelium > Unclassified | place: USA: Florida, Paynes | collected... | reverse complement strand
TGACTTGACTTGACTTGACTTGACTCCCCGGTCGAAGCGAGAGCAGACCCACACATGCGTGCTGGAAATGTCAACCTTATGGCACTTCATTGACGGCTGATCGACAGTTGTAGTTGTCATTTGTAGCATTATCACCGGTGATGCCGAGGTCACGTGCGAACTGGCTCAATATTCTACCTCTTACTCTCAGCAAAGCTTTCCTTACCTCGCAAAACATGTTTTTTTCACGACTATTTTTTTCATTCATCTCGGCATATATCATTTTTGTCATGACGCCAACATCAGGCTCGTCCATTGGCTGCTTTCTCAGCTAACACTTACTCATCATGCAGCTTACTTCCTTGTGGACGAACCACACCTTAATACACAGTGGATGAATGATCAGGCAAATCTTGTGCAGTGGCGCAAAGGTCTTTTGGACGGTGTGAATGGTTTCGATGTCGAACTAGCCCGATTAAACACGGATGGTTTGCTTCTCGTAGCCATGAACGTACCCTCGGACCAAAACTCTCTCAACATTTTCCTCCAAAATGTTCCAACAGGGGATGATTACTTCCTCACTTTTATGAACTCCACGCATGGCACGTTACTCGCTATCTCATCCCGATTTGCTGTTCTTTCTGCTGGAAGCACTCCCACCCAGGCGGGCTCATCACCGAATACCGCCGTGCCGACCATAACGGTCAGCGGAGCGCCAGATGCTACCAAACTTTTTGCGACGACTTTTCCAGCGCTTCCTGATAATGGTGCTCTTGGAGGGCGGAATGGAGTTGTCCCTGGGTGGGCCGAGCTGGCCATCATGGTGCTATTGACACTAGTGTCTATGGCTACCGGCACATTATGGATGAGTTCATGATTTAGCAATGGGATCAGGATGGAATCGTTCCTTGTTTACTTACACTCAGCATTTGAACTTCGACACCACTTGGACTACTTTCTTATATCATTTCTCTCAATATGTAATCTTTACATTGTTATTAGAACAATCACAAGCAAAGGCCAATTCAATAAAAGTGGCGGGGCTGGAGCTGGAATTGTAGCATGTTTTGAAATAGTAATGTATCCTTGCAGAGGAGCAGGTCAACAGCTCCGATCGCAAGGACAAAATCGAGGGAAAAGCAAACAGGAGTTCACAGAGCGAGAAATTTGGAGTGGAGTGCAGCAATAGTGTGGAAGCCTTATTGCAAGAGGTAACCCTGAAGGTGTGAGGCATGAGGCAAGAGCTGACAGGCTATAAAGTCTTTGGGGAGCTGGGGGAAGTCCATGATGATGCAATGGAACAGAGGATGGAGGGGGTCGTATATTGAGCTTTCTCAGCTGGTCAGACTATAGATCAATTCTGTTATTTAATTTTTCTTCCAGTTTGATAAGGGCGCTGAAAAACCTGGGAGGATGTGGATTTGACATCAATCCAATTTAAGCCATGTATCGATGGAGCAGATACACTCCACTGGTTGATTAATGAGGTCTTTGACTTGACCCATAATCTAATTGAGTCTAAATAGCATTTATACAAAATTGGTACATCCTAACAATAGTATGTGGATCATAGTCATTTATTCTCATTGTCTCACTACTCGCCATATATCAGCATGAGAGTACGTACACATAAAATTCTCTGTTCACCTGACAGGCTATGAGTTGGCTTGTGATGGAAGCCGGATTTTTCCATTATCACTAACTAGTGTCCATTCAATCCCATTTATCAACCTTCATCGTTCCCTTTTCCATCAAATTGATATGCATCTTGAAAGCATTCCTCAACATATGTGGCTCATGCCCCATTCCACGAGCGATACATTCATGTAATGCACGATCATAATACTGTTTCATCGTTAGTCAATTTTCATAAATGAACGAAGCAACCCGCCTAACCTCATGGAGCATGTCTTTGAAATCCGGATGGGCACACTTTCCAATAATGAGAGGAGCGCGTTCACGTGGTGCTAGTCCACGAAGATCAGCGAGTCCTTGTTCTGTGACAACAATATCAAGATCATGCTCTGGTAGAGTATGCTCATTTATAGAAAAACTCAGTCAACGAAAACCATACCAGTCTGGTCAACATGCGAAGCAAAAGGGACAATACAGCTTATACCAGTCGCATCCGTTTTGGTAGGACGACTGACCCTAAAGTCAAATCCACTTTATGAAAATCTGAGAACATGCTTACCTCGAAGGTGTATGCATAATCGACAACTTGGCATTCCTCAGAAAATCAGCTGAACCTCCTATTCCATTTAACATCCTCGAACCAAGTGCACAAGTCGAATTTGCGTGCCCATACTATGCACCAAATGACAGAACAGAGTACCACACCGAAATACTACTTACAATGTCAACTTCGAGCGGCGTGTTCATTGCAATAACACCAAGACGACGAATGATTTCAGGGGAATTTGCTACTTGCTGAGAACGAAGCAAAAGTCGATCCTTGTATGTGGCCCAGTCTGATCTAATGTGAAAACAAGGAATAAGAGGTAATGACAACACGTACTCTTGTAAAAGTGGTCAAAGCTGGGCACGTAATCAGTAGCCAACGCTGAGAGAAAGACGACATACACACCCTTCAGGAGAAAAGCGGATACTTGTGGCAGTTGCAAAGGCCAACTTTCCAGAATCGAAGAATTTGAGAAAAGTATCTAGGGGAAGATCAGCGGATGGACTAAAAGCGACTGCGACCTTCACCTTGGAGGACCTCTGTCCACACTTGCACCTGCTGAAAAGGCCCTTGTGCCAAGCCTCCAATGATAGAGTTGGCGACATTGCCAATACCGCTTTGCAAGGGCAACAAAGACTTGGGTAACCTGCCCCTGTCTACCTCTTCTGATAGAAAATCAATCAAGTGACGAGCGATTGCACGTGATTGGTCAGTTTCCGGCGCGTTGATGCCCGTATTATCTGGTTGGGTCGATTCAACAAGAGCGACAACGCGGTCAGGGTCGATAGGAATCGCAGTGAAGCCAATGCGATCCTGAGGATGTGTGACAGCCTAAATGGACAAGATAAGAGAATCACAACGGCAGAGAAGACGACCTTACATAGGGCTGGCGGTTTGGAGGAATGAACGAGGGATTGATATCGTGGAGGCCCTCCAGATTTGGAATTCGCGTATTGACCTCGATGATAATTCTTTCTGCGCTCTGGACAATCTCTGGCGTAGCACCGACGGATGCTCCCGGTACAATGTGCCCATCTTCAGTGATAGCTGTTGCTTCGACAATAGCCCAGTCGAGAGGCTTGCTACCGTCCCCATGAGTCTTGGAAAGGCTATAGTAGCCATAGGTTAGATCCTGAGGAAACACTAGACCACTGTGACAAGGAATATGAAAGACAAGGAAACCGACAGACTCGAGAGATGCTTGTCTGCAAAGTTGATCCTTCCAGCATTGATTCCTCGGGCAATTTCCTTGCCAACCTGGTGAGGATATCGCCTTGCAATCATATCCAGCCTTGCCCATCGGTCTTCTATCTCGGGACCGACAGATGCACCGACAAAAAGGTTGAATTTTTTCTTGGTCGAGGGTTCGGCCTGCAGGTTGTGGGACTCGATATGGTCTGCTATGGCCTGCACACGGTATTGGACGAGGTAGACGAGAGTGGAATAAAAACGTACCGTTGGAACCAGCTTGGGGTATCCGACACCAGTGAAGCCGGACCAGCCAATCTGCAAAGGGAATGAGCAGAAGTCAATAGCAAGAGATATACATACATAGTCGCCGTCCTGAAAAAGAGGAGGCAGGTCCTCTGCGCGAGCAAGACGCTGGAGATAGGCTGGGCGTCGAACGCGCTGCGAGAGGGTTTGCGAGTACTTTGCATTGCGGACAAGAGGTGTGAAGCGCATGGTTATGAGAACTGGGCGTTTAAAAAAACATAAGTTTGACATATACACAATCTACAACAACGAGTCGAGCCTGGAGAGCACCTCGAGCACGGCAGTTATCAGCTCAAATCCCACATCTTCCTCCCCAGCCATCTCCCCCTTCACTTCCTGCACCAGCCCCAGCACCGACTCTCTTCCACTTCCCGGACTCCCCATCCCAATCCGCGTCTCCTGCCGTCGTCGGGAACTCGACCTTGTCTCGTCCCTCCCATTCCCAATCGGCCACACTGAAAACTCAGCCAGGATTTCGTCACACCGTTCAAAAGCCAGCTCTCGCGCCTCGTAATCTAGTCGCCCAAACGCATTGTCCAACACGCTGGCCGTATACGCCGCGCAGACCAGGCAAACAGCTCTCGTCGTCCGACACTGTACCCCTTCCACATCCAGCGCAGCGCTGGGAACAGCTGATGTTGTTGAGGTCAGGAGAGAGATGATACGAGTTATTAGGCTTTCTTTCGTCCGTACATCAGCCACAGGATGAGTAGCCATATCAAACAGTAGAAAGTTCCGTTTTTCTGTTCGTAAAACACCCTTGTCCACCAGCCCTTTGGCTAGTCTTTCCCGTACTTGTTTCAGTTGGAACCCAATTTTCATCACATTCCACGTTTCGCCTGGTGAGCAAGTATCGAGTCAACGCCGCGGCGAACAGACGACGACATACCCGACAGCAAGTCTATCCAGTTGTTCACCGCCAGTTTGTCCGTATCCTGTTGCATTTTCATCAGTTTGAGTGCCTCATCGAGTAGAGTCTCCCCTGTTTGTCGCTCATCGATGACTTCCACTAGCCGCTCTGGTAGTGGTACCCGGCGACGACTTGGATCCTTCACCAACGCAATGCGTCGACGTAACGCGAGTTCAATTAATAGGCATCCGCGCAGCGCATAGGAAATATTGTCATTCCAAAACGACAAATACCCCTGCAAAGCTGTTCAACTTCTCAACGGCTAGCAACATAATCACTTGTTTGCAGACCTGTTTATCTTTCAGACCCAGCAGCAGCACCTCCTCCATAATCGTCAATTTTGGCATCTTTCCTCCCAATCTCGCCTCATCCGTCGCATCCTGTACTCGGTCTCTGGGGTCATACGCGATTTTGCTCCCACCCTCAAATGCAGAACCAGCATGTAGGGCCGTGGGCGATAAGGCTGATCCTTTCGGTGAGTCATCATCATCAGTACACTGTGCTACACGTCTCCGTGAGAGTCCCCCCGACGACGACATAGCTCGAGTCTTTTCCAAATCGCGAACAAATTCATGGTCTGCTGTCAGTCTCGTGATCTCCCACGCAGCAATATCTTGATTTCCAAACACGCGTAATGTACTTAAAAGAATTGAGATATTTTTGTGCTACTATTAGAGTAAATGCATTTAAAAGAACGATACCATCAGGGGAGGGTACAAACGAATGGCAAGTACAGGCAAATTATATACATATCCATAACAATAAACTTGAAACAATTAGAATGATCTCATCATGCGCATCGCGCAGGCTCACATGAGATCCAAACTCCAACAGTACGTGTGACCCAAGTTGATTCCCTGATTACGGCCGAATCAACAAGATATTCAAATCAACAATACATCAGTTATCATTCCAAGCTGTCCAAAGAACACCCTATTACCTCGGTTTTCAAGCTATGTCAGACAGATTCCTCTGATTTTGTGAGATCCAAACTGGTTATTGTACCCTGAAACTGGACATCACTATCGACTCGAGTTTCACTCTCCCTGCAAATGGCAACAGTTATGCCTGATGTGATATTGTGTCCGATCTGAAGAGGTTGGAGTCTCAAGTGATTCCTTTGGTATTCTGCACGACTTCTTTGGCTGACGTTCGACTCATCTTGGTTCCAGACGTTTGAATGACGATTATTCAACATCATGATGAAAGAGTTGCTGTATCTGTGAAGAAAGATCATTGCATCGTTTGAATTATACAAGTATTATATCGTTGCTCACAGTTTACTTAAGACGTATCCTCTTCACATTATTAGTAGATGCCCCTATATAATTGGACTGGATGCTTACGGACACAAGAAGTAGCTAGTTCGCTGATAAGAGTGTCTTGTCATGTAGGTTATTATGTCAAAGCACGTTGTAACTTACAGGTGGTGCAATGGGCTTTAGTACAGTGGTAAGAAATACCGCCATTGCAACCAGAGCTTTGTTGATATCATTATCACCATATCCATTCAGTGTGAATAACTATACTCACCACTAGCGAAGTTTGTCTCGATCACCAAACGTATCAGCTTCGTCACTGTCTTGGATGAATTGAAAGAAGTTGCCGTGACAAGCTAATATTGCCAGTCATTTGATATTTTCAGTATAATCCCAGTGAAAAAAGACATACGAGGAAAACCATGATTCCCGCAATCATTGTATCGGTTATAGCATTACAAACAGACCAGAACTACCGGAAGAGTTATTCCAAAAAGAGATTGTGGTAGAGGAATACAGACGATCATGAAAACGTTGTACCTTTCTTCCCAGTTAGTGATAGTTCCAAGTTTCTGATTCTATTGATTTCCCATACTTTTAGTGAAGAGACAGCAAAGGAGAGACTACATACCACAATACCAATACCGAATCCCCCAATGACTTGACAACATGAAGTCTTTTGTTATAATTGAGTCCTTTGGATCGATTCTCATGAAGGCGTCACTCACAAACGCGATAACGAAAGGAAAAATCTTCCAATTACTCAGATGGCGTATCCGCCAACAATATACCCCTTGAGAAATAAACGCGATAATAGAACCCATGATCGGTGAATCGAAATTCGCCAAATAATATTCTCCCAGTTTCTTTAAGTCTCCATAGCCATAGACAAACCAATGGAAACCGTCAGCTACGCTCATAGTGGTCTGTGCTGTCTCTAAAAGAAACTGTATATGAACTTTGAACGTCAGTACTTGACAAAGATCGATCAGAATCAGATTTACCGATGTTTCTAAGCCAGGTTGCGTCGCTCCGAAACTTTGAGATATAATGATCTTGAACCTATATCAGAACAAAAGCTAGCCAATGTAGTTACTCTTACAATATTGCAACGTCAAGATACCAAAGAAGTAACCATTGAGGACGATCCCCAAAAACTATCATACAGGTCTTCCATTTCAATTTCACTCGACAGTTGACATGAAATATCAGCAACAAACCGGAGGACCTGTGCTGTTCCAACATTTAATGACATATCAAAGCAGAGAACTAATGCATTGTCTCACAGATTACCAATGTGGGGAGGGAGGACAGGACTTTGGTCTGCCATCGGAGCTATGGAAAGTCGAGGAGACAGCAAACGCCTGAGTTGCATTTGATCATCTTATATCATAAGTGACTCAAGCTTCCGCTTCCCGTAGGACAATCGTTCCGAATAAGCAGGACCCAAATTTGAGGATTGCCTGAGGATGTTGATGTGGTAAGAGAAACCATCTCCATTTTTGGATATGCCATGCGAAGACGTTGATCTACTTTCCGTCCACTTTCATGGGCAATCATCTGGAAGCAGAACGATAAATATAATACAATTGTGTTACGATGATGGACATTAGGCACAACAATGAGAATGACATAAGAAGTGGACAAGTGATAGAGAAAGAATTTTAATGGAAAGGTTGGATAAATACTTGTTCTGGAAGGTAAAGAAAACTTCTCACAAAATTAGTATTCAACGATGGAAAGACATGCAGGAACTGTTATGAGCAGTTAGTCTAATCTTTCTCCTTATTTATTGTATGACAATCCCCTATCTGTTGAAACCGAACCATAATGAGGACTAAATTCATGTAGTAGATAGATAGGATAGACTAGCTCTCGTCGATAATTTTTGTCCATGTATACATTGCAGGTCAGGTCCTATTTCTACTAGCTATGTCTGAGGTATCAGATTCCAACATTGTCTCAACATGAGTGGCCATACTCCATAATTAAATGACATCATCAGACATGACGTAGAGTACCCCTCTCTTTAAAATACTTGATTCCTGTAGGTTCAGTGGTAAAATACCACCATGTCCCTTCCACCCGCAAAGAAAGACATCAGCGACAATCCTGCAAAGAATGCTGTCACGGTTCCTGTCGACGCAACCCTTCGTGATCAGGATATCAACCGCAAGGTCCCTGTCTGGCCTCTCCATTTAGTTGGCTAGTTCTCACATTCTCCCTCAGGTCCGTCTGTTCGGCGCCATTGAAGCCTTCCGGCGTGGTCGTCTTCCCACCAACAAACAGCTCGATAGAAATCTTGAATATGTTCGGGATCACTCTCCTCTCGACATCGACCAGCTTTCTCCCCAGGGTCGCAAGCTCATCCAGGATCTCCGCGAGATCATTAACACTACCCGTCTCGTCCTGCAAGACAAGAATGCAGACGAATTGTTGCAAAATTTTATTTGGCATACCAGAGACATCGACCGAGATGTCATCGCTCCTGGTGACCCTGCAGAACGCCTTCCCCTCGACAGAGAAACCGCTAGATCTGATAGCCAGAAAGGTCCACAATTGCGTATCAGTTGTTGAGAATTCGATCTGACCATTCTACTGCAGCTGCTCGACATTTACGCACTCTCCTTCACATCATCCTCACCAATTCTGAGGCGCGCAAATTGTTTTCTGACTTTTCAGTCATTGGGCGAGACCTCCTTTCCAAAACTGCCGCGAAGGCATCTGAAACCATAGCTCCATCGGAAGAAGAGCTGCGGCGTGCCGACGAAGTCGCTCCAGAAGATCAATTCATGTCTGAGGGTGGTCGGCGTGTGGGACTAGACACAACACCCACTTTTGAAGCTCCCATTCCTGGCACAAGGTCCACTATTCGGAGCCGCCCTAGTGATCATGGAGTTCGTCTTTATTCTCAGGAAGGAGCTCCACGTCCGATTAGTGAACTCCAGGAAGGGATGTATCGTGTTAGATCAGCGGGGGAAGAAATAACTCGAGAGGTTGGTGGCCGTGCCCATGGTCATGTACAAGACATCCGCACATCAGATGTACCTGAGCAAGAGGTACATGTCAAAAAGGCAGGCCTTATGGGGAAAATGAAAGATGTTACTGTGCGTTGATGTTTACACGATTTGGCAACCATTGACAAATCTCGGATAGCAAAATCTTTCCGATCGCATCCCTTCGCAACACAAAGATCGTGCTCAAGAACAGTTTGATCGCGGGCGCCACTTTCTCACAGAAGAGTACTTTCCTCCAGGGAGACGCGAGCAATTTATATTCCGGGGCAAGAAAGTTGTTTTGGAATGCCAGAAACACGACGACTACCAAACCTCCATTCGATGGCTCCTTGACTATATTCAAAACTATGTCAAGCATGGTCGCCAGATGACAGATCAACAGCTATCCCGAAACGCCTTTACGGTATGTGTATCTTTGGCCGCATACAGTCGATGGCTGAAGGACTGTAAAGGACGAGCACGTTCATCTTTCTCTACGCGAGCTGCGAACTTTGCTCGAGCGTTTCGCGAACAATACCTCCTTGGATAATGTGATAGATGCTGTCAACGTCATGATTGACGACTCTAGACGAGACCCTCATCTTCGTCGTTGGTTCCAAGACGTAAATATATACATCCGTAGGGTACGGGAACGGCCACGTTTATTGTTGTTGCGCTTAATTTTCTGTGTAGATTCTTTTGGAACCAGGGTATGTTCTGGAAGAACATTGTAGTCAGCGTGGCAATGAGTTGCGCGAGTCTGGTCGACAGTTCTATGATGTCAGGTATCGAAAGCAGTTTGATGACCTATTTGGAAGCATCAGTTCATGGTTCAAGGCCATGGGTGAAGACCCAGTGAGTAGATTCATTAGACAAAGTACGACTAAGATACTTAATCATCGATAGCTTAATAAACAATTTGGGGAAGATTGGGCTCGGCTTACCAAGGATCTCCTGTTCGATAGCGAGGGTAGTCTCAAGTTCAAGCCCGAGCTGTGGAACGATATTCGTAAAGTCATCCTGCCACAGCTTACCGAGCAGGTGGGTTAAACATGCCACGCTGAATCCCATTATTCACCATCTTTCTTCAGGTTGGATATATCCCCATTCCTCGTATTGAATACACCGACGACAACCTAGACCTTGTCGTGGAGAATCTTGCTTTGCAAGGTCGCAACCTACTTCCAAATATCATCTCACTCGAAGCAAACAATTATATCAAATTCTCACCATATGATGCAATTACAGGTGACAACCGACACCGCATTACACTGCATTTGGAACAGATGCAGGCTGACTTACGGGATGTCGCATTTTACTATAGATTGAAGGGTGGGTTGAAGATGACGGATTCTGGCTTGGCGGATGTATTGCTTGGTGGACGTGGGCTAAGCGTGAGCGTGTTCCGTACATCTAGCCATTGCATCCGAATTTACACCTTGTGTTTCTAGTCAAACATCGTTCTCCGCTCCACCACTCGCGACAAGTCCTCTGTTTTCAAGGTTGACTCGGTTCACGTCAAAGTCGATTCGCTGAAGTTTTCAATTCGCGACGCCAAGCACAGTTTTTTGTACAAGACGTTGAGACCCTTGGCTACAGGCTTGATTAAGAAACAGATTGAAAAGGCTGTTAGAGATGCGTTGACCACTGGACTGGAATACTGCGATGGACAATTGGTTGCCGTCAGGGACAAGATGGAGACCGCGAAACAAACAGAGGGACACAAGAGAACTGATGTCTTGAAAGAGGTGTGTTGGCCTGGTGCTGTAAATTCCGATTACTCATGCTCCTTCCTCAGTTATTCCAACAGAAGAAGAATGAAGTCAAATCGAAAGATGAAAAGGAAAAATCATCTCAGTTCAAGATTGTGGCTAACAAACGAGATTCTATTCTGGCACCTGTGGGACATCCCAAAGGTTGGGTGAATCTAACAGAGGAGAGGGAACGAGCGGCTGTACATGGCACGGAATGGCGATCAGAAGCGTGAGTGGTTTTATCGAGTTGTTTTTCCCGTTAACCTGACATCCTACTCGGCGCAGGTTTGATCTTGTTCACGGCACCGCAGCTAATCCCGGTGGTGCTCCCGATCCAACTTTGGGTGGAACATACTATCGCCCATCAAGTAGCGCACCACAGACTGTGGAACCGTCAGCGCCTGGTGTTCGTGGACATCCTGGACATGTTTATACTGAGGACACTGAACGTCGCGGCACGCAGATGATGCTGTCGGGAGAACGGCCAGAGGTAGTACCTGTTAGACCAACCCATGTCAACTGAGGACTTGGAAATAGAATACCGTATTAATTTTGTCCTAATATGTAATGTTAATTATTATGTAATATGTTCTTACCAGCGCATTCCCTGTCAGCTGTGTAGCATGAATTACGCCTATGGCTTCCAAGATCAAGGCCCTGATCCCAACTCTCCAGGGACGTTCAAGCAGAATCTTCAGATAACTCTTGAATATGTCGCAACTCTGCGTGAACATGCTCGACAAGCTCTCGCAGGAATGTATGTTCGTTGGTTCAGTCTTGGAGAAGATTCTCTAATGTATTCTAGACAAAACGCTTATCATATCGGTAGAAATCCTTCGCAAACACAAGGTGGGTGTCTCTCGTGATGACCCTTTTATTCAGCTGTTTGACTAGCCTAGATGACATTGCAGCTGCAAAACAAACATTAGACATTATCATCGATCTGATGGAGAGAAGTGGTGTTGGGGCTCTTCCCCTTCTTGACATTGATACTTCTGGGAGAGTGCAGATCCCTACGGAAGAAAAATTAGTAGAAACGGCCACAAAACGGGTCCAAATCAATTTCGAAAAACTGAAGAGGGCACAAGAGAGTGCTGCTGTTGTTGCTAATCTTCTGACAACGGAACATCGGCCTCAAAAAAATGCTGCGTGCGTTTTTTCTATCGCTAAATGGGGGTTTGTTGAAGTCTTTGATCTTGATAGCCCATGATGAATCCAGAATGAATCGCGACTGCACCTTGATAATGTATGCGAAGAAAATAGGGGTTACCCTCACTATTATTTCAGAATAATTCCTAGTTCATCTTGCCGAGTCTCCGACTGGCGGGAAAACATACTTTTTCGCCTTTGCTTTACAAATAGGGACAGGATGATCCGGGGCGGTTAGCAAAGACATATCTTGAATACATGGGAAGCTGTGTGCCAAGGAACCGCCAAGGAACCGAGCATAGAACCTAATCTTGTCTCAAGCTTATTCTTGCCTTCAGATCTCCTGAGTTAACCTCCAATCATCTTTTTTTCCGATTACCGATTGTTACCCGCCCGTGTGCTGGATAGCCACTGTAGTGCATTGAGTCAATGACAAAATGTACGGAAGCATCCAAACTAGTTTCTCAATGGAACAACAAATCCATGGAACAATTTCAATTACCTCGGAATTGATGACACGAGTGATCCAGTGTGTAAAAGTGAGAAGTGCTGCGTACATATGACTGATCATCCATCATCATTAGCTGTAAAATGGGTAGGTTCGGAAGCGACAGTGCCCTTGATGTGACGAGTTCTGACCTGGAGAGAATGCTACATCCTTTGCCGATCAACGGGGACGAGAGATAGAGCGGAATGGAAGCGCAACGGAATCACTCGTGATAGAGATTTTATCTAGAATTCATCTGGGCTAGTCATGTACATTCTTATTCGAGTACGAATCTGGGACTAGGAAACGAATAGCAGTCAAACTATTTCTATTTCTTGATTCCACATTGACAATTGCCGGGTTCACATTTACAGCTGGCGAAGATTCACTATCAGGTGACTGATACGCAATAATGAGAGCTACGCACTTCTCGCCGCATTCGCAGTCGGAGTTACCGCAATGATAAGTGGTAGGCACGTTAATAATCTTGGGAACGTAAACAATGCATCACCCCGTCAGATGGATGGTACATACAGCAAACATAAGTATTCGTAGAGTGGTTGGAGGAGTGCGCCCTGAGTTAGACCCACAAGCTTGTATAAGCCTACCATTGGAGCGAGGTGGGGACTATGATGTAATGAAAGACCTCAATCCAGAGCCACAAATACAGTCAAAGAGGAGTCCGAGTGAGACACTGAGCATAGCCAGCTTGAAGCTATTGCCACAGACAAGGGCACCGGATACAAGCTGCGCAACAAGAGGCTGAGTCTGTGAGAGCGATCGAAATGAGGAATAATGATTATGAGAGATGCTGTGCAAGGCCAAAATTTTTTTCGATCACTTTTCGATCATGTCACCGCAGATGGCAACGCGTTCAGACCTGGTAGGCCCGCAGGCTATTTGCAAAGGCTCAAGTAACGAAAGTGTATACACAGCAGACGATGCACGACTCGAGCGCCTTGACGGAAAGGAGAGTGGATGTGTGAACAGAAAACAAAGAATGTGATAGGTATATATTGCCGAGGTTAGAAGTCCGACCCACGTGGCGAAGAAGGACCATTTAACCAGAGCGTCCGATCTCGAAGCGCTCGACGGTTTTTGTTGATACCCCCAGCTCGAGGCTAAAATATTATACCCACTTGCTTACATTCATTCTTCATCGTTATCTTGTTTCCTTGCTACGACAATGCACGTTGCTCCACAAGACACAGATATCGTCCCTTTCGTCAACTTCCACGAGCTTAGACGTGATGACGTTTGGTTTGATGATGGAAACCTCATCCTCCAGACAGACGATGCTCTTTTTCGGGTTTACAGCGGTCTTCTTGCTGCTCGGTCTTCCGTCTTCAAAGACATGCTTGCCTTCCCTCCACCTCCAGAAGGCAACCTTACTCATGACAACTGTCCGGTCGTGCGAATTTACGATTCAGCGAAGGATGTGCACTTTTTCTTGAGCGCAATATTCAACTCGGAGTAAGCCAAGCTCAGATAACCCTTCCACAATTGGTATTGATCTCTCACACGCCCCAGGTATTTTGAACCCCCTCCCTCTCAGACAGAATTCCTCATTGTGGCAGGAGTGCTTCGTTTGAGTACAAAATACGATGTCCAATACCTCCGGCGGCGAGCCCTGCAACATCTTGCTGCCACCTTCCCAACTACCCTAGACGCGTGGCATCAACGTGATAAAACACGTACCATACCTCCTGTCAATAACACACCCTTCGCTGCCCTTCAACTTGCACGAGAATTCGACCTTGGATGGATTATTCCTTCCATAATGTATTGTATCAGCAGCCACCCCTTGATCAAGTCGATCGAGGGTACTGACTTTTGCGGCGAAAAGCTCCGCATGTCTTTTGAAGACCAGCGATGCGCTCTTCTGGGTCGAGAGAAACTTTTACTGTTGCAAAATCGGTATTCTCTGAGCCTGGCCATGAATATGCCAGACGGTCAGTTGGAAGCTGAAGAGACCTGTGAAGGACACGGAAAGTGTATGATGACGAGACAAAAGATACCGGATATCATCACTGGGTGGACCGTGGCATGTTACCTCGACTTTTATCGCGAACACCAAGGCCTCATTGACAACGGTTTTTGCAAAACTTGCCGTCCTGCTTTTCTACGTCGCCAGCAGCGGTTTGGTGAGGAAATGTGGTCAGCACTGCCTTTCATTTTTAGATTAGATGCTTGGACAGATCTGGATAGACAGAAGGAGAAGTCTTGGGTGTAATTTATGTGGTCTGTATATTTGATGATATGGCTATGAGCTAAGGAACCCTTGCATCAAGAGATCCATTTTTCAGAGGCATGCGATCTTTGATGATTTACAATTGCATAATGAGCTGATGACCAAATGAATATGAGAATATGAGAAAATTCTCCGTTATTTTCTACCCATGACTGCTGCTCCTAAAAGACCGGGATGTATGAGATACAATATCCAATATCCATGGTCCATGAATCGTCGATGGTGTAGATTTCCGTTCTTGTTTGATTCTCAACCACATGGATATGACTAGTACATGATCTCATTTTACTGTTGACTGGAGCAGATTCCTTGAGTCATTGTCATCTAGGATTGTGCACCATCCTGTCTGATCTCCCTGTTTTGTTGGCATCAGCTGTCTCGCTTCATCACAGCTTACTAATCATGTGGTGGAAGATAACAGTAGTTAGTATCCAACACCAAATGTCCTATCGATCATAAAATACCTGTTTCGGTGTCCCAATTGGACTCCGGATGACAGAATCTTAAGGTTTCCAATGTCTCGAAATCTATACTTTCATCTGAAGGCCGATTTGCTTCCAGCAAATTGAGTATCAATCGCGACACCTGACCAGCACATGAATCAGTAGTGATGATATAGATATAAGACTGCTTTAACTTACAACAAAGGGATAAATGAAGCACGAGGAGCTAATAACTAGGGTCAGTACAGGGAAGACTAGCATCAATAACAACATACTAGAATAAAATCGTCGAAATAAGTGCAGATAAACTTAGGAAATAAACGACTTCTAGGCATGAGAGGACTTCGAAAAGAATGAGTTCTAGCCCATTAGTTTCTTAGTCCGGGCCTACCCAAGACACTGAATTAATAGGCCATCAGTTAGATAAAGAATATCTAGTTTTGGACTCACGGTATGAATAACAAGATTCCATCACGGTAAAATACATACAATAACCGAGTCGAGGTTTGCATGTAAGAAATATGGCTACGTATGCCATTACCGAAAACCCTCTGCGTTTCGTATGACATGGTAAACCTGATAAAGGTCAAGAGAACTTCGATTGCTGTTGTTGTCGCCCTGATAATGCTTTTTTTGTGAGAAGAAACGTCTAGGTTAAAATATGTTGAACACATACTACAAGGCAGTACTAAGACTGTCATATATACGATGATGCGTTAGATATGTCCAGCAACCATGGAGAGGGGATGGGCTTTTAGAAAGTGATATGACATAAACGCTAACTATCATCGCAGACATCGCAGTCTGAAAAATACAATCAGTTGGTGGATCAAGTATCGCACTGTTTTTAAAGCCTACCAGGACCTCAGCTAATCTCAACCATCAGTTGTCTCTATCAATCAGAAATCGAATTTTACAAAAACATACCTGCCGTCATGAAATACACAATTAGCGTGACTAGATTTCAAAAAAATCAATATAAAGGATCCATCAGCACATCTTTCTAGCTCTCTTACCAATGAAATCCTTATTCCAGATTGCTCGAAGGCGCAAGATCAACAGACTCTTCACTGCCAATGAATTCAATGTTATGAACAAGCTATCGACATTAGCTACTCTAGTCCTTTAGGCTCATGATAGAACTCACTCCATAGCTAGTGAATAGCCAAATAGACACCTAGCAAAGGGGTAGGTCAGACCAAGCAGCAAATACACCTGACCTTTACCACTAAGACATTTTAGTCAATGAAGATATCAAAGCTGAATTAAGAGTAACGTCTTACTAATTTCGATGCGCATCTTTTGTTGTCACCTGGGAAAGTTGTTATCAACATACATTTGATTTATGTCAGATAATTTCTTCATACTATATGAACGTATTCTGAAAATTTGGATCACTTGTCTCAGTCAATAAAGTGAGGGGTCACACTTACATCATGCCGGCCCAGTTACTTGTCAGGACAAAAAAATAGATGACATGCAGTTTTGACCACTTCTTCCTGAGTTTTTTATATGTCAGTGGCAATAGTCGGCAACTGAATGGGAAATATGCCTGTGGAGATACTGAACCTAGGAGAGAGGAGATATGGAATCATTATTTAAAAATGGAAAGTCTCACCTGTTGAGGGGTGTTATAGATGAAATCACATATCATCAAAGTAGTAACAATGACTTGAAAAGGCTTCAGCCATTGCTTCGGGGACACTAGAACAAAGAACAGTATACCTTCGCCGTAACGTGCATTTGACAGTCCCTTCGCGTCATTTATATAATCCTCGAGTTTTAGTCCGTACTGATCAGCCATTCAATGGGATATGTGGGAGGAAGGTATCTTGTACGAAACTCGATGAAAAAGGTTCAATTATATATATCAATTGGTATTATTATTAGATAAATATTCTATTCGGTTGCGCGCACACCAAAAAAACTAATTAAGGTCTAACTTCTGACATCCTCGGTCTAGTATCATGGACCCGTACATTGCTGTTGTGATATAACTCGATCCCTGATGAACCATTCCAGCTTTCACGATGGGCGGTGGGACATTATGGTAACTGAAGGAACTCGGCTGTCTTAAGAGGTATAGGCAGGGGAACGAATGTGCGCGTATGAAGCTCAACAATCAACAGGACGATGCCTGAAGTCCGAACGAAGTGAGTCGATTATTAACAAAGGAAAGATAACTAATACACACCTGAAGTCCGAACGAAGTGAGTCGGACTTCAACTGAAGGTGTGTTTACATTTTAAAGACTAACAAAAATTTATGCTGACAAAGAAGAAATTTTTGTGATAGGAATGAAGTGATACCGGCTACTGAAACTCTCC
>Ga0153966_100408_pt1 | contig 17234 bp, 21 predicted proteins | sample TSFL050MetaG_FD_104738 | JGI IMG/M metagenome (GOLD analysis project Ga0153966, IMG submission 104738) | Attine ant fungus gardens microbial communities from Florida, USA - TSFL050 MetaG | ecosystem: Host-associated > Fungi > Mycelium > Unclassified | place: USA: Florida, Paynes | collected... | reverse complement strand
TGGGGGGGGTGTTAATACCTTTTATAATGGATGCAACGCCCTGCCTTTGCAAACCCATTAATAAAATGATGAATTAAAAAAAAAAAAAAAAAAAAAAGACCATGTCAAGGTGCCTGTCCATCGAAATTCGAGTCCCACAAGTTCTCATTGTTTTACTGCAGACTTAAAGAAAGATTACCAAGGTTCTGGCAGGAAACTCCATCTTTTCCAGAGTGGATATCAGTTCAGGCGGAGATAAAATGACTTCAAACTTGAAGATGTGAAATATTCTATAAATAGGTTGGGGCAGAGAACACCCTCTTTTTCGATTATCCCAGGCGAAGATCGAAAAAATGAGTGTGTGAGAAATTCGATACCCCGAGTGAGAATCGACCCAGACTTCTCGTGTAGAAGTGCAGCATTGTAACTGTGAACATGATGGAAACATTGTTTCAACTCGATGTGATTTTATTGAAACCTCTAGATGTATCTGGCTTTTACAATGAGCAAACGCTCTTGCCTGACCAATTGGTTTGATGAAGGAACCCACCTTGGGCATTTTGTGATAACTTATGTCAAGACAGACCTAGAATGATGGAATGATATCGACGCATCGTATTAGCTAATTACACTATTGTTATCAGTGTGAGCTGGAACAATCCATGGCAGTGGAGAAAAGATGGGGTTCTAGGATTCCATTTCCCACCTATTTTGCTTTTATTGTCACGATTATCTTTTTCAACTCTCAGATCTATTATCGCCATCCAACGTTGAAGTAAACTGAGATCAAGTCGTCCAGCAATGAATTCCAAGATAGAGAACTTCAAAGCACTTCGTGAATTGGGTGCAAAGCACATTACAAAAGGACTAGGAAGGATTACGGAGGGGATTATGGTGAAAGGAGAAGGAAGTTATGTGTATTACGATGATGGAAGGAAGATGTTAGATTTTACGTGCGGAATCGGTGTTACCAACCTCGGTGTGTATGCTCTCATTGGTTCAATAATTACTGATGACGCACTGTAGGACATGTTCATGAACGAGTCAGTCGTGCGGCAGCAAATCAATGCATGCAACTCGTTCATCCCCAATGTAGTATTTCCATGCATGAACCTTATCTTCGTCTTATTGAACGCCTTCTCCCCGTCATGCCTCATGCCTCCCTCGACTCATTCTTCTTCTGGAACTCGGGAACCGAGGCTGTTGAAGCTTCACTTAAGATGGCTAGGCATTTTACAGGGAGACAGAATGTCATCTGCATGCAAGGTGGATATCACGGTAGAACGTATGGTGCCATGGCCGTGACGAAGAGTAAAACGATTTATTCCGAGTTTACAGGGTCTACGATGGTGAGCATTTTTTCTGATATCACTATCATTCAAAATGGATCAAATATGACTAGTCCGGGGCGTACCCTATCCCCTTCCCATACTGGCATCAATTTAATTTACCACCATCTACACACGAGAGCGTGCTCGTCCAGCAATCACTTTACCAACTTGATCTTGTACTAGCGCAACAGACGGCGCCAAAAGACACTGCAGCCATTATCATCGAATCTGTCTTAGGAGAAGGGGGATACATTCCTGCCCCGGTAGGATTTCTTCAAGGATTACGTCAAGTCTGTGATAAACATGGAATTCTACTCATTGTTGATGAGATTCAAGCTGGATTTGGTAGAGCGAGTAGTGGGAAGGAATTATTTGCGATAGAAGAGAGCGGAGTCAGGCCAGACATCATGCTTATTGCTAAGGGGCTTGGAAATGGGTTTCCGATTAGTGCTGTGATTAGCAGGAAGGAACTGACGGATAGGTTAAAGCCTGGGAGCATGGTGAGTAACATCAAACTTGTCTGAGATGTTTACTCACCATCAATGACAGGGAGGAACATATGCAGGTAATGCGGTGTGCTGTGCTGCTGCCGCTGAAGTCCTCGACGTGTTCCGCGAGGAAAAGGTACTAGACAATGTGGCTGAACGGTATGTCCCCATCTTCTCCATTACCCGTATTGATCACATACATGATCGCAGGTCAAAACAACTCCTTACCTCCCTTCACAAACTTCAGTCCTCAGCCGATCTCTCCCCCTATATTCTCGATGTTCGCGGAAAGGGCTTAATGGTGGGCGTAGAATTCGCATCGCCAACGTCAACCATATCCGGATCCACCACAGATGTTGGGGTTGTGCAAGGTGCACCGGAGAAAATGGCAAGTAGGGTGGCCAACAAATGTATTGAGAAGGGAATGTTGATCCTGACAACGAGCGTGTATGAGGTCATCAGGTTTATCCCACCATTGAATATCAGTGAGGTGGATCTTGAAAAGGGTGTGAACATTTTTGTCGATGCGGTTAAAGAGGTTGTTATGGAAGGATGAACAGTACATGTTGAGTGTATTTTTAAGGAATCGGCAGTTCATCACTGTGATGAGTGCGTATCGCAGGAACAATAAATAAATATGTGTTTATTGAAGTGTCTCAGAGTGTTTGCAGATATGTGCTCAATAATCTCCGAATCGTCTGAACGTGTTATACACCTATCTATCAGGATCGAGGGTGAAGATACACCTCTCATACGATTTCTTTCTGTGGTCTATACGTGACGACCTCAAAATTTGCTTACCGTTCTTGAAATCCTATTGTCACTACGTAGCAAATTAATATGATCTCCAGATGATTTCAGGGTCATCAATCGGTGGGAAGCCCTTCATTCATTCATTCATTGAATCAGCACTTATTTACATTCGTATGAATGGAATTGAATATGCAGCTGTCAATGCTTGGCTTCAGCATTCCGTGCTATAACGTGTACTACACATGGGATACACGTGCCACTATCGGTTGCGAAGTCTCCTCAGCGTTGGGTATATTACTCTCAAAAACTCAAGTCGAACCCCTCTACAGAGAAATGGCTTTTCTCTTGCGAAAAACGTCTGCAAACTTATTAATGTTGCTGACGATAGTCCCTACCTTTCCCCTCCAACTGAGTCTTTTCCTTCTAGTGTTGTGTTCGGCTCCCTTACCAGTTACCGAGGCTGCTGTGATTATATTTCCAGTCCATGATGATACTATCCTGTATCAGGACCAGGATTCGTCTGTGACACCCATTCCTGTAGAAAGTCATCAAAAGTGCTGGGAGGAATGTGTAGGTGAAGGTGATGATTCTGATTATTGTGAAGGTAAAGACTTCTCGTCAGTGTATGAGAGTAAGTATGCAGGTTCAACTAAGGTCTTCCCTTAGAGATATGTTGGTTGAACAAGAGCATCTCCAGACCAGACTTTCCGATAAAACGTGATGAGTTCGATAGGAACGATGAAAATGCTTGTTGGAAGGAATGTATGAGTAAAGAAGGCACGGATACGGAATATTGTGAGGGTAAGCTCTGAATCTTGGTTTTGTTATCTTGTGCATGAAGTCGACGAAGACTTACATTTTCTATTCCTGCTCTCTAGAAATATGTCGAAACCATGACCACGATAAGATACCTAATGATGGGAACGATGTTGACATCGATAGAACGTTGACAAAAATCCCTTGGAAATCTGGACCTTATCAGAATGTCAATCAAGTCGATAACTCCAGAGAGGACGAAGATGCTTGCTGGGAAGATTGTACAGGAAAAGAAGGAGCTGACGCAGACTACTGTGAAGGTGAGCGGCGTGTCTAACCTCAATATAATGATTAATGAACTCGTCCTACTACAGAAATTTGCAGAAATCATAACCACGGCGACGACGATAACGACAGCGGTGAGAACCTTTTCACCTCCTCTATGCAGAGGGTTCTCCAGGATCACATCAGTTCCCTACGTGGCAGCAGCTTAGAAATGTGACCGAGACTGTCTATAGTTTGAAAGTGGATTCCTCGGACCCATGATACTAACTGCATAAACTAATTCATGATTTTGATCACTGTTGGTAGTGGTAACATATTATCATATGTTTATTAGTCCGGGATGTAAAACGACTAACATCGGGACAATATACATTTCTTCGAGGTAGATCAAGCAATTGCAAAAAAAATGGAGAGTGACTCATGGGGAAAATTGTTAAGTACACAAATCTGGAGCTGAATGCATATCTAGAAATCCGGTTGCTGGAAGACAAAACACTATTTGACCTTTGGCTGACTCGTGCATCAAGACAATCTCTTGAAGGCTACGTTACTAAAAAGTAGCTATCAGTTACTGGTTTTCATGGCTTGACTGTTTCAGGATTCATGTTCTCTTCAGAAGATATTTTGATCAGGAACTTGAAGGTGAAAATCCCAGTTTCACCTGGGGTGAACAGAAATCCCATTTCAAGCATTCTGAGTGCAATATATTTGGGTCCGATTTTGTCCGTCATATTATATCGAAGTCCTAATCTATGAAAGACAAAAAATATAACTCTCTTGTCGTTTATGATTGCGATGTGCCAAACTGACCTTGAGTGTAATGTTCCCTCATCGGTTCGTGGCACGATTAAGCGTCTATCTAATCTCCTATCTTGTGATTGTCACCTATGAAACGCCGTTAAAAGCGTTGTACTTTCACGCTATTATGTCAGAGGCCGAGGGACAACCAGGTTTTGTCGGACGACCATACAAAACCCTAACATGTGCAGAGGGTACATTAAAGGTGTTGATCCTACACCAGGTACCTGCACCTTTCATCGGTCGTATCGTGGCCGATAATCAGCCCGGGCCATTGCCTGAGCAAAATGTGCGCAATCTGTATATGTCCAGAAATCCACTGACAAAGGATGGCTACAACAGTGGTTAGTCAAACCATTCAACGACGGGTACCTGTTACGAATTACCCATAGCGGTTCTAGCTCTGGGCATTTGTATGCGTACGCCTACCCTAACGGACGCGCTGAAGTGGTAGTAAGCGAGAACTTTGTGCCGGAGGACTGTGTATTCCGTATTGAGAAGAGTAGTAACAATGGATGGAGGATATTGACTCAATCAAGAAATGGCGCGTGGACGATAAAAAAGGGAGAAATGGGTTACAACTCGGTGAGTATCATAAAAACTGATCTACTAGACAAGTAACATTGTTACTAGGTATTTCTGGAACCGCTTGACGATCTGAATGTGAATCAGCAGATATTTTCTATTCAAGATAGTGTATGATAGATAGGTGGCTGAGTCAGGGAACCAAACACGACCAATTAAAATGAGGCTTAAGGGTTCAGGCCTTTGTTCATCGTCGGCCACAGTACCAACTTTTCACCCTCGTCGTATCTCTCAGCACAGTCACATTTTGTACAGCCTAATTGTACGCAAATTACGATGCGGGAGTCTAACTTTGCATTTCCTGCCCAGAACAAGGCCTGTGTCTGCATTACCTCTCAGCTTTACGACCGTCGCGGTGAGTAGCGTCTCTCAAATCAGTCTCTTGCAAATTCTGAAGGCATCTTACAGCCTTAGACACGACCGCACCGTTGCCACTGTTCAACTCACTGACTCATTTGACATATCTGACTTCAACATCGCCTCGTATCCGAGAAATTATGACTATGGATGGCGGTCTTGAGCGTCTCGTCAAGCTCTTACAGGAATTTTGTTACTCTCCCCCGGTTCCAGAAAACCCGTCGGCAATCTATGGCCTTCTTCCACCCTCGTCTCGTCCTCCAAAACAAATACCCACACTCAACCCCGCTCAGTTCGATAAACATGCTGCCTATCGCTTTTCCCTAGCCTTTCAGTGTGTAGTGAATATTGGTGTTAGAGGAAGCGAGCAGATTCGGAGGAGGGTCGTACAGGCAGGGACACTCGATGTGGTTGGGTGTATTCTTGAGGCTTGGTTGGCAAGCAAGGGTTTTTCTGTAGGACCTAGTTCGAGTGCTAGTGGTGTGCCCCGGGAGACGAGAGAGCAACGACATGCGAAGAGGCTTGCCGCGATTGAGAATCGCCAGAAAGAAGACGCAGTTGCGCTAACAAGGGCATTACAACGCACGCAGATGGAACAAAGTGCCACCCAAGGTCCCCCTAGAAATCAACTCCAGCCTAGATCACAAGACGACGAGGTCAGTACATTTATGTTCTTCCCAGACATTGATTAAGTTGTTAGGATGAACCAATGGATATCTCATCGAGTCCTGGGACAGATGATAGGAGTTTCCCTCCCATGGGATCTACTACGGCTACTACGGCTAACTCTTCTTTCCTTGTCACTCCCGTTCGTCCATCTCTTACCTCGACTACATCTACTCCAATCTCGGTTTCTGCATCCGCCAGTGATACTGACATCTCTACCTCCAATTCTGCCGCTGTTACTCCTTTAGGAACCAGTGTTCCCACTACCACAACGACGGCGACGTTCTTGTCCCTTCCTGCCAATCGGGAACGCAGCGGAACGGTCATTGCGCGAAACTTCTGGGATGTCAATGGACAGCAAGACCAAAGTGTCGCACCTGTAATGCTTCATCATGCCCAACGATCTACAAATTTGTCCAATGCAACGATTGTGGACCGACATGTTGGACGACCTTCCATTCAGCTATCTGCAACTGCTGATAATTCACCAACTCATTCCACAGATACATCACGTCCCGACACTGAAACAGAGGATGATGAAAATATTGATGTGGATGCAGAGGGTGATGTTGAAATGGAGGATGTGTCGCAGTTGAACCCTATATCTACTATCACCTCATCTGTCGACACTGAAGCATCTACGTCCACCACCATCATCCAATCAATCCAAATGCCAGAAAATGTATCCCCATCTGCACCTCATCGTACTCGACGCTCGGTCTCCCGCCGTGCTGGTGCCTCGGCGGCGGTAGGTATCGTCTCAAGTGATACACCATTAACCGTCCCCACGCATACTACACAACCATCCCATCATCATATCATCATTAACGAAGATCTGGGCGATTTAGGGCTGAATTCCGGAGGAGTAAGCGTGGGTGTCGTTGGAGGGGTTGGTGTGGAGGATGGAATTGTCAGTTTGGACCAGCAGGCTAATGAGGATTTTGCGATGGGTGCACCGCCTGGTGCACCGGGCGCGATTGATACTACGCCGACATTCAGTATTGGTACTGTGGGTGTTGGAAGGCCTGGCACGCGACATCATCATGGTCATCATGATCGACACCACGAACGGCATCACAGAGAAACATCGCAACCAGATGTGACGCCGAGAGCTACTGTGATCGGGTTACCATCCTCTGTCGATCATAGTCCATTGTCAATATCGAATTCAAACTCGAGTACTCGAGCAGGTGCCTATCATCATACCTTACCTTCTCCTTTGACCAATCTTAGTATGAGAGCAAGAGGACGATCACCGACTGCACCTGAATCTGTCGTTGAGCCATTGATTCATGTTGATGGACATGCCATTGGATCGCCGTCCGCATCGCTCTCGAGGAATGGAACGGGCGCAGGGTCAACAGAAGGCGGAACTTCGACAGCGATGGGAGATGTATCGCCTTCAAGTACGGTTGTTGCAAGTTCATACATGCCTGCTCGTCCTTCGATGTCCATCACTTCTTTTCCAACTTTTGTTCCTACCGACTCTGCTCAACAGTCTACAAGCCTTGTTGGGATACAATCAACGGCTAGTACGTCTAGCAATGCTACCGCAGCCGCCAACAACACTATAAGTAATAGTAACTTTACATCTGGACCTGGGACCGGTGCGACGAATACGCCGTCTACTGCCACGGCATCTGGTACGACATCCACTTCCGTGATTGCCTCGCAGCAGTTTCCGGGACCATATCGCGATGAAGATGTTTTATTGGGGCTACAACTACTTGCATATCTGAGTAAATATCCACATGTGAGACAGGCATTTTATAAGACCCGGCCGAGTTTTCATCCCGCGACTACTACTCTTGTTACGGGGAGCTCCAGTAATATGGCTGTTGGAGGAGCCGCAGGGGGGGCCACCAAAGGCAAGGGTGTGATGGGAATTTGTGGACAAAGTCAGGTTTCATCGCCTGTACAAAAGGATAGGAGCTGCTTCAAGACATTCAATGGGAGTAGTGTGATGAGTCCTACTATCGGAGGCCCGCCGGCGTCGAGCGCATCGGCATCTACGTCAGGGTTGAAGAATGGGAAAGAAAAGGCTTTGTCCAATCCCACATCACTTACCATCTCCACATCCAATTCCTCTCATAATAATGTTAATTCCATCGGCCCTGGCACTTCGACTCTGAGCTCGAGTTCAGGAGTGAGGCAGACAAATGTGTTCAGTCTTGTGGAGAGATTCACGTTTAAACCTTCGTCGAGCGAGCTGGCTAATGGTAGTGCGGGTGTGGGAACAATGCCCAGGCTACCGCCTGAAATACAGTATTGGGCTGGTGTGGTTATGAGGAATGCGTGTAGAAAGGATGATTTGAGAGGTGGAGTAAGGCAATGTGCAAATAGTAAGTCAACATGCTCACACTTAAGATCTTCTGCCGACGAATCACTACTCTTCTTCTATATTATCCCTTTCTTATGTTCAGTGCTCTGTGGTCGGTGGGAAGCCTACCCTCGTGAATTTGCAAAATGCAGAAGGTGTAGGAAAGCCAAATATTGTGGGAAGGAATGTCAGAGTACAGCTTGGAGTGAAGGTCATAGGTTTTGGTGTAGTGCAAAGGACGTTGATGAAGATGGACACGAAAGGAGTGAGAGGCATCATGACCGCGACCGTGATCACCATCGAGATGGACATGAGAGGGATGGAGACGTAGAGGAGGAATCACAAACGACGGGGGGTGGCGGTGGTGGGTCAAGAAGGGAACGAAGAGATCGACGAGAGAGGGAAAGGGACAGGAGAGATGATGAAGCAGATGCGATCCTGGCTACGACGCCAGCCATGATCACAACCATCACATTGCCTCGAAGTGCGACCACCACAGTAACACCTACAGCGAGAAGAGCTCTACATGTTGGTGTAGTCGGTGAACCCCCTAACGCTGTTCTTGTGCGTGCTCAACAGCAGAATGAACAACACCGGCAGGCACTTGAGGGTACGTACGAGAGAAGAGCAGATGTTGGTGGTAGCAGCGTCAGTATTGGTGATATTAGAATGACTGGGAGTACTGGCGCTGATGCCGCTGGAAACGACATGGTGCTCGGTTGATTTTGAACATATATTTGAGCGCTTATCTGGAATCCATTTCTCTTTTTTTTCCTTTTCCTGCTACTTCCTCCTCTCGATTTTAAACTCGAAAACTTTTGCAATGGCATGACATTTTCTACCGCTTGATTTGTTTTGCTTCATTCGCTTTATGGACTCGTCGCTTTGACATGTCTGTGTGTAAACCGATACATACGCAGCTATCCTACCTATCTATCTACCTAACGACATCATGTTTCTCTATACCTGTTAACCAGCAGCATCATATTCACTCGACACGCATATCGCATTTTACGTCTTTATCTGATCTGCTCAGTGTTCAGGTTGATGTGTGAGAATAATCCCTTATAATCCCTTCTGATTCCCTTCTGCACCCTGTTGTTTTGCTCCTTTGACACTTAGACATGAAACTTACAGTTCAATTATCTAACGATTGGGATTACTCCCAGTGTCAGACCATTATCTGGATAGTGGCAGAAATCTAAGCAAGGTAAGGTGTCCATAACCTATCTCTTGTAATTTTCCCCCGTACAACAATTTTCGAATCGGTTACAGAACATTGCATAGCACTCGCTATCCGCGCTGCACCAACAGCTTGGCATTTTACATTGGGAAAGGAAAGATTCAAGCCCTGAATTGGAGTGGTGAATGAATAGCAACTTGGGTTCCGCAGAATTTCTCGGCCATCTAACAAGCAAGTAATCTGTTACAGGCTTTGTCTAGATTGTAGACTTCACCCATAGATGACTGATAAACAGGAGACGTTTGTGGCATTCCAGACTTCACTACAGCAGTGGTGAGTCACTTTGGTGTGGTGACTGTAAAGACATCTGTTATCTTACAGGGATTCAGATGTCCATAAAGACTCACGTTCAAAGTAGTCACAGGTATCGATCGGTCAAGTAACCTAGTTTAAGCATGAAAAAGTTTCTTTTGACATATAGGCTGACACCTCTTTCGGCTTGCTGCATCAAAGGAGGGCGATCGTAGCGACCACTGTGGAAGCCTTCTGGGTACAACACATTGAAAAGCTAAGCTTCTCGACACTCGGTGTCATCTAAACATAGCCCCAAGAAGATTTCCAGAAGAATAATGCACAAGCAGTCTCTTCCAGAAGATTCACGCACTTGAAGAATGTGCGTCACATGGTCCCAACTTGCCATAGGTGACTTGTGACTCTAGTTGTATGGTAGCGACATAGTTTAGTAGACCCCAGCTTCGAACCGGTATACACATATTCGTCAATCTCTAGGGTTGAGGATTTTGTAACACAGGCAGCAAGAACGGTGAGACAGTAGTCGGAGAAAGCTGAGGTATGTATCGGGTAAATTTTCGACATCAACAACGTTCAATACAGAAAGTTTGTTATCGGTCCAATTGCCAGCAGATTTGGATACGACCAAGATTAGCTATGTAGGAGTGGTGGTGCATTCCATTCAGTATGCGTAACACTTCAATATACAACTGTATAGAACCCTGCTACTCGACAGATTTCCTGAACTGTTGATATGTCGGACTTGCTATGAATCGTCAGACTCCATGTCAATGTCAACCCACTACCTAGCCTATGAAGAAACCAAACTCTAATAGCTATCCGGCCAGCAAAATTATACAGCAAAACCGAATGTAAGTGCTCATAAGGAGATATATTAATAAGTTGTCTATTTCATATCATTCAACCATCTATATAGATAACTCAACCTGCGTGGTTGTCATCCCAATTTCCTAGGATCCCTCAAATTCACTACAGCCAAGTGTAAACTCAATATCTGCATCCATCAGAGCCCCATGATTTTCCACTTCATCTTGTTCCACTTCCTGGCACATCATCACCGTTGGTTGCCTCCTCACAAAAATATGTCGATCTATCTCAAATTCCTCCTTCTCGAAATTCAAAATAACCTCCCTGACACACCGAGCAGGGTGTTTGGCCAAATGATGTAACAGGTCAGTTGGACGCGAACACGAAGAGAGCAAGAGTGGCAAAGGATAGACATCAAAGAACTCCAAGTTCCTTGTCGCTTGGAAGTCTAGTAACCGCTGGATCGTTTCACCCAAACCATGTGTAAATACTTCAGGTTCAAACGGATATATATGTATCACGAGCTCCCGAAGTCTGCATCGAGGTGATCTCTTGAAGCATTCTTCGACAGGTTTTCCGATGGCTTCATCGACAGACCAAGAAGAAGAGGGAGTAGATGAGTAATCATATTCACATTCGTTGATGAGATATAAATCTTGCAACGCGGGGAGTGAAACATAGTTGAACAGTAACGTTGCGTTACCCACGTAGTGGAGTGAAATAGTCTCTAACCGATCATGTTGGACTATTGGATTGTCAGGAGAAAGAGGGGTAGAGGTCCAACTCGAATATCGGATGTTCAAGCGCACAAGTTCCGGGCACGCCTGAAGAATAAACAAGACGTCTTCATCTGACATAGCACAAGAGGCGGTAATTGAGTGAAGCTGTTGCCATGGGACATCCCTTGGCAAACCAAGTTGTTGAGAGTTGAACGCCCTCCACCAGTTTATCTGCCTCAAACTTGAGCTCTGGTGCACCTTGGTCCAAAAAGTCTCCAGTGTTCCCCGGCTCCAATACCTTGCGATCAACTGTACTTCTTCCAAATTTGGTAATTTGTCCAGTTCGTTGAAAATGGTTTCATCCTTGAATTCAAGAACAAAATTGATGTTCCTCCATTTGCTACTCCTCCGAATAAATATTCTCAGAACCTCTTTAGTTCCCTCGTCACATCCCCTCATTTCACTGTCCAACCAGTCTCGGAGAGTCAGCCTTAGGCCGACATCACCCGCCCTCTCTATCCATGTCTGCACTTGTGGGATTATCTCTGGTGTCGGGTTCTCTATATAGAGTGACGACCAAAGTGTTGGAGTGTTGAGTACTACGCTACGCCAGTATGAACAAATGTGGGTAAGAGGGAAGGGAGAGGAGCCTCCTGCAGATGCAAGAAGACAGGACTCATCCCAAAAAGAGGTAGGAGATGGAGAGTGGATATAGAATGAGAAGATTTCCCCAAGGATTTCTGGAGGAAGAGTCATCATAAGTTTGGTGTTAACTGGAGTAATAGGTTGATGTTGAGTGTTGGAGACGAAATTTGTCCGATGCGTCGAAACGAGTTGCATGGCTAACAGAATACGAATTTTTGAGGGGAATATCAAGCGCGATCAACGCGTTATAACGAGGTAGGTCGGAGAGAGAGAACGTTTCTAAGCCGATATAACGAACACACAACACGACTCATCTAGTCTGTTTCGGAAACAAGGTAAGAAAGGAATGCCCAAATCTGGTACTTGGACAAAGTTCGAGTGACAATGATGGACTGATGGACTGACGGACTGACGTACTGCCAACAGTGGGTAGTGCGTATTAGGTAATGGTTTATATTGCAGGAGAACTTAACGTCATTTTCTTTACTGGGAATAGCTTTTTATTTCAACAATTTAGAACGAGGTGTACGTACACAGTCCGCGGTAGATTACTAGGAGTAGCTGTGGGCTTCCTCAGGCTTACCCCGCCCACAAAAGCGGAGGAGGACTATACAACAAAGAGAGCCATACAACAAAAAAGTACCAACGCCCGGAGGTAATTTAGCAGGCACTTGTGTCGGCCTTTCAACAGGTCTCTGGACGATATTAACCATGGTGTCTACTCAAGATAAACTAAAACCTGGTATTCTTAGCCGTCTGCAACTAGTTGACAGGAATTAAGAGTCAAAAAGGCAGTCTTTATCAGGGAAATTTTCTCACTATCCTTTCTTTTTTAAATAGTTCGTACAAGTTCTTGTAGCCATCCCATGTTTATAAGCCGTCTCGTTGTTTAGGATAGACTCTGGGATCAGTAAATCTTGAATCAGTCTTGGATTATGCGTACTTTCTAGTAGGCCCCTCCCGGTCTTATCTTCCACAATGCAAATCCAATTTTTGTTGGAATATCGAACACTACACTCAAAGTAAGTTATATTTCATCTCCTAGTTACCACATGTTTCAGTTCAGGATGGTAGATATAAATACTAGCAGGCAAGATGAGACTCATTGCACATTCGCAGCGAGTTTCCCTCTCCTTTTTTGCTCGTTCTCAACTCAACAATTTTGAATGTCATCTTGAGATTAATGAAGCCAGAGGTGGTGTTAGCAAATGACACGAAGAGTATGAGAGGGTGCTCAGACTTTTAAGAACAGAGGCAGCTTGCCAGACTTCATATTAGTCAAGTAAGGACATTATTCAAACTGTGAAGGCGTGCGAGGACGGCATCGAGTAAAGAACAAGGTATTTATAAATCCTGAAAGCATGCCTAGCCCTTTACACAGTAAGCCTCAGTAGTCAACAATGCAGATTGACAACTGGGGTGGAAATGCAATGGCGTCCGTTATATAACTGCCATGGTGAGGCGACTGTTGTGGTAACGATATGATGACGTCAACTATAATCCCTCGAGACTGTGGTACTACCATGACGGTCCACTTCCACATGGCCGATACGAAGTCAAGCCAGGCTAGTAGAAACTCATAAAGTAGGGAGAATTTAGAATTTACATTTAGTTTACAAATTAGTCCAGGCTTAATGCTGAAACTAGGGTTACTGTGTAAGTATGCATTGTAATCATCCAACTAAACCCAATGTGCTAGTAAAAAATCTGAATAATATTTCACTTATTTACATTCATAAAATAGAAAAAAGTATCCTGTGCCTTTCGTGCACGCTTCTTTAACTCACACCACCATCACAACATGGTAGTGCCCGAGTTTAGTGTAGTGAATCCAAGTTTTGAGAATACCCCCACAAACCCTTACATGAACATACCCAACCTAGAAAGGCCACCCGACACTGCTGTCAACATACAGTGAGGACGTCTACCCATTCGAAGTAACACAATAAATCCTCGAAGCCCTTCATGTTCACCCATGGACTCTTCGCCTCCCTCGGAAATGGACTATGCTGAAAGAATCAACATAGAAAACAATGGGATGGACATTGAAACATTGGACCAAGAGATGGAGGGCCTCTACTCCTCAGCTCCTAGCGTAAACATGTTGCAAACACCCCCTCAAAACAAGGAGGTGTCCAATTCAATTACAGCCCCTGTCACACCTGCAGCCATTCCCTACGAAGCCAACTCTCCTGCGGACCCCAACTTGTGGGACAGCCATTTCGGACCGGTATCACTTTTTGGCACCAATGAAGTTTTACAAAATGACACGTGCAATATCTCCTGCTCTCTCATCCAAATTGCTCAATTCATAAGGCAAAGAAACATATCTAACCATGACAGCAACACAATCCCCCAACTCAATTCATTTGGGGATGCTGCTTTTGACTTCATCTCGGCCATACATGAAGCAGGATGGAACAAACTCAATACTTCAGACAACAAACATATCGGAAATAAAATCAAGGAACAATTCGGACACCAACCCCCAGCTAACAGGGAGAAAACAAAAAACTTGATGAAAAGAACCCCTCTGCAAATTCCCCAACGATTACCACTCAAGCAAGTTGAAGAAATCAGGAAAAAATTGGATCAAAGGAAAAGCAAAAGGAAATTGTCCCTCCCAATGTCGTATGCCCAAGCGTCATCACAAGCAGCCGACATACTTAAACTCAAAGATGCCTTCCTGGCTCTACCAAACAAGAAAATAGTGGAGATACACAATGCAGCCCTTAATGTTCCACAACCAAAAGGTAAAAATAAAAGATCATTCACTACTAAAGGCCCATCTAGGAAACAAGCCATCGTCCCTCTTCTGGACCAACATGTCAAATCTATCATGAATAATGCAGGAATGCACATCAACTCCATCAACGGTCTTTTAAAGAATGTCAAATCCTCCTTAAGAGCTGAGTTCATCAGACCTATGACCGAAAGCATTGTTATCACCACTAACAACGTTCCTGCATCAAGTGATTTATCAATCATGGAAAAATACGTCAAATCCATCGAAGACATTGGGTCAAATGAAGTTGCCACACCATGACTTCCACAGTCAAAATTGTACCTCAAGATCACAGGTATTCCATACATTCAGCCGAGTGGTATAGCTATCTCCAGTGACGATATTATCAACTATCTGAAAGACAGCAATTTGTTCGAGGATACGACTCTGGCAGCTAAGCCACGTATCATCAAAGCCTCTCCAAAATCAGACATGGCCATCATATGGATCGATATCTGGGACTCACAAAACGGCTCTAAGGCAAAAAAAAACTCATTAATTGTTCTTTCAATTTCGGCAGATATATAGCCACTTTCAGAGGTACCAGCATGAACCCCGGAGTCCCTCAGTGTCACAACTGCTGGAAATGGGGCCACTCCACTTTCTCATGCAAGGCTCATTGCTCGAAATGCCAAAAATGCAGAGAACTACACAAAATCAAAAACCACAGGGACTTTGCCTGGTGCTGCAAAGCTAACTTCAAACTTAACCCCCCTCAATTAGAAACCAAACAAGGCAAACCATGCCCCCACACGTTCAAATGTGTCAACTGCAAAGGCGATCACATGGCAGACGACACTAAATGCCCATTCTGGAAACATCGATTTAACCGAGAATGGCATTCAAAAAAAGCACAAGAAGCCAGAGAAATCAGGGCTAACTCAATTCGTCTGGCTGCAGGTGGAAAAATCAATTTATGATTAAGCACAATTTAAAGATTTTCTCTCAGAATGTAAGGAAAAACAAAACGCTTATTGATATAATTCTAGAAACCCAAAAAAACAATGTGGACATCATTCTTATTCAAGAACCCCCTCGGGCCCTCTTAAGACACGCTCCCAGCCACATTAATCCTGAAGGTGACCCATATTACGGCACTCTGAACCACCCAGAATGGTCACTACTCATACAAAACGATGGCAGTACTGAAAATTACCCTAGGGTCACAACATACGTCAACAGGTGTATTTCAAAAATGAGGTTCTTCTTGAGAAAGGACCTTATAAATCATCGAGACATCAACATTATTGACTTTCACAACAGACAAGACAATAATTTCATCATCAACGTATATTTGGATAGTAATCAAACAGCCCTCCGAGTTTTGCAAAACAACATGAGGAACATCGGAACCACTGTACTGATGACAGGCAATTTCAACATCAGAGATAGTGACTGGGATCCAAACATCCAATACCACTCCATTCATACAGAAGAAATCATGACCATTGCCGACAGTCTTGATCTCGAACTTGCCACGCCCATCAACCCAGGACCTACTAGATTTGCGGACAATCACCGCAATACTAATTCTGTCCTAGACCTTGTATTCATGAACCCGAACAATGTGGGCTTCAACAAACATTTTCTCAACCCAGATATTTGTCTACCTTCGGATCATGTTCCCCTCTTCATAGAAGTAGGCATTAATGAAGAAAACGTCAACATCTCGTTTGAAGCTATAAAGAAAGATAGTGAAGAAGAAAAAGCATTCATTAGGGACATCATAAAAGGCATAAGAAAAATTGACACATCAGAACTAAAAAACCAGACAGACATACAAAGGTGCGCAAATGCATTTGCAATAGTCTTCAAAGATGCGTGGTCCACGCATTCCACAACAAAAAGAATCACAAAACATTCCAAGGAATAGTGGAATGAACAGTGCACTGTATGCATTAACAAGTATCGTGAGACAGGAGATATTAATAGTTGGAAAAACTTCAAATCAGCCATTTGGAATGCCAAAAGAATGTTCTTCGATTAAAAAATCCAAGAAATTGCGACGTCTAACAAGAGACCATGGGACCTCATGAACTGGGTTAGAAAGAAAAGTCTACCAGCCATCAAAACTGTCACAAACTTCATTCGGCCATAACTCCTTGGATACTTGCACGATTCCCACGGTCTAAAATGCATCTGAAAGCCCTCATGAAGACCTTTGAAACGATGCCCAAAACGTGTCAAAGTGATCAGTACTCATTGAGATATCAGTTAATCAGTGCTGGACACTGATCGGCAGATATCTCGGGAACCGCCGAACGCGGACATTCGCTTCCATGTGCACATGGAAGCTCTCTTCAATACTCTTCTGACGACCATAAATAGACCTAAGGGCAATAAGATACAAGGACCTCAAGGTTTGGCATGACACTGATCTATTACTCATAGATACACATCAATCCTTGAACACAACAAGGACAGCCCCTTATATGGTTAAGTTATCGCTATTCTGGACACAAAAG
>Ga0153966_100407_pt1 | contig 17246 bp, 19 predicted proteins | sample TSFL050MetaG_FD_104738 | JGI IMG/M metagenome (GOLD analysis project Ga0153966, IMG submission 104738) | Attine ant fungus gardens microbial communities from Florida, USA - TSFL050 MetaG | ecosystem: Host-associated > Fungi > Mycelium > Unclassified | place: USA: Florida, Paynes | collected... | reverse complement strand
GAGTGGAGCCTGAGCCCATGCGATCCTACATATTCATGTGATGCAGCATATTTCTGGAAGGGAGCAGCCTAAATATTGAAATACACAAGGAATCCAAAAGGCCGAGAGTCTTCAGGTCCAAGCGCGCCTTACAGGATGATTTACTGTGTCAAGCTAATATCAAATTCGACGATCTATGGAATCACCTGGCCTCCGAAGCACAGCGAGAATCCAATTGTGAGTTGAGCTTTGTGTCGATCATTTCCCGTTTACTCAGGGACCTTAGCAAACTTGCAGGTGGAATTCACGAATCCAATTTCAGGATTACAGTTTTGGATCGTCGCCAAGGCATGCATTTTATCACTGTAGATGTGGAGTCCCTACTGAAGCTTCATCGTAGGCCTACGGCGATTTACGCGCTCTAGACGCCCAAATCAAGAATACAGCAGAAAGCTTGAAATCCTTCAAACCACTTTTGAGTCGCCTTGGTCCTGTGAGCACTGGTGCTGGAATGGTTCTCGAGTTGGGAAAGGCTATTGGTGGGGTGAATCGTGGTTGACTAGCACGTATGCACGTTATCTGACTTGGAACAGCTGAATTCCGTGGCGCAAGCAGTGGTCAATTGCATTGATGTTGTATACAAGGTTGATCACATTCTCCTTCAATGCGAACAATATAACTGATAGGGTTTGCAGCATTTTGAAGCTCAAAAAGAATCTCATGAAGCAATGCAAGATCTTGCAAAGAGTATGCATATCCTAGCTGGCCAGCTGGACGGGCTCAAGGAAGTTCCAAAATCAGAGGAATTGTGTAGTACTATCAATGAATTTCCTGGAATAATGAAAGAAGTGGGGGAGTTTATTGACAAGTGGCTCGAAAGTTGGTCGGGTGCGTATTCTGTCATGTGGGATGGATTGACAACTGAGTTGTTGGCCGCAGCCAAACACATCCTCGTTGTACCTCACAAGGACGAAGCCATTGAATTACAGAAGAAGATGGATGAATTCAGGGAAAGATTTACGGTAGATTTGATGGCAGAGGTCTAGTTTTTGTGCCTATATTGATTGTACAAATCATCTGATTCGTGGTACTAGCCACCGTGGAGAATGACGTGAAGATTATTCAAGGTATGTTACCTATGCTTTGTGCCTAGGCTCCCACGTGACGCATAATTTTGTACTAGAAAATAAGAGACTGGACGATCTGGTGCGAGCCATAGGGGAGAATAGGCTTCGCCTGCGCAAGCCATGTATGGAAGGCACCCGCACCACCATCTTACAAGAGATTGAAACCGAAATCAAGAATGTCAATGGCCCCAATGTGATTTGGATAAGGGGATCGCCTGGTGTTGGAAAATCTGCCTTGGCAGCTAGCATTGCCAATCGGCTAATGGACCAGAAGCGCTACGTAATCACATTCCGGTTCGACCGCACATATTCTACCATCACCACGAGCGCGCTGTTGCATGTGATCTTGCCCGCCTGTATCCCTCTCTTCGGCAACAGTTAGCTCAAGGGAATCAAGGGCACAACTCATCCGACATTGATCGACTTTTCAAATCGCTCATCGAGAGACCATTATCCGCGCTGGTTGATGCTATTCCGCACGAGGAGCTTCCGGTGATTGTGATGGATGCACTGGACGAATGTGGTGGCCTCAAGCACGACGCATCACAGAAAGAGGATTTCCGGAGTCTCTTACATACGCTCAAGCGTTGGGTTCAGGTCAATGGCTTGAAGAAGGTCAAGTTAGTGATTACCAGCCGGCAAGAGGAGCGTATCACCTTCCCCGAGTCCATCAGCATCCATGATATTCCTTCTGGCCATAAGGTCAAGCCAGGAGACAATGTTTCAAGTGATATTCGTCTATTCCTCCAGTCACGACTCAACGACATGAAGATGAAACCTGCACAGATCACCGAGGCTCTTGACTATCTGGTTCCCGGTGCTGGTGGTATTTTTATCTGGGCCACAACTGTCGCCAATTTCCTTGAAGATGATCCTGAGGTACGATTTCACATCCTTAAATCGAGGAAGGGAGGGGATGACATAGAGGGGATGGATGATTTGTTTTCTCTGTACACCACTGTTGTCAGAACGTCATTCGAACAGATTTCAAGGCAAGAGGTCCAAGGGATTGTCTCTGTTATGGGAGCCATGATCTATGCCAAGCAGCCTTTCAGTGACGATGTGTTTGTAATGCTTCCTGGAGTCAAGATTGGGGACTCAGATATAATGCGATTGATCCGAAAATGTCTCGCATCCGTCATTGGCCCTGGCGGTATCCTTCATTTCCATCACAAATCCTTTGAAGACTATCTTCTCTCGACCTCGTTTCTAGAAGAATTTCCCAAGTTTTCCACTGTTCAGAATCGGGGCCATCACGAACGTCAGCTCGCTGAATTATGTTTGAAAACCCTGGTATCATCCAAGCTCCATTTCAACATGTGCAACTTGGACTCTTCAATTATAAAGAATGTTGATATTCAGGCTGATCTCAGATCCATTATCCCCCCTCTTGTTTTATATTCATCTCAATTTTGGGCAGACCACCTTGTTTATACTCAGTCGGATGAGCCATCTGACAAGAAGCTGAAGCGGGTGATCAAGTTCGTGATGGATGAGAAGCTACTGTTCTGGATAGAGGCAATGAGCCTATCAGGTAAAACTTATGAAGTCGCTTTGATCCTGAAAAAGGTTCTAGCATGGAAGGTACGTCTTTAGGTCATTTCTCTGTATTGTATCTGATATTGGCTGGCCAGTCCCTGAACCCTGACGATGACCTGACATCGTTTATCCACGATGCTCTCCGATTCATTTCTGCATTCTTCGTTCCAATCTCACACTCTGCCCCTCATCTGTACCTCTCAGCACTCCCCTTCGCACCTGATCAGTCTCGTGTTGCCAGACAATTCCGTTCGAGGTTTCCCAATACTTTTGTGGTCACTCAAGGGAAACCTAGTCAATGGCCAACGGTAGTCTTCACTGAAAACCACCTTAAAGATCCTGTGTATGATATGGCTTTCTCACTCAATGAAAGCACATTTTTATACAGATCACTCGACACTGTGTGCATCTGTGACTCTAAAACAGGTCATTGCATTTCAAGCCCATTCAAGGTACCTGAGGGTGCGAAGAGAGCCTTGTTTAGTCCTTCTGGGAAGCATATTCTATTCAAATACGAGTCTTATGCAATACTTTGGGATATTGAGAGGGGAAAGGAGCAGTTGCGAACCAAGGGCTATGATTTCGTCTTTGTTCATCGTGATGGAAGAATTGTCTCGGCGCGTTTGTTGGATGAAGATCAAGATGCAATTCGGATTTTGGTCCAGTTCTGGGATGCTAGCAATGGTGCACTAATATTAAGGAGGTTGTTGGAGGTGAGCGATGTTGGACATTCCCGATTTTCTCCTGATGGGCATTTTCTGGCCATAGTAAAGAAGTATGAAAATGTCATTGAATTACGGAACTTAGAAGATAGCAAGGATATCCGACAATTCACATATCCCGGCGCAAAATTGTCATTTCTCCACTTTTCTCCAACCAGTGACACTTTGATGGCCGTATTTGAGGGAGAACCTCGCCAAGTTTGCCTTTGGAGATTGGACACACAAGAGATGGCATCCTTCAACCATGGTTTTGATGATGCACACATTATTCATTCACCCCTTACCAATTACCTATTTATCAAACAACATTGCACAGTGGAGATATGGGACGTCTCTGCAACCGGCTCAAAAATGATCTGGGAGATCAAGCCTGCATCCAGTGCACCTGTGACGGAGATCTGTCTGTCATGCGATGATCACAGAGTTTTGGTCGGATATGATGATGGAAGTGTGAGGATGTGGAATCTGGACCTGGAGAATTTGGTGATCAATCAGGCGGACGCTACAGACACTCGAGATGATGCCAATGTGCCACAGGTTATTACGATCTCACCTTCTGGAAAGATGGTGGTTGCAAGATCACAGCAATCTTCCAATGTCGAATTCCTGGATACAACCACTGGGAAAGTCGTAACGCGTACAGATATCGAGTACAACAGCGGCATGGAGATTGCATTTTCCTCAGATGAAGAACAGGTAGCGTTTTTGTCCGAGTCTCTCATCAGCATATGGGATATAATGCACCGGGAGAAGCGCGTCTCATTCAACCCCTGGCCGAGAAAGTATGTCCGGAATTGGAAGGTCGCCTTCCAAACATGCAACGACCTGGTTATAGCCGCCGTCTCAGTTGGTAAAGTCTTACTGCAAGTTTGGCATCGGCAGGATCCCGCAGGTTTTGAATGCATATATCCTTTAGACCTCGCAGATGGCTGGGACATATTCATGGCACCCAATGGCTTGACCGTCATCGTGTCTTACTCTTCCTCCCTCACATGCTATTCATGGAATCATGAGACTGCCCAGTTCAATCCTATCCACCTTGATGATCAAGTGCATATTGCCTGGATGTCCTCACCTGCGTACTCACCCGACGGGAAACTATTCGCATATCGGTCTGACAAAGACTCCCACGTCCGAGTCTGGGACACTCGAACTGGCCGACTCGTTTCCAAGTTTCCAACATCCAAAGTGTATACAATCGCCCTCTCACCTGATCTGATTGACCATCCCCTTGGTGAGAGACTCATTGTTCTTTGGTCCAGACATAAAAATGCAATACGTCTCTTTGACCATACCGGCCATCTGCACGCTCAGATTTTGGGTCAAGCAGAAGTATACATGGCGTTTATACGAGATGGAACAGCGTTGGCATACTTTTCCCCCAGGTTTGGCCTGAGAATCTGGGACATAGCAGATCTCACAGCTGACCACTGGCATTCCACTCATGGATATGAGCTTATGCCGCAAGCCATGGTGGATGGATGGGTGATGGGTCAGGACGACGAGCCACTCTTTTGGGTCCCAGTCGAACGCAGGAGACATCTGTGTATGCCACCGTTCAAAATGGTGATTGAGGGGTCCCAAATCTCAAGAATGCTGGACTTGTCTAACTCAAGACTCTGCAAAAAGTGGACAGAATGCATCGACGAAGGGTGGTTGAGAGGGCTCGAGCGAAAGGAAAAGGAGATAGGAAACTTGCTAAGGAACCAAGGTGTGTCCTGTCCTCAATCAAAGTACTTGAAGGTGTTCAAATACGTGAACAGGAGATGGATGAGCTCGCTGTTCTACTCGAGTATTTGCTCTCTCGGTGTCTCAAGACATGTTTACACTTCAGCGAGTCTAAAGACACCTACTACGATTGTTGAATTGTAATTCGGAAGCAAGCTTTGGTTTGTACGCGGGTATCACGAGCTCTGGCGTTCGAGAGATAGATTGGAAGAACATTACTATAAACATGAGAGATTCCCGCTATTAATGAATGAGGGAGAGCTGCCTATATCGAGTGCAAGCAGTCAATACGAATGTGCACATTGTAAACATTCGAATAAAAAGCGTAGTCTTGAACACAGTTACAAAACCACAGTTTGCATAGTAGATTCCTAGGTAATATCTCCAATCATAAATCCGCTATCATGTATGTCCACAGAAGCATAGAACACCCAACATACACTCAGAAAGAATACAACAGGGCTGGTCAGCCGTAGAGAACTAAAGGCTAATGTGAACGACATGAATCTAGAAGAAGCGAGACAAATCCATATGGACTAGACATGATACACAGCTGAGTCGACGGTTGTCAAGATAATAGTGACCACCTGGCAGAGGAGGCATTTGTTTCATGATTGCCTTGGAACCAACTCAATTTGTCGTCGTAGTCATTATCGCTGCTCCCAACATGAATGTCAGCCATCCAGGGGGTACGATCATCGGGTATGTCATCGAGCGTGGTGGCAATCCTGATGTAGTCCTCTTTCCTAGCTGGCCGCAGGTTATCATGGGCAAGTCTGTCGAGAAGTCGAAGAGCGGCCTGTTCGAACCTTGCAGTTCTTTTCCTGTCTGGGATCACGTCTGCGGGGAAATATTGGCATCGGAAGGAGGGTGAGTAATCGGAGAGGAAGATTGTGAGGGTGACGATGAAGGGATTTTATATGGGTGAGGAGAGAGATGAGACAGGCCCGGTTCGAGCTACATGTTGGCGGCTGTGCGATGTGAAGGACTCGTACAGTTATGCGACGGCTGTGGCAGCATTGTTGAACGGCGGGGAGAAGGCGACGACAGCGACGACAGGAAAAGCGTCGGAGTGGTTGATGAGGGCATCGCCAACGTCGTCATTGACGAGGACTGACATTTGGAGCAAGATTGTTGGTGGTTACAGCGAGAAAATGCAGCACTATCTAGGACGAGGTCTGATCTGAAAAACGTTAAGACCGCTCAAATCACATTCCTATCCACACCAATCTGCCGCACACTATGTCAGATCAAGATCCCACGACCACGGAAAAGAGAGCTCTTACCTTGAGGGTAGTCTAAGTATACCAAGCAGTTCAAGTAGAGCCATGCCCAGTAACAAACGTAAAGACCACTTGTGAGGAACGGTAATGATGTCCTTGAACAATGTCAGATAATAGCATCAAATGAAAACGTGTCGTATCACAACAGCTGTAAATAAGCGTCAATGACCATCACGCTATTGCCATTGATGGAAAATGAACAAAGTATCACAATGATTGGCTATGCGAACAAGGTACACACAATGCTAATTATTCAACGACCAATGAGTTCGCTGATATTCGGACAGTTCTTCGAGTCACTTGAATCGTCTCAGAGACTTCAAAGTAAAATGTGGTCATATTTCTTGTGACAGATGCAAGCATTGGGTCATGAATCTTGAGGTCCAAGCGCACCTCACAGAATGATTTACCGCGTAACGCTAGCATCAAATTCGTCAATTTTGGGATCACCTGGCCTCCGAAGCACAGCGAGAATCCAAGTGTGAGTCGATCTATCGATCATTTCCCATTCACCTTAGCGAACTTACAGGTGGATTCCACAAATCCGATCTCAGGATTGCAGTTTTGGATCGTCGCTAAGGGTTCGAGTTGTTTAGTCGCTCTTCTAACGCAAACTGGATATATTTAAAAACTGTATTGCCTAGGATAAGGTTTGTCTTCACAGAGCATACCACTTAGAGTATCCAACATTGTACTAGTGGAAATCTGTTCTGGAAGCCAATCTGGGAATTGCTTTGCATTGATTTTCATTCCACAATGTGCTTCAGCTCTGTCAATACTCCACTGATTCAACTTTGTCGCAAAGCTTAGCTCGAATGTGTTGGCGAACCAAGTCGTCAATCAATCATTGTGTGGCATTCCTCTAGTTGCCAAGCCAACTTGACGAGATTCCAGGCAGGTCGACATCGCCAGTGAAATCCGGTCACTCAGTTCTTTGTCCGGATCTTGATCGAGTGATCGAATGCCCGAATACAATGTTCCATGTAGTGTGCCTGACAAAATGATTAGGTCACTGACTTGCCCAACACAGCCATAGTCCGAGTTTTGTGCCAGTTTGGTTGAGAGCTGACTGCGGCTGATTATTCAAATGATTGTTGGTGCAGACAGCATGCAAACTTGTCTTCCTTGATGACTATGACAGAACCCTCTGAGATTACCGAGCTTGGCTGACTCAATGCACAAGGGAATTGTGAAGAGAAGTGAATAGTGTTCGTTCCTGAGATGAATGATGAACAGCTAGACATAGGAGATGCAATCAAACCCGAGTTGATTGTTTAACCAAAGGGTAGGCATTATGAGATATGATTTCAAACCAGGGAGGTGGACCAACCATTCAGCAGAAGCTTGCATGTGGGATCCACAAAACCCTGATATTCAAGAGAGATCCAGTCCATATAGAGATTGGACACTCATTGCCATCAGGAAGTTCTCAGAAGAGGGCAGGGAAATAATGAGAATGTGTGTTTGAAGCTCAACAATCAACAGATGAGGGCCTGAAGTCCAAATAAAGTGAGTCAATATATTAACTAAAATCCTATCTAAATACACCTGAAGTCCAAATAAAGTGGATCAAACTTTACTGAAATGGTGAGCACACTTTTATAATATGAAAAATTTTTGGCAATGACTAAGAGTAAAATTTTTATGATTGAAATGAAAAGAGAAATAAAACCAGCTTTAAAAAGGACCCAAACCTGTCACAAACTTCATTCGGCCATAACTCCACGGATACTTGCAGGATTCCCATGGTCTAAGATGCGTCTAAAAGCCCTTAAGAAGACCTTTCAGACAATGCCCAAAATGTGTCAAAGAAATCAGTACTCATCAAGATATCAGTTAATCAGTACTGAACACTGATCAGCAGATATCTTGGGAACCGCCAAACACGGATGTTTGCTTCCACATGCACATGCAAGCTCTCCTCAATATGCTTCTGACAACTATATATAGACCTTAGGGTGATAAGATCCTGTGGAGATACAAGGACCTCAAGGTTTGACATAACACTGATCTATTACTTGTAACGACTGAAGCTTTGGTTAAGTAACCTTAACCTCACTTGTACTCTAAGTCAGAGTTTGACAAAGAGAACTCATTAGAGTTTCTGCTACTTGGCTCAGCTACTTATACACAAATATATGTTTACAAGTATTTGCCTAACTATTTTATCCTGCACATCCCTTTTGAGTCATGATGTTTCACGTGCTTTTAATATTTCATAATTAAAAGAAAAGAAAAAGAAATAAAATAATCCGCCACCATGGATAGTCTAGCTTACTTGCCATTTTATAACACTATCCCCCTCTCAAGGGTCCTCGTCCCGAGGACTTCTTCATAGCTCATCATATAGGTCCCTTAGATCACTCATATCCTGATTTTCATCTCTTAGTTCCTCCAAATATTTTCTATCTTCTTCAAGCCTTCATCGATCTTCTTCATCCTCTTCTTCATCCCATTCCTCTATCTTTCCTCCCTTATACTCTTCCTTTTCTTCCATCCTTTTTAAGAATGGGTTCCTACTATATCTAGAGAATGGATTTTTCTTCCACCATCTCCAATTTTCCTCCATTCATTTCCAATACTCTCTATTATACTTCTTGTTGCCCCATCCATAGAGCAATTTTGCTGTATATCTTTCTGGCAGTTCCTTGCTGAACACCCTTTCTTCTTCTTCTGTTTCTTGCTGTATCATTTCTTCCTCTTCTTCTCTGCGATATTCTCTTTTGAATTCTTCTACTAATTCCATTGCATTCTTCAGGTTCTCTCTGCTTTCCCATGTGTCTATTTCTGCCGTACATCCCTTCCATTGTACTAAGTATTTCTCCCTTCCTTGCACCTTTCTCTTGTTCATAATTTTCTCCACTTCCCACTCTTCTTCCCCTTCAATCACCACTGATTGTGGCGTTTCTTTCCTCTAGCCCTCTACTTGTAATTTGTACTGTCATACTCAACTGACATTAACTACTGGATGTATTCTCACTATAGTAGGTAGATCTAATTCTATTGTATTACTAGAAATGATTGCCTTTACTTTGTAGGGTCCTACAAAGCATTCCGTGAACTTATCCATACGTCTTCCGACCATTTGGTACTTTAGATCCTTAGTGCTGAGCAGCACCAAGTTGCCTACTCTATACTCTTCCACTTCCCCTCTTTTTCTATTAGCATACCACTTCATCTCTTCCTGCGCTTTTTGTAGCACTACCTTTGCCTCCTCTTGCATGTTCTTCATCCTTTCCGCAAACTTCTCTGCTCCTTCATGTTTCCCCTTCTTCCTCATTTCAAATCCTATCCTAGGGTCCTGTCCACTATTTGCCTTAAAGGGCAAAACCTTGGTTCCTGCATGCACCTTGTTGTTATAGGCAAATTCTGCCGTTCCTAGCCACTCTGGCCATTGCTCTTGCCAATGGTCTATGAACATTCAGAGGTATTGTTCCAACTCCTGGTTCATCCTTTCTGTTTGACCGTCTGTTTGTGGGTGGAACGCCGTCAACAGTTTCGTCTCAATCCCTAATATGTGATTTAGTTCCTTCATGATCTCTGCTGTGAACTGTGGTCCTCTATCTGAGATTATACTATCTGGTAGTCCATGTAGTTTCCAAACATTATCTCTAAATAGTTGTGCCAACCCTTCTGTGCTAGTTCTTTCTGTAGCAGGTATAAAGTGTTCTATTTTTGTGAATCTATCTACTATGACTAAAATGACGTCATATCTCTGTGCTAAAGGTAACTTTGTGATGAAGTCTGCACTAATGTGTGACCAAGCCTTCTCTGGAATCGAATTTTGCATTAGCTTTTCTGCTGGTGGTTGTGTTCGATTCTTATTTCGCTGACAGGCATTGCACCCCTCCACATATCACTTCACCTCCCTAGTGACCCCTGGCCACCAGAAATTTCTCATCACCAATTCTGCCGTTTTCCACTGTCCTCCATGTCCTCCTACAGGCATATCATGGTGTAGCCTGATCACCTCTGCTCTTAACTTCTTGTCTTTGGGAACATACACTTTCCCTTCTTTTAACATCAACCCGTCTTCCTGACGCCACTCTTCCTCTCTTAACATCTTTACCTCTGCTCGCTTCATTTCTTCCACTGCTTTTACCATCTCATCATCTTTCGCCTCATATTTTCTTACTTTATCCAGCAAGTCCACCCCTTCTATAACTACTTCTGTTGTTCTAATTCTTTTCATTTCTAACCATTCCTTCTTTACCAATATCTGCTCCTCATTATCCTTTTCCACCCCAATCTCCCAATCTGGCCTCCTACTCAATCCATCTGCCTTTCCCATCTTGCTTCCCGAAATATGCTTCAATACAAAGTCAAATCTGGACAAGTATAGAGCCCATCGTGCTTGTTGCCGATTTAATTTTTGGTTGCTCATAAAATACTCCAGATTCTTGTGATCTGTCCATACTTCAAATTTACTTCTTGTTCCTTCCAGAAAGTGCCTCCATGCTTCCAAACAACATATTACTGCCAACATTTCTTTATCATGTATTTCGTAGTTCCACTCAGTTTCATTTAATGATTTAGAAATGTAGGTGACTGGTCTTCACTTGTTATCTTCACACTTAATGGATAATACTCCTCCTGTGGCAAAGTTAGAAGCGTCAGCTTCCACTCTAAACTCCTGAACCAGGTCGGGTGCCACTAATAGAGGTCTACTTGTGAAAACCATCTTCAACTGCTCGAAGACCTTCTGCTGCTCATCTTTCCACCTCCATTTTTCTTCCTTCCTTGTTAGATTGTTCAAGGGTCGGGCTAGCTTGGCAAAGTCCTTCACAAAGCACCTGTAGTAATTGGCTAGACCCAGGAATTTTCTAACATCTCTGACTGTTTTGGGTATAGGCCAGTTTAACACCCCCATTACTTTGTCTTCCTCCATTTCAATCTTCCCTTCATCTATTACCACTCCCAGAAAATTCACTTTCTACACCTTCCAAGCACATTTCTCTGGTTTCACATACAGGTCATTCTCTTCTAACCTTTTCAGCACTTCTTCCACCAATTCATCGTGCCCCTCCTCTGTCTCCATTCCTATCAATATATCATCCACAAATGCTGTTACCTTCCCTTCATTGATCATGTCTCTCAAAATTTCGTTCATCATGCCTTGGAAAGTGGCAGGTGAATTTGTCATTCTGAAAAACATTACCACTAGCTTATACAATTCCACATGAGTAGTGAAGGCCGCCTTCCACTCATCTCCTTCCTTAATCCTTACATTGTTGTAGCCCCACTGGAGATCCATCTTAGTAAATACTCTTTTGTTTCCCATAGAATCTACTAGATCTGTAATTAATGGCAGAGGATAGTTGTTCTTAACCGTCTGCTTATTGAGTCTCCTGTAGTCCATAACCATGTGCTTTCCTCCATCCTTTTTGCCCACAAAGAACACTGGCGACGTCTGGGGTGATTTAGAGGGTCTGATGTATCCTTTCTTTAGATGTTCATCGACAAATTTCTGTACCTCTTCCTTTTCGTTTCTGGAGAGAGGATACACTCTCGCTTTGCTTGCTTTGAACTCGTCGTTGAGATCTATCGCATGATCCCATGTCTTTCTAACTGGTATTCTTTCTGACTCCACCTTTCCAAACACTTTCAACCACTTATGGAACCTCTTGGGTACTATTTCCTCCACCTTTCTATGATCTGCCTCCATTTCCTCCACTCTTCCCCAATCTTCTTTCTCATCTACTGCCCATCTCACAATTTTCTTCTTGTCTTCTCTTATCTCTTTTTTCCCCTTTATCCTTACTACTTTTCCACACAATGGTGGGTATCTTGTCATTCTTACTTCTCCTTTCTCCTAATCTATTTCTGGATTATCAGCTGCCAACCACGGCATACCCAAAATTACGTCTGTCTTCCCTAGTTCACAGACGTCTATTCGAACTCTCTCTATATGTCCTTTGTAGAACATATTAACTTCTACCTCATGCATGATCGCACCTCCACTGTTCCCAGTACCATCCACATTTCTCACTTGCAGAGGTCGATCTAACTTTATCAACTTGTATCCTCCTTTCTGAGCTAATCCTTTGCTCATGAACAAGCCTGTTGCCCTACTGTCAAGCAACGCTCTTACTGTTCTTCCTTCATGTGTATCCACCTTTTCAATATTCACATTCATCCTCACTTCTCTCACTTCTTCTTTCTGCACTGCCTTCTGATTGACAGTTTCTGCCACCCTCCTCGGATCAGTGATTCCAGCCCTCTCCTTCTGGGCCCTAGGCACTGTCTGTTCTACCTCTCCTCCCCAATTCCACCATGGTATTTTCTTTCCTGACCTACATGGCAGACAGAAAATCTTCCCTTTCTTGTTTCTCCTTACTCCTTCTTTCACCACGTCTCTTACATCACATGCACTACACACCACTCTTTCTGCCCTCCCACTTTGCGTTTCTCTCTCTCTCCACTCCCTTGCCTCCCTGCAACCTTTGTACCACATATGCAACAGTTGCCTTTTACTCAGGAACCCTTGTCCTTGGTTCTCTTGAGTTTTGGTACCTTTGTAGTTGCATCCACGACATTCCACAAAGGTCACCACCTCTCTCCTTATTATCCATCCCTCCATGCTCATTTCAGCTCCTCTCGGGGGTAGTCCTTTTGCACTGGAGTGCAATTTTACTTTTTCCCAGACCTCCCTTGGAGGTGCTGCTTCCTTCTTTCTTTCCCTCTTTCTGGGACACTCCCACTTCTTGTGTCCCTTTTCCCCACATACAAAACATTTCACTATTTCTTCAACTTTCTCTTGCCTCCTCACCTCTCGTACTCCACACTGCATTACCCTGCTTCTTAACACTTCAAACCTATTGCCCACCATCGTTTTCTTCTTCTGTTCTTCTCCGTTTCTGCACTTCTAGGTGAGGTGCCCGAACCTCCCACACTTCCTACAGATTCTTCCTTCTCTCCCTTCTAATTCTGCTCTTAATTTGGTGAGGGCACGCCTTTCTTTGAGCATGTCACTCATGAGTTTGTTATATTGATCCAGAGACATCGTGTTGTGTTCCGGACAGTTGAAATGGTTTTGTAAAAAAAAAGATGTGTATTGCTTGAGGGTTACTCGTTGTCTTCTTCTAAGGGCTCACAGTATGTCTGCTGGGGCGTACAAGTCTTCTTCCAGCCAGGTGCCTACTGCCTTACTGACTACTGCCCTAATAGTACTTTGGCTATCACTCCAAGGAGGAGATCCCTACACTAATCGCCTTCTTAAGGATGTGGCAATATTCCTCTGTGTAGACTGATCATAATGGACCAGTAGCACGAAGTAGATACGATAAAGAAGTGTACATGTATACTAACAAGCACCACTCAATTGCAAGGTCAGGTCTTAGATACGATACCCGAGTATGGTACCGTACTGCCACCGTTAGTCCCTAACTGACTAACAAGTCCTCTTGAGCTTGGGGCCCAGCTATTAGGAAATTGGGAGTGATCTGAGTTGATCACCCACTGAGGGAGTGATGAGAGTAAGTTAGACAAGGATCGAGGTGATCGGTGTCTGGATGTGTAAACGAGTTCTGGTGTAATGACTGAAGCTTTGGTTGAGTAACCTTAACCTCACTCGCACTCTAAGTCAGAGTTTGACAAAGAGAACTCGTTAGAGTTCCCACTACTTGGCTCAGCTACTTATACACAAATATGTGTTTACAAGTATTTGCCTAACTATTTTATCCCGCACATCCCTTTTGAGTCATGATGTCTCGTGTGCTTTTAATAAAAGAAATAAAATAATCTGCCGCTGTGGATAGTCTAGCTCGCCTGCCATTTTATAACATTACCCATAAATACACATCAATTCTTGAAACACAAACAAGGACAGCCCCTTTTATGGTTAAGTTATTGCTATTCTGAACACAAAAGGACTGCCATATGTAGAATAATAGGCAGTAGAACATGTGATGCTCTGTCCAGATGCACAGACCATCTATTCATGTATATAAGGCTTTCTAATCTGAGGATTAGACCTCAGACTTAACAACATCTTTTGTTGCTTACTCTAAATCGCTTCAAACACTCTTGAGAACTGCTAAACTCAAAGCAATCACAAATAAGTAAGTGGCCATTTGTGATACAAACCAGCCTCAAGTTACATCCTTCAACACTTTTACTCAATGAAAGATCTTGATGACTCCAAAAGCTTCATGAAATTTCTTAAATGCCTCATGAGGTAGAGCTTTGGTGAGAATATCAGCAACCATTTGATAGATAGAGATATACTATAGTTTTATTTTATTTTTGTCAATGCATTCTTGAATAAAGTAGAGGTGAATGTTAATGTGCTTTGCTTTAGAGTGAGAGATAGAATTTCAGGCAAGGGCTGTTATAGAACGACAGGCGAGCTAGACGATCTACGGTGGTAGATTACTTTATTTCTTTTTCTTTTCTAATAATTATGTAAAAGTAACTACGCGCAGGACATTATGACTCAAAAGAGATGCATGGGATAAAATAGTTTAGACAAATACTTGTAAACACATATTCATGTATAAGTAGCTGAACCAATTAGCAGGAACTCTAACGAGTTCTCTTTATCAAACTCTGACTTAGAGTGCGAGTGAGGTTAGGGTTACTCAACCACAACTTCAATTGTTACAAGGGCCATTACACCCTGGTTATCAGCATGCACTATGGTGACTTAAGCTTAAGGGTAACTAACTTTCTTAAGAAGTGTTTAAAACCATACTGCCTCCTTTATTGCATTTGCTGATGCCATATATTTAGCTTCTACAGATAAAGTAGCAATGGATACCTGTCTTTTCAAAGACCAAGAGATATATCCTCTAGCTACATCAAAAACAAAACCTCCTACTGAATGCCTTGTATCAACATCACCAGCCCAATCTGAGTCAGTCCAACCAATAACATCAAGAGCTTCTCTTCCATGATGTTCTAAAACTAGGGAAAAATCTTGAGTACTCTTTAGATAATGAAGAATATATTTTGTAGCTTCAAGATAAGGAATACCAGGATTTCTATTAAACTGAGTAATAAGGTTGATAGAGAATTAGATATCTGAGTAAGTTTGAATGGCATATAACAATGAGCTAACCAATGATAGATAGTGAATATCACTAGAGAAACTTGGGTACTCATTTAGTTCAGCTTTGAAAGATAGAGACTGAAATGTTGATAAACTATGTTTGACAGCCAAGGGGGTTAAAACAGGCTTAGTATCAAGCATCCCAAATCTTATAAGAACTTGTGTGATGTAAGCAGACTGATTAAGAAAGATAAGACAATTGAAGTGATTTCAAGTAACCAAGATGCTAAGAATAAACTTCAATTTGTCCAAATCTATTATTTCAAAATCCTTTGATAAATTCTGTTTAAATAAAGTAATTCCAGACATCTCTTTTCTAGTAATAGCCATATTGTCAATATATATCAAGACCATTAGAATAATTTTACCATACTCCTAGAGAATATAAAGGCAGTTATTGGCCATTGCATAAGTGAAACCAAGCTTAGTCATCACCTAATGTAAGTGTTTTTTCTACTATTGATCTGCTTGTTTCAATTCATATAATGCCTTCTTAAGCCTCTAAAATTTTTAGCTACTTCTATACTTCTCAGCAAATTCATTAAGTATCTTTATATAAATTTCTTTATCTAAATCCCCTTGAAGATATGCTCCAATAACATTAACTTAATGAAGTTCAAGATTCAAAAATACAATAAGTGCTAGAAAAATCTATAGTGTTATGAATTTTACTACTGATTGTTATTGTAATGATTGAAGTCATAGTTAAGCAATCTTAACCTCACTCACACTCTAAGTCAGAGTTTGACAAAGAGAACTTGTTAGAGTTTCCGCTAATTGGCTCAGCTACTTATACATGAATATGTGTTTACAAATATTTGCTTAACTATTTTATTCTGTATATCTTTTTTGAGTCATAATGTCCCACATGCATTTAATATTACATAATTATCAGAAAAGAAAAAGAAATAAAATAATCCGCCATTGCAGATTGTCTAGCTTGTCTGCCATTTTATAACAATCATGAATCATGACACAAGGACTTTTTTTTTCTCTTTTCTTTTCTATTTTTACTTTCTATTTTTAGAATGAAATTATATAATCAGGGAAGTCACATGGGAGGTCACATGACATGTCACATTGATGTCACATGATCACCATAGGAAAGTAGTGCATAGACCAAGTAGAATAGATATAAGTAATGTACTCAAATCCAGCGGGAATTCTAATGAGTTCTCTTTGTCTACTCTGACATAGAGTGAGATTTGGGTTAGGGTTATCGCAACCACAACTTGAGTCTTTACACTAGAACTTATTTTCACATCCAGACACCAATTGTCTTGATCTCTGTCATACTTACTCTCATCGCTCTCTTGGTGTGTGATCAACTCAGATCACTCCCAACCTTCCTATAGCCAGGCTACAGGCTTAAGTGGACTGACCAGGAAGTTTAGACCCTGGAGGTGGACTGTGGACACTATACCTGAGTGCACACATAGACCAGACCTGACAATAGGTGGTGCTTAGTAGATTACTTGTAAACCTTTTACTTTATTAGTCTTGTGCTGCTAGTTCATTGTGATTAGTACACGCAGAGGAACATTGTCGTATCCTTAAGAAGACAATTAGAGTAGGGATCTTCCCTGAGAAGTGGTAGTGTAACCCTAGTATTAGGGCAGTAGTCAGTAGGGCAGTAGGTACCTGGCTGGGTAAAGATTTTGCACCCCAACAGATATAAGAAGTCAGTCAATAGTCATGTAAGAGTTTGGTCCTTGGTGAGCGACCTCAGGCTTAACTCCACTCTAAGTCAGAGTTGACAAAGAGAACTCGTTAGAGTCCTCGCTGAGTTGTGTATGCTACTTATACATGTCCGATTATT